>JAAUYK010157182.1_pt1 | contig 13688 bp, 12 predicted proteins | sample 7278021 | NCBI WGS metagenome assembly JAAUYK01 (sample SAMN14350223, study PRJNA611818) | marine sediment metagenome | isolation source: surface marine sediment (1.8m) | place: French Polynesia: Moorea | collected 2018-08
GCCTGGGGTCCGGCCAGCGGGTTGCAGGGGTTGCTCGATCGCCTGCCGCGCGAGGCGCCGCCGCTGTCGCGGATCGACCGCATCGAGGTCGCGCCCCTGGACGAGGCGGCCGAGCGCGCCGACTTCGTCATCGTCGAGAGCGCGGGCGGCACCGTGCGCACCGGCGTGGTCCCAGATGCCGCGACCTGTCCGGCCTGTCTGTCCGAGGTCATGGACCCGGGCGACCGGCGCTATCGCTATCCCTTCGCCAACTGCACGCACTGCGGGCCGCGGCTCTCCATTCTTCGCGCCATACCCTACGACCGCGCCAATACCAGCATGGCCGCCTTTACCCTCTGTGCCGACTGCGCCGCGGAGTACGGCAGTCCCGCCGACCGGCGCTTCCATGCCCAGCCCAATGCCTGTGCCGTCTGCGGGCCCCGTCTGTGGCTCGAGGACGAAGAGGGGTCGCGGCTTCGCGATCCTGCCGGGCGCGACGCGATCTCACACGCCCGGGACCTGATCGCCGCCGGCGCGATCGTCGCGGTCAAGGGGATCGGCGGCTTCCATCTCGCCTGCGACGCCGCCGACGAGGCCGCAGTCGCCCGATTGCGGCAACGCAAGCGGCGCTTCGACAAGCCCTTCGCCCTGCTGGCCCGCGACCTGGCGATGGTCCGTGACTACGCGCGGCTGAGCGAGACCGAATCGGCGCTGCTGCGGACCGCGGCCGCACCGATCGTCGTGCTCGATCGCCTGGAACGCGCCGCTCCCCTCGCGGCGGGCATCGCGCCCGGTCAAAACGGTCTGGGCTTCATGCTGCCCTACACGCCGCTGCACCATCTCCTGGCCCAGGGTTTGGCGCGGCCGATCGTGCTGACCTCGGGCAACCGCAGCGAGGAGCCGCAGACCTGCGATAACCGGGACGCCCGGGCGCGGCTGGCCGGCATCGCCGACGCTTGGCTGCTGCACGACCGCGAGAACGTCAATCGGCTCGACGATTCGGTTGCGCGCGTGGCGGGCGGCGTGCCGCGCCTGCTGCGCCGGGCGCGCGGCTACGCGCCCGCGCCCTTGCCCCTGCCGCCGGGCTTCGAGGCGGCGCCGGCCGTCCTGGCCATGGGCGGCGAACTGAAGAACAGCTTCTGCCTGCTGAAGGACGGTCAGGCCATTCTCTCGCCCCACATCGGCGACCTCGAGGATCCCTTGACCCACGCGGACTACCGCCGGTCGCTGGACCTGTTCCGCGCGCTCTTCGAATTCCGGCCGGACCTGGTCGCGGTCGACCGGCACCCCCAATACCATGCGACCGAGTGGGGCCGCCGGCTCGCCGAAGAAGAAGCCGTCCCGCTCGCCGAGGTGCAGCACCACCACGCCCACCTGGCGGCCTGCCTCGCCGAGCACGGCAGACCGCTCAACGGCGGCCCGGTGCTCGGCGTGATCCTCGACGGGTTGGGCTACGGCGCCGGGGAAGATCTCTGGGGCGGCGAGTTCCTGCTCGGGGACTACCTGGGTTTCCAACGCCTGGCGAACTTCGCCCCGGTCGCGCTGTTGGGCGGTGCCAAGGCCATGCGTGAGCCCTGGCGCAACACCTATGCTCATCTCCGGCAGTTCCTCGGCTGGGAGGAAGTCGAGCGGCGCTGGCCCGATCTGCCGATCGTGCGCTTCCTGGCGAAGAAGCCCCGGCACACGCTCGATCGCATGATCGAGCGCGGAATCAACGCGCCGCCGGCCTCTTCGGCCGGGCGCCTGTTCGACGCCGTCGCCGCCGCGCTCGGTCTGTGCCGCGCGCAGGCCAGCTTCGAAGGTCAGGCGGCGATCGAGCTCGAAGCGCTGGCCGAGACCGCGGCGTCGGAGCGGCGGGCCTACGGCTTCGCCACCGGCGGTTCGAAGGGCGCCGAGCTCGGCTGGGCGCCGCTCTGGGAGGCCCTGCTCGACGACCTCGCGGCGGGCGTGGCGCCGGCCCGTATCGCCGCCCGTTTCCACAACGGGCTGATCGACGCCCTGGCGCGGACGGCGGCCGGACTGGCGGCCAGCCGCGGCGTGACCTCTGCGGTCCTGTCCGGCGGGGTGTTCCAGAACCGCATTCTGCTCGAGGGCGTCACCGCCGGGCTCGAGGCCCGCGGCCTGCAAGTCCTCAGCCCCGTGCAGGTTCCGGCCAACGACGGCGGGCTGTCCCTCGGCCAGGCCTGTGTGTCGGCGGCCCGCAGGCTTCGTGATGGCATAGCGCTCGACGGCGCGAGGTAGAGGCGTAGTCTGTTAGCCCTGGACTGGCATTGGTTTTCGCAGGGCCTGCCCGACGCATCAGCTCTCCGAGGCAGAGTGGACCTCAGTGCCATGAAGGCGGAGATCGCTGCAAAAAATCGGCTGCCATTGCCCAAGCAGACACACTGCTGCCTCAGCCAGATCTGGCAAATCTAGCCATGACCGGCCTTGCACTCATCGCTTCAACGCAAGATTTCGTCACTTAGCTCCTGGGGTATAGGTGCGTTAAGATCGCGGAGAAGGGAGCCCGCGCATGGAACGCCGACTCGCCGCCATTCTGTCTGCCGATGTAATCGGTTACAGCCGCATGATGGGCGAAGACGAGGCTGTGGCAATCGGCGTGGTCCGCGACCTCAAAGAAAAGTACCTGGAGCCCACTGTCCGCGATCACGGGGGTGAAGTACTCAAGCGCATGGGAGACGGCTGGATCATTGCTTTCTCCTCCATATCTGCGGCTGTTCAATGCGCTATGGAGACACAGACTAAATTAGTTGGAGTTCCGAGAATTAGATTGCGCATCGGGGCACATATCGGCGAGATCATTTTCGATGAGAACGACTTCCATGGAGCTGGTGTCAATCTGGCGAAGCGTCTGGAAACGGAAGCGCCGCCCGGTGGGCTCATGATATCGCAAGACCTACACAGGCAACTGGGAAGTGACCTTGCGAGAGAGTTCACGGACGCAGGCAGCTTCAACCTCAAGAACATTGCGCTGCCTGTGAATGGGTTCCAATGGCGACCGCGACGTCATGATTCAGCGGGAGCCGGCAAGGTTCCTAGCATAGCAATTGAAAGCTTCGACTTCGCTCCTAACGAACCTGACACGCGAGCGGTCGTAGCGGATTTGCGGGGCCAATTGATCCTCCGCCTGTCGCGTCGCACTGGTATCACGGTTCTCGACGAAAGCTCGGGCAGGATTGACGACTCGGACTATATTCTGCGCGGAAGACTTCGCCTCAAGGGTACCCGTGGCCGCTTTACACTCACACTAATCTTGAGGAGTGAAGCTCGACCAGTGTGGTCTGAGACCTATCAGGGCGACAGCTCAGATATCTTCGAGTTCTGTGATCAGCTGGTCAGAAGAGCAGACTCAGACCTGCGGATACAGACCAATGCGTTTGATGGAGACCGGATCGCTCATGTGCCCGACCATGAGCTTAGTGTATCTGAATTGCGATCCAGGGCCGCGAATTTGTTCTACAAGGTAACAGTTGAAAGCTGGGGTCAGGCACTGGTGCTCTTGGATCGGGCCTTGCAGCTGAACCCGGACGACGCGATGGCATTGGCTATGCACAGCGAGGCGATAGTGGCCTTGGCGTCGGCCCGATACGAAGAGCTGTCGGATCGGCAGATCAGAAGTCTCCGGGAGAACCTGGATAAGGCGGTCGAGCATTCCCCGCGTAGCGACTATGTCTTTTACGTACGGGGGTTGTTCCGCACCTGCGCAGAAATTGATCTCCCTGGCGCGTCAAGAGATGCGGCAAGGGCCTTGGCCATCAGCCCTGACTTCTACTACAGCCACTACTTGTGTGGCCTTATCCAGCTCGCCTCTGGTGATTACGGTAACGCTGTAAAGGATTTCAGCAGAGCTGTTTCCATAGGCCGATCAGATCCGTGGCTAGCTCTCCATTGTTACCTAAAGGCCATTAGTCTTCTCTGTGCTGGTGATCCGGAAAAAGCCATGGATTCAATCCAGCAGGCAATACAGTTGCGTCCGAATCAATGGGCCTTTCATCGGCTACTAGCAATCTGTTCTCAGGAAGGGGGGAATGCTGAGGCCGCCAAAGAAGCCGAGACACGTGCATCGACCTTGCCGCGAAACCCTTCGATTCTGGCCCATCGGCCGCCTTTGCCTTCCGATAAGGCTGACCTGTTAAGTAGACTGTCACCACGTGGTGGTTAGTTGCGAGGCTTGCCGCCAAGGGTCCAGCGCGAGAGTCGGGGGCCTGTTCAGCCGGTCGGCAGCAAGCCGGCAAGCACGCCCTCTTCGAAGGCGTCTTCGGTGGCGGCCAGGCGGTCGATCAAGCGCTCCGCGGCCGACGCGACCGGCGGCGACAGGCGGCTCCCGAAGCCGAAAGCGGCGCCGGTGATGCCGATGACCACCAAATGATCGGGCAGGCGCCCTAGCGCCCGGCCGAGCGCGACGGCTTCCGGCAGGCCCAGCCGATGGGTTGAATGCACGAAGGCGGCCCGCGCGAATTCCGGGTCGTCGAGGTCGGTGAACACGCGGACGGTGCCCGCCGCTCCGGCGTCCGCCACGGCGTCGATCACGATGCAGGCGCGCCGGGAGTGCCAGCGGTCGAGCAGTCCGGTGCCGTCGCCCTCGTGGACCAGCGCCGGCAGGCCGCGTGCGCGCAGGCCGTTGGCGACGAAGGGGCCGACCCCGTCGTCCTGCCGCTCGGCGTGTCCGACGCCGATGAAGATCCCGGGTTCAGGCGCGCTCAATATCGAGCTTGAGGAAATGCGTCGCGCAGGAAATGCAGGGATCATAGTTGCGGATCGCCTGTTCGCAGCGCCACTGCAGATCGTCATCGTTCAGCTCATGGAACCGCTCGACCGTGCTGACCAGGTCGAGCTCGATCTGCCGCTGGTTCTGCGACGTGGGCGGTACGATGGCCGCGGAGACGATGGCGCCGTCCTCGGCGACCTCGTAGCGGTGGTAGCAGATGCCGCGCGGCGCTTCGGTGATGCCGTGGCCGACCCCGGCGCGCAGGGGCGCGTCGACGAAGCTGGGATCGGGCGGCGCATAGGCGCCGGCGAGCCGGGCGGCTTCCCGGAAGGCGTAGATCGTCTCGACCTGGCGGGCCAGCAGGCTCTTGAAGGGGTTGCGGCAGCCGGGAACGAGTCCGGCCCGTTCCGCGAGACCCAGGATATCTGCAGGGAGGCGGTCGGCGTTGAGGTTGAAGCGCGCCAGCGGGCCGACGAAGTAGGGCTGCCCGTCGACGGTCGCGCCCTGGAAGGCGTTGGAGTGGGGGACCTGGCGCTCCTCGAAGTGTTCGGAGAAGTTCTCGACGCCAATGTCGAGGCCGGCCGAGGAGACGATGCGTCCCTCGGTGATCGGATAGTCGGTCTCGTGCCGCATGGCGACGAAGAGGTAGTCGACCTCGAGGTCGGGAAAGTCGAAACCGGAGAAGGTGTCGAGCGCAGCCACGGAGAGCGCCTCGCAGCGCTCCAGCTCGGGTACCAGGGCGCGCACCTCTTCGGCTGACGGCGCGCGGTAGAAGCCGCCGACCCGCGTGTTGACCGGGTGGACGCTGCGGCCGCCGATCACCTCCATCAGGCGGTTGCCCATCTTCTTCGCCGCGAGACCGTTCTCCACCAAGGTGCGGTTCGACCGGGCCAGCTCGATCGAGTCCTGGAATCCGAGGAAGTCCGGCGCGTGCAGCATGTGGGTGTGCAGCACGTGGCTCTGGATCCATTCCCCGCAGTAGATCAGGCGGCGCAGCTCACCGATCGGCCGGGGGATTCGCCAGCCGAGCGCGGCCTCCATGGCCTGGCAGGCGCCCATGATGTAGGCGATCGGGCAGATCCCGCAGATCCGGGAGGTGACGTCCGGGGCGTCACGGAACGAGCGGCCCCGCAGCAGGCCTTCGAAGTAGCGCGGCGGCTCGAAGATGCCGAACTCCGACTGCACCACCTTGTCGCCCTCGAGGCGGACCTTGAAGCGTCCCTCGCCCTCGACCCGAGCGAGGGCGTCGACCTGGATGGTGCGCGTTCTATCCGTCATGGTTGCGACGCTCCGAGGCGAAGGCGGGCGCGCCCGCGGCGAAACCGCCGAACAGGTCTCTGATGGTGCGCCGGTCGGCGCCGAGCTTGGCCAGCTCCGCCGCCAGTGCCGCGGTGTTGGCGCCCTCCTTGGGGCCGAAGCAGCCGTAGCAGCCGCGCCCGATCTTTGGGCAGAGGTTGCCGCAGCCGCCCTGGGTGACCGGTCCCAGGCAGGGGATGCCCTTGGTGACCGTGACACAGGCCGTGCCCGCCAGCTTGCACTCGGCGCACTGGCTGTAGTCGGGGATCGACGGCTTGCGGCCCTTGGTCAGGGCGGTGATCGCCTCGATCAGCTGGTGCTTGTCGATCGGGCAGCCGCGCAGCTCGTAGTCGACCTCGACGTGGTCGGCGATCGGCGTCGAGGTCTCCAGCGCGTCGATGAACTGCGGGCTGGGATAGACCGACGCCCTGAGGGCGTCGTGATTCAGGGTATTGCGCAGCGCCTGGATGCCGCCCGCGGTCGCACAGGCGCCGATGGTGATCAGGATCCGGCTGTCGCGGCGGATCTCCCGGATACGTTCCACCTCGTGGGCGGTCGAGATCGATCCTTCGACCAGCGAGATGTCGTAGGGGCCCGGGCGCGTGGTGCGCGTGGCCTCGAGGAAATAGGCGATGTCCACCGCCTCGGCGATGTCGAGCAGCTCGTCCTCGCAGTCCAGCAAGGTCAGCTGACAGCCGTCGCAACTCGAGAACTTCCAGACCGCCAGGCTGGGTTTCGTCATTACAACTCCCACACAGTCATGAGGTCACGGACCGCCGGGTAGGGAAAGACCGGCCCGTCCCGGCAGATCAGGTGCGGCCCCAGCTGGCAGTGCCCGCACCAGCCTATGCCGCATTTCATGTTGCGCTCCATGGAGACGTGGATGTCGTGCTGCGGCACGCCGGCCTCGGCCAGTGCCTGCGCCGTGAAGCGCATCATGATCTCCGGTCCGCAGACCATCGCGACGGTCTCTGCGGGATCGCGCAGCATGGTCGGGATCAGGTCGGTCACCAGGCCGACACGGCCGCTCCAGTGATCGGCGGACAAGTCGACCGTAACGCCGACGCGCAGATCGGCCGTGTTCGACCAGCCGAGCAGCTCCCGCGCGTACAAGATCTGGTCGGGCGAGCGCGTGCCGTAGACGAGGTCTATGCTTTTCAGCCGGTCCCGGTTGGCGAGCGCCCAGTAGAGGATCGGGCGCGTCGGGGCTAGGCCCAGGCCGCCGGCGACGATCATCAAGTGCTTGCCGACCGCGCGCTCGACGGGCCAGGCCGTGCCCAGGGGGCCGCGCACACCGATCCTCTGCCCCTCCGCCAGTTTGCAGACCGCACGGGACACGGCGCCGACGCCGCGGATCGTCTGGACCAGGGTATCGGTCGCCGCGGGATTGCCGGAGACGCTGATCGCGATCTCGCCGACGCCGTGGACGTAGAGCATGGTGAACTGCCCCGGGGCGAAAAGCAGGGGCTCGCCGTCCGCCGCCGCCATCTTGAGCGTGACGCAGTCCGCAAGCTCCTGCTGCCGGGCAAGGACCTCGAAGGCCCGCGGCAGCATCCCGGCTTCAGCTGTCGCCGCGCGCTGATCGACCAGCGTGTCGATGCTCATTGCGCGCGGCCCACCTCGGTGGGCGGCGCATAGAGGTCGAGCAGACGCATCCTGGTGGATTCGAGCCGTGCGGCGATCACCGGCAGGAAGCGTTGCATGACCTGGTAGCCCAGAGCGGGCACGGCATCGCACTTGTTGCGCAGGCAGGCGGCGTCAACACCGGTGACCCTGACATCGTCCACGGCTCGCATATCGAAGCGCCAGTGATAGGGCGGCAGCATCCACGAGACGCCGACGAGTTCGCCTGGATGGGCAGTCTCGACGGTCAGCCTGCCGCGCCCGGGCATGCGCAGTTCGAAAGCGACGTCTCCCGCGCGCAACAGATAGAAAGTGTTGGCCGGCTCGCCTTCCTTGCCCAGATAACTGCCGGCCGGGAAGTGCAGGTTGCTGGCGCAACCGACCAGCAGATCGGTGATCTCCTTGTCGATCCCGGCGAAAATCGGATGGGCTGCCAGGATATCGGCCATCGACTTCATCTTGCTGTCAGCCATCAGCTCTTCTCCTCAGCGCGCCCTGCGCCCTGATCCGCGCTCGCCAGGGCCGCGATTTCGCTCGTGATATCGATCCCGACCGGACACCACCCGATGCAGCGGCCGCAGCCGACGCAGCCGGACATGCCAAACTGGTCGTGCCAGTGGGCCAGCTTGTGGGTAATCCACTGCCGATAGCGCGAGGCGGTTTCGGTGCGAACGGCGCCACCGTGCAGGTAACTGAACTCCAGTGTGAAGCAGCTGTCCCAGCGGCGCCAGCGCTCGGCCTCTGCGCCGTCCAGGGAGGAACGCTCCTCGACCGTCCCGCAGAAGCAGGTCGGACAGACCATCGTGCAGTTGGCGCAACTCAGGCAACGTTCGGCGACCTCTGTCCAATGGGGATGCTCGTAGCTGCGCTTGAGCAGCCCCTCGACGCCTTCGGGCAAACCCCGCTTCTGGGTTTCCGCGCAGGCGCGCGACCCCTCGCGGGCGGCCCGCAGGTCGGCCTCGCTCGCGGGCTCTCCGGGCAGCTCGCTCAGGATATCGCGGCCGCGGTCGCTGCCCGCCGCGACAATGAAAACGTGGCGCCCGGGCTCGATCACCTCGTCGATCGCCAGATCGAAGCCGTCCTCCGCCCGCGGGCCGGTTCCCATGGAGGCGCAGAAGCAGGTGCCGGCAGGTCGCATGCAGTTCACGGTGATCAGCAGCAGAGCCTCCCGCCGCCGGCGGAAACGCCCGTCGACGAAGGGCCCGTCCTCGAACACGGTCGTCAGGGTGTCGAGGGCCGCCAAGTCGCAGGGGCGGACCCCGAAGACGGCCGAGGGTGGCGCCTCGACCGGCTCCTCCCGCGCCACCATGTCCTCGCCGACCGTGTAGAGGCGTTCCGCGGCCGGATAGACGATGCGCTTCAGGCCCTGCATGGGAAGCGTGTGGTCGAAGAAGGCGTCGCGGGGCCCTTCGACAAGCCGGACCGCGCCGGCCTCCGCCGCCTCGACGCGGCCGCGAGGCAGATCGGCGGCGGTGTCGATCGGGTCGAGCCCGAGCGCGCCGTCGCGCTCCCGCGCGCCCCAGATCCGATAGCCCCTGGCCTTCAGGACGCCAATCAGATCGTCGAGTCCGCGAACCGTGATGAGGATGGGTGTCAAGGCGGCGCGGTCCACTCCAACCTGTCCTCTTGCGCGGTTACCGAAGGGCGGCCACTACTTCGCACGGCGGTCGCATGCCGAATATGAGATAGATCAATGGCGGGTCATGCAAGAAGGATGTGCCGGGTGCCGAAAAGCGCGCCCACCCGAGACTCCGCTCTCACTCCACGTTTAAAATCCGCGTGGCCTCGAGCGGCGCGTCCGCCACGGCGAGGGCTCTGTGGTCGTTGCTGTTTAGCGTGACCGTCACCGCGACCTCGCCTTTGGGAAGCGCGCCGAGGTGGAACCATGGCCCGTAAACGCGGGCGACCTTCCGGCCGTTGACGTAGGCGTGGGCGTGGCCTTCGCCTGCCCGGTGCGGACCGCTTGCGTTCCCCGGCGAGAAGCGGAAGTTCGTCGTCTCGATTCGGAGGTTCCAACCGCTCATCCGGTCCGGGATGATCTCGATCTCGAGGGTCGGGGCTTCCGGGCCCGGGGGCAGGGAGAGCAGCTTGCCGTGGTCATGGCCGCCGTCGCCGGCCTGCATCGCCATGGACCTCGCGCCGGCTCCGTGGCCGTGGCCGTCGGCGCCGCGGTCGGGGCCCTGGTTCGTCGATAGCGCCGCCAGGGCGACGCCGCAGACGCCGACCAGCCCGATAGCGCTCGCGATCATGGTCTTATGCATGGGCCTTATCGGAACCCTCGGCGAGCGACACCGGCTCGGGCGGGAGGCGCCCGATGACGCCCTTGCGAAAGAACGAGGGACGCTCGGCCATGGGTGGAACGCCGTGGGGCGAGCGTGAGACCGCCTTGGCGGCGGCGATCACGTCAGTGACGGCGCCGCTCGCCGGCACGTCGCCGACAACATAGCTCCAGCGGCCGAGAGCGCGGAACGCCAAGGTCACCGGGCGGTCGCAGACCGCGAGACAATCCACCGCGCGAACCGCGACCGACGGGTCACCGGCGCAGGCTGCCGCCAGCGCGTCGTGGAGTCGCAGGCCGTCAGGGCTTCCCGGCGACGTCGAGCCGCAGGCGACGCAGATATCGACAACCACGCCTACGGGCCCATCGGCGCGCGCATGCGACGCGACTTCAGCCGCGTCCGTCGGCGTCATGCGGCCGCCGGCTCCTCGCCGGCCGAGAGCCGCTCCCAGGTGAACCCGGCGACCGCCCCGGTCAGCGACCAGGCTACGGCATGGATCACGAGCGAGGCGGCGGCGAAGTGCCCGGACAGCTCCGACGGCACCGCGCTGGTGAACTCCTGCGGGTGCGGCGCGCCAATGACGTGCGGCGCGACGATCAAGGCCAGGCCGGCCGCGATTGCTGTCGGCGTGGAGATCCGGAGCGCCAGGAAAAGACCGGCCGCCGTCGCGAGCATCGTCCCGAACCACCAGAACTGCCGCGCGCTCAACTCCGCGGCCGCTGAGCCCGGCAGTTCGGGGCTGAGGCCGAGCGCGGGTGCGAGACCGGTCGCCGCGAAGGCCGCCGCGCCCCATATCAGCCCGTTGCGGGCGTCGATCCGGGCGCCGGCCAGCACCATGGCGCCGAGCAGAACGAGCGCGAAGCCGAAGGTCGTGCCGACCGAGGTCACCGAGGTATAAAACGTCCGCTCGAGCCCGTCCGCCGGGCCCCATTCGTTTTCGCCGTGCTCGGCGTCAATTGGCAGGGCCAGCGGCTCGCGCGGAGCGGGCGCAGGCCTCAGAACTGCCGGCTCGATGCCCCACCCCGTGACTGCCGCTTGAGGACCGCCTTCGTAGGTTTCGGCTTCGAGGATCAGTGGCGTGGTCGTCACCGCCTGGAGCAGCGCCACCGTGAGGCCGGCGACAATCCCCGCCGCCAGCGCAGACTTCGCAAGTCGGGTCAGCATGCTCGCGCCCCTAGTGGCAGGGGAACGCCATCGTATGGCGCGTGTCGTGAGCCGCGTTGTGCAGCGTCGTGGCGTTGGCGAAGCCGGTCACGTAGACAATTGCCAAGCCCGCGAGGAGCGCGAAGACAGCGATCAGCCGTGGCGACTGTGCTACGGCGGCGCTTTGGGCGGTGTTTGTGGTAGCGGTGCTCATCGTTCTCCTCCGATCCGCACAAAACTTTCGCCGGGGCTCACCCGGCCGCGTCGATCAATCGAAGGGGGAAGATCCACGGACTGTCGACCGAGACGCTTAACGGTCGGCACCCGCCAGACGCTCACCCCGTCGCCCGGTTCGTCTGCGAAGCCGGTTTCCCGGCGTCGCGTCCGTCGGCAGGTCTCCTGGCTCGCGGATCGTCGGTTCGGCCAGCCTTCCCAGGGCGAACCCCAGTGGTCTCTTCGGCCCAACCTCGCCGCTTACAGTTGCGGGGGCAGCCACGGCTTCGGCCCCATTCTCGGCGAACCTCACCGTATTCCCTCTTCGTCCCGGTCGTTGCTTCCCGGGAACCGACGGGAGCTATTTCAGCCTTCGAAAACACTCCCTGTCAATACGCGCCCTCGCGGGTCGTGCCTGATTGAAGCACGTCCTCGCGCCCGGCATTGACTTTGGGCAAGTGGGACTCATCTCCCCGGCCAGCTATGGCCTTATCATGACGCCGCTGCTGCACCCCTTTCTGGTCAACGACCGCTTCTCTTCGACAAGAGTGCTTTTTTTGATCTCGCGCGACCGGGCGACCCGGCTTCGGCCGGTCACTCTTGGACATGACGCATTGTCAGGGCCGCGGCCGCGCCGCACAGGGCCATCAAGGACAGCACGGCGACTCCGGCCAGAAGGCTGAATGCCATGATCCCGCCTAGCACGGCTCCGAACACGATCAGGAGCAGGCCGATGATCGTATTGCTGAGCGCAACATACTCGGCCTTACGATCTCCGCTGGCCAAGTCCACCACGTGGGTTTTGCGGCCGATTCGCACGCCCGAATGAGCGAGTCCCAGGACAAAGAGAACAGCCGCATAGAATCCGATGTAACCGGTCCAGGAGGGGGCTAAAGCCAGGGCGAAGACCACGGCGACGCCCAAAAGGCCTGCCATGGCCGCGGCCATGGCCATGGCCAAACGGCTCGATCGGTCGGACAAGGCCCCCCAGAACGCGGAGCTCACCGCGCTCGCCAAGCCCGAGGCAATCATGAGCCAGCCGAGACTGTCGAGGGATTGGCCGGTCTCTCGTTGTGCGATGGTGACGTAGAGGGGGCCGACCAAAGCGGTGGAAATCATGAGGGCGCGGGCGACGAGGAACTTGCGAAGCTCTTCGTCGGACATCAGAAGCCTGACTTGGTCGAGAACGAGATCGCCAAGGCTGCGCCCGCCATCGGTCGCGCCCGCATACTCGTTGATCAAGGCGAAGCTGGCCGCCGCGGCAAACCAACAGAGGCCGGCGGCCACGACGATCCCATAGAGCAGCCTATCGGACGGTTCACCTTGAGGGCTCAGCGCCAGATATGCCCCGACCGCAAGGGCGACGAGGCCCGACAAGCTCGCGGCGTAGCCACTGATGCGGCCGCGGCGTCCCTTGGAGACGGTTTTCCCCAAGGTGTCCTTGGCGGCGATCGACGCGACTCCTCGGGCCAGACTGAAGACCGTGATGAGTACGATGATGGACCAGCCCGCAGAGGCCCCGCGAAGCCCCATGAAGGCAACCAAACCCACAAGGATGATGCAGAGCCCTTCGACCAGACTGCTGGCGATCCAGAATCCCTTTCGCACGGCGAAGCGGCGAATGAATCCGCCGATGAGGATTTGCGGCAAGAGAGCCAGTGACTCGCGGATCGGAACCAGGAGACCGATAAAGAACGCCGGCGCGCCGACGCTGCCCAGGACCCAGGGCAAGACGACCTTGCTGTCGGCAAGCACGTCACCCGTCTTGCTCAAGGCCTGGGCGGCCACGTGACAGAGGAAGCTCCTCGGCTGCTCGCGACACTGTTCTTCGGGTATGTCGCGGCATAAGCGCGCGTCGTCGTCACCCGTGGCAAGGTCATAGACGCGAAAGGCCAGTCCGTCTTCGGTCTGCTCTTGAACTGACGGTTCTCCGGTCATGCGCGCAACCTCGAGGCCCTTCTCCGGCCCGCTCGTCGTGTCGTCGGAGTCGCCAGCCTAAACGATCGGCGGATCGTCGGTCAGTTCGGAGGTCAGCCCGACCTCGTATTCGGCCTCGGGTTCGAAGGCTTCCAACGAGCGAGCGACGATTTGGGTGCCCTCGTGATGGGCAATGTGAAAGAGCGCATCGCCCTCGTGCACGAGCGGCAGGTTGGTTCTCCCGATCACGACGCCGTCGCTGCCGCTTGTCACCGCCATCTCGTTCTCGCCGAAAGGGTCGGCGATCACGCCAAGGAGCTCGCCTTGCCTGATCTGACTGCCGAGACCGACGACGGCGCGCAGCAGCCCGCTCTGAGGCGCCCGTACCCAGTTGCTGGAACGGATGACAAGCGGCTCGCGCGCCTTTCCTCTCGCTTTTCGCGTCGGCAGCATTTCCAGTGATCGCAGGACGCGCACAATGCCCTTGACCCCTGCGCGAATGCAGGGTTCCGCGAATCGCAAGGCCTCGC
>JAAUYK010078340.1_pt1 | contig 13687 bp, 11 predicted proteins | sample 7278021 | NCBI WGS metagenome assembly JAAUYK01 (sample SAMN14350223, study PRJNA611818) | marine sediment metagenome | isolation source: surface marine sediment (1.8m) | place: French Polynesia: Moorea | collected 2018-08
CATCCCTTGCCTTGCTTGCCTTCCTTCCCCACTGGCTTTTTCAGCTAGCTGCTTTGTCGTATATCGCCGGGGCGCACGACATCCCCTCGTTTCCTCATGTCCCGAATGGGTGTTCGTCCCACTAGACTATTTCTCCACTCCGTGGCGGCTGGGGAGCGAGCGAGTTTGTGCTGGTGGGCGGCGCTGAAGGTTCGCACGAAAGTGGCTGCAGCAAGAGAGGCCGTCCTGAAAAGCAGCTATAGCGGCGGGCGGCACACCTTGCCAATCTGTCGACGACGGACGGACGGACGGACGGACGGGAAAAAGCTTCCCGCTGCATGAAAGAACCTTTGTATTTGTATTTGCCAGACAATTACTTAATTGATCACGCACGCCCGCGCCCGGGGATTTGCTATATTCGCGAAAGCGAGAAATTGCCCTCTCACTCATCACCGGGCAATAACCGCAACGCCGTGCATATGTATCCGTATGTAGTGCACATAATGCACGCGTGCGGGGGCGAAAATCGTCACCGTCGCTCGCTTGTGTCACGCGGGAAATAGGAAGGAGGAAGGCAGGAAGGAAGAGAGTGCAGTCACGCCAACCACGCACCATGCATCTTCGCTGCTCATGGCGATATATGCACGAGTATATAGTGCCGGGTGCTTTTTCGGGGCCGCAATGGAGCTGGCAGCAATAACAATACTGGTAGGCCGGCCGGCGAGGGAATGTTCCGACCGGGTGTCCCTCATTCAATCGCCCACAGAAAAGTAGGTACGTACTAGGCAGGTGCATGTCGGTCACTACTAGGTGCTGTGTAGATTTAGAACCGTGGCAAACATTGCATTTCATCTCGGCCGCTTACGCTACGCGCGAGCACGTCATTCTAGTACGTAGAGTAAAAAGCGACACAGATTTCACACGGTGCTGAATAAAAAGCCGTCAGCGCTAATGGCTTGGTTGCCGGCGTTGCATTGCCCCTTCTTTGCCTTCGCTTGCTCAACCTTCCCTCTCTCTCTTCCTCCTTTTCCTTCCCTCTCCCTCTCCCTCCCTCCCTCTCTCCGACACGCGCGAAATGATCGATGGCGCCTGGCAGTCGCCGCCTATATATAAGCCTCCCCCGCCGCTAAATACGTCCCTTCTGGGCGTTCCTCAAACTCCCATTGGAGTCTACTAGCAGAAATGATTTGCGGTGCTGGCATGCAATTGCTCGGCCAGCCTCATTCCGTGCCTTTGAACCTGCTGCCAGCCACCCACGAGGTAGACAGCAGGAAGGCCGGCTTCGAGCTCGATCTCTGCGTGGTTTTGTCCCATGATGACATGCTACACCATCTCATTTCGCCAGCCGAGCTAGGTACGCGTAGCTAGAGAAAGGAGGAGGGACCGACGACGCGCAAACCTACCTACTGTACTATAACCTCCTTCATTGACGCCAGCTGAGAATCTCCTAGGTACGTTGATTAAATTCGAAACTATAGCGCCCCGTGACGGCATGCCACTGCAGTGGAGTAAGTAACTGAGGTGTCAAGGCAGTGTTTGCACTTATGGTTATGGTGCCATACTATAGTAGCTACATAGCCGCTTTCATGCTTAAATTACTCTATGCAGGCTAGCTGGATTCCATGCGGGGATAAATGAGACCAAGTTCTGCCTCGACCCATATTCCGTCTGTCGAGCCGATCGTGATGCTCGTAAATGCGTGTAACTGTTCATCGCTCCGAAGGGAACGAAACGACGGTCTTGCACCATTTAAAATCCATTTTGGTTGGACCGCGGCCGCGGAAGTGAAAGAGATGGAGCGTGTACAGTGAATGTATGTTTGTGTACTGAGAGTGGAGCTAGGTCCGTCCATTCCATTCGCTCAAGAGCATCACGGTTCCTTGCGCACCGACAGAAAGCAATGCGAAATGTTGCATTATCTGCCACGTGATTGATGGCCTAATGTACGAAGCTAGCCCTAAAAGTCGTACTTAAACTGGCGTCCAGTAGCCAAGTTTTTCACTCCATGTCTCCTATACGTACGAGTAGTATTCGAGGAATGATGTTACCTAAGCGTACCATTTACCTGCAATTATTTGGCCTTAGTGCAATTGTAATTAACATACGTTATTAGGCTTGTAGAATTGTGTAAGGCATACAAACGAAACGGTATCAATGCTCTTAATAAATCAAAATTTAGAACGTGCTACGTACCTTATTCCGTTTGTGAAACCCTCGTACACACGTTTAATGATTAGTGTGGCAGAATCTTCATTGTCGCGAAGATCTCGAGCCTTCAAGGACCGCTCGGGCTCCCCTTCCGAACGGCGTCTGAAGAGCGAATGCCGGGTCTGTCTCTTGGCGGACTCATATGGCTCGTAATCTCAGCTACGACCCGTCTTTCGCTTGTCGATTCGCCGTTGGAAGATCAGGGGCTTTCTAGCCCTGTCCCGCCCGAGTTGGGCGGTTTGCGAACAAGCGAGGGAGACGTCGTGGCTTCCCGGTTGGTGGCGGTCTCTGGCGACGGGATCCGCCAACGGCGGCTTTTCTTGACAGCGACCTATTATTCTATGCGTATGGACATCGTGTGCTCAATCACTACCACTCTAGAGCCAATCGTGCATGCGACAATGAGCAAAGATAAGAACCGATCGCATATTGTGGCGAAATAACAATGCTCCTGTACTATGCACTAATGTACGATCTGAGGTGGCATCGAAGGCCGTCAGAGAATTTCGATGGACCTTACGATTGTACGAGGTGTGTTCAGATGAAAATGCGACTCATCAAATATCTTAAAGCCTAGGCATTTTAGAGCATATCTTATGAAGTAAGAAATTAAAGAACAGGCAATTTCGGACCATGTATTCAAATTTCAAAGAGATATAAAAAAGATAATAAAGGCAATATAGTAATGCTGCCTGCAGTGGTGCGTTGGAACCACAATATTATTCTTTGCAGATTTCCATAAGCCAGCCCCAATTCACACTGAAAGTGTTCCTCCAACGCACTTCAAAAGTGGACATTGCTTTATGGTCAGTTAAGATTGTTTGGTGGCACGTATTGATCCAGTTTCTCCTTTACCCAGTGTAAAAGTACCTGCTGAACATTTTTGTACTTCATAAGAAACATGATTGAGGGCGGGGTTGGCGAGATAATTAAACAGTCGCATTTTCATCTGGACACACCACGTATAATACCGGCAAAGTATTTGTAAATTTCATTAGCCAACCGCAGAAATGGGCGGTCGGTCGTAGCATAAATGAAAGTGCCCGCGGGCCCGCCCCCTAACATCTTTTCGATTGGAGAAAGCCGCTAGCTAGCCTTCGAAAGAGTTAATAAAACTCTCCCATTTGAAATCGTCTCTATTTCTATAGCCCAACTGTACTATATACGTACCCGCATGTACTTAAATAAATGAAGACTACCGTTCTGCTTGCCAGCTTTTCACGTATAAATCGCAACGTTATACATTGTCATGCAAGTCGAGTTCATTCTTTCGTATCGTTCCCAGCGTGGTAGCGCGCAGTCCATCATTCGGTCACGGAATTTTAGGAATGCCATTTTGTAGCTCGACATACAACGCCACGATCACCTCTCATACTCTTGGGGTCATAACAAAGAATATGTAATAACGTTCAATTTAGCATCTGCTTTCAAGTGACACCAAAGATGAGGAATATATTTTTTCGTTCTGATATCGAACGCCGAGTTTGTCGGCCGTCGGTTAAGTACGGGGCCATAACTTGCAGACGTGGAGGGATCCCAGTTGGCGCCGTCTTCGCCTGAAATAATATTTAACGCACTTTATATTAAAAACCATTTCCATTGAGTTTCTTAATATACGTACAACCATGTTTACATGGCCATCCTGGCAATACACGAACTCCGCGGCCAACTCCGGCTTCTCCTCCTCTCCTCTCCTTTCCCTTTCTCCTCCTGCTCTTGATGATCTCTGGATGCCTGCCCGCTCCCTATTCTTCCCGCCCGCATGATCTCAGTCCCTTTCGAAACCTCGGTCCATGGAGACAGACAGAACAGACGGCGGAGTTTATAACAAGCATCTCAGCGTATAGTCAATTGGAACACACAATGAGTAACGAGGGCAGGGACGGCGAGCTGAAGATTTTAATTCGGCGTGTGACGACGCTCGACTCCAGAAACGTGGCCGACCTCTTCAAGGTACAGTACTATATCCTAACTTAACTAAGCAGGCACAAAATTCATCGGTATAATTTTTACAGACGTTCGATCACGAAAAGTACGGCCACCTGCGGCCGCCCGAATTCGACGCCGACCCGGAGGACATCGACGATCCGATTCCTCTGGTACCGGAGCGAGCTCTGGTCGGACTTAGGATCGATGACAAGGGCGGCATATATCTGCAGCCCCAAGTGGGCACCAATGTGGCATACTTCAAGTAAGTAAGTTGAGACACAGAGTGTTCTTATAAAGTTATTACGAGCGTAGGAGTTACGTTGCCGAGGACTTGGACAGTCATCGGTTAGTCGGCTACGTGCTATTCTTCCATGCGCTAGACGATAAGTCGGCGGCGTTTGGCTCCTCGGAGGACCCAGTCGGCGTCGTCGAGGACCTCTTCGTCGAGCCAGAGTATCGGGGGAGGGGCATTGGAACGCAACTACTAAGAAAAGTATTGAAGGTAAAGCTTAGTAGTCAACGCTCAGATAGCTTTGAAATGCAGGTTACGGCAGAGTTTGTAGATCGCGCCGAGTACTCGAGAATACTTCTAACTTCAAAGTGCCCTCTGAAAAGTGAGACCTGTCTCTTTGATGTACTACCACGACTTGGTGGTCTGCCGCCAACTATCGGATTGGAAGCCGTTCATTCGCATCATAAGTTGAGGTTTACACGTAAATTGCAGAGAATCTTGATCATAGAGCGAGTTTACCCGGCCATCTTTCCCATCCTGGTCGCTTTCTCCTCATACTGTGAATGACGTTTTCAACGACTCTTTATCATGCGTCCCGCCGGCCAGCCAGCTTTCTAGCTGGCATCTCGACGCGAAAGGGTTCAGACCGCGCTTCGCGGCGACTGTACGCAGCCGCAGTATGAAGTCTAATAAACATGCTTTGACTCTGGTTCTTTTTAGTCCAGCCTTGAGCGCGGCTGTCTCTCCCTGGAGTGTCTCCTTCTCACCCGCCAGCCCGATGGCGTCACCTTTTGGAAGCGGCGGATCGGCGACGGCCGGGTGAGCGCCGTCCTCAAGCGGGCAGAGCTGGACAGGAAGCGCAGGGAGATGAGGCAGAGGCTGAACTTGGCCGCGCTGGACGGCGACACCGGCGAGGTCGTTCTCGAACTGGACCGAGACGACATGAGAAAGGTCTACGAAAGAACGGAAGGCGCGATTGATGGCAAATGCGTATGAACTACATACTACTGTCAAATACAAAGTTATCTACCTTAACATTTTAAAGCCTATTCAGCGCGCAAGCGAAATGATCCCCAAGTCGCCACCACACGCTTAGTCACAACCGCTAATTTATTGAGTTTGAGGTCTTGGCACGTATATCGTACGCGTACAGAACATCCAAAGTTCCCCTTAATTGGTTCTTGGTCAAGTTTCGGGTAAATGGGATCATGAACAAGCGGCCAGCGCTAATATCTATTTGATGCTACTACTACTCATATGGTATTATCACAGCAATTTAGTTCATCGTCATCAGATCTTGGGAAAGGTAACTGCACTTATGAGACTTCTTTCGTGTAATAATAGTTACTAAGCGAATTTTCCGTGCACTCTGAACCTGTAGATACAGGTATAATGACTGCCGTGGTTGGAGAGCACCTTAAGCTCGACGAAGCTAAATGGGGTGGGCGGCGGCTTCTCCAAGTAGAAGGTCTGCACGGGGCTGCCAGTGTTGTCGTAAGTGAAATTTCCGAGCGACACGGGGCTGGCATCTTCCACGGCGTTCAGTCCGAACACGGCGAATCGCCTGGGCGCCGACGCGTTCGCGCCCTCAGGCGCCGACTGCAGCCTCATGTGCTCCACGGTCACCGCTCCGACCTTGACCGGCCCAGCGAGCTGAACGACGACGGCTCCCTGCGCTCCCCGGAAGGACCAGCACTCGCCCGGGTTCGTGCCCGGCCGGAGGATGGTGCGCGGCGACCTCCTGGCGCGCCACACTGGAATGCCCATCACGGAGTAGATGGCCGGGCAGGGGTCGTACAGCTCGGTGCACCTGGTCGACGCGATGGTTCCGCCGGCCGTCTCCAGGGCGTAGTCGAAGAGTCCCGTCTTGTCCGCGTCGTATGTCTGGAGGGCGTCGGCCACGATGCGGTTGACGTCGACGATCTTCCCGCTTCCCATATCGCGCTCTTTGTCGTCGGTTTCCCTCCTCAGTGCCGCCTGCATCTCTTCTTTCTGTTGGTGGAGTCCGGCCGTGACGACCTCCTCAGCGGCGCGGCGTGCGTCGGACACGGCGGCGGAGACGATACGGTCCATGTCACGGCCGAGCTCGGATAGACGAGACTAGAGAAGGAAATGAAATGTGCTGTACCGATCGCTAATTGGGTCAGTACTTTTGAGTTTAACTGAACGTAAAGTTAACTGCACGACTGTTTCATGCATAGTTTGTTTCCTGTTTGGCACACGCCAACACCTGCCCAGGTTTAACACCTTTCACAGCGGTTAGTTATCTCACCTCTACGTCGGTCCTACGTGCGCATCCCTGCAGCATTTCTCCCAGGTCCGTCTTCAGCTCCCTGATTTGCCTCTCCACGTCTCCGACGATCTCCTCCTTGAATGCGGCCAGCCTCGGGGCGACCGCGGCCGACAGGGCGGAGCGAAACCGCTCGCTGTCCACCAGGCTGTCCACGTCCAAGTCGGACCCGTTAGAGGATGCCAGCGTAGTCCAAGGTGCAGCCGTTGTTCCGACGTCGGGGGAGGGCTGGCAGTCGGGCTTTCCCAGGATGATTGCCCAGGGGACCATCAGCGTGAGGACGGCGACGGCGATGGCAGTGACGGTCGCAGACGACCAAGAGGAGGACGAGGAGGGGACGCGGACGGGGGGCGGCATCGCGGAGGCGGCCGAGATGTCGGCGTCGCCTCGGACGCGGGCCTGGCGAAGGCGATCTGGATCAAGCTTCGATGCTGCTGCCGATGCGCTAGATCTTGTCGTCCTCGTAACTGGCATTCTTGAAATCTTGAGTCTTTCTTTTTAAAATCGTTTCGACGTCGATTGAGCGACGGACGAGTTTCCTTTCCTTCTTCCTTGTTTGTGTAATGTGTATGTGTAATGTGTTCAGTTCAGATTTCAGAACTTCAGCAGTTCAGAGCAAGTAGTGGGCCTGGGAACTCGGACTCATTAAAAATGTGTGTTCCGAAGCTATTTTCATAGACGTTTAAGCCGTAGATCCAGGGATAAGAGTGACAAGAACTCATTCATTCCCTGGTCATGCGGAAAAAGTGTACTTGAACTGTATATTGAATGCTTTTCAAGGATTTCAGCGTGATAATTCCACTTTCAGCAGGCAGGTCAATATTATAATGCTCTGCTCGCACCTCGCACTCGCAGCAGTCCCGGGCCGGCCAGCGAAGCGAAGGCGAGTCGAGTCGGCTATACAACATAGCGACTGGCCTAGCTTGCCTGAACTTGACATAATAGTCGCAAAATCACAATCGTCACACATAGCAAAGCATATCTGCATAATGTAACTTGATTTAAGTACGGTGTAATTAAGCTTCCTTTAAGCATACTTGTGCACTGTGCAGTCACCGATGGCTACACGGCGCAGCCTCCCGCCCTCGCCGCCGTCGACATCGGAGCCGACGAGAGCGAAGAGAGCGCGGATATCACCGGCGAACGACGACCCCGACGGCGAAGCCGCAGAGCAGGCATCGAAGAGGTCGAGGCCGTCTCCGCCGCAGCCCCCGCAGCCGCAACCCTGCTACCTCCTCAACCTGTCGGATGACGTCCTCCTCATGATCATCAAGCTGGTGCCGAGCTGCGTGGACGTGTTCCGCCTCTCGGAGACTTGCTCCAGGATGGCCAGGGTGTGCCAGGACCACAGCCTGTGGGTCAACGTCGACACGAGGCACGCGAACCCGCTCTCGCTCAGGGAGTTCCGCAAGCTGCTGCCCTTTCTGCACGCCAAGACGAAGAGCCTAGCCATACAGGGATTCCTCAGGAGCAGCACCAACATGGCGGCCAGGACGAAGGAGAACCTCAGCCCGTCGCAGTTGAGCGCCATCGAGAAGCGCTGCCCCAACTTGGAGGAGCTGATATTGCAGGACTGCTTCGTGGACGCCAACAAGATCCTGATCAACATGCTGCCCGAGACGCTGCGGGTGCTCCGCATCACCAAGTGCGAGTTCATCAACACGCCCGACCGGCACTCCTACTTCCGCGACATGCACGAGAGGCTCCCCCAGCTGGAGGTGCTCGACCTCTCGGAGTCCGCCTGGGTGACCAACCACTCCGTCATGGCCTTCTGCAAGTGCGAAAACTTAAAGGAGTTGAACCTTCGCGGCTGCTTCAAGATCGGGGAGTGCTTCGCCTACACCGCGCTCGCCTGCAGGTTCGGCTTCAAGCTGGTAGAGAAGATTGACCTGCGCGACACCTGCGTCGGAGACTCCGAGCTCGCCTGCTTCGGCCGACTGCCCGAAGTGTCTCACCTCTACCTCGGAAAGTCGAACGCCGCCAGCTCGGCAGCGGCGAACCCGAACAACTCCGGGATGACTGACCGCGGAATGAGGTCGCTGTGCGTCCACTCTGGCGACGGTCACATCAGCAAACTGCGGCACCTCAGCCTCGCCAACATACCCGAGCTGAGCGACGCCATGTTGCCTCTGATCGGCACCAGCCTGCCTCTCCTCTTCCTCAACGTGGCCGGGACCAAGGTCACGGACGAGGGTTTAAAAAAGTTTGTTCTGCTCCGCCCGCATTGCAAAGTGATCAAGGCGGATGGCACCCGATTCGCGTGATTTTAGCCTTATTAGTCTTCACGTCATGTTAAATTATTCTTGTTTGCACGCCCATTAATGTTAATGACATTGAAAGGATTATTAGATCGCATTTCTACTGAGTGACATGTGACTAATGAGTTGTGGAAAGTAAACTGTCGAACAACCCGTTTCCCGATTAGATGCGCGCCGCCGCCCAATCGGACTCTTTCTTCAAGAACTGGAGGATCAGGGCGAATCTCAGCTCCTTCTCCAAGTTGGCAAACTCCTTGTACGGCCTGCAGACGATCTTCTCCCACTCCGCGACGAGGTACCTGAGGTTCTCCACCACCTCGGTCCAGTCCTCCTTCTCAATGTTCTTGGCCACCTGCTCCCGTCGTAACTTTTTCAGCTCCTGGATTCTCTTCAGCTTCAGCCAGACGTTGGTCTCTTTAGCGCAGTCGCCCATCGGGCAAGTAATGACCTTCTCCTTGGTATTTTCTCTTAGCGGAAATCCCACTTCGCATTTCTCGTTGCTGCACCGGAACGTGATCATCTCGTTGATGACTTCGACCTCTTCCTTGCTCTCATCTGGATCGACGGCAGACACGAGTTTCAGAGCCTGGCCCTTCCTCGCTCCCTTGTTCATCAGAGAAATGAGTTTTCCGCCGTGAAAGAACACGAAAGCATCCGGTTCATCGTCGCTCTGGCCTGCTTTGGCACACGTGCGCAATTTGCTGGCGGCTGGAAAGATCCCGATGGCGAACGTGCGCGCAGGGAACGTCTCCCTCTTGAAAACATCCATCGGCTTCGCTAGCTGCGAGGGGTCCAGTATAGTAATTGACATCGCGTGTCTCAAGGCGATGGTCACGGCAGCGTAGAGGGCCTTGGCAGCCGCATGCTCAGACCCAGACAGGTTTTCCCCCTGTCCAGAGCAATAGCCGGATACTCGAAGGGCCCTCACTAGACATGCTGCCACCGCTGCTGATAGCACGGCTTCGTCATTGGACACGGGCTTAATTTCTAGCAGGCTGAAGGCTCTGCCCAGAGCAGATTCTCCGCTCTCGGAAACTTTTTCCAGCCCGGCCGGGGCCATTGAGGTCACTAGTCGGAGGGCTAGTCGGCCAACTTCGGTCAGACCAATCTCTTTTAGCGCTTGGCTCACCTTCCACTCATAGCGGTGGTAGGTTTTCTCGGCCTCAGCCCTGGCTTTCTCATTGGCAAACGTGAGGCCGCTTCCAAGTGAGCACGGGACCGGAGCCGGCATCCGCAGCAGGGTGTGCGGACAAATCCGGTCCTCGGCCTCGCCCTCGAGAAGTATGTGAGCGACGGGGGCCTCGGCCGTGGTGACTTCCGCAAACGCGAGGTCGGCATTCGCGATCAGATTCCCCTCAACGTTTACGACTATTCCCGTACTGGCACCCCCGAGTTCCGCGGACTCCTCCCTGGTTAACTTGAAAGCCGGCTTGTCATCCATGCTCTCGTTACGCAGTTGCTTGACAACGGTGAATACGTTCATCTGCTTCTTGGTCGTCTCTCTGGTCTTGTCCCGCAGCTTGGAGTTCATGTCCGACTTGCCGATCATGTCCAAACACTTGGTGAAGGCTTCCTTCGAAGTGATGTACTGCTTCAGCTTCAGCAACGCATGGCCCTTGCGCTTGTAGATCTGGAAAGCCCGACGTTAGTTACAATACGCACCCTGCGGTAATAAATAGAAATTTATCGTGACCTTGAACTGCAAGTGCTTCGGGTATCCGTACTTGAAGGCGTAGTCGATGTCCTGAATGCATGCCTCGTACATCCTGCCCGCGTCCAAAGTCGCCGACCGGTTGGCCAAGATGACTGAATATTCCTTGCAGCTCTCGGGATCGTCCTCCTTGAGCGGAAAGTATTTCAAGCTCTCCGTGTAGGCATCCCTTGCGCCCCTCATGTCTCCCTCCTTGAACAGCAACGTCCCCTGCTCCTTCAGAGCTTTGGCTCGGTCCATGCTCTTTATGCTCTCGGCGGCCTTAATCTCCGGGGGGACCCCGGCTTGCAGGCAGTGATTGACCATAGCTATGGCATCATTCAACTTGAGCAGCTTCTTCTTTCCCTCTACCGAAGCAACGCTTTCGTACCATTTACTGAGCGGAGAATCCCGCTTTATGACTTGATCTTGGAGGTCCATGGCATTAGAGGCTTCTTTTACTGAAATAATGAGTCGTCTAACATATACGTACGTGATTATTCACAAAATTAAACTGCCCTTACTTGTCATTACGATGTACAGTAATGCAACTCTTGATGCACGTGCAACTTTCTTCGAGCTTGAAAGAAACTACGCGAATAGTCTGGAGATTGCCTCACTTTCCATAGTAGCTTTCTACACTCTGGACAAGTGCCAATTAGTTCAAGACGCGTAACCGGGTGAAACCCGCTTGCCCGGTATACGTACGTATGCACGCACGTAACGTAACGTATTACGTGAAAATATGCTTTGCTAAGCAAAATTGTACTGTACACTGTTGGCCGCTTCTAGCACTATAATTGTGCAAGAGATTTCTGGCCTTAGCCACCCCACCCCTAGAGTTATTATGTCCCGATTTTAATGGCAACATAGTTTATTAATACGACCGTCCAACATTATAGCGTAAAACTTGCTCTTCCGTCACAGGGCACACTTTCTCCATGATCTTGTACAACGGGTGCTCCGACGACATCACTGTCAAATTCGCTCTGAGGTTTCTCATGTTGTTGAAATAGTGCACCACCAGGCTGTCGGCCACCCTCTTATCCACTTGCGCCGCCTGGTCGGAGTCGTAGTATGCGCCGAAGTCCTTGGCCTTCAGCGGACACCCCATTGAGGCCGGGTAGATGGTCACCGTGGGACAGTTGAGCGCCACAAAGTAGTCGCCCGGGGGAGGAATCTTCGGAGGATTGTCACAATAGGCGTTGATCGCGTAGGTGAGCACAGCCGGCCCGTTGTGATTCCACAGGGTGCCCTCATAATTGGTCGCCTGTTAGGGTATTCCAAAGTCGTTTTTAACAGAATTAAAATACATACTATAGCATTACTGCACCAGTCGCTTCGTTATGATGTCCAACAGCCGGTGGCCCCTTTCCATTCTGAGCACGGCGCTGGTGAGGAAGCGATTGTTGCCCTCAGAGATGACAAAGTTGGCGACGTCCTCCGGCAGCGGCTTCACGTGCAGCACGTCCTGGTCGTTGTACACCCCTCCGAACTTGTGCAACAGCAGGAAGCGGAGAAAGTCGCTCGTGTGGCTTAGGCGATACGGAGAGGCCTGAATTTCGCCGCTCTCCCAGAGCTCCAGCAGGCGACTGTCATGGGCCAGGAGGGCGACGTCGTAGTATCGGAAAAGGATGTTGGGCAGAGAACTAGTAAAGCATGCACGATATAACTACAATAAATGTAACAGTGATGGACATCGTACTTTACCTTTTGAAGTAATTTGGCCAGGTCACTATTTGCGATTTGGCCGGAATAAGCATGAACACCAACTTGTCCGGGTTGGCCCCCGCGGCGCTTTCCAGAGCGCACAGTGTTCTCGCCGGAAGTTCGGAAATATCGGCGTTTGTCTCAACATAGAAGATGCTGTCATTGATGGGTATTTCAGACTCTCCGAGCAACGGGATTTCGCTGCTCCAGTTGGACGCGGACAGCACTCCCGACCAAAGCCACCACCGGTAGAGCACAAAGATGACCTTACCAAGGCTTACTAGGCCAGCAAGCGCGATGAATAAGGTCACCAATTTAATATTGAATATGCCTTGTCGGGTAGCGGCTCTGAGTGTCATAGCTGAAAACTGCCTAATGCGCCTTCCTTCCCCTTCAGGAAGGAGGGGATTACCGGACAAGTGCAAAATCGTGAAATCAGTATGGACAATGTTTTCGACCGAACGGAGAAACGGAGGAAGACGTCATGCCCGAGTGATAGATTTGTATATTTTATGATCGTAACAGCAATATACCGTGGCATCCCAACTTTACACGATTAATATGTGTCTGCGAAGAAAACTGTACAGTACATACACGCAAGCTTCGTCGATTGTGTTCCGAACAATGGAACAATAGAATATATTTTCATGCGGGGCAAGGTGGTGAATTCAATGATCATGGTTAACACGCAACGCGCCCGGAGCTCAGATCAGATCCGGGAAGAGCTCATTGAAGCTCTCCTCCCAGGCCTGAGCCTCGCCCAGCTCGTTGGTGCCGCCGACGCTGCTGCCGCCGTCGGACTCAGCGCTGTCGCTGCCCACGACCACCCCGGCGGTGACGAGAAGCTTGTCGAGAAGGGCGTCAGTGGTCTCTTCGCCGCTGTTGGACATGCCGATGTCTATGTTCATCATCTTGGACTCGGGCTGCTTGCTCTCGAGGAGCTGCTCTAGGTCTTGGCAGGCGGTGTCCAGGAGGTCTCCTCCTTCCACCACAGTTGGCTGCTGGTGCGCTTCTTGGGCGGTAACGACCGGTTCGACAGGGAACTCGAGCTGGGGGCTAGGGTTGGGGGTCTGCAGGTTCTGCACTTTCCTTGTCCCGTCGCTCCCGACGACGATTGCGGCGCCGCGAGACACGTCCAGAAGAGACAGCAGGCCGCGACGGCCGACAGGGCGGCCGTCGCGTCCGTTTGTCTCCGGTCCACTGCCATAGGCCGACCCGGGTCTTGCTGCTGAAGTCCACTTTCAGTACGATCTGCTGTCGCACTAGGTCGGCCCACGACAATGCTCTGGTCGTGCGCGTCGACGACGGAGTCGCCGCCGCAGGAGCTGGGGGTGGGGGAGTGCGGGGGAGGGAGGGAATCGGGGGAAGGGGGCATCTCCTCCTTGATCAGG
>JAAUYK010219314.1_pt1 | contig 13685 bp, 18 predicted proteins | sample 7278021 | NCBI WGS metagenome assembly JAAUYK01 (sample SAMN14350223, study PRJNA611818) | marine sediment metagenome | isolation source: surface marine sediment (1.8m) | place: French Polynesia: Moorea | collected 2018-08
AACGCAATGTGGCGGGCGCGCTCAGCTCGCAATATCAGTTTTTCCGGGGCCTCGCGGATGGGGGCGCCTTTACTCTGTCAGAGGAAGAAATCCTGGCCGATGTCTACGGGCAAGAACCTGAAATCCGCGCAGATACCGAAGAATGGCTGCTGGCTTTTTTGCTAATGGCCTACCAACCACTGGGTGACGACGCAATGGAGGCGTATATCGCCTTTTCCCAATCCGACGGGGGCCGCGCCCTGAATGCGGCGCTGTTTGAAGGGTTTGAGATGATGTATCGCGATATCTCCTTTGGGCTGGGTTTGGCGGCCTCACGCGCGATGGCGGGCAGTGATCTTTAGTCTGCGCAAAACAACGATTGTGCAATAAAAACCCTGTTGACTTGAGTACGCTTTGGGTGGATAAGCCGCCATCCCGACAGGGCGTGTCCCGTGCCGGGTTATCATATTCATACGCCCAGACCAGGGCGCGCTGTTCGAGGTGGCAAAGGCCGAAACGCCCGTGATCGGGGACCGAAGGGACGCGAAAGCAAAGGAAACAGACCATGTTCGCGGTCATGAAGACAGGCGGCAAGCAGTACAAGGTTCAAGCGGGCGATACGCTGCGCGTTGAAAAGCTGGCTGCAGACGCTGGGGAAACCATTCAATTCAACGATGTGCTGATGTTGGGCGGAGATGCCCCCGTGGTCGGCGCGCCCATGGTTGAAGGCGCAGGTGTGCAAGCCGAAGTGATCGACCAGATCAAAGGCGAGAAGCTGATCCACTTTGTGCGCCGTCGTCGGAAGCATTCGTCCAAGCGGACAAAGGGTCACCGTCAGCAACTGACTTTGGTGAAGATCACTGAGATCATTGCAAGCGGTGCGGACACATCCGGTGTGAAAGCCGCTGTCGGCGCGGGCTCGGTAAGTGCCGCAGCAGTTGCGGCCGCCAAGCCCGCCAAGAAAGCGGCGCCCAAAGCTGAAGCGAAAGCGGAAACTGCCGCAGAACCCGCGGGCGCAGATGATCTGAAAAAGCTGTCGGGCGTGGGCCCCGCGCTTGAGAAAAAGCTGATCGAGGGTGGTGTGACCACTTTTGCGCAAATCGCCGCCTGGACCGAAGAGGACGTGGCCGCATTTGACGAGAAGCTGAACTTCAAAGGCCGGATCGAGCGTGAAGGCTGGATCGATCAGGCCAAAGAACTGGCAAAAGGCTAAGGAGAGACACCCATGGCACATAAAAAAGCAGGCGGTTCATCCAGAAACGGTCGCGACTCAGCCGGTCGTCGCCTTGGCGTGAAGCTTTATGGTGGCCAGGCGGCCATCCCTGGCAACATCATCGTGCGCCAGCGCGGCACCAAATTTTGGCCGGGCGAAGGCGTTGGCATGGGCAAGGACCACACGATCTTTGCCACCGTCGATGGCGCCGTGACCTTCCACAAGGGGCTCAAGGGCCGCACCTTTATTTCGGTCCTGCCAATGGCGGAGGCCGCCGAGTAAGCCGAACCGACATAGGGTAACATCTTAGGGGGATCGGCGATAAGCCGGTCCCTTTTTCGTTTTCTCATCCGCGTTCATCAAAAGGAGGGTGACATGACTGACAATCTGACAAAGGCACCCTCGACCACGGTGTTTGAGACTGCCCGTTTGCTGCTGCGCCGCTTTGAGGACGGCGACATTGCCGCCTTGCCAGGCATTCTGAACGATGCCGAGATGTGCAAAGTTCTATCCCTCGTGCCGTTTCCCTATACGGAACAGGACGCGGAGTGGTTTGTGCGCAAAGGGGCCGCTCATGCCTGGGCGGTCACGCTGAAAAACGGGTTGCTTATCGGCAGTGTCAGCACCTATCCGCAATTGGGCTTTTGGATTGCGAAATCCCATTGGGGCCAAGGCTATGTGACAGAAGCGTCTCGCGCCGTATTGGATCACCATTTCGCGGCGTTAGAGGTGGATGTGATCTCAACCCACGCGCTCGATAATCACAGATCCGGCGCTGCGTTACGCAAACTTGGGTTTACCCCAACACATCAAAAGCCGCTGCGCATCAAATCGCGCAACTGTGAGGTGCCCGCTCAGGTCCTCAAGTTGACGGCTACGGCATGGAGGCGGAGCGCATGACAACCGCTGCCTACACAGGCGATAAGGTGTTGGGAACACGCGCTTCTAAGGCCACCGTAAGGATTTGGGCAGCTCTCTGGATCTGCCAGGTGGCCCGGCCCTGCGCCGGGGACAAACACGTATCTCTGGTTGCAGAACGACCTACGGAACAATACCTCATGAAGGCGCTTACCGGTCTGACCGCCGCGTCTGTTCTCTATGTGCTTATCGGAGGAGGGTTAGCACAATGAAACTGGAACATATCGTTGATCAACCCACGATCGAAACGGAACGGTTCGATCTGCGCCCGTTGCGCAGGTCTGACGAAGGATTGATTGAGCTTTATGCCGGGGATGTCCGCGTGGCGCAGATGACCACATCCATCCCACATCCGGTGCCACCTGGCATGACCGAAGCCTTTATCGCCCGCGCGATGGCTGAGGACCGGACCGAAGACGTCTGGGCCATGGACGCCACCAAATCCGGTGGGGGCGAGGTGATGGGCCTGATCAGCCTGGAACGGATGGACCGCAACCAATCCGAAGTGGGCTATTGGGTGGCCCCGGCGTATTGGAACACGGGGCTCGCCTCCGAAGCGGTTGAGGCTCTGGTGACGGCGAACCCATTGGAAAACGATACGATGTTTGCCAGCGTATTTCAGGACAACCCGGCCTCAGCCCGTGTGCTGACCCATTGTGGGTTTGAATACCTGGGCGACGCCGAAAGCTTCTCGGTTGCGCGCGACAAACCTGTGCCCACCTGGACCTATAGCCGCAAACTCTGACATTGTGAGCGGCCTGCGCACCCGCTAGGAGGGGGCCATGAAGTTTCTTGATCTTGCCAAGGTCTATATTCGCTCGGGCGGCGGCGGTGGGGGCTGTATCAGCTTCCGGCGGGAGAAATATATCGAATATGGCGGCCCGGATGGCGGCGATGGCGGCAAGGGTGGAGCGGTCCGCGCCGTGGCCGTCGACGGGCTGAACACACTGATCGATTTCCGCTATCAGCAACATTTCTTTGCAAAAAATGGCCAGCCCGGCATGGGCAAGCAGCGCACTGGCAAGGATGGCGATGACATCATCCTGCGCGTGCCCGAAGGGACCGAAATCCTGGATGAAGACCAGGAAACCGTGATTGCCGATCTGACCAACATTGGCGATGAGGTCGAACTGGCCCGCGGGGGCAATGGCGGCTTTGGCAATCTGCATTTCAAATCGGCCACCAACCAGGCTCCGCGCAGGGCAAATCCCGGCCAACCCGGGGTGGAACGCACGCTTTGGCTGCGTCTAAAACTAATTGCGGATGCCGGGCTTCTGGGTCTGCCCAATGCCGGCAAATCCACCTTCCTCGCCGCCACTTCGAACGCCCGGCCCAAGATTGCCGATTATCCCTTCACAACGCTCTATCCCAATCTGGGCGTTGTGGGCGTCGATAACGCCGAGTTCGTGATTGCCGACATACCCGGCCTGATCGCGGGCGCGCATGAGGGTAAAGGTATTGGGGACCGCTTCTTGGGCCATGTCGAACGCTGTTCGGTCTTGTTGCATCTGGTGGATGGCACATCTGAGACGATTGCCGAGGATTACCACACTATCATCGGCGAGCTTGAGGCCTATGGCGGCCATTTGGCCGAGAAACCCCGGATCACTGCGCTGAATAAAATCGACGCATTGGATGACGACGAACGGGCAGAGGCCAGAGCCACATTGGAAGAAGCCTGCGGCGGGCCGGTGATGATGATGTCTGGCGTCTCCAAAGAAGGCGTGACGGAGGTTTTACGCGCGCTCCGCAGCGAGATCACCGAGGACCGCCTGCGCCTGACCGCGAATGAGGAGCCTGAGCCGTGGCAACCCTGAGCGACGCAAAACGCGTCGTGGTCAAGATCGGGTCGGCTCTTTTGGTGGACCGGCACACAGGCGCGCTGAGAGACGATTGGCTGCAGTCGCTGGCAGAAGATGTGGCGGGTCTCAAAGCCCGGGGAGCAGATGTGATCCTGGTCTCCTCTGGCTCAATTGCCTTGGGGCGTGGGGTGTTGAAGCTGGGTCAGAGAGACCTGGCCCTCGAACAATCCCAGGCCGCGGCCGCCGTCGGTCAGATCCGCCTGGCACGCGCCTATGAAGACGCGCTGGCCCCGCATGGTCTGCTCACTGCGCAAGTGCTTGTGACGTTGGAAGACAGCCGCGATCGCCGCCGTTACCTCAATTCACGTGCCACGATGGAGACCCTGCTTGGGCTCGGCGCCATTCCCATCGTGAACGAAAACGACACCGTCGCCACGGATGAAATCCGCTACGGCGACAATGACAGGCTTGCGGCCCAGGTGGCCGTCACTGTGGGCGCCGACCAATTGATCCTCTTATCTGATGTCGACGGGTTCTATTCTGCCAACCCCGCGCAGGACGCAACCGCCCGGCGCTTTGACATCATCGACGACATCACGGCCGAGATCGAAGAGATGGCGGGCGATGCGGGCTCGGGCCTCTCCAAAGGCGGGATGAAAACCAAACTGATGGCCGCCAAAACCGCCATCGCAGCGGGCTGCGCCATGGCCATCACCGAAGGCTCCCGCGAAAACCCGCTCAAAGCGCTGGAAGAGGGGGCGCCTGTCACCTGGTTCACCCCGCAGCTGGACCCCCAAACGGCGCGCAAAGGCTGGATCGCCGCGATGAAGCCTATGGGCGACATCACCGTGGATGACGGTGCCGCGCGGGCTCTGAAATCCGGAAAAAGCCTCTTGCCCGCGGGCATCTCGTCCGTGTCCGGCCAGTTCGGGCGGGGCGATCCCGTCGCCATTCTCGATGCGCAAAACCACAAGCTGGGCCAAGGGCTTTCGCGCTATACCGCGTCTGAGGCGCAGGCCATCAAAGGCCGCCAATCGGCAGATATCGAAACAATTCTTGGCTATCCAGGACGTGCCGCTTTGATCCACCGGGATGATATGGCACTCTGACATCCAACTTCTTCTCTTTCCAAATACCGCATACCGTCTTCTACACCCGCGCCAAGGATCCAAACCGATGAAAGACCTCGACAACATCCCCAGCCTGATGGCCGACATCGGCGCCCGCGCGCGCGAGGCATCGCATGCCCTGGCCTTCGCCACCGCCGAACGCAAACATGCCGCCTTGATCGCGGCGGCAGAGGCTGTTTGGGACGCGCGCGCCAAGATCATGGAGGCGAACCAAGAAGACCTGGAATTTGGCCGCAGCAAAGGCCTCTCCACCGCGATGATGGACCGGCTGATGCTGGATGAGCCGCGGATCCAAAGCATCGTCGACGGCCTGCGCGCGGTTGCTGAACAGGCCGATCCGGTCGGGGAGGTGATCGCCGATTGGGACCAACCCAGCGGTTTGAACATCAAACGCGTGCGCACGCCTTTGGGGGTTGTGGGCGTGATCTACGAAAGCCGGCCCAATGTGACAGCAGATGCCGGCGCGCTGTGCCTCAAAGCAGGCAACGCCGTCATCCTGCGCGGCGGCTCGGAAAGTTTCCATTCCTCCCGGGCCATTCACGCCTGCCTGGTCGAGGGCCTCAAGGCGGCGCATCTGCCCGAAGATGCCATTCAACTGGTGCCCACACGCGACCGCGCTGCGGTGTCCGAAATGCTGGCCATGACCGATTATATCGATGTGATCGTGCCGCGCGGGGGCAAGGGCCTTGTGGGTCTTGTCCAACGCGACGCTCGCGTGCCGGTCTTTGCCCATCTCGAAGGCATCGTACATATCTATATCGACAAAGACGCGGACCCCGAAAAAACGCTCAAAGTCGTTCTGAACGCCAAAACGCGCCGTACCGGCATTTGCGGGGCGGCGGAATGCCTGCTGATCCACAAAGATATCGTACCCACCATCGGCCAAGGTGTGATCCGCGCTTTGCTAGATGCAGGCGTGCGTGTGCATGCCGACAGCACCTTGCAGGCCATCGATGGTACCACGGCAGCGACCGAGGAGGATTGGGGCCGCGAATACCTGGATATGGATATCGCTGCGCGCGTGGTGGACGACCTGGACGCAGCCATCGAGTATATCCGCCGGTATGGCTCCAACCATACCGATTGCATCCTGACCGAAGATATGGCGGCCAGAGACCGCTTCTTTGAACGGCTCGACAGCGCGATCCTTATGCACAATGCATCGACCCAATTCGCCGATGGGGGTGAGTTCGGGATGGGCGCCGAGATCGGCATCGCCACGGGCAAAATGCATGCCCGCGGCCCGGTAGGCGCCACGCAGCTTACCAGCTTCAAATACCTGGTCAGCGGTGACGGAACCACACGGCCCTAAGCATCAGAACCGGAGGGAAATCTCGGTCTCTCCGGTCTCTACGACCAGAGGCCGCGCAGTGGACACACACAGCTCTTGCAGCACCGCGAATTGAACCGTTGCAGGGGTGACTTCGCAGATGTCTGTGCCCGCGGCCAACGCCTGCCAGAGCCCCCGATCGACGTTCAACCGATGTGCTTGCCCACGCAGCTGCCACCCGGTTTGCCAAGGCTCCAGATGTACCGTCCCGCCAAACGCGAGTGCCGTTTCCAGGCAGAGAATGCCCAGGCAGATCAGTTTTGCCTCCTCACGCGAAAGATCCCCCATCTCAGCCCAAGTAAGGGCAAAGCGCGCCCAGACACCGTTATCCCGCATCAGCGCAGCCATGTCCTGTGGCCCCAGCACGCTGTCATCGGCAATCCCAAAGGCAATGCGAAACACGCGTATACGGGCACCGGCATTGGCCACACTGTCCTCGATCAGCGCCATTTCCGGTCCCGATGCCCCGTCGGTCATGCTCAACAGCTCCACTCCGTTGGAAATCGCGCCAATCGGGCTGATCAGGTCGTGACAGATGCGTGAACCTATGAGAGAGGACAGGGGGTGGGCTCTCGGGCCGGACAAAAACTCAGGCTGCAGTTTATTCATTATAACAATCCACGGCTGAAATGGACGATCTGAATTCAATCTTCACGCCCGGAATGCAAGTGCGTCACCCGGATCAGCCCGACTGGGGCGTGGGCCAGGTGCAATCCAATATCGGCGGCCGCATCACGGTGAATTTCCCCGACGAAGGCAAAGTCGTCATCGAGGGCTCACGCATCACGCTGATCCCTGTCTTTGATGGCTGAACTTGGTTGAAAAAAGGTTAACGTCACTCAGTTGCCCCAGGCGCCTTTGGTGGGTATCAGCGTCAAACCTTGATCCTTCCTGGCTATTGGCGCGATGATGTCAAAAGACCCCTCTCATTTCTCGGTCAAAATCGCCGACACCGCCGAGGAGCTGCGCGCGGCTCAAGCCTTGCGATACGAGGTGTTTGTGCGCGAATTGGGCGGGGGAGGGCCTCTGGTGGATCACGCTGCAGGTCTTGAGGTGGACCGGTTTGACCCGTTCTTTGATCACTTGATCGCAAGGGACAACAGCTCCGGAAAGGTGATTGGCGTCTATCGCCTGCTCCGATCGGAAATGGCGGAGGCGGCGGGGCAGTTCTACTCAGAAGACGAATACGACCTCACTCCGCTCCGTCAAAGCGGTCGCCGCCTTTTGGAATTGGGGCGCTCCTGCGTGCACAAAGACTACCGGGGCGGGACCGCCATGTATCACCTTTGGACGGGACTTGCGGCGTATGTGGCCGATCATCAGATCGACGTGTTGTTTGGCGTGGCCAGCTTTCACGGCACGGATATTCAGTCGCTGGCGCAGCCCCTCTCACTGCTTCACCACCGTCACTTTGCACCGCCTGACCTACGCCCCAGGGCGAAACCAGGCGGGGCCCAAGACATGAACCTGGTGCCAGAAGATCAGGTCGACCGCCGCCGGGCCATGCTAAAAGTGCCGGCCTTGATCAAAGCCTATCTGCGTTTGGGGGGCTTTGTGGGGCAGGGGGCGTGGATCGATCACGCGTTCAACACAACGGACGTGTGCCTTGTTTTGGACACCGCACGCATGAATGCGCGCCAACGCAAGCTATACGTAAAGGACGGGTGATGAGCCAAACCTGGGACAGCGATAGCGCACCGGACCCGTTCCGCATCACACCTCTTGGCTGGCTGCGCGCGATCTTGCGTGGGCTTGTTTTAGGTCTGCTGGTCTTTGGTTGCCTGGCCATCCTCCTCCTTGTGCGGCTGATCGAACGGCCGCTTTTTGGCCTGCACCGCCCTGTCACGCCCCACATCACCCAATTCGTCTGCCGGAACGCGTTCCGCATTCTCGGCATGCGCTTTACCTCCCATGGCACGCTCATGCAGGAGCGCGGCGCGGTTGTCGCCAACCATTCCAGCTGGCTCGACATCTTTGCGCTCAACGCCCGCAAGCGCATTTACTTCGTATCAAAATCTGAAGTGGCGAGCTGGCCCGGCATCGGATGGCTTGCCCGCGCCACGGGCACCGTCTTTATCGAACGCAATCCCAAGAAAGCGCGGGAGCAAACCCAGCTTTTTGAGGCGCGGTTGATGACCGGCCATAAACTCCTTTTCTTTCCCGAAGGCACATCTACGGACGGGCTGCGCGTCTTGCCCTTCAAGACGACACTCTTTGCAGCGTTTTTCTCGGATCACCTGAAGGATCATATGCATATCCAACCCGTCGCCGTGATCTACCAGGCACCCGAAGGCGAGCCGGATCGATATTACGGTTGGTGGGGTGATATGGAGTTCGGTCCGCACCTGTTGAAAACGCTTGCAGCTGCCAAGCCAGGCGGCGTCGACATCCACTACCTGTCCCCGGTGCGCGTTGCCGATTTTGCCGACCGCAAATCCCTTGCCAAAGCGCTCGAAACAGCCGTCCGCGCCGCGCACCAATGGGCGCTTTGACCGCCTTGCTACGTCTTTCTGGATCCAACTATCCCAGAGCCTGATCGGACCCGCACACATCGACCAGAAAACCAGACTTGCCATCGCTCCAAATCCCCCCTATACGCCCGGCATCGAAACCCGCAGGCGGGGTTTGGGCCAATGGGGGAGACATCCTCAAAGGTCCGCCGGTTGGCGCAAAAGCGTCGAGACCCCCGCTCAGGCTAAAACCGGAAAGGTATATACGCATGGCTCTTCCTGAGTTCACAATGCGTCAGCTGCTGGAAGCTGGCGTTCACTTTGGCCACCAGACGCAACGTTGGAACCCCCGTATGGGCGAGTTCATCTATGGCGCGCGCAACGGCATCCACATCATGGACCTCACGCAGACCGTTCCAATGCTGGACGCGGCGCTGAATGTGATCCGCGAGACCGTTGCCAAAGGCGGGCGTGTGCTTTTTGTGGGCACCAAGCGCCAGGCCGCCGGCCCGGTGGCTGAAGCGGCAGAGAAATGCGCGCAATACTACATGAACCACCGCTGGCTGGGTGGCACTCTGACCAACTGGCAGACCGTGTCGAACTCGATCTCGCGTCTCAAGCAGATTGATGAGGCGATGGCGGAAGGCGCCGAAGGCCTCACCAAGAAAGAGCGTCTGGGCATGGAGCGTGACCAGGGCAAACTGCAAGCCTCACTGGGTGGTATCCGCGAAATGGGCGGTGTGCCGGATCTTCTCTTCGTGATCGACGTGAAGAAAGAAGCGCTGGCCGTGGCCGAAGCCAACAAGCTGGGCATTCCGGTTGTGGCGGTGGTGGACACCAACTGCTCGCCCGATGGCATCGACTACATCATTCCTGGCAATGACGACGCCGCACGCGCGATCTCGCTCTATTGCGATCTCGCGGCCCGCGCTGCTCTGGACGGGATGAGCGCGCAGCTGGGCGCTGCAGGCGTTGACGTGGGCGCGATGGAAGAAGCCCCCGTTGAGGAAGTTGTTGCCGAAGAGGCACCGGCGGAAGCCGCCCCTGCCGAGGAAGCACCCGCTGAAAGCTGAATTACAGCTGTCACGGAACTGACATATGGGGCGGGCTAAGACCTGCCCCAAACCGCATTATCACTTGAGGAGAGCCAAGAGATGGCAATCACAGCAGCAATGGTGAAAGAACTGCGCGATAGCACCGGCGCAGGCATGATGGACGCGAAAAAAGCGCTGACCGAAACAGAGGGCGACATGGACGCCGCTGTTGACTGGCTGCGCACGAAGGGTCTGGCGAAAGCGGCCAAGAAATCGGGGCGTACCGCCGCCGAAGGTCTGGTCGCGGTGCATGTGGACGGTGGCACAGGTGTCGCGGTCGAAGTGAACTCGGAAACGGACTTCGTTGCGAAAAACGCTGAATTTCAAGAGATGGTCGGCAGTATCGCAGGTGCTGCAGCGGGTGTTGACGATGTCGAGGCACTGAAAGCAGCGGATCTGGGCGGCAAGACCGTGACAGACACGCTGACCGACAAGATCGCAACCATTGGTGAGAACATGTCCGTGCGCCGCATGGCGAAACTCTCCGGCGGTGCGGTGGTCAGCTATGTGCACAACGCCGCTACTGCAGGCATGGGCAAAATCGGTGTTCTGGTTGCCATGGACGGCGGCGATGAGGCGTTCGGCAAGCAAGTCGCGATGCACATCGCGGCGGTAAACCCTGCGGCCCTGTCTGAGGACGATATGGATCCGGCCGTTGTCGAGAAAGAAAAGCAGGTCCAGATGGACATCGCACGCGAATCCGGCAAGCCCGAACAGGTGATCGAGAAAATGATCATCGGGCGGATGAAGAAATTCGTGGCCGAATCCACGCTGCTCAACCAGCAATTCGTGGTGAACCCCGATCTGACCGTGGGGGACGCAGCCAAAGAAGCGGGAGCGAGCATCACCGGGTTCGTGCGTCTGGAAGTGGGCGAAGGCATTGAAGTCGAAAAGGAAGACTTCGCAGCTGAAGTGGCCAAGGCGGCCCAGGGCTAAGATTTTTCGACGAAAAATCTGGACGCGGCGCGCTTTCATCAAGCGCGCCGTTTTGCGTTGGAGGGGAACATGTTGGACGTGGGCGATCACCACCGGCTTTGGTTCGAACTGGCCGGTCAGGGCATTGATGCGCTGGTCCTGCATGGTGGGCCAGGATCAGGCTGCCGGCGCGCGCATTACGACCTGTTTGATCTCGACCGCTACCGCGTCACGCTGTTGGATCAACGCGGCGCAGGGCGCAGTCGCCCGCATGCCGGGGACAGTCTTCGGGCTCTGGACGCGAACACCACCCCAGACCTGATTTCGGATATCGAACGTCTTCGGATGCATTTGGGCATCGACTCTTGGGTTGTCTTTGGCGGGTCTTGGGGCACTACGCTTGCTATGCTCTACGCTCAGGCCCATTCCACTCGGGTCCGCGCCCTCGTCTTGGCGGGTATCGCCACCACAACGGTGCGGGATCTCAGATGGCTCTACGGAGATATCGGCAACGTGTTTCCCGAAGCCTATGCCGCTTTTTGCGCCCATGTTCCGGATGTAAGTGATGATCCGGAGGCCGTATTGGACCGCATCGCTGCCTATGCCGCGCTGCTCCGCGATGACGACACGGCGCAAGCGGCCGCGGATGCCTGGTGCCAGTGGGAGGTTGCGATTTTTGGCGGAGACATTCACGCCCCCGGCTCGCGATTTGCGGATGCACGGTTCCGGGTAGGCTTTGCGCGCGTTGTCACCCATTACTTTGGTCATTTGGCGTGGTTAGAGCCGGATCAGATCCAAAGAGACGTGGTGCGACTAGCGCATATTCCTTGCCATATGATCCATAGCCGTTTCGATCCGTCATGCCCATTACGCGCCGCCTGGGACTTGTCCCAGAGCTGGCCCGCCGCCAAGCTCACCGTTTTGCAAGGCACAACACATTCGGCCTTCGACGGTGATATGAAAGCCGCCATTCTAACGGCAACAGACACGCTGTTGTCCGAGATCTAAGAGACCATCCCTGGTGCTTAACATCGCGCGGTCATGCGCGCCGCGCTGGTGAGCTGTTCCAAAGTAAAAATGCCCACCTGTGATCTAGTTCACAGATTGGCGGCGCGACTCAGGCTATTTTGATCTCAATAAGGAGATCGTTATGACCCCGTCGCGCCACATCATGCCGCTTGCCCACCGCTGTGTGGAAGGCTGGTGCTATGGCACAACGGCGCGTCGGACGGTTCTGCTGACCTCGCGCAGAAAGGCACGCGCATGACGCATTGGCATTTCATATCCGTAATCCTCGTTGCAACCGTGTTCGTCGTTTCATCGTCGGCAGCGCAAAGCGACTCGCAGACGCCAGGAGAAGACCATGTCGTTCTTGTCGATCTTTAAGCCGCGACCTGCGGAACTGGCTGGGCGAGCACATCCCCGGCCATCCTTTCTCTTCCACACGCGCCGCGGGGGGATTCGCTTGTCGCGGTGCACGGGGATAGTGCAAATGGTGCAAGCGCTCTACTTGGCGCGCGCTGCCTAAGGTTCTTTCATGAGATCGTGAATGTCGGCCCCTGCGCAAAGCGCATGGGGCCGCGCGTATGCGCGGCCCCGGGGCATGACGACCCTTGCATTTGGGGATGGTCGGGCCTGTCAAAGCGTTGACCCGGCATATGGATCAATACATAGCCGGGCCAACATCCGGAGAACCGGACGAGACGCAGAGCCTGGAAATCACAAGGATGCCTCTCGCGTGTTCCTTTGGCAAAAAGCCACCACTCACGGAACAGCACCAGAATGCTATTTTACGAGGCGTGAAGAAAGTATTGTTTTCCTTACCTTAGGTCAGCGGAGTCTCATTTATTGAGATAAACGCAGCAAATTCAGTGCGTTACGCTAAATCTAGGCTTCAACAACGAACATTTGGTTTTGCATTGCCGCTTTCAGCACTGCCTGAGCGGTTGTTTCCACGGACAATGCTTCGCGCGCAAGTCGTAAATGTTTCTCCACCGTCGCAGAGGTGAGTCCCATCAACACGGCAATATCCTGCGTCGTCTTTCCGTCCCCAACCCACTCCAACGCTTCACGCTGCCGCGGGGTGAGCGTCCGGTTGGGCGTTGTATAGGGCAGGGTGAGGATTTTCAGATGCGCTACGTTGTTCATGAGGTGAATGTCACGCCCATGTTCGGCCCAGACGGCATCCACTTCATCCTGGGTCATGCCAGGTTTTGCTGTGAGCGCGATGGCCCCCTTGGAGCGCGCGGACACGGACTTAAAGCTTATCGTATAGCCCGCTGTCACCTGCATTTTCAGGTTAAACGCCACCACGCGCTGTTCGTCTGCGGTGAGAACGCGGTTGTTGAACATCTCGCCCACCAAACGCCAGCTGCCCGCGCCTTCACTATCCAGGGCCCAGCGGGTCAGCGGGGCATGAAAATAGAGCCCTTCGCCAACAAACACGCGGGTATACTCCGGGTCATGGTTGGTGAGGATGATAAAGTCCTCGGGATCTCCCAACGACGTCCCGGTCCGATACCGCGTGTATCCATAGAGCAGCCGATCAAACCCATATTCGGCCATTTTCTCACAATGCGCGGGCCACAGCTCTTCCAGCGATTTGGTGTTCGAAACGAAATGCAGATATGACCGTAAACTCACGCTGTCCCCTCCGCCTCAAGATGCTGTTTCAGGTGGTCCAGCGCGTCCAGATACCCCTGTGGACCGCGACCGCAAATCTGCGTCAACGCAACCTTTTCGATGTAGGAGACATGCCGAAAGGGCTCGCGGGCGTGGATATCGCTGAGATGGACTTCAACGGTTGGAATGTCGACTGACGCAATCGCGTCCATCAGCGCGATCGAGGTATGGG
>JAAUYK010014716.1_pt1 | contig 13682 bp, 13 predicted proteins | sample 7278021 | NCBI WGS metagenome assembly JAAUYK01 (sample SAMN14350223, study PRJNA611818) | marine sediment metagenome | isolation source: surface marine sediment (1.8m) | place: French Polynesia: Moorea | collected 2018-08
TGGGGATTCAACCCCAACAAATTGTAGACACCGTGCAGACGGTGGGGTTTTAAACCCAAGGGCTGGTTCGCTGCTATAGTGCAGAGATATCTTCTAAGAAAGAACAACCTCCTGCCTTCTGCCTTCTGCCCTCTGCCTCCCAGCCGAAGGCTGATAAAATGACTTCTGCTTGGCCATCTTGAGCATTAATTATTTTAAAGTGCTTTAAGGATTATTAGTAAGTTTTCTCTGTTTTTAGTTGTACGTTGTCTGCAAACACTTGTCAACCGTCTGTGGACAATGTACAATAAAATTATAGAGTTGAGGTAAATAAACGAGTACAACAATAGTGCAAGTTAAGCGAATTACAGAAACAGTTCGAGACTTTCCCGATCTAGGGAAAAAAATCAAACAGGCAAGGGAAAATGACAAACGGTCATTAAGTGAAATCTGTCGACAAAGTAACATCAGTCGATCCTATTGGTATCAATTAGAAAACGAGGATCTGCGATCGCCAGTGACAGAGAACCTTGTTAGAAAAGTAGAAAAGGCTCTCAATATTAATTTAGGAGTTAGTTTTGATGACTAACTACCCGGTCAAAGAAACATTAATCGCTAAAATATCATGACTTTTGAAGAAATCCAGAAAACCATTGAAGGGATGTTAGCAGTTCAAAGACAACTGCAAGAGAGACAGATTCAACTGCAAGAAAGTCAATTTGAATTTAGAGAAAGACAACTTCAATTTCAAGATGCTCAAGAACAGTTGAAAGAGGCTCAAGAACAATTAAAAGATTCCCAAGAACGGGAAAGAGAGACATTGCAGATAATGATTGAGGAGATAAACCAATTTATTGCAAGGTCTAACCGTAATGAGAGACGCATTGAACAATTAATCGGTTATAGCATTACTAATGAATCAGAACATCTCGATATTGAACAACGATTTAGAAATCTTGAAACAAGATTAGAACAATTACAAAACCCATCTTAAATATCATGAACTGGATTGATTACGTAGTCTTGATCAGTGTTTTTATCTTGAGGTTTAGGCTCTTCTTTTTGCATGACAGGGGATAAAGAATGTTCGACGGGATCACCAATGATTCCTAATAGTTTCGTTTTTCCGGTAATAATTGACATTATGTTTGAGATTATTCTGAATAAGGAATGACGTTTAAATTTATCTGATTATTATTATTATCAAAACTGAGTTCATCCACAACATAAGTATTGGTTTGAGAAACAGCAACAACTCCTCTTAATTTACCTTTACTCAGATTAGATAAAATTACTTCAGCTTTTCCATCTTGAGCATTAGTTATTTTAAAATGGTTTAAGGGTTCTTGCCAAATTTGTCTTGTGTTGGGGTCAAAATCATCATCTTCTCCTCTTATTATAACTTCTCCACTATGGATAAATTTAACTTCTCCTCCAAATTCTACTTTGTTAATATCAGCCATGGATATTTTTTTAGATTGTCTACTTCTTTGTAGAGTAATCATTGACTGTTGTTGCTCAAACCCTATAATTTTTCCTGACATTGTGCTACCTGTTTTTAATTTTACTGTGGCATCATAGGGTAATGCTACAGGTATAGTATTATTTTGTACTTTAGTAGATTTAATTTCAGGAGAGGGTAAAGAAAAACTATTTTTTGGTATAGAATAAAATCCTAATCCAACAGTTAAAGAAGCAATGGTAATGATTTTAGTGGTAAGTTTTATCATGATTAAATGGGATAATATGAAATGTATAATCAAGGAGTGAGGTATTTATGTTCAATAATCAACCTTCACAAGATAATACAGAGATTGTAGGAACCTTGGCTAGTATTTTGGGGTTGCTAGCAATTTTTCTTTATTTTACAGGATGGATCTATCGTTGGGCTTATTTTGGTTATTTTCAATTAGAATTAACACAATTATCATTTCCCTTTCGATCCTTCTTTTTTGTTCCTATTCAAGTTTTTGTAGGTAATGGCTCGGCATTTACTAAAACTATTCTAGCATTATTTTTAGTTGCAACTACTATTAAAATAACGCTTTGGTTTGTGGAACCCCTAACGGTTGCTTTTATTTTACCTTTATCCGAACCTTTAAATGGTGTATCTCGTCGTAGAAAATGGCAAACAGTAAAATATTTTTTGAGAAAGTATGCTAAAACTTTTCATCAATGTTCAGTATCTAAGTTTGTGCGAGAATCAGCAACTCTTATTCCTGTTTCCCTGAGAAAAGATTTAATTATTGTTATTTGGTTATTAATTGTTTTATTTTGGTTAGCAAGAAGTCAAGGATGGGATGATGCACGTCGAGATGCAATTAATGAAACTTCTACTTTACCTGTATTTACCTACATTTTTCCGAAAGATAAATTAGTATTAGGAAGAGATTTAGATGATATTTTTACTAATCCTAGTTTAAAGAATTCTCGTTTTATTGGAGACTTAAGTTTATTTGAATATATTCGAGGATTTGAAGATAATGATCCCACTTTAAAAGAACCGAGAATCTGGCGATTATTACTAGAAAATAATGATATAATTTATTGTTTTTTCGGGTTGGATAAAAATGCTGATAAAAAACAAGTTCCTGCAGTTTTAGCTATAAAAACTTATAATCAAGGACAAGTAATGATTTTAGCTCCATCTATTCCTAAGTAATGAATTACACTCATATTATATCACTGAAACTAATTGTTGCCAATTAAAATAAAAGGTGACCAAAAAAAAGGATGAATTTTTTCTCCTGTTTGAATATGACTTATTTTTGCTTGTCTCATTGCTTCACTTTTACTCATTCCTTCTTCCTTAATATTTGTATAAAAATCCTTCATAATATTAGCACTAATATTATCATCTGCATTCCATAAACTAGCCAGAACTGTTTTTGCTCCTGCTCTTTCTAAAACAAAAGCTAAACCCGATAATTCTCGTCCGTTAGCGTTAGCTTCTTTGGCAGTTTGACAAGCACTTAAGGCTAAGATTTCTGTATTTTTTAACCCTAATAAATCAGCGTCAGCGATGTGATATTGTTCGTTATTAGCAAATAAAATAGTATTAGCTTCCATCCCTAAATCTGGACAACCATCAGGGTCAAAACAGCCATGAGTTCCTAAGTGTAAAATAGAGAAACGTGAAGCATTTTCCTCAAAAGTTTGTAAGGTAGCATCTGTTCCTAAATAAGCTTCACTTCCTGGGAAATTATCCATAAGATGTTGAGCTTCTTTTTCAGTTCCTGGTAGGGTTTCTTGAGTTGGTTTAGGATTAGCTAAAACCAACGCTTTCATATTCTTTTCCCCCTTTTGTAAAGAAGTGTCAGTAGGTATCGCGCTGGTACTAATACGAGTTAAATAATGAATAGGATATTTTTCTAATAAAAATTCTCCTGTTTCTGGATCAGATAAAGTTTCAAAGGGAATATAACGCAGTTTTCCTGTAGCAATAATCGCTAAATTTTTAGGAGCAATGGTTTTAATTTCAGATTCTACGGGACGAATTAAAATATCATAAATCTGTTCGCCAGTAACAAATACATTGGCATTTTTATAATCTGATAGTTCCTGACGATACTGGGTAATTAATTGATTAAATTCCTCACTATCAATATCTTGTGTAATTACTTTTAATTCTTCAGAAGTGAGAATAAACAGCGCAATTTTATCCGATAAGATGACAGGTTGAATAATAGCAGTATCTAGAGCAATATTTTCCCTTAAAGTAGCAATATCTGTGGGTTTAATTTCAAATAATTCTGCTACTTCGGGATATTGATCAGCAATAGCTTCTGCTTGTAGATTTAATTCTGCTTGCAGTTCATTAACTTGTTGTGCTTTTTCTGGAGAATGTTCTTTATCTAATTGTTGTCTAAGAAAGTTTAATTGTTCATTTTTTTGATTCCAGTCATTAATCTCTTTTTGTATTTCAGGGTCAGCTACTTGTGCATTAATTAAACGATTATAGTCTGCTAAATCATAAGTTGTGAAAAGGTTAGACCATTCAAAAGCTTTTTCAGGTTGATTTTGTTCGATTAAAAGTTCAATCAGTGCAATAGCAGTTCCTTGTTCTTGTTTTTGTTTTAAAAATGCCTTTCTATCTTCCCTTTTTAAACCCTGACGCATTTCTAAGGTAATATTAACAGCATCTTCTAGATATTTAAGAGCTTCGACGGGGCGATCTGTATCTCGGTAAACTCCCCCAATATTACTGAGAGTACCAGCTTCACTCAAGCGATCGCCCACTTCTCTCATGATGAGTAACCCTTGTTCATAGTAGTCTAATGCCACCATGGGTTGCCCTATGCGGTGGTAAACTAAGCCAATATTATTGAGAGTTCTAGCTTCCCCAGAGCGATCGCCCACTTCCCTGGTGATAGGTAATACTTGTTGATAGTAGTCTAATGCCACCGTGGGTTGGCCGATGTTGTCGTAAACGAAACCAAGATTATTTAGAATAGGAACTTCCCCAGAGCGATCGCCAACTTCCCTGATCATAGGTAATGCTTGTTGAAAATATTTTAGGGCTTCTTCTAGTTGGCCGATAGTGTTGTAAACTACGCCAATATTACTGAGAGTTTTTGCTTCCTTAGAACGATCGCCAACTTCCCTGATAATAGGTAATGCTTGTTGATAGTAGTCTAATGCTTTGTTGGGTTGGCCGATACTGCGGTAAACTAAACCAATATTATTGAGAGTAACAGCTTCACCAGAGCGATGGCCTACTTCCTTCATGATAGGTAATGCTTGTTGATAGTAGTCTAATGCTTCCTTGGGTTGGCCGATGTTGCTGTAAACGAAGCCAATATTATTGAGAGTGTCAGCTTCACCAGAGCGATCGCCCACTTGCCTCCTGATGGGTAAAGCTTGTTGATAGTAGTCTAATGCCACTGTCGGTTGGCCGATGTTGCTGTAAACGAAGCCAATATTATTGAGAATGATCGCTTCTCTAGAGCGATCACCTATTTCCCTGATGATAGGTAAAGCTTGTTGATAGTAGCCTAATGCTTCCTTGGGTTGGCCGATGTTGTAGTAAATGTCTCCAATAACATTAAGATTATTCACTTCTCCTAAGCGATCGCCAACTTCCCTGGTGATAGGTAATGCTTGTTGATAGTAGTCTAATGATTCCTTGAGTTGGCCGATACGATAATAAACTAGACCAATCCTACTGAGAGTGGCAACTTCTCCCAAGCGATTTTCAATTTCCCGAAAGATTAACAATGCTTGCTCATATTTTTTTAAAGCTTGCTGAGGTTGCCCAATATTACTATAGTTAAACCCTAAACCTGACAAAGAAAACGCTTCTAACTCCCTATCTTGCTGTTGTTGTGCAATAGTAAGTAATTGTTTAAAGGTTTCTATAGACTCAAAAGGTTTTCCCTGTCTTGCTTGCTGTATCGCTTGTCGTCTTAGTTGTTGTATTTGCTGTATTTGTTGTTGTATTTGCTGTATTTGTTGTAGTAAATTTTCAGTTTGTGCTGTTGCGGGTTGAAGGATCAATATAGGGTTAATAGGAGTTAGACAAATACCCAAGGTTATGAGACTACTTAATATTGCTTTCATCAGTTATCAGTGAAGAGTGAGCAGTTACCAGTTATAAGTTAGATGATATCAAAAATTTTTTTGAGCCGTTTTCCCATAACGCATTACAAGTATAAAAAAATTGATGAAAGTAAAATTGAAGAGAATGTCACAAAATTTCCCCAACTGTCACTTTAATTTATAAGCTGTTGTGCTAAGCAACAAATTACCTTTCCCTTCTCCCCGTCAGTCTAGTATGGTAATTTAGATGCTTAAAGCTTAGGGACTTAATCATCTTAAGTCCCTACGAAAAACTAATCAGTAAAATTATTTAGAATGATGACGACGACGTAAACCAGCACCCAAGAATAATCCTGCGATCGCAATTAAACCGACAGTGGTGGATGATTCAGGAACAGCTACTGTTGTAATGGTCACACGGGCAATACCATTAGGATAAAGATCAGTATTATTAAAATTGAGACTGGCAAAATTCGTGTCAAAATCTGCCGGTGTATTGAGGAAATTAGCATAAGGATTAGCAACATTGACGTTAAGGCCATTTTGAGGCTCACCTATGCCTGGTTCTGGTTGTCCGTCAGGTAATCCAGGTTGGAATAAACCATTACCAGCAGAAGTAGCAAAATCATTGACTTCCGTTCCAGCATCGTTAATGGTGTTTGCTTGTCCGATCAAAAATGAAATTGAGGAGTCTTCTCCCGTAAATAAACTGGTTAAATTATGAGCAAAGGGATTACCATTAGCAATAAAATAATCATTGGAAGGGAGAACCATCGATGCATAGGAGAAGTAACGATTAGAATCATCTGGAGTTATTTGAAATTCCGTAGTGACTGTAGTTCCTGCGGTAATAGGACCGTCACCAACACCACCATCAACACGAGTTCCCACTTGAGAGCTTGAAAAAATTCCACTTGCACCACCTTGAACATAGGTTAAATTATTGAGGAAATCTTCGGATATGGTGGTAGGTATACCGTCTTCAGCAATTTGCTCTAACCCTCGCTCAGAAGGGAGTCCAGTATTGTAACTATCAAAGCTACCATCATGAAATCCCACCCAAACAGGAGTGAGTGCAACACCACCATTTGGACCAAGGTTTTCTATTTCAACTTTCAGGGTTAATGCTTGGACTGCTGATGCGCTGCTGAAAATAGAAGCAAACGTTAAACCCATTAACAATGGGTTGGTATTCTTGAATAAGTTGATCATGGCGGAATTCAAAATTTAGTCGATAATCTTTTGATAAAGTTAATAAGACTATCTGAGAATTGCCTGAGAAAATTATAAAGTTTGTCTCAGCAAAATTTTATGATATTTTAAGAAGATATCACCCAATTTGTTAAGGTTTCTATTAGATTTGTTAGGTCAATTTCTTGGGATTCTTGTGTTTTTCGAGTAACCACTTCAACCTTACCTTGTTTCAAGGATCTTCCTGTCACTACACGGTAAGGAATACCGATTAAATCAGCGTCTTTAAATTTAACTCCTGCTCGTTCATCGCGATCGTCTAAGATGGTTTCTACACCTATTTTATTCAATTCGTTGTATAAGTTTTCGGCTACTTCCATTTGATTTTTATCTTTAATATTCGGCACAACAATAATGACATGATAAGGGGCGATCGCTACGGGCCAAATTATGCCATTTTTATCATAGGATTGTTCTACAGCAGCTTGGGCTAAACGAGAAACACCGACACCATAACATCCCATGACAATGGGTTTTTCTTCCCCATTTTCATCGGTAAAGGTTGCTCCCATTGCCTCGGAATATTTAGTACCTAATTGGAAAATATGACCGACTTCAATTCCTCTCGCACTGGCTAATATTTGACTGGGATCATGAACCGCGCGATCGCCGATCATTGCTGTTCTAATATCACACACTAATTTAGGTAATTGAAACTCTTGACCCCAGTTTGCTCCCATTACATGATAATTGGTTTCATTGGCTCCTGTAACAAAGTTTTTTAAGTCAACAGCGGTTTGATCAACTATTCTTAAAAACTTCGATTCAATATAGTCCCCAGAAGCAATATAATCATCTTCCAAACTTGGGGAAATATAACCTACAGGTAACGGTTCATTAGCCCATTTTTTCTGGGCATTTTCATCAGGAACAGTTAAGGATAATAGGGTAGTTCCTTGATATTGTGGCGCAAGTTTCACTAACTCATTATTCAATTTAACTTCATTAACCTCTTGATCCCCTCGAATACTAACTAAAACTAAAACAGTTTTACCATTATCATAAACCGCTTCATAAAGCACATTTTTAACAATATTCGTAGGAGAACATTGCAAAATTTTACACACTTTTTCGATAGTATTAGAATCGGGTGTTTCTTTTTTTTCGTAAGTCGTAAAAGGTGATTTTTCTACATCAGCAGGAAGGGACATGGCCTTTTCTACATTGGCTGCATACTTACCATCTTCTGTGTATAAAACCTCATCTTCTCCTGCTTCGGCGAGGATCATAAATTCTTGGGAAGCCGACCCACCAATAGCTCCAGAATCAGCTTCTACTGCTCTATATGCTAACCCACAACGACTAATAATATTACGATAAGCTTGATCCATTGCGTCGTAACTTTTTTGTAAACTGGCTTCATTTTCGTTGAAAGAATAAGCATCTTTCATAATAAATTCTCGACCTCGCATTAAGCCGAAACGAGGGCGAATTTCATCCCGAAATTTTGTTTGAATTTGATACAAATTAACAGGTAATTGTCGATAGGAACGGATCATATCTTTGGCCACTGTTGTAATTACCTCTTCGTGGGTTGGCCCTAACCCTAACTCCCTTTCTTGTCTATCTATCAAGGAAAACATTATCCCTTCTGCTTTGGTATAAGTTTCCCATCGTCCCGACTCCTTCCACAACTCCGACGGTTGCAACTGCGGTAAGAGACATTCTTCGGCCCCGGCCGCGTTCATTTCTTCACGTACTATTTGCGAAACCTTTTGTAATACACGCCACATCAGAGGTAAGTAGGCATAAATACCACTACCAATTCTACGGATATAACCTGCTCTTAATAGTAGTTTATGACTAGGAATTTCTGCTTCGGCGGGATCTTCACGTAGGGTGACAAAAAGCATCTGAGAGAGTCGCATTCAGGGTTTCCTCGCAATTACCAGATAGTTATTATCGCATTTTTTGGGGGTTTCTACCAAGTTGTTAAGAATTATCTCTTTTATCTCTTAGGTAGTTGTTAATTTAAACCCCGTAGTTAACAACGAGAGCTTATGTAAAAACACTGATTTTTTTATAAAGATTTGATAAAGTTACCCATTTTTTATAAAGATTTAATGAAGTTAATGAGATTCAAAAAAAAATAGACAATTTTCAGTAATTTGCGTATAATTATGGATAGAGAAAAATAAAGAAAATCAAGCATACGTATTTTCTCGTTATTTTTAATGCTCCTAAATTTCTTATCAGTTTGCTTTTTTATTTAGAGAAATAACTGGTTATTTAGTGGGTTTTATAGCTTTTATGTTGAGGATTAAATCATGAACTATTATGTAAACCGTGGAGCTAAACTTCATATTAATATAATGGAATTATTAGTACAAGAAGAAATTGATAAACAACTGAAGTATTATCCTGAAAAAATCAAAAAATACATAAATAAAGTTGAAGTTGCTACCTACGCTCTCAATCGCTTACCTGCCCTTTATGCCTCTAGTTTGGTAGGAAAAGAGCATCAAAAACGAATAGGACAGCAACAATATAAAGAACAAATAACCTCAGCTGTTCGTCGAGCTTTAGCTGCTATTGAAAGAGATCCAATCAAAAAAGTCGTTCCTCTTGTTTCAGAAGATTATACTAAACAGGAATTGGCTAAAAAATCCTTAAGTAAATTAGAAATTATTTTAAAACAAAAAGGAATTATTAGTAACAGCCAAAAACTTTCTTGGGAAAATTTGTATAGGGTTCTCTACCCATTAGTTGCTAGGTTTAAATCTAAAAATATCAGCAAAGAAGATCAAGAATTTGCAGCTTTAACATCTGTTTCTAGTCAGCTAAATAGCGAATTATCCCGAGGATATAAGCCATCCCAAAGGAGGAGATAAAAAGAAATTAACACTTTCAATTATTACCAATAGTAAAGTTAGGAAAAATAAATTCTTTAGACACCCTTCTTCTTAAGAGTCAACAATATTATTGGTAACTCTCAATATTTTCTTAAGCTAATTTTCTGAAAAAAAGTGTTAGTATTGATGATGAAAAGAATTAAATAATTCAAGTGTTAATCTTAATATTCAGCTTAATAAATAGGATACAAACCTTAATTATTCCCCTTCGTTTAATAACAGCTTGGGTGTTTATTTTGGTATTGAGTAGTAGTGTGATAGCTATGATAGTGGATGTCATAAAAAGAGCCAAAAAAATGCACAAAATTCCTTGTAGTAACTGTCAATATTTTACTAATGATTACCGTTTAAAATGTCCTGTTAATCCGTTTCAAGCAAGTACAGAAGCAGCTATTAATTGTCAAGATTATCATAAGCGAGAAAATTAAACATGAAAATCGGAATCATTGGTTTAGGATTAATTGGCGGTTCATTAGGATTAGACTTACGTAAATGTGGACATATTATTTATGGTGTTTCTCGGAAAGAAAGCACCTGTCGAAGAGCATTAGAAAAGGGTGTTGTTAACCATGCAAATATTAACTTAAGCTCTCTGTCTACTGTTGATTTTATTTTTATTTGTACTCCTATAGGGTTAATTTCTCAAACCTTAAAACAATTAACTCCTCATTTAAACTCAGAGGCTATTATTACTGATGTAGGATCGGTTAAAACTTCTATAGTTAAAGAATGTGAGCTATTATGGCCTAATTTTGTTGGGGGTCATCCTATGGCTGGAACGGCGGAACAAGGTATAGAAGCGGCACAAGAAAACTTATTTAAAAATGCTCCTTATGTGATTACACCCACAGAAAAAACAAGCAAAAATAGCATTAATATTTTAGAAAAATTAGCTCAATCTTTAGGATCTATTGTCCATACTTGTTCTCCCGAAATACACGATCAATCTGTTGCTTGGATTTCCCATTTACCCGTAATAATTAGTGCTAGTTTAATCGCTGCTTGTTCGGAAGAAAAAGAAAAAAATATTTTAAAATTAGCTCAAAAATTAGCGAGTTCTGGTTTCAGAGATACCAGTCGTGTTGGAGGAGGAAACCCCGAGTTAGGGGTAATGATGGCTAAATATAATCAAACCGCTTTATTGCACGCTTTACAGGGTTATCGTGAACAACTCGACGAGATCACAGAATATATAAAGACCGAACAATGGGACTCCTTAGAAAAATTACTGATGATCACACAAAAAGAGAGATCGCCATTTATCCAACTAGAAAAAAGTTCGGAAAATAATTCTTAATTTTTCCGCAGAAACACTTAATTCGGTATATAATTTTAGAAATTCTAGAAAAACTTTGTACAAAGTTTTAAGGTCAATGGCTAGTAACAATACGGTTAATCCGTTTCAGAAGCTTTTTGTGAACTTTAGCTTAATTCTACTAGGAATTTCTGCTAATACGGCTTTTTTCAGCTTTATGGTAACATTGTTGCTAGGAAGCCTATTTCTAGGCTGTTTGAACAGTCAAAAAGAAAAATTTGCCTTGAAGACCCAAACCATAAAGAAAGAGAAAGAACTAGAAAAACTACCAATGTCCTAAGTAAATAGCTGAGAATAAACCGAAAATAGGAAATAAGAGCATTAATTGTAACTTTTTCCTATTCTGCTTTTGTGTTCTAACCGCAATTTTATGGTTAAATTTGCCTAAGCACTCATCAAGTCTCAGTAATAACCTTGTTCCCTACGATACAATACCCATAGGGTTGCAGTTGTATACAGTAACCCTATATGTAGTGTATAAATTCCTGTTAAAAATGACAGATCAGCCCCTCGGTGCCGTTGTTCAAGGTTCCCTTTCACAAGGGTTAGAAGTTCGTTTACATTCTGATGTTTCCGTCGAACAAATGCGAGTGGGAAAATTTTTGGTGGTGCAAGGGGTGCGATCGCGGTTTTTCTGTTTGCTGACAGATGTTTCTTTAGGAACCGCTAACCCTCGTATTTTAGCCAACCCTCCCAGTTTTCAAGATACATTTATGAGGGATGTCTTAGCTGGAAGTGCTACTTATGGCAACGTGGAACTTGCACCCATGTTAATGTTTACCCCCACAGAAGGGGAGAAAAAGAACAATTCTCAAACCGAAGACACTTCTTTAGGATCGTTTCAAGCGCAAACTAATGCTGATTTAGAACTGCTTCCAGTTAAGACCATACCAACCCATTTTAGTCAAGTTTATGAAGCTTCTGAGCAAGATTTTCGGGCGGTTTTTGGTTGGGAAGATGACCCCACACGGCGCAATTTTGCCATCGGACAACCATTAGATATGGATGTACCGATTTGTATTGATTTAGACCGTTTTGTTGAGCGTAGTAATGGGGTTTTTGGGAAGTCTGGAACAGGCAAATCTTTTTTAACTCGCTTGTTAATTTCTGGAATTATTCGTAAACAAGCTGCGGTTAATTTAATGTTTGATATGCACTCAGAATATGGGTGGGAAGCGATGAAAGAAGGGAAAGAAGTTTCTACAGTTAAGGGATTACGTCAATTGTTTCCTGGACAGGTAGAAATTTATACGTTAGATTCTGAATCTACTAAAAGAAGAGGGGTTAACGACGCGCAGGAATTATACTTAAGTTACGATCAAATTGATATAGAAGATATCCGTTTAGTGGGACATGAATTAGGAATTTCTGAGGCAAGTTTAGATAATGCCAACATTTTAGAAGCAGAATATGGTAAGACTTGGATCATGCAGTTATTAAATATGACAAACGAAGATATAAAAATGTTTTGTCAAGAAAAACAGGGTCATGCAGGGTCAATTATGTCCCTACAAAGAAAGTTAATGCGATTAGATAACTTAAAATATTTGCGTACAGCTTGCCCCCATAATTATATTAATCAAGTATTAGAATCTTTGGATGCAGGAAAGCACGTTGTTATTGAATTTGGTTCCCAATCTAATATGCTTTCTTATATGTTAGCCACTAATATGATTACTCGACGAATTCATGGGAGTTATGTCAAAAAAGCAGAGCGATTTTTACAGACAAAAAGTCCGAGCGATCGCCCCCGACAATTAGTGATTACTATCGAAGAAGCACACCGCTTTTTAGACTCTAAAATTGTTCATCAAACTATTTTTGGAACCATTGCTAGGGAGATGCGAAAATATTTTGTTACCCTCTTAGTAGTGGATCAAAGACCATCAGGAATTGATAATGAGGTAATGTCACAAGTAGGGACAAGAATTACTTGTTTGCTAAACGATGAAAAAGATATTGATGCTATTTTCACAGGAGTTTCTGGGGGACAAAATTTAAGATCAGTGTTAGCAAAGTTAGATTCTAAACAACAAGCTTTAATATTGGGTCATGCTGTACCGATGCCAGTTGTTATCAGAACTCGTGCTTATGATCAACAATTTTACGCGGAAATCGGGGAAACCGATTGGTCACAATTACCTGATGAAGAAGTGTTTGCAGCAGCAGAAACTGCTAGGGCTGAATTAGGTTTTTAACAGATTAATATCACCCAAATATTTCTAAGAGCTATAAGGTCAAATCATTGATTTATATCAGCCTACTTTAGACTCCCTCGAATATTTCTGTTATTACTCTCATATTTAGAATATTAAAAACCAAGTAATTTCCTCCTTTGCAGACACACCCTTGCTGCCGCTAATACTGAATGGAACTTTTTCCCATTTACCTTACGTCCTGTGTTGAATATTAATAGATGTTAAATTTATGTTATATCCAACTTTAATGTCGCAAGGGGTCTCCCGTTATACGAATGTTAACGTCCCTGGAAATTGCGACCAGCAAATAAACCGACCGTAGGGAGTCCTTTTAAACAGGAGATTGTTGTTTTTCAACATATTGTTTAAGTTGTTCAATTCTTACGCCACCGCAAGTAGCAATAAAATAAGAACCAGTCCAGAATACAGATTTTTGTCCATAAAATTGAGTTAAATGATCTGAAAAATCTTTTCTGATTAAACGGGAAGAAACAGTTTTTAAATTAGCAATAAATTTACTAAGTTGAACTTTAGGATTAAACTCAACAA
>JAAUYK010004268.1_pt1 | contig 13678 bp, 11 predicted proteins | sample 7278021 | NCBI WGS metagenome assembly JAAUYK01 (sample SAMN14350223, study PRJNA611818) | marine sediment metagenome | isolation source: surface marine sediment (1.8m) | place: French Polynesia: Moorea | collected 2018-08
AGCGTCGCTCCGACTGGCGTCCCTGAGGCCCTCGAGCGTCGGAGCGCGCCGAGCCAGGCCCCCATCGTCGTCGGAGCGTCTCGGCCCGGCTACCTTCGGGGCGCCCCGGCGGAGACCTCCATTCGACGTTTCAGCCCGATCGGTTCCCTGGCCCTGACGCTTTGTCTCGTGCTGGGCACCACCGCGCCCGGCTGCACCAGCAAGGCGCCACCTCCCCGAACCGCCCAGGAGGGCCGCGACGAGGTCGACTTCTCGGCCCTGCCCGCGCCGGACAACCGCGCTGCCCTGCACGATCTGAACCTGCGCCAACGCAGGATCGTGCGGCGCGCGCAGGCCTCCTGCGGCGCCATCGAGGAGTCTGCCCTGGGAGCGAGGGGCTGCATCATCAGCTTCACGGACGCCGAGGTCGCCAAGCGGGAGGACCCTCGCCTGGAGGCCTTCCACTTCGCCCTGCCGCCACGCTGGCGCTACAACACGGAGCGCCCCCACAGCGTGGCGATGCGCGTGCACCGCTACGTGTCCGGATCCGAACCAGCGTCGGAATCGGCGTCGGAGTGACGCGTGCCGCCCGGGGCCGCTCGCGGCCTCATTCGGGCATGGCGACGGGCCTCTTGACGCCGCGCTCGCCGAAGAGCAGCACCTGGCCGTCGCTTCCCTGGGCCACCGATGCGATGCCGGTGCGATCGGGCTGGGCCGTGGAGCTGAAGCTGCGGCCGCCGTCGCGACTGCTCAGGATGACGCCCCCCAGGCCCACGAGGACGACGCGCCCGTCCTGGAGCTGGATGCCGCTCTGGAGCGAATGCTCGACGCCGCTCTCGATCTCCTCCCAGCTCTCTCCCCCGTCCGTGCTCCGGAAGACGTGGCCGCGCATGCCGAAGACGAGCAGGGTGCCGTCGCCCAGCAAGAGCCCGTTCCAGAAGGAGCCCTCGTAGCCCGGCTCCAGGCGCTGCCAGCTGCGACCGTCGTCGAGGGAGCGGAAGAGGCTCCCGAACTCGGCCGCGATGAAGACGGCGTCGCCCACGCCGCCGAAGATGCCGTTCAAGTGGGAGTCCAGTTCCGGGTCGTCCTCCAGGAGAAGTCTCCGCTCCCAGGTCGCGCCGCCGTCGTGGGTCTCGAGCAACATGCCGAAGGCCCCCACCGCGATGCCGTGCTCGGCGTTCTCGAACCACACCGCCAGCAGGGGCGCATCGTCTTCCGGAGCGAAGCGCTGCCGCTCCCAGGTCTCGCCGCCGTCCCGGGTGTGGATGATCACGGCGTCGTGGCCCACGGCCCAGCCCCGCTTCGCATCCACGAAGTGGACGTCGGTGAGGGGCACCCGGGTGGGAACCGAGCTGGCCTGGCGCCAGCTCTCTCCGCCGTCGTCGGACAGCACGACGTGCCCCCGCATGCCGGTCGCCACGACGCGGCCGTTGGCGTTGTCGGCGCCCAGCAGCAGCACCTCGGTGGCGAGACGCGAAGGGCTCGCGAAGTCGTCGGCATCGAGGCCCTCGTCCTGGGCCCGGGGACCTCCAGCCAACAGCAGGGCACCCAGCAGCGACGTCGCTCCCAGCGCGCGTGCGAGCGCTCCGAACCGGGGAATCCGCTTCCCGGCCCGCGGTCTCAACCCCGCGACTCCTCGATGCCGAGGCGCTCCCCCACGATGCGACGCCGCTCCTGGACGATCTCCTCGGAGAACCCGAGCTCGCGTCCGATGCGCTCGACGAGGTGGATCTCGAACTGATGCAGGGCTCCGTCGGCGAACGCCACCTCCCAGAGGCGGTCGACGACCCGGCGCTGGTCGTCCGGGCTGGCATTCGCACGGATCTGCTCCGTGAAGAGGAAGTCGTGCCAGACCTCGTCGTTGCGCTTCTCCGCGATGTCGACGAGCTCCTCCGCCATCTCCGGCTCCAGCCCGCAGCGCTCGCGCACGATCTCGCAGATGGCGTCGCGCTCCTCCTCGCTGAACTCTCCATCGATGCGGGCGCACTCCACCATGAGCGCGGCCACCGCCACGGCCTCCCGCTCGAACCGTGCCGGGTCCTCCTCCCCTTCGCCCGGCTCGCGCCAGCGGGCGAGAAGCTCACGGATGGCTTGCGTGGTCATGGCCGACCCCTCCACTCAATGTGCCAGGCTCGGCGCCTTCACCCTGCCGCGACGCGGGAGGACCATGTCGAGCACCACGGCGAGCGCCGGGAGCATGGTCACTGCCATGACCATGTTGATCATGAACATGAAGGTCAGCAGCAGCCCCATGTCGGCCTGGAACTTCAGGTCCGAGAAGGACCAGGTCGATACGCCGACCGCCAGGGTGATGGCCGTGAAGACCACGGCGCTGCCGGTCTCGAAGACGGTCTGCTTGTAGGACTCCGTGATGTCGAAGCCCTCGGACAGGTGGAACTGCAGCCGGTTGTAGATGTAGAAGGCGTAGTCGACGCCGAGGCCCACGGCCAGCACCATCACGGGCATGGTCGCCACCTTGAGGCCGATCTCCAGCTCCTTCATGAACCAGTAGCCCAGGAAGGTGGCCAGGGTGAGCGGAACGCAGCAGCAGACCGTGGCCCGCCAGTCCCGGTAGGTGAGGAGCACGAGAGCGATGATGGCGAGATACACGTAGATCATCATCGGCAGCTCGGAGCGCTCGAGCTCTTCGTTCGTGGCCGCCTGGACGCCGACGTTGCCGCTCGCCAGGCGGATGTTCACGCCCGGCATGCTGTGCTCCTCGCGGAACTCCTTCACCGCGGCGATCACCGCCTTGATGGTCTCCGCCTTGTGGTCGGTCATGTAGACGTAGAGGGGCATCAGGGTGCACTCGGCGTCGACGAGCCCCGTCTCCTCGTTGATCATTCCCGCCGCGCGCACCAGCGAGTACTTGTTGCGGGGCAGGGCGCGCCACTTGAGGTTGCCCTCGGTCCAGCCCGCGTTGGTGAGCTTGGCGATGACGGGGGTCGACTGCACCGAGAGGACGCCGGGCACGTTCCGGACGTGCCAGCCCAGCTCGTCGAGGAAGTGCATGGCCTCGTAGTCGATGCACGCCTCCTTGGGGGTCTCGACGATGACGGTGAGCACGTCGAGGCCGAGAGAGAACTTCGACACGATCGTCAGGGCGTCGCGGTTGTAGGTGGAGTCGGGACGCAGCTCGGGCGCGCCCGGGTGCAGGTCGCCCACGTGGCGCCCCTGGCTCTGCCAGATGGCCACCGCGAACAGGACCGCGAAGAAGATGGTGGTCCTGACCGCGTTCCGGGGCTCCGCGATCCTGCCCAGATGGCGCAGGTAGCGTTCCCGGGCCCCCCGGGCCCGCGTCTCGCGCGCGACGTAGCCCTCGTCGAAGGTGAAGAAGGAGGCCAGCACCGGCAGCATGATCAGGTTGGTGATGATCTTGAAGGCCACGCCGATCGTGGCCGTGATGCCCAGCTCCTGGATCATCGCGATCGGGATGACGACCAGGGTGCCGAAGCCGATGAGATCGGTGATGAGCGCCATGGAGCCCGGCACGAGCAGGCCGCGGAAGCTGGCCCGGGCCGCGGTCATGCTGTCGGCTCCGGAGCAGACCTGCTTGGAGATGAGGTTGATCTGCTGCACGCCGTGGGACACGCCGATGGCGAACACCAGGAAGGGAACCAGGATGGCCAGGGGATCGAGGCCGAAGCCCAGGAGGTGGATCACCGCGAACTGCCACACCACCGACGTCAGCGAGCAGAAGAGCGGGAGGAAGGTCAGGATCCACGAGCGCGAGTAGAAGTAGACGGCCGCCGCCGTCAGCACGAAGGCCAGCGCGAAGAAGACCACCACGCTCTGTGCGCCGCTCGCGATCGCCCCCATGAGCGTCACGAAGCCGAGGATGTGGATCTCGAAGTCCTCGTCCGAGAATTTCGAGCGGATGTCCTGCTCGAGCTTCGCCGCCAGGTCGAGGTAGTCGAGGCGCTTCTCGGTCTTGGGATCCACCTCGAGGAGCTCGGCGGTCACCATGGCGGCCGTGTAGTCGCGAGAGACGAGCCGGCCGACGAAGCCCCCCTTGATGGTGTTGTCGCGGACGAGCTCGATGTCCTCCTCGCTCATGCGGTCCGGCAGGACCTCCGCGGAGATGACGAGGTCGGCCTCCATCCCCTCCTCGGTGATCTCGAAGTAGAGGGTGTTCGGCGTCCAGAGCGAAGCGACCGTGCGGCGGTCGACGCCCGGGAGGAAGAAGACCGCGTCGGTGAGGGTCTGGAACCTGGCGAGGAAGGGCTGGCTCCAGATGTCGCCCTCGCGGGCGCGAAGCACGATCATGACGCGGTTGGAGCCGAAGAGCCGGTCCTGGTACTCGTAGAAGGTCTTGATGTACTCGTGCTCGCGGGGCAGCTGCTTCGCGAAGCCCGCATCCATGCGCAGCTGCATCGCGAAGTAGCCCATCAACGCCGTGAAGAGGCCGAGAACGACCAGGACCGCAACGCGGTTCTTGAAGATGAGATCCTCGAGAAACGCGACCATGCTCCCGCCTCGCTGCCTGCTCCGGACCGGAGCCGGGCCTCGTCAGCGACGGCCGACCTTTCGCAGGTCGCTGGGCGCGAAGCCCTCATCGGTCACCTTGCCCGTGTGTCCGGCGAGGTAGTCGGCCTCCAGCTCCTCGTTGAAGGCGGGCGAGACGACGTAGCGCCCTGCCACCAGGTCGTAGAAGATGTGTCCGTTCATGATGCAGGAGGGCACCTCGTAGATCACCTGGGGAATGCCCTCCTGGACCCGCCACAGCTCACCGCGCGTGTCGTAGGCGTCGGCCGCCAGGATGAGCCAGCTGTCCTCGTCGACGTACATGACCCGTCGGGGCATGATGTGCCGCTTGCCGGGCTTCACGTTGCCCTCGATGACCCAGACGCGGTGGAGCTCGTAGCGAATCGCTTCGCGAGCGGGGTAGCGGGCCTGGATGAGGTTCTTGTAGGTCATAGTCGGGTCCGAGAACTTCTGGGCATTGTAGGGGACGTACATCTCCTTCTTCCCCACGATCTTCCAGTCGTAGCGGTCCGCGGCCCCCACGTAGCCGTTCACCTGGTCGATGGTCACCAGGCCCTGCCAGCCGTTCACGGGGTTGTCGTACTCGAACCTCGGCGCGCGCCGGACCCTCCGCTGCCCGGGATTGTAGGTCCAGGCGCGCAGGCGACCGCCCGCCTCGGCGTGCACGAGTGTGATCTCACCGGCGACCTTCGGGGGCGCCAGCGAGTGGGAGAAGGACTTGGTCCAGATGTTGTCGAGCTCTTCGAAGCGGGTGACGTTGGGATCGCGGTTGTTGAACCAGAAGAGCTGCCGGCGCTTGATGGGCACGAAGGCGCCGCCCTTGGTCGGCACGAGGGTGGCCTCCATGCGGTCGTATCCGATGATTCCGTTGAAGGTGGAGAGCTTCGCGTTCTGGAGCGCCTCGCATCCGGTCTTCGGAATGGGGAACACCGGAGCGCTCAGGCCCCCCGTGAGGAAGCAATTCTCGTCCACCGACGCCTCTCGACCGTTGCGCTTCGTCTGCTCGTAGTCCTCCTCGGGATACGCGCAGGAGCGGCGCGTCGGATAGACGTCCATGCGGTAGCCGTCGTAGGTCTCGATGAGGGCGACCTGCCCGGGCGAGAGCTTGTCCTTGTGCTGGTCGACGTTGCCCCTGTCGATGCTGAAGAGGACGCGGTCGTCCCTGAAGAGGTCGATCCGCTGGTCGCCCGGCTTCCAGCCCGGCGGCACCTCGGTGACGCCCCCCGTCCACTCCGGGATGGTCCCCTCCGCGTTGCCGGCTCGCTCCGCCCCGACGGGCGTGAGCTCCGGCCCGCCGAGCCGGGCGATCTCCTCCTCGCTGAGCTGAGCCCCCCCGGGAGCCGCTGCCAGCGAGAGCCCCGTTCCGAGCGCAACGACGATCGCAGCACGCATCTGCCCGCTCCTTCCCCGATCCCCCGGATTCATTCTACTACAGGGCCCTCCGTCAGAAGTTGTAGCTGAGGCTCCAGGACATGAAGTCCCGGTCGTTCTGGAGATTCGCGTCCCCTGCGCCAAAGAAGTTCGCGTAGGTCATCTGGAAGAGCCATCGGTTCAGGTAGTTGATCTCGAACCCGACGGTGACGGCCTTGCTCTGCTGGATGAGCGGCGGACCGTTGGGGGAATCGCCACCCACGTCGTGCCGCCAGGCGACGCTGGGCGTCAGGTTGATCGGGATGTCCATGGGGTTGGTGTACTCGAAGCGCATCACGAGCTGGTAGCCGCCCGAGACCTGGTTCGCGTTCCGCCCCGGCGGCGCCGCCCACTCGCTGGACTCGCGGCGGTTGAACTCGGGGTAGACCACGACGACGCCCTCGCCCAGGAAGACGATGTTGTTGACGCGGAGGAAGTTGACGATCGGTCCGATTCCCCAGCGGGTGGAGCCGCTGAGGTTGCCGATGAAGTTGAGCTGCGCCTGCAGCCTGTTGGTGCGGTCCCAGCCCCGGACGGTCGCCGTCTCCCCCGGCGCCAGGGTGGCGGCCTGGTCGGTCGCGTCCTGGACGCTGGTGGAGATCGGGACGACGTCGTTGAAGCGGTAGGAGACCTCTCCGCCCCACTGGGTGCTCAGCCACTCGAAGGAGAAGTTCGCGCCCAGCAGGTCGATGTCGTCGCCGTAGTCGCGGCGGTAGCCGATCGGATTGCCGATTACGAGCGGAGGAAGGGGCGGCGGCAAGGTGATGGCTTGCGCGACGGCAGCCACGAACGGCACCTTGCTGTGGTAGCGGATGTAGTTGAGGGCGAGGTCGACACCGCCCCCGATGTCCCAGTAGTAGCGCAGGGCGACGCCGCCCTGGCCCTGGAAGGAGGGGTCGATGTCCTTCAGCCTGGGGATGCCGAAGACGTTCGTCTGGCAGCCGACCTGGTCGGGGTTCGTGATCGTGGGCGGCGTGAGCGGCGGACCCTCCTCGCATTCGCTGCCCGGGTCGTTGCCGAAGAAGAGCCCCTCGGTGGCCCGACCCACGACGTCGGAGATCGAGAAGTAGCTCCCCGTCGGGTCGACCTCGGTGCGGTTCCAGCGGAACTGGTAGTAGCCCTCGACGGTCAGGTTCTCGATCAGGTCCGCCTGCACGCGGACCATGGGGGCCGGCACCAGGCCCTCGCGCAGCTCCGAGCCCGGGACGCGGAGCTTGGCCACGTCGACGGCGTTGATGGTGTTGATGCCGCCCTGGTAGAAGATCGTCTGGCCCCAGGCCAGCACCTGGTTCCCGACGCGGAGGTTCAGGAAGCGCTCCATGACGTCGAAGGTGGCGTCCGCGTAGGCGTCGAGGAAGATCCACTGGGTGCCGACCACGCCGCCGGAGATCACGCTGCTCCGGTGGCGGGCGTCACCGTTCAGGTTGGTGCGCCGGGTGCAGCTCCGGCAGTTCCCGAAGAAGTCGTAGAAGCCGACGGCTCGCGCGAAGGCGCCCAGGCCGAGCAGGTAGGCGTTCTGGACCTGGTAGTCGAGCTCGACGTCGAAGGTGGCCTTGAGGTTGACCGAGTAGAAGTCCCACTGGTCGTAGTTGAGGTTGCCGTCGTCGGCGTTGGTATAGCGGGTCGCGTGGGGCCGGGTGCTCCCCCGGCTGCGGTTGCGAGGATCGTTGCCTCCGAAGATGATCTTGTTGTCGCGATCCTCGACGCGCACCGACGCGCCCGCGCTGAGGGTCGTGTCGACGTTCAACCTCAGGTCGGGGTTGTCTTCGAAGAACTCCCACGCCGACGCGGGCCACGCGACTGCGACCCCCACGGCGGCGCAGAAGGCGAGGGCCGCGACGCGCCCCCCCAGCCAGGGCGCGCGACGCCCACCGACACTCCTGTGCTCCATGCCTTCCCCCGGCCCGAGGCGCTCGGCCGGTCGCCACGTCCCGCTCTTCGCCGTCCTTCGTCGACCCCACGGCGACACCGAGCCCCGTAGGACATCATCCGAAGGGGGAATCGCCGTGTCAACGACGAGTTGCGCGGCGGGGGTCGACGGTTTACCCGACTGACCCGATAAGCCTCACCTCGTGAGACCGACTGCGACACCCGCGTGTTGCTGCAAAGGCGGCTGCTGTTCGCGCTGCGCGGGGTCGGCCTGCTAGCGAAGCGTGCCCGGCGCACGCGGAGACCCTACAGGGGGCGTGCCTCCCCCGGACTTCGCCGAAGCCGCCTCGATTTGCCGGGCCTGGCGGAAGGCCTGGTCGAGGCCCTCCTTGATCTCCAGGTCCGACATGGTGACGCGCAGGTTCTCGAGGCTTCCGTAGCGGGTGCCGATGAAGCCCTGGCGGGCCGCCAGGTAGTACCACATGTAGGCCTGCACCTTGTCCTGCTCGACGCCCTCGCCGTGCTCGTACATGGTGGCCAGGTTGTACTGGCTGGCGGCGTGTCCCAGGTTGGCCGCGTCGCGGTACCAACGGGCGGCCTCGGGCAGGGACGCCTCCACCCCGAAGCCGTTCTCGTAGATCGAGCCGAGGTCGAACATGGCGTCGCGATCGCCCCCCTTCGCGCCCATGTCGTACCACTTGCGGGCCTCGGCATAGTCCCGCTTCACGACGATGCCGTCGGCGTAGACCGTGCCCAGCCGGTAGGCCGAGCTCGCGTCGCCCTTGGTCGCGGCCTCCTTCCACCACTCGATGGCCTGCTCGTAGAGGCCGCTCCGGTAGAGCTCCTCGCCGGCATTGGAGCCGAGCGCGGCGGAAACCGGGCCGAACGCCCCCAGGATGCAGATCGCGACCCATCCTGCCCCAAGCGAGCCACCAGTTCTCCGGAACCTGGAGAGGAGTCTGGAAAGACGCATGGCTAGCCCTCCTCGGATCTTGGACTCCCACGAGTCTACGCCGAGACCCGGGAGCGGTTCGCACTTTCTGGCCGGGAGTTTCCGCCCGGGCGTCGTCGAGGCCTATAATCGGGGGTCTACACGGCCTCTTGCGCAGGAGTCAGCCAGATGCGCAGAAGAATGCGTGCGAGCTCCGCCCTGCTCTCCGTGCTGGCGTTGCTCTTCGGCCTGCCGATCGCCGCCTCGGCCTCGGTCCCGCACAAGGATTGGGACCAGGAGGTCGTCACCCAGCTCGCCCGGGAGCTCTACCAGGCCGCCGGCGATCTCCTCGAGACGGTCAGGCACACGCCGGCCGTCGGGGACGCGACGCTCAACCCGCAACGCAGCCAGCGCCGCCTGCGCCAGGAGGCCCTCGACGACATGCGCATCATCCAGTTCTCGATCCGGAACCTGGTGGAGCGGCTCGAGCAGGGCGAGGGTCGCCTGGAGACCTATCCGACCTTCAATCGCATCCGGAGGCTGCGCAACCGGATCGCCAGGGCGGCTCGCCTGGCCACCCTGCAGGAGGCCACGCTCTCGAAGCTCGCGGCGGCCCGCGCTGCGCTCGAGAAGCTCGAGCCCTACTACGCGCCGGAAGAGGCCCACTGAGACGCGCCGGCGAGCGGGCGCGGGGCGGGGCTACGCCGGGTAGTAGCGGCTGATCGTGTCGACGACGCAGGCGGGGCGCTCGCCGCCCTCGATCTCGACGGTGACGCGCACCTTGGCCTGCACGGCGCCGTCCCTGGTGTCCTCGACCTCGAGCACCTCGGCGCTCCCGCGCACGCGGGAGCCCACCGGAACCGGGGCCGGGAAGCGCACGCGGTCGGCGCCGTAGTTGATGCCCATGCGGATGCCGCGCACCTCGACGATCTGCGGCAGGAAGAGGTTCACCAGCGACTGGGTGAGGTAGCCGTGGGCGATGGTGCTGCCGAAGGGGCCTTCCTTGGCGCGCTCGGGATCGACGTGGATCCACTGGTGGTCGCCGGTGGCGTCGGCGAACTTGTCGATGCGCTCCTGGGTGATCTCGAGCCAATCGCTGTGGCCGAGGTTCCTGCCCACGGCCTGCTTCAGCTCGCCGGGGCTCTCGAAGACGGTGGCCATGGGCCGCTCCTTTGCTGCGCTCAGGGGTGCTGGCTGCTCACCGAGACGACCTCGCCCGTCATGTAGGACGAGTAATCGCTGGCGAGGAAGACGATCACGTTGGCCACCTCCCAGGGCTCGGCCGCCCGGCCGAAGGCCTCCTTCGCGGAGAGCTCTTCGATGAGCCCGTCGGGGGTCACCTTCGACAGGAACTCGTGCACGGCGATGCTGGGGGCGACGGCGTTCACACGCACGCCGCTCTCGGCCGCCTCCACGGCGACGCAGCGCGTGAAGGCGAGCACGCCGGCCTTGGCGGCCGCGTAGTGCGACTGCCCCTCCTGGGCGCGCCAGGCCAGCACCGACGCGTTGTTCACGATGACGCCGCGGCCGCGCTGCATCAGGTGGGGGAGGAAGGCGCGGGTCACGCGGAAGGTGCCGTTCAGGGTGACGTCGAGCACCTTCTCCCACTGCTCGTCCTTCATGTCGACCACCCGGGCGTAGCCGCCCAGGCCCGCGTTGTTCACGAGCACGTCGACGTGGCCGAGCTCGGCGACGGCCGATTTCGCGAGCGCGTTCACCTGCTCGCCGTCCGTCACGTCGCAGAGGCAGGTGGCCGGGCGCCGGCCGGTGAGCTCCTCGAGCCTGTCGGCGGCCTCGCCGAGCCGGCGCTCGTGCAGGTCACTCAGGAGCAGCGTCGCCCCCTCCTCGGCGCAGCGGCGCGCCGTCCAGAAGCCGATGCCGGTTCCGGCGGCGGCCGTCACGACCACCGTGCGTCCGGCGAGCAGGTCGCGGCCCTCGGGGTAGGGCGGCGCGCTCATCGGGGCTCCCGGGGCAGGCCCAGACCCCTCTCGGAGATGATGTTGCGCTGGATATGGTTCGAGCCGCCGTAGATGGTGTCGGAGCGCGTGAAGAGGTACATGCGCTGGAGGGCGGTGAGCTCGTAGGGGAAGCCCTCGGCGATCTCCGACTCGGCGCCGAGCACGTCCATGGCGAGCTTCCCGAGCTCGCGGTGCCAGCTCGCCCAGTGGAGCTTCGTCACCATGCCCGCTCCGCTGGTGGTCTCGCCGCGGTCGGACAGCGTGCGCAGCGCGTTGTAGCGCTGGAGCTCGAGCCCGATCCAGGCGTCGGCGAGGCGCTGACGCATCAGCGGGTCGTCGATCTTGCCGTTGCGCCGGGCGGCCTCGATGATGGCGTCGAGCTCCTGGCGGAAGTTCATCTGCTGGCCCAGCGTCGACGCGCCGCGCTCGAAGGCCAGCGTGGCCATGGCGACCTTCCAGCCCTCGCCCGGCGCGCCGATCACGTTCTCCTTCGCCGTGCGCACGCCGTCGTAGAAGACCTCGAAGAACTCGGATTCGCCCGTCATCTGCACGATGGGGCGGATGTCGATGCCCTCGGCGTCCATCGGAACGAGCAGGTAGGAGAGGCCCTTGTGGCGCTGCGAGTCGGGGTCGGTGCGGCACACCACGAAGCACCAGTCGGAGACGTTGGCCCAGGAGGTCCAGACCTTCTGGCCGTCGATCACCCACTCGTCGCCGTCGAGTCGCGCGCGCGTCTGCACGTTGGCGAGGTCGGAGCCCGCGTTGGGCTCGGAGTAGCCCTGACACCAGACCTCCTCGCCCCGGAGGATCGGGGGCAGGAAGCGCTCCTTCTGCTCGTCGCTGCCGAAAGCGATCACCGTCGGCCCGAGGAGCGTCTCGCTCATGTGGCCGATGCGGCCGGGGCCGCCCGCGCGGGCGTACTCCTCGTAGAAGATCACCTGGCGCGTGAGCGAGAGCTCGCGGCCGCCCACCTCCTCGGGCCAGCCCAGGCCGATCCAGCCCGCCTCGCCCATGCGCCGCTCCCAGGCCTTGCGCTCGTCGGTGAGGGCGCCCTCGTCGCCGGGGCCGCCTCGCCCGCGCACGTGCGCGAAGTCGCCCGCGAGCTCCTGCTCGAGCCAGTCGGCGACCTCGCGTCGGAAGGCCTCGTCTTCGCCGCTGAAGCTGAGATCCATCGGGGGGCTCCGGGAAGGGTGCACGCGCGGGGCGCGTTCCCAATTATGATACGATACGGCTCGTATGCAAGCGGCATCGGATCTCGCCAGTCCTGCCGAGGCGCGCACGGTTCCGGCCGCGGTGTCGGCCGCCGCGCAGCGCTACGGGGGCGCGCCCGCCGTGGAGGACGGCGACGTGGTGCTGAGCTTCCGCGAGCTCGCCGACGAGGGTCTGCGCGCCGCGCGCGCCTTCGGCGCGGCGGGCATCGGCCCGGGCGATCGGGTGGGCGTGTGGGCGCCCAATCTCGTCGAGTGGATCGTGGCCGCGATCGGGCTGCAGGCGGCGGGCGGCGTGCTCGTGCCCCTCAACACGCGCTACAAGGGGGCCGAGGCGGCCTACATCCTGCGCAAGAGCGGAGCGCGTCTGCTGCTCAGCATGGGCGACTTCCTCGGAACCGACTACGTCGAGGAGATCGCCGGCGAGGACCTGCCCGACCTGGAGCGCGTGGTGACCTTCCGCGGAGAGGAAAAGGGGGCGACGCCCTGGACCGCCTTCCTCGACGGGGCGGAGGGCTTTCCAGAGGAGGAGGCCCGCGCGCGGGCCGAGGCCGTCACGGCCGATGATCTGTCCGACCTGCTCGTCACCACGGGCACCACCGGCAAGCCGAAGGGCGTGATGATGACCCACGGCCAGACGCTGCGCGTCTTCGCTTCGTGGAGCGAGATCTTCGGGCTCCGCGAGGGCGACCGCTACCTGGTGGTGAACCCCTTCTTCCACACCTTCGGCTACAAGGCGGGCTGGCTATCGTCGATCATGCGCGGGGCCACCGTGCTTCCGCACCAGGTCTTCGACGCCGAGTCGGTGATGGAGCGGGTGTCGCGGGAGCAGGTGTCGGTGCTGCCCGGGCCGCCCACCATCTACCAGTCGATGCTGGCGCACCCCGAGCGCGATCGCTTCGACCTCTCCTCGCTGCGGCTCGCGGTGACGGGCGCCGCTGCGATTCCCGTGGAGCTGGTGCGGCGCATGGGCGACGAGCTGGGCTTCGAGCGCGTGCTCACGGCCTACGGGCTCACCGAGGTGTGTGGCACGGCCACCATGTGCCGGCCCGGCGACGATCCCGAGACCATCGCCACGACCTCGGGGCGTGCCATTCCCGACGTGGAGGTGCGCTGCGTCGACGCCGACGGCAAGGAGGTGGCGCGCGGCGAGGCCGGCGAGGTGGTGGTGCGCGGCTACAACGTCATGCGCGGCTACTTCGACGACGACGCGGCCACCCAGGAGACCATCGACGCCGACGGCTGGCTCCACACGGGCGACGTGGGCGTCATGGACGAGCAGGGCAACCTGCGCATCACCGACCGCATCAAGGACATGTTCATCATGGGGGGCTTCAACTGCTACCCCGCCGAAATCGAGAATCTCATGTACGGGAGCGGGCAGTTCGCCCAGGTCGCCGTGATCGGCGTCCCCGACGAGCGCATGGGCGAGGTGGCCATGGCCTTCGTGGTGCCGGTGCCGGGCGCGAGCGTGACGCCCGAGTCCGTCATCGCGTGGTGTCGCGAGAACATGGCCAACTTCAAGGTGCCGCGCCGGGTCGAGGTGGTGGAGGACCTGCCGAAGAACGCCTCGGGCAAGGTGCTCAAGTTCGAGCTGCGGGAGCGCGCCGGGGTCTAGGCGTGGCCGGGGCGACGACGGTGCCGATGCTCGAAGCGGCGAGCCTCTGGGAGCTGGTCGAGAGGCGCGCAGCCGCCACCCCCGACGGCCTCTTCGCCCGCGACGACGCGGGCACCGAGCTCTCCTTCGCGGGCTATCGCGACGCCGCGCGGCGCTGTGCCGCCGGCCTGCGCGAGCTGGGCGTCGGAGAGGGAACACGGGTCTCCTGGCAGCTTCCCAC
>JAAUYK010003895.1_pt1 | contig 13669 bp, 7 predicted proteins | sample 7278021 | NCBI WGS metagenome assembly JAAUYK01 (sample SAMN14350223, study PRJNA611818) | marine sediment metagenome | isolation source: surface marine sediment (1.8m) | place: French Polynesia: Moorea | collected 2018-08
CCTGGACTGACACGCTACCTCTAGACACATAAGAACCTATGTCCAAGCCTCTGTATTATGACCAAGCAGAAATTGAATCAGGGAGATAATCATGCAAAGAGGAAAAGAAAAAGCAGCTCCCTTTTGTCTTTGACCATGGGATAGAGGGTGTGTAGTTCACGAGCGTCAGAGTAATACCTGCAAAATAAGGATATGTCATATTTGACTATATTTTTATGAACTATAATCCTTAGATTAGAAATCTGTAACCACTACCCGATAAATGATGAGAGCAATTATTTGACAATGTTAGGACTTACGCAGATCCACCATATTTAGTAGGGGTTAACGGCCGTTAACCCCCTACAGGTGGCGTATATTTTCATATTTTGCGTAAGTCCTGAATGTGTTTATTTATCTTTACATAGTTTGATTTTTTCGCACCGATCTATTTATAATTAGTTTTTAAATTTAACTTAAACTGTCCATAGCCCATAACTAGCAATGAACACAATTTTTGTAGAAGGTATAAAAGAACACATTATTGAAGGGGAACGTATTGGTTTAGATGAAGCTTTAGATAAAGCCTTAAAAGAATATTCACCCCGAGAGATTATTAACACTTACCTCTTAGATGCTATGAGGACTGTCGGCGAATTATATGGTTCAAGAGAAATTCCGTTACCGTCCGTTATAAAATCGGCGGAGACTGAGAAAGCAGCGGTAGCGTATTTAGAAACTTATATGGATAAGGAAGAAGTTGAAGATAGTAAGAAAGGTACATGTCTCATTGCGACGGTAGAAGGTGACCTTCACGATCTTGGGAAAAATCTAGTTGATATTATCCTTTCTAGCAATGGTTACAAGGTAATCAATTTAGGCATTAACCAACCAATCGATAACATTCTCAAAGCCTACGAAGAACATCAACCAGACTGCATTGCCATGAGTGGCTTGTTGATCAAGACTATGGAAGTCATGAAGCATAATTTAGAAATTTTTAATGAAAAAGGCATTACCGTTCCTGTTATTTTAGGTGGTGCTGCATTAACTCCTAAGTTTGTGGAAAAGGATTGCAAAAATACCTATAAAGGTCAAGTTATCTATGGAAAAAATGCTTTTGTTGATTGGCATTTTATGGATAAACTAATGTCAGCAAAAGCTGAAGATAATTGGGACGACCTGAAAGGATTTTTAGATGAAGAAACGTCACCTCCCCCCCCACTAACCTTAGAAGAGATGGGGCAAATGCCATTTGCGGAAGCAAATCAATATAAACTTTATATGAATGACTCATTTGTTTATACTGAAGAATCTTTGGCAAAAGAATCATCGGTGAAAAAATCTGTGGTAATTGATACTAAGCGTTCCGAAGCAGTTTCCTTAGATGTAGAACGCCCTACTCCTCCTTTTTGGGGCACTCAAGTATTAAAAGATGGAGACATATCAATTGAAGACATTTTTCCTTATGTAGATGTACAGCTTTTATATGTGGGGCGATGGAGGTTCCGTAAGCTAAAAGATCAATCACAACAAGATTATAATGACTTTTTAGCCACAGAAGCTTATGGAATTTTAGAAGAATGGAAAGAAAAAGTTATTGCCGATGACCTAGTACATCCGGCAGCAATTTATGGCTATTTCCCCTGTAACGCTGAAGGGAATACAGTGTATGTCTACGATCCACAAGATCACGACAAACTGCTAACAACCTTTGAATTCCCCCGTCAACGTGGAGGAAAACGTCTTTGTATTGCGGATTTCTATGCTACTAAAGAATCAGGTCAAATCGATGTATTCCCCATGCAAATTGTAACAGCAGGTGAAATAGGAACTACACATGCACAGAAGCTATTTGAAGCGGATAATTATCTTGACTACCACTATTATCATGGTGTGGCGATGCAGATGGCAGACGCTATAGCGGACTGGTTACACGCTAGAATCCGTAAAGAGTTAGGATTTGGGTCAGAAGAACCAGATAATATAACCGATATAATGCGCCAACGCTATCGAGGATCTCGTTATAGTTTCGGTTATCCCGCTTGCCCTAATATGGCAGATCAATTCAAGCAAATGGATTTACTCGATACCTCTCGCATTGATGTGTACATGAATGAAAGTGAGCATCTAATTCCTGAACAGTCTACCACAGCTTTCATTGCTCATCATCCTGTAGCAAAATACTTTAATACTTAGTTAATTAGATAAATAAGCCTATAATGGTGGGTGAATTACAACCTTTTTTTGTCTCGCGTAGAGACGGAAAGTTGGTAGATAAATTTTCGACAATAATATATTATAGCGGTTTTCAGTTGAATGGAATACAAATTCATGTGATAAAATTCTGACGGGTAGGGATACCCATCCCACTCATATTGTATTGAATTAAAGTGAAAACCGCTATAGCATCAGAAATCAGAATTTACAAAGACTTAATTTGTGAAAAATTTTATCAGCTTACCTCAACTATTCAAATCACAAGCACAAAGAACACCAGAAGAAATTGCGATCGTAGATCGAGCTAATTCAATTACCTATCAAAAACTAGACCAGTTGACAGATAATTTAGCGGGTTACCTTCAAAAAGAAGGGGTTACCTTAAATCAACCTGTTGGAGTTTTGCTGGAAAAATCTCAAGACTATATTATTGCTTCTCTAGCTATCATGAAAGCTGGTGGAGCCTTTATGCCCCTAGAATTAAAATATCCAGATGCTTTGCTTGCCAAAATGGTAGCAGATGCTCAACCTAATTTAATTATTACTAAAAGCCAATATGCCTCAAGAATAACTAGTAAACTTCCTCTACAAATTTTACTTATAGAGCAAAAAAATAACTGGAACTTACCAAGAAAACAAGACCAAAAATTGCCATCAATAAATCCTCAAGATATCGCTAATATAATCTACACATCAGGAAGTACAGGAGAACCAAAAGGCATAATACTAACTCATCAAGCAATTATTACTGGTGAATTGAGGCGAGAGCAAGTCAGTCTCAGTAAATCAGGATATCCTATAGCCTATGTATTATTTCAATGGGAAATATACAGACCTTGGATTAAAGGTTCAACCACATACATTATCCCTGACGAAATAATTTACGACCACCAGCTATTTTTAGATTTCATATATCAAAATAAAATCAAAGAAATTACCATATCTCCTTCCTTAATACAAAGTATTTTTAATACAGTTGAAATCGAAAATATTACTGCCAAATTATCAGGTTTGGAAGTTGTTTGGGTAACCGGAGAAGCACTAACACAAAAACTAAAATCTCAATTGATAGACAGACTTCCATCTACTCGCTTACTCAATTATTATGGAATCAATGAATGCTTTACAATTGCTATTGATAATTTGCGAAAAATCGAAGATTTAACATCAGGATTATGTGCTGTTGGGATGCCTTTTGAAGACGATGAAATAATTTTATTGGATGAGAATGGGCAGCAAGTTCCTCCAGGAAATGAAGGGGAGATGTATATTAATAGTCCCTGCCTATTTCAAGCATATTTGAAGAAACCAAAATTGACTGCTGAAAAGCTCGTTGACCTTAACGGCAATCGCTTTTTTAGAACAGGAGATTTAGCAGCTATTTTACCCAACGGCAAACTAGAAATCAGGGGTCGCTGTAATTATATGGTCAATCTGCGGGGATATAATGTATCCTTAGCTGGGATTGAAAATACTTTATTAGAACATCCGGAAATAAAAAGCTGCGTAGTTATTCTTCAAGGAAAAGAAGAAGCAGAAAAGAAACTGATAGCCTATTTCGTCCCTCAGAAACAAAGCACTGAACCCCAGCAGATTAGGCAGCTAAAATTAAGGTTACGTCATCATTTACAAGACAATTTACCTGCTCACATGATTCCATCGGTGTTTGTGGTAATCGATAAAATTCCCATGACACCAATGGGTAAATTGGATCGTCGCCAACTACCAGAGATAAACCATTATCGACCAGAATTGGCAGTACCTTTAGTCAAATCAAAATCGGATACAGAGAAACAAATTGCTCAGATTTGGCAAGAAGTTTTGCAGTTAAAAGAAGTAGGAATTAATGATAATTTCTTCGATTTAGGTGGTAATTCTTTGCTGCTGATCCGGGTTCACAAAAACCTGAGCAAAATCTTGGCAATACATCTACCTGTAACAAGACTGTTTGAACACCCAACTATTGCTACTCTGGCTCAATATTTGGAACAAGAACAGGTAGGAAAAACAGCCGTTAAGCGCTACGAAAAAAGAAATAAATCCATCCAGCATGGCTGTGATATAGCCATAGTTGGTATGTCTTGTCGGTTTCCTGGGGCAAACAATACCGATGCTTTCTGGAACAATTTACGAGATGGGGTAGAATCAATTTCCTTCTTTAACGATCGCGAAATTGAGCTAGAAGATCCAAACTGGATCGAACACCCCAATTATGTTAAAGCCAGTCCTATCTTGCCAGATATTGACCTATTTGATGCTGAGTTCTTCGGCTACAGCGATAAAGAAGCTGAACTAATGGACCCCCAACATCGGCTTTTTCTGGAATGTGCTTGGGAAGCACTGGAAATTGCTGGTTATAATCCTGGAAATTATCCAGGTGCGGTGGGAGTTTATGGGGGTTCGAGTCCCAGTACCTATCTAATTAATAATATATCTCATAGCTTAGGATCTTCTCGGATAAGTCCTTTGCTTACCCATTGTCTATTTAGAGGGACTAAAGATGTGCATACCGACCTAGGCAATGGGGGAGATTACTTACCCATGCGCGTCTCCTACAAATTGAACCTCAAAGGGCCGAGTGTTAATGTTCAAACAGCCTGTTCCAGCTCACTCGTTGCAGTTCACTTAGCTTGTCAGAGTTTACGCAGTGGTGAATCTGACTTAGCACTGGCTGGAGGGGTTTCGATCTTCGTTCCTCAAAAGACTGGTTATTTATACCAAGAAGGCATGATGTTGTCTCCCGATGGTCACTGTCGTGCTTTTGATGCTGAAGGTCAAGGAACTTTATTTGGTAGTGGAGTTGGCATAGTTGTCTTGAAGCGATTAGAGGAAGCGATCGCTGATGGAGACCATATATATGCGACCATCAAAGGGTCAGCAATTAATAATGATGGGGCTGTTAAAGTTAGCTACACAGCTCCTAGCATAGAAGGACAGATCGCTGCTATTTCTGAAGCACTGGCTATGGCTAACATAGATCCTAGGACGGTGAGTTATGTCGAAGCTCATGGAACTGGCACACCCCTGGGAGATCCAATTGAGATTGCAGCACTGACAAAAGCGTTTCGACAAAGTACGAACAGCCAGGACAATAATTTTTGCGCGATTGGATCGGTGAAAACTAATATCGGGCATCTCGATGTCACCGCAGGGATAGCAGGTCTAATTAAAACCGTGCTGGCACTCCATAATAAAGCCATCCCACCAAGCTTGCACTTTAAAGAACCCAATCCCAACATAGATTTTGAAAATAGCCCCTTTTATGTCAATACAACCTTTAGAGAATGGGAAGAAAAGGTCACACCTCTGCGTGCTGGAGTCAGTTCTTTTGGTATGGGTGGAACCAATGCCCATGTGGTTCTAGAATCAGCCCCGAAACAAGTTGAGAGTCGATCCCCCCTAACCCCCCTTGATAAGGGGGGCATAAGCGTTGAAAGTCGATCCCCCCTAACCCCCCTTGATAAGGGGGGCATAAGCGAAGCATCCCATGACTTCCCCCTTGCTAAGGGGGACGGGAGGGCGATCGAAAAAAGTAAGTCCAAAGTCAAAAGTGAACGTCCTGTGCATATTTTGACTCTATCAGGGCAAACAGAGCAAGCTGTGGCAGAGTCGGTACAGAATTATATAACTTATCTGGAGTCTCATCGGGAAGCGGAGATTGCCGATATCTGTTTTACTGCCAATGGTGGACGTCAGCATTTTAACCATCGTTTGGCTGTTATTGCTGGCTCCACTCAAGACCTTCTTGAGCAGTTGCAAAGGTTTGGAAAGCCTGTTGATATCAACGATAGTTCCGAGCCCCCAACAATTCACTCCCTCAAAGCAGACTCTACCAAGCAGATTGCCTTTGTGTTTACCGGACAAGGTTCTCAGTATATTGGTATGGGTCGTCAACTCTACGAAACTCAACCTACTTTCCGAAAAAATTTAGACGAATGCGATCGCATCCTCCGTTCCTACTTAGATATTTCCTTGTTGGAAGTTCTCTACCCGGATTTAGATAACAATAAACAGGAAACAGAACCTGACTCACCCATTCACCAAACAAGCTATACCCAACCTGCCATCTTTGCCATTGAATATGCTTTAGCCGAGTTGTGGAAATCTTGGGGTATCGAACCCGATGTAGTGATGGGTCATAGCATTGGGGAGTATGTGGCGGCTTGTGTTGCTGGTGTTTTTAGCTTAGAAGACGGACTGAAACTAATTGCCCAACGGGGTAGGTTGATGCAATTATTACCCCAAGACGGAGAAATGCTAGCGTTGTTAACGTCAGAAGCACAAGCAGCAGAAGCAATTAAACCCTATAGCCAGGATGTCTCTCTGGCTGCGATTAATGGACCCCAGAGTGTGGTAATTTCCGGGAAAAAAACCGCAATTAAAGCAATTGAGCGCAATCTTGCCGCCAAGGGAGTAAAAACCAAGAAATTAACTGTTTCCCATGCTTTCCACTCTCCTTTGATGGAACCGATATTGGCAGAATTTGAACGGGTGGTGGCACAGGTGCGATTTAATCTACCACAGTTAAAACTAATCGGCAATGTTACGGGAGAACTAGCCACAGAAGAAATAACCACTAGCAAATATTGGTGCGATCATCTCCGGCAACCAGTACAATTTATGGCTAGTATGTCAACCTTGGAACAGCAAGGGATAGATGTATTGGTAGAGATTGGAGCCAAACCAATTTTATTAGGAATGGGTCGTCAGTGTCTCCCTGAACATCAAGGATTATGGTTACCTAGTCTGCGTCCTGGACAAGAAGATTGGCAACAAATATTAACCAGTTTAGCAGAACTATATTTGCATGGTGTTTCGATAAATTGGCTCGGTTTTGACCAAGACTTTGCTCGTCATCGCATTCCCTTACCCACTTATCCTTTTCAAAGGCAACGTTATTGGGTGAGTCCAGAGGATAGTTTAATGGGAATAACTGCCCCTTCAACATCCCCAGGAGCGATAGCGCCAAAAGATATAGGTAAAAAGCCGGATATTGCTGACTGGTTTTATATTCCATCTTGGAAACGGTCTATTCCCCCTGCTTATCAACCAGGTGAAAAGCTGCTTGAGTCTGACATTCTAGTATTTATCGATGAGTGTGGACTGGGAGAAGAACTAGCAGAATTATTGGCAATACAGGGGAGTGAAGTTGTCAGGGTGAGTCGCGGTTCGGAGTTTACTAAGCACAGCGATCGCTTCTACACCATTAATCCGACCCAAGCTGATGACTACCATACCCTACTCCAAGAACTGAAACAACGGAATAAAAACCCCAGTAGCATTATTCATCTGTGGAGTGTCACCCCAAATAACCACACAGAATTAGGAATAGAATCTTTTGAAGCGTCCCAGGAGTTGGGTTTATACAGCCTGATATTTCTTGTCCAAGCCCTTGAAAGACTGAATTTTATCAATTCACTCCAACTTACAGTTGTATCAAACAACCTGCAGGAAGTGAGCGGAGAGGAAGTATTATCTCCAGAGAAAGCAACCCTGCTGGCAGCCTGTAAAGTTATTGGACAAGAATATCCAAATATAAACTGTCGCAGTATTGATATTGTTCTTCCCACATCCCAAAAGCAAAAGCAGGAAAAAATCGTAACCCAATTATTGGCAGAAATTACAGCACAGTCGGCAGATTTAACCATCGCTTACCGGGGTAAACATCGCTGGGTGCAAAAGTTTGAACCTGTGGGATTAGAAAAACCGGAAGCAGGGACATTACCTCTGACAGAAGAAGGGGTTTATCTGATTATCGGTGGATTAGGGGCTATTGGTCTGTCCCTAGGGGCACATTTGGCAAAAACTGTACGCGCCAAACTAATCTTAACGGGACGTTCCCTATTTCCTGCCAGGGATGATTGGTCTCAATGGCTAGCTACTCACAATGCAGAGGATCGGATTAGTCGCAAAATTCAGAAATTGCAGGTTATAGAGGCTATGGGAACTGAGGTAATGATACTCAATGCAGATGTAGCCGATGGACAACAAATGGAGGCTGTAGTGGCTCAAGCAGAGGCTCGTTTTGGCAAAATAAATGGAGTCATCCACAGTGTTATGTTTACTGGAGACAAAGCATTGTGTTCCATCAAAGAGATAACTAACACTGATATTTGGCAGCACTTTCAAGGAAAAGTACAGGGAACGATCGTTTTATCAAAGGTTTTGCAAAACAAAAACCTTGACTTTTGCATCTTAATGTCCTCCATAGCATCAGTACTGGGAGGTTTGGGTGACGTTGCTTACTCCGCAGCCAATCTGTTTATGGATGTTTTCGTTTACCAGCAAAACCGGGGTAATTCGGTTCCTTGGTTGAGTGTAAACTGGGAGACTTGGGAATTCCCAAAACAAGAGCAAAATTATGAAATTGCCACATCACTGGCTGAATTTGCCATAACTCCAGAAGAGGGTATCCAAGCCTTTGAAAGGGTTTTATCCACTCCAGAACTCGATCAAATTATTGTTTCCAGTGGAGATTTACAAGCTCGCATCGATCGATGGGTCAAGCTTAAATCTGTAAAAGAACGAAATAATTCCCACAATCAAGTATCATATACACCAGTTACTTTCCGCCAGCAATTGGAGACAGTTCCTGTGGGAGAGCGTCAGGGATTATTGGTTACTCATGTCCGCGCACAGGTAGCCAAGGTACTCGGAATTTCTCCCCAACGAATAACATTAGAGCAAAAACTCATAGACTTAGGATTAGATTCTTTGATGTCTATTGAGTTGAGAAATACTCTCCAATTGAGTCTGGGTTTGTCTGTGCCTTCTACTTTAGTATTTGACTATCCCACACCGGAAGCGTTGACTAGTTATTTGGCTCAGGAAGTTCTTGCCTTTGAGGAATCAAAAAGTTTAACCGATACCTCCATCAAAGAAGGTATAGTTGAGGATAACTCCTACCGTTCTACTTTAGTATCGATTCAGCAAAATGGTTCAAAACCTCCTCTGTTCTTTGTCCCCGGAGTCTTGGGCAATGTTTTCGATATCTATCCCTTGGCACAACACCTAGATTCAGAGCAACCTTTATATGGCTTGCGAGCCTTTGGTTTAGATGAGGGGGAAAAGCCATTAACCCGGATGGAAGAAATAGCAGCCCACCACATCCAAGCTTTACAAGCCGTTCAGCCTAAGGGGCCATACTTTCTGGGCGGTCATTCAGCAGGAGGAAAGGTGGTTTTTGAGATGGCTCAACAGTTAAAAAATCAGGGACATGAGGTAGCTTTGCTCGCAATAATAGATGGTTTAGGGACAAATGTTCAAAAATATCAAGATTTTGCTGATTGGGACAATACTAAACTCATCAACGATCTAAGCAGTTTTTATCAAGGTTCTTTAGGAGAAGCGGTCAACGTCGATCCTGAAACACTTCAATCTATTGGAGAGGAGCAACAGTTAAATTATCTTCTGGAAAGATTGAGCATAGCTGGTTTTAAATTAAGCCAAGATGAACTAAAACGTATTTTTCAAGTTTACAAAGCTAATGTTCAAGCTGATGTTGACTATATACCACAGGAGAGTTACCCAACTTCAATTACTTTCTTCCGAGCTATGGAAACAGAAGTCTTTCAGGCTACCCTCGGTGAAACAACAATACTGGAAGACCCAACTTGGGGGTGGGGAGAGATTTCTGCTGAACCTGTGACAATTTATGAGATTCCAGGCAACCATTTCACGATGATGGGAGAACCAAATGTTGGAGTTATAGCTCAAACCCTGAGGACTTGTCTGGAAAGCAACCCACGGGCGGTGCAGCACCCCCTATGAATGGAAGAGCCCAATTTCTTTTCCTTTTCCGAAGCTCCCTACTCCCTGTTCCCTGTTCCCTGTTCCCTGTTCCCTTGTGTTTTATAAAATTACCAACAAATAGAAAAACCATGAGAAAAATATTAGCTTTATGGGCAACCGTTCGATCAACTTCCACTGCCTTTGAAAATATGATGCTCCAAAGGGGTGATTTTATGATTTCCCACGAACCTTTTGGGTTATCGTACTATAATTCTCCAGAACGGCGCAATACTAATCGTTATTTAGATGTAGAACTTAATCCTGAATATAATTACCAAATAACTTGGCAAAGACTAAAACAACAGGCAGATTCCCAGGCAGTTTTTATCAAGGATATGGCTTATTATATGTTCCATGTAGCCGATAGGGAATTTTTGTCTATCTTTGAAAATACTTTTATTGTGCGTCATCCCGCTAAAATGCTGCCATCACTTTACGATAAATGGTCTGATTTTACTTTAGAAGAAACTGGTTACGCCGAACTCTACAAACTCTTTGAAATGGCTAAGGAATTCAGCGGCAAAATTCCAGTGGTAATTGATTCCGATGATTTGGTACAAAAGCCCGAAGCAACAGTTAAAGCTTACTGCGATGCTGTGGGGATACCGTTCATTAAAGAAGCCTTACAATGGGAACAAAAATTTCGCCCTGAACTTACTAATTGGGATGGAGGAACTTGGGTAACTAACGTCATGTCTAGTAGTGGCTTTAAGGAGCAAAAGAAAGAAAATTATGTGGCAGTGGAAGATAATGAACACTTACAAAATGCTTATGAAGTTTGTTTGCCTTATTACGAAAAGCTTTGGGAAAATAAGCTTATTATCGATTAAATTTGATGGTGAAGTTAATCAACATATTATCAATAAAGACCATGGAAAACAAAAAATTCATAACAATTAACAACAAACGTTTTCACTATATTTGGTTGCGGGATAACTGCCTATCTCCAGAATGTCGCGATCCTAATTCATTTCAGAAAATCTATGACATTAGTGAAGCAAAATCTCCCCCAGAACCTTTATCTGTAGTGGAAGATAACGATAAATTAACTATTACTTGGAAAGAAGAACCTATTCGCCAAAGTGAATTTTCCATTGATTGGTTAATGGCTCATGCTAATGAATTGGAAAATCCAGTAGAATCTTCAAAAGAGATGATTTTATGGAACAAAGCTGAGTTACAAAAAGAGCAAACGGTAAGACACGATCTTCATAATTGTGATTCTGATGTGTGGATGAATCAGCTTGTTAACTTGGGTTTTACAATACTAGAAAACATCAAATCAACAGAAGAATTAGAGTCTTTTCTTTGCTCTATTGGACCGATTCATGAAAGTTACTATGGAAGAATCATGGAAGTAAAGCCTCTGAATGGTGTTGAGATTGTAGATTTAGCTAATTCATCTGTTGGTCAACCTTTATCACCCCATGTAGATTTAACTTATCTCAATGTAGGGCAAATCTTACAGTTTCTTTATTGCTTAGAGAACAATGCTGATGGTGGTGATTCAATCATTGTAGATGGCTTTGCTGTCGCTAGAGATTTTCGCAAAAATTATCCTGAATACTTCAATGTTTTAGCTGAAACTCCAATACAGTTTAGGCAGTTTGACTTACATAATAAATATTATTTATGTCATACTACTCCAATCTTAAAACTAAATAAAAAAGGTGAAGTAATTAAAGTTAACTTCAGTCACAAAAACTGCAAACCCAATTTAGCATTCGACCAAGTAGAATCTTTCTATGCCGCATATATAGCTTTTTTTAAATATTTGAAAAGCCCTGATTATCAATATTGCTTTCGCCTCAAACCAGGACAGTGTTTGCTGATAAATAATTTTAGGGTATTACATGGAAGAACAGGGTACAATCCTAATTATGGTTCAAGACATCTTGAGGCAGGATATTTGGATTGGGACTACCTTAAAGGAAGACAAAATTTTCAAAAATTCAAACATTTATATCTACAAGAATAAAGAGAAGAGCCATAATGAATATCACAGGTTACACGAGAATGGATAGTCTTACCAAAGAGCAGTGGGATTTTACAAATCAATGTTTTGAAGAACTTGCTAATGGTGTGACAGAACAGATTGTTAAAGCCTTGCTAGACCTGCGTGGTCATAAAATGGGATCTCAAGTAGATCGCCTCGAACATTCCTTACAAACAGCCACTAGGGCATTGCGGAGTGGTGCTGATGAAGAAATGGTTGCTTGTGCCCTGCTACACGATATTGGCGATAACCTTGCGCCCTATAATCATGGTCAAGTGGCTGCAGCGATTTTACGACCTTATGTGTCCCCGGAAAATGCCTGGATGATAGAAAATCATGAGATGTTTCAAGGTTATTACTTTCACGATTTTATGGGTCGAAATCCCAATGAGCGTGATAAGTTCAAAGGGCATCCCGCTTTTGAACAAACAATCATTTTCTGCGATCGCTGGGATCAACTGTCTTTTGATCCAAATTATGACACAATGTCTCTGTCCTATTTCCGACCAATACTCGAATCGATTTTTAGTCGTGAACCCAGACTTTAGACTGACATTAGTGTCACTTGGCGATAACTTAATTAAAATAGCTTAATTAAAATTTGGGTAGTCCTAAAAACCATTCCCCAATCTCCTTGAAAACCCCTGCGAAGATATATATGCAATTCCCAATCAAAGCTGTACGTTTGCCAATAAATCCAATTATTAAGCCGGGAATGCTAGGATTAGAAGGCAATCTTGGTACTAACATTAATGGTCCATCCCTAATTCGTGTTCCTGATTGGATTGAAAATCCCCTAGGACGCTATTATATTTATTTTGCTCATCACTTGGGTAAATATATTCGTCTTGCTTATGCCGACTCTCTTGAGGGAGAATGGAAGATATATGATCGGGGAACCCTACATTTGGATGAAACAGCTTGCTTGGATCATATTGCTTCTCCAGATGTCCATGTTGACAATGAAGCCAAAGAAATACGGATGTATTTTCATGGCGACTATCAGGGGAGAGATAAGTACGATCAGGTGACAATGCTAGCAAAATCTGAAGATGGTCTCCATTTTACTGCTTTGCCAGAGATACTTGGACCATACTATTTTCGAGTTTTCCAGCACAACGGATTCCACTATGCTATTGCCAACAACTGGTATGGTACAGTTATGAACAATCGTCCCATAGCTGGAATTTTACTGCGCTCAAAAGACGGTCTGACTAATTTTGAGTTAGGACAAGATTTTATACCTAATCTACGACATGGTGCTGTATTGGTAAAAGGTGACTGGTTGCTCTTATTCTACTCCAGATATGGCGACGCTCCCGAACGTATTTTAATGAGCTACGTGGATTTAAGCAAGGATTGGCAGGAGTGGATTCCTTCAGAACCAGTTACAGTTATTGAACCAGAAATGGATTATGAAGGAGTTGCTTTACCTATTGTCTCTTCGGAAGTTGGTGTTGCAGAAGAACCGGTGCGAGAACTGCGCGATCCAGCTATCTACACCGAAGGAGAAAAAACGTACTTACTCTATTCAGTAGCAGGGGAAGAAGGTATTGCGATCGCTGAACTAAAATTTTGCTATTAATGGGACTTTAGCAAAATTCAAGCCCAAATTTAACCTAAACTGGCAGCAATTATAAAGAATGAAAATTGCTGTTACCTTGAGTCGCATAGGTGGTTCCC
>JAAUYK010086590.1_pt1 | contig 13668 bp, 13 predicted proteins | sample 7278021 | NCBI WGS metagenome assembly JAAUYK01 (sample SAMN14350223, study PRJNA611818) | marine sediment metagenome | isolation source: surface marine sediment (1.8m) | place: French Polynesia: Moorea | collected 2018-08
GTCTGGATAAATACTAACTATAAAGTCATTGCGACTGGAACGGAGTGGAAGGAAGCAATCTCATGTTTTAGATATTTATTCCTAATGGTAAATATTTAACCGGACATGATATAAGTTCTAATACAGCTAAAAATTTAAAACTTGTAGGAAAGGAGAAAAAAATGTCAGATTTTATGGATTTTTTGAAGCACAAATATGCTTATGTTGCCCTGGGAGAATTTAAACCAGGGAAGTTTGCAGAAGCAAAAGAACTTTATGAAAAGGCAGTTGCTACTTATAACGAAGGTTTTAAAGGAGCTTATTTATTGCAGTTGCCAGGAACAGATAAAGGTATTGCTGTAATTTTTTGGGAAGGAGTTGAAGATATGGATGCTAATCAAAGTGATGCTTATAAGGCAGCATTGGCAGAAATGTCTCATTTATTTGCCAAACCACCAGAAACTAATTTTTATGAGACTGTTACTGAGATTTTACCAGAGTAATGTTGAATTTAGAATTTAGAATTCAGAGTTCAGAAGTTAAATTCTTAGGGAATTTCATCTCAGTCAGATAGATTAGTCGCGGGCAAGATGCCCGCACTCGATAAGTTTGAGGATTAATATAAAATTATACTAACAGGACTTACGCAAGGACACCATATATAGTGTCTACTAATTTAGGCGATCGCTTGAAAAATTATAGCGATCGCCTAAAGATTTTTGCAAATTTTTAAACCAGAATAAAAAAACATCTATCAAATCGAAATAGCCCTGAATTTGATTGTGGGCTTCTTCAGTTCTTGGAGCAAATAATCTGATAATAATTCATGTTTGAGTTGATAGATAGTTTTTCCTATGTTAACTGCTAATCTTTTTAAAAAATTCCAGACTAACATGGCACAAGCTATATGATTTTTTTGAATTTGACTAATACGACATTGACAAAATTCTATGCCTGTTAATTGCTTGATTTCTCTGTGAAACTCTTCTATCTTCCATCTGGTCTGAGACTCAAATTCTACAGCATCTACTGAAGATTGACTTAAGTCATTAGTTACAATATATTCTGTCCTATTGGTAGAAATAGTTGCCCAGAATAGCTTAACTTTCTTATCCCTTGGAAAACCTTTAACTTTAATTATTTTCCCTGATATTTTCTCAGATTCATTCCAACATAGTTCTCCTATTTTTTTATATTTTTCTACACCTCCAGTATCATCTACTAGACGATTGATTTTTAAGGGACAGTAATATATTTTTTCCATATTATCTATCAATCCCATTAACCTTTTGGTAGCGTACCAACTATCCATCAACACAGTTTTAAATGGTAATTTTTTCCTATTTACCAGAGATAAAATCATTTCTTCTACATGATCTAACTCATGTTTTTTTATCGTTATCTGGGTCATAAATTCGATAATCTACAAGCCAAAATTGTTCGATTTTTGGATTGAAATATATACAATTTACTATCCCTATACCACGCACTACTTTATGCTCATTACCACTGTACTGTTTCCTGACTAACTCAATTTTATTACTATATTCTTTGTTGAGAACTGTATCATCAAAGATTAAATAACTTTCTGTATGAGCTACAATTTCTTCTTTAACATTTCTCCATAAATCCTGGCTATCAAAATTTTCAATTTTTAAATAACGATTTATCCTGTCATGGCTAATATTTTCTAGGTGATTTGCTAAATTTGTGATCGTATAATTTGTATAAGAATTGAGTAAATATTGACAATAATCAATATAGTTAAAATTCATATAGTTGGTTCAGATTAACTAATATAATTTTCTCATAATTAGAGTATTTTGGCAAAATTCATTTACAGTTAGTAACATTTATAACCCGTGAAAATCAATTATATTACCCTGTCTTTACATAAGTTATGATGATTTTGTCATTCAGGCAATCGCTATAATTTTTCAAGCGATCGCCTGAATCAGTAGACACTATATATAGTGTCCTTGCGTAAGTCCTGACTAAATCCGATTATCAATGTATGTTATTTTTTAAATCTCCCTCACTCCCCCACTCCCCTACTCCCCAGACTCCCCACCCTTCCCACACTCCCCACACTCCCACTCCCCTACTCCCCTACTCCCTCACTCCCTCACTCCCCTACTTCCGCGCGATCGCATAATAACGCCAAGGAGCAGGATAACCTTCAACGGTTAATGACGGATCGTCAGGATGAAGAAATTCTGACAAACTATCAATATTTGCCCAAGTAGTGCGTCGTTGCTCTTCAACCGACAAAGGTGCAGCAAAAAAACAATTAATATCGCTAAACCCCGCTCTCCCTATCCAGTTTTCCAAGCAAGACTGGGTGGGAAGAAACCAAATACCCCGCGCTTGAGCGTAACGTTTCTGGGGAGTGAGCGCCACTGGTAAATCTCCAGGAATACCTTGACAGTCAATAATAATTTCACCTTTGGGTGCTAATGCTTCTCGCATTTTGCGTAATAAACCAATGGGGTCGGTGTGATGATAGAGGATACCCAGGCAAAAAATGGTGTCAAAAAATTGGGAGTAGTAGTGAATGTGTTCGACTCCTAAAAGTTCAAATGCTAGCATTTTTTGTTTGACAATATTTTGGATAACTTGAAAATTCCAGAAATGTTTGGTGTAAGGTTCAAAACCGATGACTAATTCTGGTTGTTGAGTTGCCATCCGAAACATAAAATAACCGTTGTGGCAACCAATGTCAGCAACTTTGCGATTTTTCAGAGAACTAATATGTGGCAAAATGCGCTCCCATTTCCAGTCGGAACGCCATTCTGCATCGATAGTTACGCCGAATAGTTCAAAGGGACCTTTTTTCCAAGGACAAAATTTTTGCAACGAGTTGTGAAACCGTTCTTGTTGGTCTGGAGAAAGTTCGTCAGCGCGACCGACTTTGATGACTGCACTGGAAAAGTCGAAAAAGTTGCTTTGAATATCTGCTATTGTTTGTACTGCTTCATAATATCTTTGAGTAGAAGGTTCAAATAATTTTATTTGTCTTTCTTGACGAGTTTTTAATATTGCTTCCCGGTTGATGGGGGTGTCGTATTTATATAAATAATCTGGGGAAATATAGCCAATATTTTTGTTTAGCATAGTCATTAAAATTGTTATATCATGTCCGGTTAATAGTATATATAGCAATATGATTTGAGTTGTGAGATATTGCAGTCTTTTAGGGAATAGGGAAGAAGGAAAAAATGAATAAAAATGAATATGATAAGTGCTATAATTATATGATTTTAAGGAATACTAAAATTATCACATTCGACAAGCAAAAAGGTTAAAAGTTAAGGAGGTGGTTTAGTAGAATATCGATCATCTTCCAGAATTATTTTTCCCCTTCCTTTATAAGAATAAAAGAGGGGAATGTAATTTTATTGTTGTTGCATTCGGGCTAACATATTAGACCTAAATTCGGCAAATGCTGCCTCTGTCGCCTCAGAAGTTTGCCATGCCGGACGTCCCATCAAACGCTCATACCAAGCACTAACTTTAGGATATTTATCTAAAGAAATACCACCTCTCAACAACAATATGGGGATGATAGTACCCGCAACAACATCAGCTAAAGTTAAATTGTCACTCCCAAAATAAGGGCGATCGCCCAATAATTTCTCAAAAAATGTCAGGACTGTTGCAATTTTCTGCTCTGCTTTCTCAACTTTTTCTGGGTCTTCTCCAGGTAAATCTAAAATTCGTGGCACTAATGGAGTAATAGCGGGTAAAAATTCATTAACACTTACCATTTGTACCATCCGCACAATTGCTAGGTCTTTGACATCTTTAGGTAACATATTAGGAGCAGGATATTTTGCTTCTAAATAGTCAATAATTGCCAAAGATTCGACTACATTAAAACCATCATCTACCAAAGCAGGAATGTGGTGAAAAGGGTTAATTGCTAAAAAATCAGGTTTAAATTGCTCTCCACTTAGTTTTACTTCTACCAGTTCAAACTCAAGTCCTTTTTCTAGCAGTGTCACCCAAACCCGACGGGAGTTAGGAGATACAGGAGCGTGATAAAGAGTCAACATTAGAGAACCTCACAATTTGATGAATAAGTTAGGGATTATTAATTTTAACATTAAAGTTTTAATTCTTCTTTTTATAGAGTCAAATATATAGCACTATGTTTTTGGTGTTTGACAAGAAATTTTGGTTGTAAGGGAACAGAGAATAGGGAAGAGAATAATGTCTTAACGTATTTGCGTAGTGCTATAGTTTTTTTTTCTAAAAATTTACCTATATTAAATCAGGAAACAGGTAAATTTTAGAAATTAATATTTCAGGTAAAAATCTTTGATTAAAGTAATAAATTCTGGTGTATATATATATTGTTTTACTTGAATAGTCAGAGTGTTTTCTTGTAATGGTAATTTATTTTTGCTTAATTCCATCAAAATTCGTTTTGTGGGAATTTCTGGCATAGGTTTAACATAGAGTTTTCTCTGACAAAATAATCCAAAAATTTCAGCCTTTTCTAGAAAACTTTGAGCCTGTTCCACTGGATAAATTACAGCCAATCTACCTGTTTCAGATAAAAGTTGAACTTCTGCTTGTAATAAATCAGTTTGTGAGAGAAAGTCAGTATGTCTAGCAACTGTTCTAGCATGATTAGCAGCTTTCAAAGCATTGTCAAAGAAAGGTGGATTTGACACTATTAAATCATAACGTTTTTGGCAAAATTCTTTATATTCTTGGATTGAATAATTTTCAACTTTAACTCTATCTGACCACGGCGATCGCTCTACATTTTCTCTAGCTTGAATAGATGAGTTTATGTCAATTTCTACAGCATCAATATTAGCAGAGGAACGCTGTGCCAACATTAAAGCAATTAAACCAGTACCCGTACCAATATCCAAAATTTTTTCTGCTCCAGAAACATCTACCCATGCTCCTAATAAAGTACCATCAGTACCGACTTTCATCGCACATCTATCTTGTAGGATAGTAAACTGCTTAAATCGAAATTGATTTCCTCCCATATTATGAAAATTTCTCCTTATATATACCTTATATATATTAATAATTATCCTCAAAATTTGCTCTAATTTTAATTGTAAGTGTTAACCATTTTTTTCTGGATACATAATAATTGCTTTGGCAATAAATATAGTATTAAAAGCTGATAACTAATAACTGAGTGATAACTACTATTATATACAGTTTAGCAGAGAGGATGCTGAAAACACTGGCGGGCAAAATACTCGCACTACTTAGCTGAAATTTTTTGATAATTACGTTATCTTAATAAATGTAAATTTATCTGACCAGTCAAGACATAGTTGACAGCAAGTAAATTAATTGATGAAATTTTCTTGCTTTTAACTTTTGATTTTTGAATTTTGACTTAAATAAGGAATAACTATGGTAACAGAGAAAATTCTGAAACAAGACATTCAAGAAACAACAGAAACAGAAACATTCCAGTGGACAAAACAATGGTATCCAGTGGCAGTTGTAGACCACACTGACACATCTCGGCCATATTCATTCCAGTTACTAGGGAAAAATTTAGTTCTGTGGCGGAATAATACTGGAAAATGGTCTTGCTTTGAAGACGTTTGCCCTCATCGACTTGTTCCTCTTTCTGAAGGTAGGGTGGAGTCAGATGGAACTCTAATGTGTGCATACCACGCTTGGCGGTTTAACTCTGAGGGAAAATGTGTTAGTATTCCTCAGTCGAAAGATAAAGAAACCGAAGCCAAAAATTGTACCAACAGTAAATCCTGTGCAGTTGTGTATCCCACCCAGGAACGTCAAGGTTTACTGTGGGTGTGGCCAGAGTCAGGAGAACAAGCTCAGGTAGAAAGTCAGTTACGGGAACCGAGGGTTGTTCCTGAATTGGAGAACCCGTCAGATGGAGTTGTGCAAGTATTTTGGAATACGCGCGATCTTCCCTATGGTTGGGATTTTTTTATGGAGAACGTTTTAGATCCTGCTCATGTTCCTATTTCACATGACAAACTTATAGGTAGTAGATACACTGAGGATAAATATTATGACATGATTCCAGTTAGGAAATTTTCTACCCAGGAAGGTTTCTCCTTTGAAGTTTGGCCAATAAATAAACTTGGTATCAAACAACATATCCATGATTTTCAACCACCCTGTCATCAGAGAATTGTTTCTGAACTTGAGGATGGTGGCAGATCTATTTTTGCTTTGTATGCTATTCCCACTCGCCCCGGTTGGTGTCGTCATATTGGGGGTCAGATATTAATTAAAAATGAACAAGGAAAACAACCTAAAGGTTTGGCACTTTTTGATTTCCTTTTGCCTGACTGGTTAGCTCATGTATTAAGTTCTCTGTTTCTACATCAAGATTTAGTATTTCTCCATTACCAAGAGAAAATTTTGGCAAATAGACAGGAAGAAAAATACTTAGATGCAGTCTACACACCTAATCCTCAAGATAAAATGGTGATTACGTTCCGAAAGTGGTTGGAAAAATATGCGGGAGGTGGGATACCTTGGAGTCAAGAATGTAATCCTGAAATGCCACCACCGGAGTATGATAAACGTAAACTTTTTGATGTGTGGGAGACTCACACAAAACATTGTCGGGTTTGTCAGGATGCACTGAAAAATATTAATCGCTTAAAGATTTTGACTTATGTTGTGGCGGGGTTGTGTCTGTGTTTGGGGATAATTATTGATGCACGAGCGATCGCTATTCAAGCAGCAACAGCAGCAATAACTGAGACGGCAACATCGGTTTCAGGTTTGGCAGTTCCCCCATTAGGATTTTGGTTTGCTTTAGGGGGTGCAGCTTTATTTGCTTTCGGCGGATATAAATTGCAGCAGTTGAGCAGACTGTTTTATGTTTATGAATTTGAACACGCTGATAATAATTAGGTGAGAGTTTATATTAAGTTTAGATACAGCGCATTCCAGGTTTATGAAGTAGAGTAGCACTTAATTTTTTTAAATAGTTTTGAAGTATGGAATTAAGTTTTCACTCTTACTTTCTCCAATCTTCTAAAATTACTGTACCACACTTAAATGGAATAGGCTGTAAATAGCGAGAGGCTTTTTTTGTTGGGGTGGGTTGAAGGCTAAATCTTGAAGTTAAGGTATTTTATCCTAAGTATTTAAACCCGCCCCATCCAGTGGATATTATAGTTATCTTATGGCATTAGACTGATTTGTAAAATTAGCCCCAAAGATTAATCTTCATTTCACAATCTTATTTTATAAATATCTGCTGTGAATTGTTAATACTGTATATTTAGAGTATAAAGTTACTAAACTAACCTAATTATGCGAGTTTTATTGGTCGAAGATGAACCAGATTTAGGAGCAGCAATTAAACGGGTTCTCCATCAAGAATCCTATGTGGTTGATTGGGTGCTTGATGGGATAATGGCATGGGAATATTTAGAAAGTCAATTGACTTTATATCGCCTTGCTATTGTTGACTGGTTGCTGCCTGGTTTATCAGGGTTAGAATTAGTCAAATTTTTGCGACAAAAAAATAGTGCTTTACCCGTGTTGATGTTAACAGCAAAAGATAGTATGGCAGATAAAGTAATGGGATTAGATGCAGGAGCAGATGATTATTTAGTTAAACCTTTTGGAATGCCAGAACTATTAGCTAGACTCAGAGCTTTACAAAGGCGATCGCCTGAAATTAAACCCCAACAATTACAGGTAGGAAATCTAATTCTAGACTACGGTACTAATACTATTTGTTTCATCAATAAAAATCAGGAAAAAAATGTAATTAATCTCACTCATAAAGAGTTTATACTATTAGAATATTTTCTCCGACATCCTCACCAAATTCTTAGTCGCGACCAAATTTTAGCTCAACTTTGGGAATTAGATGCGGAACCAATAAGTAATGTTGTTGCTGCTCAAATTAGATTATTAAGACGTAAATTGGGGGCGAGTGGATGTGGAGATTTAATTGAAACGGTTTATGGTTTAGGTTATCGCTTTAATCCTGTGGATAAATAGGAATAATCTATTTTTTACCGATGGGGAATAATATACAATAAATCTCAAAAATAATTTGATAGTTTTTGTGTAGATCTTTATAAACCTAAAAATTGAGCAAATAGCTTGTTTTGATTATCTCTTATATTTTCGGCGAATTTGGAACCACATAATAATTCCTGTCACTGCCAGCATTAAAATTCCAAAGGAATTTAAAAATGGATAAATCATCTCTAAATTAATTCTCCCAAACTTGCCTCTATGCCATTCTAATAGCCAAATAAAATCATTGGCTTGACCAGTAATAACTGATATTTGAAATAGAGAACCTGTAATTAAACTAAGTAGTACAGGAAATAACATTATTGGCGCAAACCAATAGTGAAGTTGGCGCAGTCTGACTTTATTAATTTTCATAGTTTAAGTCTTATTTATGGTTGATTTGATGTCAGAAATAATCGAGTGAATCAAACAGGAACAATAGCAATTTTATCCAGTTGCATCTCCAGTTATGAAAGTTAGAGTAGCCTGTAGGAGTTTGGTCTCCAAACCCCATAGAAGATAGATTAATTTGGAGCGTAATTTTTGGCGATTAGTATAATAAATAAAGAGCGACAGAATAATTTTTTTTTTACTACCTCCTCCTCCTATAAATTTATCTAAAGATATACCGCTTCATTGAGAACAGTAAAAAAGGCATAGTTAATAACAATAAAAAAATAATTTCTCCAGGCTGTGGCAGAAAATTATTACTTTGAGCTAAGTTAACGGAATTGATAACTTTTTCCTCTACAACTGTTTCTAATTGATTTTCCTCCTTTGGGGAAGATGTCTGTTGTATTTGATTTTCTGGTTTTTCATTAACAGAATTATTTTCTACTTGATTTTCTACCTTTGGGGAAGATATTTGTTGTATTTGATTTTCTGGTTTTTGATCAACAGAATTATTTTCTACTGGTTTTACTTCTGCTTTTGAATTATCATTTTTCTTAGGTACATGAAATTCTGGGGCATGAGCTAGGAAAGATATGGTTTGCATTATGTTTTCTACTTCTATTAGAGACTATTTCTAATATTTATCATAAAAATCTGATTGCTCTTCAGTAATAAACCCAATTTTCTCAGGTTTTATAATCAAACATTTGAAATTCACTGAGTTTTTTTGGGGCAATCAATATTGAGTATACATGGCATTTATGAAATTAGAATGAAATGTCAATCTAAAATCCTTGTGGACTGACACATATTCAATGGTGCGTTACGACGGATTCCTAAACCCTTTTCACAGTCTAAATTGTAGTCGTCTAACGCACCCTACAAATTTTGCTGTGCCGATCATAAAATCCTCTATTTAGTAGGGTGGGTTAGGTGCGGGATTGATTTTGGAGATATACCAATAAATTTTGATTTGCACCATAAGCCACCATTAATAAATTTTTGAAATACTCTTTTTCTTCATTCAGAGATTATAACTACTAAAATTCAAAAAAAATCTAGTTGATATTTCATTCCAATTTCATATTCTTGAGTCAAACTAGCATTTAGTAAAAAAAATTAGTTTGATTTGGAAAAAATATCAATATGTCCTATCAATTCAAAAATCAACATTAACCATAATTTTTTTTAACTACAAATTGAGCCAAAAGTTAACTAAAACTATGAAAATCAACCCACTTACTAGACGAAACTTCTTAGGTTTCACTGCTGGGGTAGGTATAGTCACAGCCATAGACAATATTTTACCTTCTTATAGCAGACAAATTATTGCTGCAAGTGAGCCTGAAAATGGCAGTAAATATCCCGATCTAATTAATCTCCAAATTCAGGAAACCAAACTCAAAATAGGAGAGCGAAAAGCTACCGCCATGACAGTTGACGGTTCAATTCCCGGACCACTAATTCGTTTGCGGGAAGGTCAAACAGCAACTATTCAAGTCAAAAACAATCTCAAAACAGATACCTCAATTCATTGGCATGGAATTATTCTCCCACCCGAAATGGATGGAGTTCCCGGACTAAGTTTTGCTGGCATTAAACCAGGAGAAACTTTCACCTATCGTTTCCCTGTAAATCAGAGTGGTACTTATTGGTATCACAGTCATAGTGGGTTGCAAGAACAACTCGGTCATTTCGGAGCAATGATTATCGATCCGGCTACACCCGAACCTATAGAATATGACCGGGAATATGCAATATTGCTCTCTGACTGGACTTTTGAAAACCCCCATCAAGTGCTTGCTAACTTGAAAAAGAAAAGCACTTACTATAATTATCAACGGCGAACAGTGGGACATTTATTTGATGATATTGATTGGCGCAGAATGCGGATGGACCCCACTGATATTGCTGATATTACAGGTGCAACCTATACATATTTAATGAATGGCATGGCACCAGAGTCTAACTGGAGTGGCATATTTAAGCCTGGTGAAAAAGTGCGACTGCGTTTTATTAATGCTTCAGCAATGACTTTTTTTGATGTGAGAATTCCCGGACTGAAAATGACCGTAGTACAAGCAGACGGTCAAAATGTGCAACCTGTAACTGTGGATGAATTTCGGATTGCTATTGCTGAGACTTATGATGTAATTGTTGAACCTCAAGAGGAGACTGCTTATACTATTTTTGCGGAAACAATGGATAGAAGTGGTTATGCTCGTGGAACTCTTGCGCCTCGTCTGGGTATGACTGCGCCTCTACCGGAACGCAGAAAACGCCCCCTAAGAACTATGGCGGATATGGGTCACGATCATGGCATGGATCATTCTGCACATTCTCAACACTCTCCAAACATGAATGAGATGGATCATTCTCAACATAATAGTGGGATGGATCATTCTCAACATAACAGTGGAATGGATCATTCTCAGCATAACAGTGGGATGGATCATTCTCAACATAACAGTGGAATGGATCATTCTCAACATAACAGTGGGATGAATCATTCTCAGCATACGAGTGGGATGAATCATTCTCAGCATACGAGTGGGATGAATCATTCAACCGAAACAGAAACAATACCTCATCAAGAAGCTGTAATGCACAGTCCAGACCATCATGGTTCAGGTAGTGCGGGGGTAGCTATGATGTCAAAAAGTAGGCTCCACGAACCAGGTATTGGATTGGAAAATACAGGTACTCGTGTTCTTCTCTACACCGACTTACGCAGTTTGACACCTCGTGAAGACCAAAGAAAAGCTGAACGAGAAATAGAACTACATCTAACTGGAAATATGGAACGGTATATGTGGTCATTTGATGGTAAGAAATATTCAGAAGCAAAGGAACCAATTCAATTTTATAACGGCGAACGACTACGACTTACCTTTGTCAACGATACCATGATGGAACATCCGATCCATTTACACGGAATGTGGATGGAATTGGATAATGGAGCAGGTGCTTATAAACCACGCAAACATACTGTTTTGGTTAAACCTGCCGAGAGAATGTCTGTAGATGTGACTGTGGATGCACCTGGTAACTGGGCGTTTCATTGCCATCTACTCTATCACATGAAAGTGGGGATGTTTCGTGTTGTGTCTGTAACTGATAAGGTAGAAAAAGCATAATAATGAAATTTTGGCATAAGTTCAGAATAGGGAAAAAAATCTCTACCAACTCCCCTTTAAAAGAAATAGGGAAAAAAATCCCCTCCAACTCTCCTTTGAAAGGGGGGAGACAGAGAAAAGAATTGAATTTTTACTGTGCCGTGGCGGGTTTAATCAGTTTTGTCAGCTACTTCAGTTATGCACCAGTAGTTATGGCAGAAGAAAAACAGATAGGCGATCGCTTGACTAATGTTACTCCTACTTGGGAAATTGCTAATGAGTACAACCAGGAAAATTGGCCTTCAGTAATTAAAGATAATCAAATATTTTGGTTGTTGCTAATTGAAGAGTTGGAATATCGCGTTAATGATGCTGACAGTAGTTTCAATTGGGATGCTCATGGTTGGATTGGTGGCGACTACAGAAGGTTATGGTTAAAAACTGATGGTGAAGTTAATACCGAAGATGGGGAAGGAGATGCTGAAGTACAACTACTCTACAGTCAGTTAGTCTGGTCTTTTTGGGAGTGGCAAGCTGGTGTGCGTTACGACAGAATATTTGGCTCTGAGTCTGACGGACGTGCTTTTGTAGTGTTGGGTTTGCAAGGATTAGCTCCCTATTTCTTTGAAGTAGATGCTGCTCTTTTTGTCAGCGAAGATGGGGATATTTCTGCCCGCCTGAGTGTAGAGTATGAATTATTGATTACCCAACGGTTGGTATTGCAGCCAGAATTTGAAGTTAATGTAGCAGCACAGGAGGTTGAAGAATTTGAAATTGGTACGGGTTTTAACGATCTTGAGTTAGAAATGCGACTGCGCTATGAATTTAGTCGTCGGTTTGCACCTTATATTGGGATTTCCTGGGAACGTAAGTTTGCTGGTACTGCCGACTTTGCCAGAGAAGAGGGGGAAAGTGTTGATGAGGTTAAATTTCTGGGTGGTTTGAGGTTTACGTTTTGAAGTAAAGAAGAGTATATTAGTCAAATTTTGCCATGACAAACTTACACACAGATTTATAATTAACCTGTGATAGTATAGAGTAACCTAACAGCTCTAATTCAAATTAACTTTTTGACTAGGATGCTTTTATCAACTCATCAATATTTTTCTTATTAATTTTCCACATTTCATTTTCTTCCCAAATCCAGGTACTATCTACCCGCTCAACTGTGCCATCAAAATTGAAGATTGTTGCCGTTGCCAAAGTCTCAATCCAAACAGTTGCTCCGCATGAATGAGGTTTTTCTGGTTTATAAACAATCCGACAAGGACCGTGAATATCTATTTCGTGACCTTTTGCTAAAGTCTTAGATCCCCGTTTCAAAGAAATTACATGGAGATCGGTATTTTTTTTATTTTTGTTGGTGCCAATATTAGGTCGATTGAAATGAATAGTATTCTTGCCACAGTACCTACGGGAAGACCAACGAGGCTCAGGACCACGGCTTCTGCCTGCAATTTTGATTGTTCCTTTATATAAAGGAATTACCCAAGTACGACCATTGATTTTTCTTGCTCCTTGAATTCGACCTTCTTTGAGTAAAACTCGGACTCTTTGAGTAGAAATACTTAATAAACTTGCTGCTTCAGTAGTGCCAACAAACATAATTTTTTATCTATTTTGATATACGCAATAGTATAACACAAAGCTTAGTTGAAAACTAAAGTAGGAGTAATGTTGATGAATAGTGGTAAAAAAATATAGTACCAATAAATATGGTATAGTAATTCTAATATATGAGTGAGATAGAAGCTTATAAATTTTAGGCAATACTTAACAGCAGATTTTGTATCATACAAAATATGAATAGGACTTATATCATGTCCGGATAATTAGCGATAGAACTCAGTTCCGCTTACGCGACCAAAAAACTTTCTCCTTCTCTTCTTCTTTCTTCCCTCCTGACTCCTCTGTTATTTATTTAGGGTTTGCTGATTAAATATCAAAGCATTTAGAGATAAAGGTTAACCTTTTTAGGTCTGGAAAAAGTACCTGTTTTTAAGCTATTTATGATCAAAAAGTTAGTATTTCAGTAAGGTCGAGGAAGAAAAATCAAGGGATAATTTTTCCTTTGAGTCATCCTATCTGTTTAGAGGTAATTATTAATTATTAATTGTTGAATTGCCCATAGCGGTATATCACTCAAAAATGCACCAAAATAAGTTATTTCAAC
>JAAUYK010121779.1_pt1 | contig 13663 bp, 15 predicted proteins | sample 7278021 | NCBI WGS metagenome assembly JAAUYK01 (sample SAMN14350223, study PRJNA611818) | marine sediment metagenome | isolation source: surface marine sediment (1.8m) | place: French Polynesia: Moorea | collected 2018-08
CCGTCGGCCAGCAGCCGCTCCTTGAAGGCGGGATCGGTCCAGGCCCGGGCGACCACCCGGGCGCCGATTGCCGGGCTGCGCGCGTCCATCGCCTCGACCGCGGCCCGGACCTCGTCGGCGGTCAGGATGCCCTTCTCGATCAGCAGCTCCCGGACCGCGGTTTCCATCACCTGGTAGTAGCTGAGCGGCCCGTCCTGGTCGGGCGGCGGCGCGTGGTCGTGGTCGTGGCTCATGACTCGCTCTTGCTCTCGTTGAGGGGTTCCAGCCAGTGCTCGTAGATCTCGACCTCGACGCAGTCGGCGTTCCGGCCCTGGTAGTCCGGCCAGACCTCGGTCTGGGCGAAGCGGACCCGGTACAGCGGCCGGGCCGGCTGGCCGTCGCGGCCGAAGGCCAGTTCCTCCGGGTTGGGGAAACTGCCGCAGATCCGCTCGATCACGCCCGACTTGCCGCGGACGTAGGTCGGGGTGCGCAGGTGGCCCGGCGGATGGGCGAAGTGGACGCGGACGCGGTCTCCCGGGGCGAAACGAGCCATCGGCGTCAGCCCTGCCGGTCCGGGTCTGTGGCCTCGCGGCCCTCGACCTCTGCCATCTTGCGGCCGAGCTCGTCGCTGGTCAGGACGCCCTTCTCGAGCAGATTTCCGGTAATCGAGGCGATCCAGCGCTGGTAGTAGGTCATGTCCTCGTAGGCGGCCTCGCCGAGCTGCTCGATACCGCGGCGCAGCTCGTCGACCCGCAGCAGGCGGCGCTGCTTGTCCGACAACAGCACAAGCAGGGCATCGACCCGCTTCTCCCAGAGCGCATAGTCGTGCTCGCTGCGCTCGACCGGGCCGGCCGGCAGGCCGCCCATGTCATGGACCCCGCGTCCCGGCTCGCTCATCCCTTGCCTCCTCCGTTTCGGGCCCAGCTTGCCTCAAGGGCCGAAGACGAACAAGCGCGGGCCGGGGTTTCCCGGAGGTTTACCCGGCCTTAACCGCAATTGCCGAAACTCTCGGACCCGCAGGCGAATCCATCACGCCGGCCGCCGGCGGTCTGGCAGTCCCGAGACACAGATTAGGTGACCAAAATGGGCAGCATGTGGACGGGGGCGCTCGGCGAACTCGAGACCGAGGTGCTTTCCAGCGGATCGATCAGCGCCGAGGGCGTCTTGAAGTTGCGCCGCAGCATCTACGGCGACGGTGAGATCAAGCAGGACGAAGCCGACTTTCTCTTCCATCTGAACCAGAAGAGCGACGCCAACGACCCCACCTGGGAGGAGTTCTACGTCGAGGCCCTGACCGACTACTTCGTCTGGAAGCGAGGCCCCAACGGCGCGCTCAATGACGACGACGCGCGGCAGCTGATCGACCGTATCGGGGGCGACAACCTGATCGAGCACCCGACCGAGCTCAAGCTTCTCAGCAACATTCTCTACCGGGCGCAAAGCGTGCCGCAGAGCCTCTGTGTCTTTGCCCTCAAGGCGGTACGCGACAGCGTCCTTTCGGACAATCCGAAGGTGATCGGCGCGGGTCGCCAGCCTGGAGTGATCGACGCCGACGATGTCCTGATGATCCAGCGGATCATCTACGGCCTTGGCTCCGAAGGTGGCATCGCGATCGACAAGGAAGAGGCGGAGCTGCTTTTCGACCTCAACAACCGCAGCGCCAAGGCGGCCAACGACCCCTCCTGGACGACCCTCTTCGTCAAGGCGATCACCATGTACATTCTCTACAAGGGCGATTCACCCAACCGGATCGACCAGGAGGAAGCGGCCTGGCTAATCGACCACATCGAGGCCGACGGTCAGCACGACGAGGCCGAAAGGGATCTCCTTGCCTATCTGAAGCGCGAGGCGGAGTACATTCACAGCGATCTCGACCCGATGATGTCCAAGTTGGGAATCGACTAGTCTCTCGGGTCTATCGGTGTTTCCCAGGGGCTCTCCAAGGGTTCTGCAGGGGAAGCGGGGGCGGTCGGGCTTGGGCCTGGCCGCCCTTTTTCCTTCCAGGACCGCGATTCAGAGAAGAGATTGGTTCGCCCCGGTCACGTTGTTAATCTCTTTCTAACCACGACCCGCAAGAATTCCGTCGACGCAGGACGTAATGACGGATGCCGGTTCTCTGGCGGAACGGCAGGGGCGCGAGGAGCAACAAAGTGGCGGATGGCAAGGCGCCTTCTCAAATTGCCGCCACATTCCTCGTGCAAGCTCAACCGCAGTCGACTGGCCTTGCCAGGGCCTTTTCGCGGCGGATTCGAGAGCATTCGACGGCCATGCGGAGATTTCACCGTTTCGACAGGGGCGACGGGACGTCGCTCATGAAGGCGCAGCGACTTCTGCGCGATGTCGAGCGGCGGACGCAAGCCCGGCCACCGGTCTCGGTCCGCGCGCCCGAGGTCACCTGCGTCGGGCCGGATCTGGTGATTCGGGGGGTCGTCGAAGGCCGTGGTCAGATCGAGGTCCGGGGAAAGGTCGAGGGCCAGGTCAAGTGCCGCGAAGTCAGTGTAGTCGAGGGTGGACGGATAGAAGGCTCGGTGGTGGCCGAGCTGGTGCAGATCGGGGGCGCCGTCGAGGGTCCGGTTCGGGCTACGACGGTTGAAATCACCAAGACGGCGAGGGTCGTGGGCAACATCACCCACCTCAACTTGTCGGTCGAAGCGGGCGCCTATTTGGAGGGCCGCCGGCCTTGGCGGCCGAGGCCCCTAGGCGACGAGGACGAACAATTTACATTTGCGGAGACGGATTGACATGTTCAGCAAGAGCGACAAGCCCACCTCGACGGAGACCACGACCTCGCCCGCGCCGGCACCGGCGCCGGCGGCACCCAAGGCTGCAGGCGTGCCGTCGATCATATCTTCGGATCTCAAGGTGGTCGGTGACCTGGAAAGCGAAGGCGACCTTCAGATCGACGGCCAGGTCGAGGGCGACGTGCGCAGCAAGAACGTGATCATCGGGGAATCCGCGGAAATAAAGGGCCAGATCTCGGCCGATACGGTTCGGGTCTGCGGCCGGGTCGACGGCGAGGTCCGGGCCGACAAGGTCGTCCTGATGAAGTCCGCCCAAGTCACTGGCGACATCGTCCACAAGAGCCTGTCGATCGAGGCCGGCTCCTCCTTCGAGGGCAACTGCCGGCGCATGGAGGCGGGCAGCGGCAAGGCCGCGGGCTCCGACAAGGTCCAGGCGCTGAAGCCCTCGTCCGCCGGCAACGCCCAGCCGGCCGCCAGCTGAACGTCTGTCCTTGGGGGGCGCCCGTCGGGCACGGCCCTTCGACGCCGCGAAGATTTCTACGCAATCAAGCAAGGGCGCGCTCGTCTGGCGGGCGCGCCCTTTGCATTTTCCTGATTATCTTGGACCTGCGGGCGTTTTGGACCTAACGCTGCGCCAGCTCGGCGACCACCGGCAGGTGATCCGATCCCAGGTCCGGCCCGACATGCCGCGCCACTGTCTCCATCCCCCGGCCCAGCAGCACATGGTCGATCGGCAAGCCGAAAAGCGGGTTGCCGCTGATCCAGGTCGCGGTGAGGGGAAAGCCCAGGGCGCTGTCCTTCAGCCGGCCGCGTTCCAAAGCTTCGGCGAAGATTGGCGCCCAGGGCGAGGTGTTGAGATCGCCCAGCAGCACAGCGGCGCCCTTCGGCGCGCGCTCCGCCTTGGCTGCGGCAAGGCGGATCTGCTCATCGCGCAAGGGGCTGGACCCCAAGGGATTGGCGGCATGCAGGCCGATGATCGTCACGCAGCCCTTGCGGGCCGCCGTCGGGTCGGGGCAAATCCTTGCGCTCAGCACCGGCAGGTAGGACGAGACCCGCCGGTCGAAATTGACCCCTTGCAGCGGCAGCTGGCTGAGCAAGACCACGTCGAAGGGTGAGCTCAACCGGTCCACCGCCTGATGAGGATAGTCTTTGCGAAGCCCTTCGAGCCAGGGCCCGGCCTCGGGCGGCAGCTCGGTCAGCAGCGCGAAGCTCGGCCGCTCGCTGGCCAGGTAGGCCTCGACGGCCGCGAGGTCGGCGTGGCGGTGGTGCAGGTTGAAGGTCAGAGCCTTGAGATGCTTCGGCGGCGCAGCCTCGGCGCCGCCGAAGGAATCCGCGATGTAGGGCCAGACCGGGTAGAGGTTGACCAGCATCAAGGCGCCGGCCAGGGCGGAACCTGAGGCCGAGCGCAAGGTCAGGCCGATGACCAGCAGAACTGCCGAGCCGGCGGCGAGCTGGACCTTGAAATGGCTGAACAGCTCCAGGCCCCAGTGCAGGCCGCCGAGCAGACCGGCGAGCGTAGCGCCGAGCCCGCCCAGGAGGCCGAACAGCAGAACCGTGCGGAGTGTGAACTTGCCCAGGTTCTTCATCGCCAGTTTTCTGCCCCAGGATCTTGGCCAGATCATGGCCACCTCGAGCAGCCTGCAATCAGTCTAGTGCGGATATCTTGATCCAGCGCAGTGCCGGAATCCGGATTTATCGCCGTCAATCATAGATCCGCTCGAACATCAGGCCGAACACCTCCAGGGGTCGCCGGATCAGACGGATCGGCGCCCGGTGGCCTTGCAGCTCCGAAAAGTACAATTCGTAGCGCTCGAAGGCTTCACCGAGCATGGCCCGGGAGGTCTTGTCGCTGAGCGCTGCGGCGCAGTGGTGAACGGTCGCCGCGTCGGCCAGGCGCGGCGGCACGCGAAGGTTCTCGCTGCCCAGGTGCAGGCAGGGGGCTTCCTCGATCGTCAGGACTCCGTCATCGGCATCCTTCGTGACGAAAATCACCCGCGCCCCGCGCAGGAAGAAGCGGCTGCGGTTGTTCATGTCGATCAGCAAGGCCTGCTGCGGGGTCGGATGCGGCAGATGCAGGCCGACCCGGCTGTCCTGCCCTTCCAGCAGCTCGGCCTTGCCGCCGACCTGATAGATCGCTTCCAGGGTCAGCGGCCGCGGCCAATAGGCATCGTAGAAGCACCACAACAGCCCCAAGGCCATGGGCGCGACGATCAGAGCCGCGATGATGGGCCGGTTGCCCGATTTGACGTCACGAAGCTCCATGGCGATCGCTCTGATGAAGGTCCGTGCCGGGCGGCGGTGGAGACCCGGAACTCGGCGGACGGGACGTGGGGAGTATAACCATCTCGATGACGATTCGCCTCTTTCTCACGCCGCTCGGTCCGAAGGCCGACGGCGGACCACGAAGCTTTCGTCGACGAACCACAGGCCGCCGTGGCGGCGCAGGACCTCGGTCGTGACCTCGACATAGCGCCCTTCGGCCAGCACCGCCCGCAAGCGGTCGTCCGGGATCTGTGCGACGTAGATCGCCGCGTTCCAGGCGGCCAGCAGGGTCGAGGTGCCGATCGATTGCCCGACCTCGGAGGCCATGACCCGCAGGTTGAACTGGAACAGCGAGTCGCCGTCGTCGAGGGGGTCGAAGACCAGGTCCTTGGCCGCCTCGCCCAGCCGCTGCTTCAGGGTCTCGAGCAGTGCGTGGCGGGGGGTCGGGAAGGGATCGTCCTCGGGCCAGAGGGCCTTGACGATCTCCATGGCCGGACCGCCCGCGGTCGACTGGATGCCGATCAGGCGCCCGCCCGGAGCCAGCGCCCGGCTCAGCGGCTCCAGCACGAAGCGAACCTTGGTCTCGGCTGGCAGCCGCGAGCGGTAGGGTTGCGCCGCCAGGACCAGGTCGTAGGCCGCCTCCCGCCCGCCCAGGACCTCGGCCTTGCGGGGGATGATCGAATCCAGAATGTAGCGCTGCTCGCGCGGATAGAGCACCAGGACCGAGGGCCGGACGTAGAGCGGGTTGCCGGTCGTCTCCGAGGTGGTGACCTGCCAGCCCTCGTTGAGGACCGGATGCAAGGCTTCGATCTGGCGGTCGTAGTCGTAAGCGGTCCGGCCGTCCAGCGGGACCTCGACCCAGTTCAGCTCGTCGACTCGCTTGGCCCCCGGCCGCAGCCAGGGCGCCTGGGAATAGTAAAGGTTGGTCAGCACGACCACGCTCTGGGGGTGCTCGGTGAAGCGGTCGGGCAGGCGCGCCAGGGTCAGGCGCACGTCCTCCAGGCTGACCTCCTTGCCGACCACCAGGAAGGGCACGGTCGGGAATTGGTGGTGCAGGCTGCGCATGACCCGCGCCAGCACGGTGCCGTCGCCGGTGCCGGCGTCGAAGACCCTGAGGGCCGGCGGTTGCGGTTCCAGGTTGCCGAGCTCCCGTCCGATCCGCTCGGCAATGGCCCACTTCTCCGACGTCGTGGTGACGAACTGCAGGTACTTCTCGCGGTTGTCGAAGAAGCGGAAATCGTGCGCGGGCTCGTCCGTCGGGCGCTTGGTCATGGACGCTGGAGTCCTCCGCCGGCTCGGCTCAGGCGACCGCGGCTGCCGCCGCCGTCATGTTGCGCAGCTTGGCGCGGACGCTGTCCTGGTCGAGCATCCCGAGGCCGCAGTCGGGGGCGACCATCAGGCGGTCGGCCTCGATATGACCCAGGGCACCGGCCAGCCGGTCCTGGATTTCCTCGCGCGATTCGATCCGGGTCTGGGAGATCGCGACGGCCCCCAGGATCACGGTCGTGCCGCCGAAGCGCTCCAGCAGGGCGAGGTCGTTGTGTCGATGGGCATCTTCGATCGAGATCGCGTCGACGCTGCTGTCGTCCAGGGGCCCCGCCAGTTCGAAATAGGCGCTGCGGTCAGCCTTGAGGTAGTCGGTCTCGTCCAGCTTGTCCGGGTAGCCGCAGCACATGTGGACGACCCGCCGGACCTCTCCCGGTGTGCCATGGAAGGCGCGCTCCAGGTTCTCGATACCGAAGTCGAGCGCCTTCTCGGGATAGCGGGCGAAGAGCGGCTCGTCGATCTGGATCCAGCGGCAGCCGGCCGCGGCCAGGGCCCGGATCTCGGCGTTCAGGGCTTCGGCCATGGCCGCGCCCAGGCGCCGCTCGTCGCCGTAGTGCCGGTCGGCCACCGTGTCGGCGACGGTCAGCGGGCCGGGCAGAGTCATCTTGACCGGCCGCTCGGTCGCCGCCTGGGCGCGCCGCCAGTCCTCGACCAGGAAGGGCGCGCCGGCGGCGATCGGCCCGGTCACCGCCGGCACCCTGGCGATCCAGGCGCCGGTCCGCATGGCCTTCTCGACCAGGTTCTCGAAGTCGAAGCCCTCGAGGTGGCGGCAGTGGTAGTGGATGTAGTTGTCGCGCCGGACCTCGCCCTCGCTGGGCACGTCGATCCCGGCTTCGACTTGTTCTTGCACCGCCAGGCGGGTGGCGCGGTCCAGAGTGGCCTCCAGATCCGCCGGGGCGTCCTTCAGGTAGGTGGTGTAAGCCGCGGTCGGATCCTCGCCACTCGGCCCGCCGACCCGGAACCAGTCCGGCAGGTCCAGGTAGTCCGGTTTAGGATAGGCGCCGATCGTCGTGGTCAGCAGCGGCATGCGTCCCCCTGTCTGCCTCCGACCCGCGGAAGCGACGCGGGCAGACTAGATCAATCTTTGCTCGATTGGAATCAATTGAGCGGGGGTAGTTTGATCTATTTCATACAGATAGACCCTGTCATCCGGACTCGGCTGGCTGCAGCCGGCGCCGGCGTTCGCTCCGTCCGTCGAGCAGGGCATCGCGGCCTCCTGCGCAGGCGGTGGGCGGGGCGTCGGCGAGATCCGCGCCCCGGTCGAGGAGGCCCGCGCCGGTGAGGCCGGAAAGGTCTTCGCCATGGCGGCCGGTGACACGCCCTTCATCCAGACCGCCGAGGATCCCGCCGCTCTGATCGCTGCCGCTTTGGAGCAGTGCCTGGCTGCGGGCCAGATTTCCGTGGCGGCGCTGTTCGACATCAGCTATTCGCCGATCCCAGGCGCCGATCGCGGTCAACGGCCGGCACTGGGGCGGATTCCGGATCGGCTACAAGATCTGAGTCCGGTCCGGCTCTGGAAAAGCACGCCTTAACAGCATCTTAACGGCCTGTGGCCAATACTGTACTTGGCGATGGCCTGGGGAGCGTCCGCTTGGGGACGGCTGAAGGTCGTGCCGTCGGCGAGGGGGCTTCAGGTAGAAATGGCCGTATTCCGCATACAGGACAGACTCGAAAGGCTCGGGGCCGAGGCCCCATCCGAGGCGCTCGGTTGCGCGGCGCCGCAACGTCCGGAGGACGTCGCCGATCTGGTCCGCGTGCTGGAATCCCTCGAGCCGCTGGTCGAAGAGTCTCCACGCCGGCCCGGCTTCGGCGCCGCCGGCGCTTTCTGGGGCTGAGCCGTGCGGGCGCCGATCTGGCTTGGGGTGCTGCTAGGCTCCGCGGCCTTCAGTGCCGCGGTCTTCCAGCCGCACGAGCCGGACAGTTTCCAGGACTACGCGGCGCAGAAGATCGCGGATATCGACACCGAGCCCCTGGACATCCTGCAGCAACCGGTTTCCGCGCCTCCCGAGGCCAACGCGGAGGGCGAGCGACGGACCGATTTCAAGGTCTTCCGCAGCCAGATGCCGCGCGAGATGGCCTGGTACCTGGAGCGGGTCTTCGTCCTGACCGATGCCGCGGCGGTGGAATGGCGGGCCGCCGTCTCTGCGCTCTCCGAGGGGCGCCAGCCTTTCCTGATGGAAGAGAACTACGGGACCATCATAGGGCGCCTCAAGGCCCTGGACACGCCGGAGGATCTGCTGCCATTCGAGGCCATGGTCGCCGAGGCGATCGACGCCCAGCGCCGCTACCTGCAGGACTGGAAGGCGGACGGTCGGCCCGAGTTCCACGACTGGGACCATGGCCTGCTCGATCTGACCAGTGCCCGGCTCTCCGCGGCCTACGCCTTCCTCATGCAGCGCTTCCCGAACGAAAGCCGGCACAATCAGCGCGCCTTCCGCGATCACCTGACGCTGCACGACTTCTTCTCCTGACCGCGCGCGCCCGGTGTCCGGGGCGATCATCCGAGGCTACCTTCTCATCGTAGACTCATATGCAAGTGCGCGGCATCGCCGCCCACTGCGCCTGATCCGCTCCGAACCCTGGAGAACCCGAGTCGATGCCCCTCGGAGGCGCAGGCCCGGCCACGGCAGATGTTCCAAAGACCGCGCTCTGGCTCGGCCCCTTGGGCCTGATTCCCTTTCTGGCCGGCGCCTTGGCCCTTTGGCTGATGCCGGCCGCGCATCTGCCGGCCGCCGGCCTCGCATTGATCGGCTACGGCGCCGTGATCCTCTCCTTCCTCGGCGGGGTGCATTGGGGGCTGGCGGCGCCTGAAGGCCGCCCGCTCCAGATCGGGCTCAGCGTGGTGCCCTCGCTGATCGGCTGGCTCGCCCTGCTGGTGGCCAACCTGCACGCGGCCGGGCCCGCGCTCTGGCTGTTGGCGGCCGCCTTCGCGATCCTCCTGGCAGGCGATCTCCTGGCCGCCGGCCGCGGCCTGACACCGGCCTGGTATCCCAGGTTGCGGGTGCCCCTGACCCTGATCGTCGTCGCCTCCCTGATCCTCGGTGCCCTGTCGTGAGCGGCGTCGAGACCCTGCGCTTCCTGCTCGGCGATCAACTGAGCCGGGGACTCTCCAGCCTGCATGACATCGATCCGGCGCGGGACGTCGTCCTGATGGCCGAGGTCGCCGAGGAGACCACCTACGTCCCGCACCATCCGAAGAAGATCGCGCTGATCCTCTCGGCCATGCGCCACTTCGCCGCCGAGCTGGAGGCGGAGGGCCTGCGGGTCGACTACGTCCGCCTGGACGATCCCGACAACGGCGGCGACTTCGGCGCCGAACTCCGGCGCGCGATCGCGCGGCATCGGCCGCGCCGGGTCGTCATTTGCGAGCCTGGCGAGCACCGGGTCTGGGAGGCCATGCAGGCCTGGTCCGAGGACCTGGGCCTGCCGGTCGAGATCCGGGACGACGACCGCTTCTTCTGCACGCGCCGCGACTTCGCGGACTGGGCCAGCGGGCGCAAACAGATGCGGATGGAGCATTTCTATCGCTGGATGCGGCGGCGCAGCGGCATCCTGATGGACGGCGAAGCGCCGAAGGGCGGCGAGTGGAACTTCGACAAGGAAAACCGCAAGCGCCTGCCCGCGGATCTGGCGCTTCCTCAAGCGCCGGCGGTCGACCCCGACGCCATCACGGCCGAAGTCCTCGATCTTGTCGGCCGACGTTTCGGCAGCCATTTCGGCCGCCTCGAGGGCTTCGGCTTCGCGGTGACCCGGCGCGACGCGTTGACCCATTTAAAGGGCTTCTTGGAGGACGCCCTGCCGCGCTTCGGCGACTACCAGGACGCCATGAAGCAGGACGCGGCGGTGCTGTTCCACGCGGTGATCTCGCCCTACTTGAACCTCGGCCTGCTCGATCCGCGCGAAGTTTGTGCGGCGGTCGAAGCGGCATACGACGCCGGCCGGGTTCCGATCAACGCGGCCGAAGGCTTCATCCGGCAGATTCTGGGCTGGCGGGAATACGTCCGCGGGATCTATTGGCTCAAGATGCCGGGCTACGCGGAGACCAACGCCCTGGCCGCGGACCGGCCTCTGCCCGCCTTCTACTGGACCGCCGAGACCGAGATGAATTGCCTGCGGCAGTGCCTCGGACAGACCCGTGATCTCGCCTATGCCCATCACATCCAGCGGCTGATGGTGACCGGCAACTTCGCCCTGCTGCTCGGCGTCCGGCCCAAGGAGATCTGCGAATGGTACCTCGCGGTCTATGCCGATGCCTTTGAATGGGTCGAGTTGCCCAACACCCACGGCATGGCGATTCACGCCGACGGCGGCATCCTGGGCTCCAAGCCCTACGCCGCCAGCGGCAAGTACATCGACCGCATGTCGGACTACTGCCGCAACTGCGTCTACGACGTGAAGACGACGGCAGAGGCGAACTCCTGCCCCTTCAACGCGCTCTACTGGAACTTCCTGATCGAGCAGGAGGCGCGGATCGGCGGCAACCCGCGCATGGCCATGCCCTACCGCAACCTGGCCCGGATGGACTCTGAAAAGCGCCAAGTGATCCGCGACCGCGCCCTGCAGGTTATCGCGGAGCTCTACGCCTGACCGCGCGGGCTGGCTTCGGCGGAGGCAGGGTGCTGCCGTCGACCCGGCCGCTCGCGGCCGGTTCCGGGCCACGGGTCTGGACAACGCTTGAGTCGGCTCACGATCCCAGGCAAGCTCAGGGCAAGCGCCACAAGGAGAGACAAATCGAAAAGGCGCGCGTCGAGGCACGGCTCGACATCACCCTGGCCCGGGACCCAATCGGGGCACGGGCTTTGGGAGGCCTTCAACTGGGGGATAACATGAACCTGAAAAAACTGATTGGCGGCCTGGTGTTTGCGGTCGCCATTGTAACCGGCAGCTTCGCCGCCCAGGCGCAGAAAGCGGGCGGCACCCTCGTCTTTATCGTCCAGCCCGAACCGCCGTCGATGGCGTCCTACCTGTCGACCTCCGGTCCGATCGGCCTGGTCGCGCCGAAGATCTACGAGGGCCTGCTGGAATACGACAAGGACCTCAACGCCGTGCCGGCCCTCGCCGAGAGCTTCGAGGTCAGCGAAGACGGCAAGACCGTCACCTTCAAGCTCCAGAAGGGCGTCACCTGGCACGACGGCAAGCCCTTCACCTCCGCCGATGTACAGTTCACCGTCATGGAGGTCTTGAGCAAGGTGCATCCGCGCGGGCCGAACTCCTTCCGCGAGGTCACCGAGATCCAGACCCCGGACGAGCACACCGCGATCTTCAAGCTGGCCAACCCGGCGCCCTACATGCTGCGCGCGCTCTCGGCCTATGAATCGCCGATGGTGCCCAAGCACCTTCTCGAGGGTCAGGACCCGCGCAACGCCGACCTGGCCAACAATCCGGTGGGAACCGGCCCCTTCAAGTTCGTCGAGTGGAAGAAGGGCCAGTACATCCGCCTGGACAAGAACGAGAACTACTGGAAGGAGGGGCTGCCCTACCTCGACCGCGTGGTCGGCCGCTTCATTCCTGACGCCTCGACCCGGACCGCCGCCATGGAGAACGGCGAGGTCCTCTACGGCGCCTATGGCGCGATCCCGAACGTCGACGTCGTGCGGCTGCGCGAGATGGACCACATCGGCGTGACCACCGACGGCTACGCCATGATCAACCCGGTCTCGCTGATCGAGTTCGACACCACCCGGCCGCCCTTCGACAAGCCGGCGATCCGCCAGGCCATCTCCCTGGCGCTGGACCGGCAGTTCCTGATCGACAACATCTGGTTCGGCTACGGCAAGCCGGCGACCAGCGCGCTGTCAACCAACTTCGCGGCCACCGGGCTCTACGCCGAGGGCATGCCGCACTATCCGCCGAAGGCCGACGTCGCCGCCGCCAAGAAGATCCTGGACGACGCCGGTGTCACCCCGAACGCCGATGGCGTGCGCGCCAGCGCGGTGCTCGACCTCATCCCCTACGGCGAGGACTGGCGCCGGGCCGGCGAGTACATGAAGCAGGCGCTGAATGACATCGGCATCAAGGTGGAGCTGCGCTACGAGGACGTGCCGACCTGGCTGAAGCGGATCTACGCGGACTACGACTTCCGGATGAACGTCAACTACTTCTACCAGCTGCCCGATCCGGTTCTTGGCGTGCATCGCCACTACGGCACCGACCAGATCCGCCAGGGCACCCACTTCGTCAATTCGTCGCGCTACAGCAATCCCAAGCTGGATTCGCTGCTGGCGGCGGGTGCGACCGAGGCGGATGCCACCAAGCGCAGCGGGATCTATAAGGACATCCAGTCGATCCTCGCCGAAGATCTGCCGGTGGTGAACCTCTTCGAGATGCAGTTCCTCACCGTCTACAACAACAAGCTCAAGGATCACGACACCTCGGCGCTGGGAGCCTACGGCTCCTTCGAGCGCGCCTGGCTGGACGAATAACATGAGCCACCCGGGCGCCGGCCAGAGCGCAACCTGGCCGGCGCCCGAGCGGTCCGCCGAGGCATGAACCACTCGATCAAACGCCTGCGCTATGTCCTCAAGCGGCTGCTCCAGGCGCTGCCGATCGTCCTCGCGATCGTGGTCGTCAACTTCTTCCTCCTGCACATGGCGGAGGGCGACGCGGTCGACGTGCTGGCCGGCGAGGCGGGCTCGGCGACGCCGGAGTACATGGCCGAGCTGCGCCAGAAGTTCGGCCTGGACAAGCCGCTGCCGGTGCAGCTGGCGATCTACCTGAAGAACGTCCTGTCGTTCGACCTGGGCTATTCCTTCCGCCACGAGATGCCGGTCTCGCAGCTGGTCCTCGACCGTTTCGTGCCGACCCTGCTGCTGATGGTCAGCACGATTCTGCTGGCGGTCGGCCTCGGCATCGTCCTGGGCCTGATCGCCGCCATCGGGCTCAACACCTGGCGGGACAATCTGATCTCGGTTTTCGCCCTGGTCACCTACGCGACGCCGCTGTTCTGGGTCGGGTTGATGATGATCGTGGTCTTTTCCCTGAACCTCGGCTGGTTCCCGACCAGCGGCATGGAGAACATCGCCGCCTTCCATTCCGGCTGGGACCGGGTCTGGGACATCGCCCATCATCTGGTGCTGCCGACCATCACCTTGTCGCTCTTCTACCTTGCCCTCTACACCCGCCTGATGCGGGCCTCGATGCTGGAGCAGGCCGGCATGGACTACGTGACCACGGCCCGGGCCAAGGGGGTCACGGAGCGGCGCATCGTCTTCGTCCACGTGCTGCGTAACGCTCTGCTGCCGGTTGTCACCATGGCCGGCGTGCAGGTCGGGGCGCTGATCGGCGGCTCGGTGATCGTCGAGTCGGTCTTCGCCTGGCCGGGCCTGGGCATGCTCGCCTTCGAGGCGCTCTTCGCC
>JAAUYK010188127.1_pt1 | contig 13662 bp, 12 predicted proteins | sample 7278021 | NCBI WGS metagenome assembly JAAUYK01 (sample SAMN14350223, study PRJNA611818) | marine sediment metagenome | isolation source: surface marine sediment (1.8m) | place: French Polynesia: Moorea | collected 2018-08
CAGGGTCCCAACAAGGATCTTCGTGCCGTTTTCTCCGTGCATCCCGAGCCCTTCACCGTCGTGGCAAGGGCGGATTCGGGGATCAAGGATTTCGCCGACCTCAAGGGCAAGCGCGTCAACATCGGCAACCCCGGCTCTGGTCAGCGTGGCACGATGGACGTCGTGATGCAGGCGCTGGGCTGGAGCAAAGGCGATTTCTCGCTGGCCTCCGAGCTGAAGTCCTCCGAGCAGGCCCAGGCGCTTTGCGACAACAAGATCGACGCCATGATCTTCACGGTCGGCCATCCCTCGGGCAGCATCAAGGAAGCGACGACCTCCTGCGAGTCCGTGTTGGTTTCGGTCACCGGGCCGGAGATCGATAAGCTGGTGAGCGACAATGCCTTCTACCGCAAGGCAGTGATCCCGGCCGGCATGTACACCGGCACGGATCGGGACATCGAGACCTTCGGTGTCGGCGCGACCTTCGTCTCCTCGACCGCGGTTGCCGAGGACACGATCTACAACGTGGTCAAGGCGGTCTTCGACGACTTCGACCAGTTCAAGAGGCTTCATCCCGCCTTCGCCAATCTGAAGGAAACGGAGATGATCAAGGACGGCCTTTCGGCGCCGCTCCACGATGGTGCGGCGAAGTACTACAAGGAGAAAGGCTGGATGTAACCTGGGGCCGCCGGGCGGGTCACTTTGGCCCCGCCCGGCGGCGTTTTCTATATGTTCTTGAAACGCAACGCGCTTTCGAAACTTCCTCTAGGCCGGACTTCCCGCCCTGCGGCCTTGTTTACGTCCCTGATCCTGGCACTCTCTACGGGTTTCGCTGCGTCATCCACGACTGCGCAAGAGACCGTCAACATCGGCACCGGCAGCGAGGCCGGCGTCTACTATCAGGTCGGCCGCGCGCTTTGCTATCTGGCGGCACGGGACGAGTCGCTGAAGAGCACGCCTTGCAAGGCCCTGTCGACCGCCGGCTCGATCTTCAATCTCAGGAATCTCCGCAGCGGCGCCTTGCAGATCGCCGTTGCGCAGTCCGACTGGCATTACCACGCGGTCAGGGGCAGCGGCCCCTTCGCCGAGGACGGTGCGGACGAAGGCCTGAGATCGCTGTTCTCGGTCCACGGCGAGCCCTTCACGGTGGTTGCGCGGCGCGATGCCGGGATCACCAAGCTCGAGGATCTGGTGGGCAAGCGGGTCAACATCGGCAACCCCGGCTCCGGACAGCGGGCGACCATGGAAATCGTCATGGCAGCCCTGGGCTGGGACCGCAGCGTCTTTTCGCTGGCCGACGAGCTTCCGGCGGCGCAGCAGTCGTTGGCGCTGTGCCACGACCGGGTTCAGGCCATGATTTATACGGTCGGCCATCCCAACGCCTCGGTCGGCCAGGCGGCCGGGCTCTGCGACGCGGTCATGGTCGAGGTCAGCGGTTCGGCGATCGACAAGCTGATCGCCGAGAACCCCTTCTATGCCGCCACCGAGATACCGGGCGGCATCTACGCCGGCAATTCCGAGCCGGTCACGACCTTCGGTGTCAAAGCAACAGTGGTGACCACCGAGTCGCTCGACGAGTCGCTGGCTTACGAGATCGTGCGCAGCGTCCTCGGCGATCTGCGCCGCTTCCGTAAGATGCATCCTGCCTTCGGCGGGCTGGACGCCAACAGCATGGTTGCGGACGGTCTTTCGGCACCTCTCCACCCGGGCGCGCTGCGCTATGCCCGGGAGGCTGGTTTGCTGACTGAGGGCTGATGAATCCAAAAGGCTGGGCGGTTTCCGGCCCCGGCTCCGGACGCCGGGTCGGGGCTGCGACGATGAAAAAAGACCGATAGACGACTGCGGGGGAAAGGGATGAGCGAGGAACAGAAAAGCGATCAGGGGCTGTCCGAAGACGAACTCGAGGATCTTGTCGCTTCGACGGATACCGGCGCGCGCAACGTCGCGGGTCCGATCGGCAAGGCGCTCGCTGGCGTGGCCCTGGTCTGGTCGCTGTTTCAGCTCTGGATTGCCTCGCCCCTGCCGTTCATGGTCGGGGACATCATCCCCGTACTCAACTCGACGCACACCCGCTCGATCCACCTGGCCTTCGCGATCTTTCTCGCCTTCATGGCCTTCCCGGCCCTGAAGGGCTCGCCCCGCGACCGGATTCCGGCCCAGGATTGGGTCATGGCTCTGCTCGGCGCCTTCTGCGCGGGCTATCTTTTCCTCTTCTACAATCAGCTGGCGGAACGGCCGGGCCAGCCGACCACCTTCGACTTGGTGACGGCCGGCGTGGGATTGGTCCTGCTGCTCGAAGCGACGCGGCGTTCCCTGGGACCGCCACTGATGGTCGTGGCGATCATCTTCCTCGCCTACGTCTTCTTCGGTTCCTACGGCTTCATCCCCGAGGTCATCCAGTGGAAGGGTGCGACCTTCAACCGGGCGATGGACCAGATGTGGCTGACCACCGAAGGTGTCTTCGGCATCGCGCTCGGGGTTTCGACCAGCTTCGTCTTCCTCTTCGTGCTGTTCGGGGCGCTGCTCGAGAAGGGCGGGGCCGGCAACTACTTCATTCAGTTGGCCTTCGGCCTGCTCGGTCACATGCGGGGCGGCCCGGCCAAGGCCGCGGTCCTCGCCTCGGCGATGACCGGCCTGATCTCGGGCTCCTCCATCGCCAACGTGGTGACCACCGGCGTTTTCACCATGCCGCTGATGAAGCGGGTCGGCTTCTCGCCGGAGAAGGCCGGCTCGGTCGAGGTCGCGTCCTCGGTGAACGGACAGATCATGCCGCCGGTGATGGGTGCGGCCGCATTTCTGATGGTCGAGTACGTCGGCATCCCCTACGTCGACGTGATCAAGCACGCCTTCCTGCCGGCCGCGATCTCCTACATCGCGCTGCTCTACATCGTCCATCTGGAGGCGCTGAAAGCCAACATGCAGGGCCTGCCGAAGCCGGTCATCTCGCCGCTGAAGCAGACCTTGATCCGCACCGGGATCATCCTGTCCTCGATCGTGATCCTGGCCTGCGTGATCTATTACGGTCTGCTCGGGCTAAAGGCCGTGCTGCCGGGCCTGACCGGGGCGGTCGCGGGCGTGTTGCTGCTCCTGGTCTACATCATTCTGATCGGTTTCGCGGCGCGCTCGCCCGATCTGGAGATGGAGGACCCCAATGCGGCGATCGTCAAGCTGCCGGTCGCGGGCCAGGTGGTGAAGACCGGCCTGCACTACCTGCTGCCGATCGTGGTGCTGGTTTGGTTCCTGATGATCGAGCAGAAGTCGCCCGGGCTCTCCGCTTTCTGGGCCTGCGCGCTTTTGATCTTCATCCTGGTGACCCAACGGCCGCTCAAGGGCTTCTTCCGCGGCCAGGGCGCCGAGATGGCCGCCAACCTGCGCCTCGGCTGGAATGAGCTGATCGAGGGCCTGATCACCGGCGCGCGCAACATGATCGGCATTGCCGTCGCGACTGCCACGGCAGGCGTGATCGTCGGCACGGTGACCTTGACCGGCGTCGGCCAGAAGATGGCCGAGCTGGTCGAGTGGATGTCGGGCGGCAGCCTGATCCTGGGCCTGATGTTCACCGCGGTGATCAGCCTGATCCTGGGCATGGGCCTGCCGACCACGGCGAACTACATCGTGGTGTCCTCGCTGATGGCGCCGGTCGTGGTCGAGCTGGGGGCGGCCAACGGTCTCATCGTGCCCCTGATTGCGGTGCACCTCTTCGTGTTCTACTTCGGAATCATGGCGGACGTGACCCCGCCGGTGGGCCTGGCGTCCTTTGCCGCCGCCGCGGTGTCCGGCGGCGATCCGATCAAGACCGGCTTCACCGCGTTCTTCTATTCGCTCAGGACCGTGGCGCTGCCCTTCCTGTTCATCTTCAACACCGATCTGCTGCTGATCGACGTGACCTGGTTCCAGGGAATCTTCATCTTCGTCATTGCGACGGCGGCCATGCTGATCTTCGCGGCCTCGACGCAGGGCTTCTTCTTCGCCCGCAGCCGGATTTGGGAATCGGTCCTGCTGTTGCTGATCGCCTTCACTCTCTTCCGTCCAGGATTCTGGCTCGACATGGTACAGAGCCCGTTCCGCCAGGTGGAGCCTTCGGAAATCGTCGCGATGGCCGACCAGGCGCCGGCCGATGGACAAGTGCGTCTTGTTGCAACCGGTGAGAACCTCGACGGAGTCGTGGTCACGACAACGGTCCAGCTCCCGCTCGGCCCGGCCGGAGACGGCGCTCTTCGTCTTGCCGAGCAGGCCGGGATCGAGATCCGGGAGGAAGACGGTAAAGTGTTGATCGACAACATAGGTTTCGGCAGCCCGGCGGAGGAAGCGGGTCTCGACTTCGACTGGGAAATCACGAGCGTCGAGGTTCCGGCGGAGCGCTTGCCAAAGGAGATCTTCTACATCCCGGCCCTGTTGCTTCTCGGGCTGATCGTGTTGATGCAACGGCGGCGGCGACCGGCGGAGCTGGCGGCGGCACCGGCACCTGCGCAATAGCAAAGGGCGAGACCTGATGTTCAAGGACATTCTTCTGCCGGTCGACCTCGGCAATGCCGAGTCGCAACGCAAGGCGGTCAAGACCGCTGTTCACCTGGCCAAGACCGCCAAGGCGCAGCTCCACGTCATGACCGTCGTCCCCGATTTCGGCCTCAGCATCGTTGGTTCCTTCTTTCCCGAAGGCTACGAGAAACACGCTCTCGACGAAGCCAGCAAGAAGCTCCACGACTTCGTCCAGGCCGAGATACCGAAGAGTGTCAAGGTGCAGCACATCGTTGGACACGGTACGATCTACGAGGAGATTCTGCGCGCCGCCAATGAACTCGGCTGCGACGTAATCATCCTTGCCTCGCACCGTCCGGAACTGAAGGACTACCTTCTCGGGCCTAACGCCGCACGAGTCGCGCGCCATGCCGCCTGCTCGGTCATGATCGTGCGCGACTAGCGCAGGCCTTCGCCTCCGGGCTCAGGCGAAGAGGGACTTCGGAACGATGCCGGGCAGCTGCTTCAATTTCCGGCCTCTCTCAATTCTCCTGGTGGTCGCCGCCGCTTCCAAGGTGGCGGTCGCCGCGGACCTCGAGGTGCCCGAGACGGTTCTGGTGCCGGCCGGCCCCGTGATTATCGGCTCGGACCGGGCCGAGCGAGAATATGCCTACCGCTTGGACGAAGCGGCCTATGGCCATTCCAGGACCCGGGAATGGCTTTGGTACGAGAACGAGCCGCGGCGCCAGAAGAAGGCGACCCGCAGCTTTCGGATCACCAAGACTCCCATCACCAATGCTCAGTACTCGGCCTTCGTCGCGGCGACCGGGCATCCGGCACCCGACGTCAATGCCACCGACTGGCGCAGCCTGCGCCTGGTTCATCCCTTCGAACGCACCCGACGCCATGCCTGGCTGGATGGCAAACCGCCGGAAGACCGCGGCCCGCATCCGGTGGTCCTGGTGAGCCATGCCGATGCTAAAGCCTACGCCGCTTGGCTGTCTGCGGAGACCGGCCTGAGTTGGCGCTTGCCAAGCGAAAGGGAGTGGGAGAAGGCGGTGCGTGGTAGCGAAGGCTGGCGTTTTCCCTGGGGTAACGAATGGGACCCCGAGCGACTGAACAGCCATGACGGGGGGCCCTTCGACACGCTGCCAGTCGGCAGCTTTCCAGAAGGCGGTAGCCCTTTCGGCTTGCTCGACGGTGCCGGCCAGGTCTTCGAGTGGACCTCGAGCGCGGCCGGCGACCTGCGCTATATCGTCAAGGGCGGGTCTTGGGACGACAGCGGCTGCGGTATCTGCCGGCCTGCGGCCCGGCATGCGCGGCCCGCCACCCTCAAGCATATCCTGATCGGCTTTCGCCTGGTGACAGAGCGGTAGAGGGGCTTGAATCGTTGCGACCTCACGGCGAAGTCATTCGGCCGTGGCCGGACGCCGTCCTGGAAAGCTGCTAGATTTCGACGATGCGCGCGGACTCCAAGACCAAACCTGCCCTCCAGCCGGATCTGGTGGATCTGGCCGCCTTGCCGCGGGACGAGATCGCCGAAATGGCCCTGGCCGGCACGGAAGTTGGGGAGATTCGCCGCGTTCTCGGCAAGACCGGGGACAACGTCGTGGCCGAGATTCTCCGTCACCAAGGGACCTTCTACGAGTGGGACCACTACCCCTCGGGCGACGTCTATGACAGTGAGAGCCACGCGCAGTACTATTACCATGCCCATCCCGTCGACCGGCGCTTTGACGGCGAGCACGGGCATTTCCACACGTTTCTGCGGCCCAAGGGTATGCCGCCTGGGATCAGGCCTGCGCCGATCCAGGACGCGCCCATGCCGGAGGACCCCAACGACGCGCTCAGCCACCTGATCGCCATATCCATGGACGGCGAGGGCGACCCCTTTCGACTGTTCACGGTCAACCGCTGGGTCACCGGAGAAGTCTGGTACAAGGCCGAAGACGTTTGCCGCCTGCTCGACGGCTTCACGATCGGGCACGCTCAGCCGTCCTGGCCGACCAACCGCTGGATCACGGCCATGATCACGCTCTTCAAGCCGCAGATCCGGGCGCTGGTTGCGGCCCGCGACGCCTGCGTTGCTGCCTGGGAGAGCGACCATCCGGATGGCGACACCTACGAGGATCGGGATCTCGAGGTCACCTCCTATGTCGACATCTCGGTCGAGCGGCAGCTCGAAGCGGTTCGGGCGATTCTGGGCGGCTGATCCGTGATCTCAGCAGGACCGGCAGGGCTCCGTCGGCAGGCCGCTGCGCAGCCAGCCCGGGCCGTCGGCCTGATTGCCGAAGAGCCCTTCCCGGACGTTCAGGACCCGGGTGTAGCCCGCGGCGCGCAAGGCCTTGCTGGCCGCGGTCGAGCGGACGCCGCTGGCACAGATCAGCGCGATCGGCTGGTCCCGCGGTTCTCCGAGCCGCGCCCGGATCGCCGCCACGAAGCCGGTCAGGCCCTGCGGCCCGTGAATCGTGACCGCCTCGGCGCCCTCGGGAAGACCGGTCTTCTGCCACTCCTGGGGCGAGCGGACGTCGACCAGGGTGAGGGCACCGCTTCTGGTCCCGTCCAGCGCGTCGCGGGCGCTGATCGTCTCTTCCGAAGCTAGGCCTTCGTGCGAGCCGAGTGCGGCCAGGAGGGCAGCAGACCCCAGCAGGCCTAGGAACCAGCGCCTGGTGGGCCAGTTCGCCCTGCCGGTCTTTCCGCCGCAACGGGGCTGCTGCGGGGCGTTTGGTGCTGGGTTGGTCTCCATACTTCGGTGATCCTACCGTTTGGTAGACCCGCCGAACAGACACTTGGCCGTGAAGCCTTGGGCCTGCTCCTGTTCCCGCCAGCAACGCGAAATCTCAGAAGTAACCCTAATTGGCTAGAGATTCCCTATGCCAAAAGGTGAAAAACCTCACGAGCGTTAAATGCAGGTTAAGGAAGGCGTTGCAGAATCAGGGGCATTGGTGAAGGCGGCTCCGCCCAGGCCGGGGCCGGCCTCCGCAAGGCACCTCAGGCAGACGCCGGACGACCATATGGCACATAAACTCACCAAGGAAGATGTCGCTCGCCTCGTGGCGGATAGCTCGGACGAGACTCGCGCCGAGACCGCCGGCAAGGTCGCCGCCGAGTTCGCCGACGGCGAACTGACCGATGCGGAGCGGGAGCAGGCCGAAGCGATCTTCAGGCTGATGGCCCAGGACGTCTCGATCCGGGTTCGCGAATCGCTTTCCAAGAATCTCCAGGCGGCCGCCGGTCTGTCCCACGATATCGCCTTGAAGCTTGCCAAGGACGTGACCTCCGTCGCGCTGCCTATCCTCAAGTCATCCGAAGTGCTGACCGACGAGGACCTGATCGACATCATCCAGAGCCAAGACTCGGATAAGCAGACCGCCATTGCACAACGGCCGACCGTATCCAATCAGGTCGCCGACAGCCTCATTGACACGGGTAACGAGAAGGCGGTGGCTCGTCTGGTCGCCAACGAGGGCGCCGATTTGACCGAGCAGTCCTTCGACCGGGTCATGGTCGAATACAGCGAGAGCGAGGCGGTCTCCGATTCCCTGTCTCGGCGCAACAACATGCCGGTCGAGGTGGCGGAGCGGGTCGTCAACGCGATCTCCGAGCGGCTCGAGAGCTTCCTTCTGAATCAGAGCAACCTGAGTCCGGACAAGATCTGCAACCTGATCATGCAGACTCGCGAGCGGGCCACCGTCGATCTGGTGGCCAGCGGTCGGACCGTCACAGATATTGAAACTCTGGTCACTCAGCTCCACAAGACCGGCCGGCTCACGTCCTCGCTGATCCTGCGGGCGCTGTGCATGGGTGATCTCGCCTTCTTCGAGGCTGCGATGGCCTGCATGGCCAAGGTGCCCGTCAAGAATGCCAGGCTGCTGATCCACGACGAGGGTTCCCTCGGACTCCAGTCGCTCTACCTCAAGGCCGGTCTGCCCGAGAACCTATTTCCGGCGATCCGGGTCGCGGTGGACGTCATTCAGGAGACCGACTACGACCTCAAGGACAATGATCGCGAGCGTTTCATCTCGCGGATGCTGTCGCGGATCCTGACACAGTACGACGACCTGGCGGCCGACGACCTCGACTACCTGATGGACAAGCTGAACCAGCTTGCCGCCTGACGGCGGCGGATTGGCGACCCCGCGACGGCGGCGCGGCCCTCGGGCAGCGCCGCCGTTTCGCTTGGTCGAGCCCTGTCAGGGCAGGTAGCCCAGATCCTTCCAAAGCCGGTAGTCCCGCCGAAAGGCCTGTAGCGAGGCATAGACGTCCCGGAAGGTCTCGTCCTCGGCGGCGATCTCCTCGGCGACGGCGTTCCATGCGGCTTGCAGCGCGGCCAGCACTTCCGGCGGTAGGCTGTGGACCTTCACGCCCTTGGCCTTGAGATCGTTGAGCGCGGCGAACTGGCCCGCCTCTCCTTGTGCCAGGCCCTCGCGGAAGTTGTCGCCGCAGGCCAGCTCCAGTTGCGCCTTCCTGGTTTCGCTCAAACCCTCCCAGACTTTCTTGGAGAGCATCAGCTCGAAGAGCGTCGAAGGTTGATGCCAACCGGGAAAGTAATAGTGCTGGGCCACGCGCTCGAAGCCGAGGTCCCGGTCGATCACCGGCATCGAGTACTCGGTCGCATCGATCCTGCCGTTCTGCAGCGCCTTGTAGATCTCGGCCGGGTCGACCACTTGCGGGACGGCGCCCAGGCGTTCCAGGACCCGGGCGCCGAGCCCGCGGATCCGGATCTTCAGGCCCTTGAGGTCGTCGACCGAGCGGATTTCCTTGCGGAACCAGCCTGCGGCCTCGGGCACGGTGATCCCGCAGATCATGGCGTGGATGTTGCGCCTGGCGTAGATCTCCTGCATCAGGGTCTGACCGCCGCCGTAGTAGATCCAGGCGGCGTACTCGCCCGGTGTCGGGCCGAAGGGGATCCCCGAAAACAGGATCAGCGCCGGTTCCCGGTCGAACCAGTAACCGGGGCTGGACCAGGCGGCGTCGAGCGAGCCGGCGCCGATTGCGCCAAGCATGTCCCGGGGCGGCACCAGCGCGTTCGGTTCGTGGAACTTGAGCGTCAGACTGCCGCCTGAGACCCGGCCGACCTTCTCGACCAGGCTGACGCCGAGGGTGCCGAGTTGGGGCAGCTTGCTTGGGAAGGCGCTGCCCATATTGAGCTCGAGCGGCGCCTCCTGCGCCACCGCGCCGCAGGCCAGGATGGTGAGCCCGGCGAGCAGGCCCGCCCTGGCCATTTGCCTCACTCGCCGGAGCGCAATCGTCTTCGCCGATGTCATGAAGAAATCTCTGTCGCTGCGTGGACGCCTGACGCTAGACCAGGGAATTTCCGCAAACAAGGCATTCGCCAAGGCAGTCCAGTGCCGGTCAGGGTTTGGCCTCCGGCCCGCCACCGGGCACCCGGAACCAGTCGAAGAGCTGATCAAGACCCCCGCGGGAGGCCTCGTCGGCGGTGAAGGCGATGATCAGCCAGACGACGACCGTAGCGCCGCCGATGATCATCAGCGCGGTCTTGGAGCCGATCCCGCTGCGCGCCTCGAAGGCCTCGACTCCCTTGCGATAGAGGTTGCCGAAGCGCAGGCGCAGGAGCACACCGATCACGACGAAGGCCGCGAGAACGGCTATGGCCCAAAGCGACATGCCCGGCCTGACTTCGTTCAGCCGTTGCCTTCGTTCCGCAACCGGGCCTGCAGCGCCGCCGCGCTGCGCAGCAGCCGGGCATCGTCCTTGCGCGGCCCGACCAGCTGCACACCCATGGGCAGACCATTGCTCCCGGAGAAGACCGGTAGGCTGATCGCCGGGGTGCCGAGGAACGTCCACATGGTGCAGAGGGCGGGATTGCCGGTCGCCTCCAGTCCGGCCGGCGCTTCGCCAGGTGCCGGCGGGGTCAAGATGGCGTCGAAGTCCTCGAAAATCTCGGCCAGGCCGTCGTAGAGGACCTCGCGCCAATCGAGCGCCCGGTTGTAGTCGACCGCGGTGACCGATTGCCCTTCCTCGATCAGGGCCGTCAGCTGTGGGCTGATCCCGTCCTTGCCGCGCTCGTAGTAGGCCCCGAGATTCTTGGCCAGATCGGCGCACATCACGCGGCGGTGGTTGGGCAGGGCGTGATCGTAGAGCCCGGGCAGGTCGACGGTCTCGCAGTCCGCGCCCAGATGCTCTGCCAGCTCCGAGAGTGCGGCCTTCATGTCGTCTTCCACCTGGTCCCAGACCGGGGTCTTCACGAAGGCGAAACGTGGCGGCAGCGGTGGTGCCTCCCGGGCGACCTCCAGCAGCCTCGGCGCGGGCAGGTGTTGCATGTCCCGGTCCCCGGCGTCGTAGGCCATCAGGACCTCGGCGAGGAGCGCGGCGTCCTCGACCGTCCGTGCCATCACGCCCATGGTGTCGAGCGGTGGGGAGAGGCAAAGCACGCCTTGCCGGGAGATTCGCCCGTGGCTCGGCTTGAAGCCAACGACGCCGCAGAAGGACGCCGGCCGAACCACCGAGCCGTTGGTCTGGCTGGCGATCCCCAGAGGCGCCATCCCGGCCGCGACTGCGGCGGCCGAGCCGCTCGACGAGCCGCCGGGCGTATGCTTCGGATTGTGCGGGTTGGCGGTCTTGCCCGGCGCGTACATCGCGAACTCGGTGGTCACGCTCTTGCCGAGGATGACCGCGCCCGCCTGCCTGAGCAGGCTGACCAAGGTGGCGTCGGCCTCCGGCTGGCGACCGCGCAGCAGTGTGGAGCCGTTCTCGGTCGGCAGGTCTGCGGTATCGACGATGTCCTTGACCGCCACCGGCAGGCCGTGCAGCGGGCCCAGTGGTAGTCCCGAGCCGCGTAGTTGATCCAGAGTGCGAGCCTGGGTCAGTGCGTGCTCCGGCTCGAGATGGGTCCAGGCCCCGATCTCGTCGTCGACCTCGGCGATCCGCCCCAGGTAGGCCTGGACCAGCGCCTCGGCCGTGATCTGGCCCGCGGCCAGTTCGGCACGAAGGTTTACTGCGCTCTCACCGACGAGGTCCATGGGAAGCCTCCCTTGCGGCCTGCCGTCTGCCTCTATTTCTCGCCCTCGAAATGGCTGCCGCCTTGGCGAATCTCGCGCCAGATGAAGTAGGCCGCGATGTAGACCACTATGAAAATCACGACCCAGAGGTCGGGTTCGGTGACGAAGGAGATCACGATGCCCAGGAAAGATACCAGGGCGAGGACGGAAACTCCGGCGATGATCTTGTCCAGCATGGCTTCAGCCCCCTTTCGCCTACTTGCCGTAGGCTGCTTCCGGCAGCCACAGCGCGATTTCGGGGAAGACGTAAAGGATGAACATGGCGAGGAAGACCATGGACAGGAAGGGCAGTACCCCCTTGAAGATCTCGATCAGCTGGATGTGCGGGGGCGCAACGCCCTTGAGGTAGTAGGCAGCCATGGCCATGGGCGGAGTCAGGAAGGAAGTCTGCAGGTTGAGCGCCACCAGGATTCCGAAGAACAGCGGGTCGATCCCGAAGTAGGGCAGCATCGGCAAGAAGATCGGCACGAAGATTATGATGATCTCCGACCACTCCAGCGGCCAGCCCAGCAGGAAGATGATCAGCTGTGCCATGATCAGGAACATCACCGGGGTGAGGTCCATGCCCAGGACCCAGTGCTCGATCAGGTCGTGCCCGCCCAGGTAGGAGAAGACCGAAGAGAAGGTCCAGGACCCGACGAAGAGCCAGCAGACCATGGCCGAGGTCCGAACCGAAAGGTAGACGGACTCCTGCAAACCCTGCTTGTCGATCACCCGCCAGGCCAGCCAGCCGAAGGCGCCCAGATAGAAGCCGACGTCGAAGGCCCACCAGTTCAGTTCGTGGTAAAGGAAGAACTCCTGGTTGTCGAAGCGGATCAGGGCGACATAGAGGATCGCGCCGATCAGGCCGATCAGGGCGCCGCGGCCGGCGTAGTCGAAGATCGGCACCAGGGCCGGCTTTTGCGGCTGGATCCACGCCAGAATCGGCAGGTTGCTGCCGCCGAAGCGAACCGCGAGGGCGATCACCAGGCTCGGCAAGATGGCCGCACCGAAACCGAAGGGCAGGGAGCGCTCCTCGGGCATCGGCAGTCCGAAGGTGATATTGGCGAGGAGGCGCAGCGCGAAGTAGGCCAGGTAGAGAAAGCCGGAGGTCACGGCGCCGACGCCCAGGGCATAGAGCCAGGGGTTCACCGCCGGCGCGCCTCCACGCATCCACTCCGGCGTAAAGCTGCCGTCGTGGATCGCTCCGAGGCGGTAGGCGATGGCCAGGACCAGGCCGCCGATCGCGCCCATCGAGGCGGCTTCCGATGGGGTGGCCAGCCCGAAGAGGATCGCGCCCAATACCGAGAGGATCAGAAAGGCCAGCGGGAAGAAGGAGGTCATCATGTCGATGACGACCTGGCGGGTGGTCACCTCGCCGATGTCTTCCTCGCGCGGTTTGGGCGCCAGCTCGGGCTTGATCAGCGAAAGGCCGATCACATAGAGCATGTAGAGCCCGGCCAGCAGAAAGCCCGGCAGAATCGCACCGGCGTAGAGCCGCACCACCGAGACGTTGGATGCCGCGGCGTAGACGATCAGCATGATCGACGGCGGGATCAGGATGCCCAGACAGCCGCCGGCACAGATCACCCCGGCCGCGAAGGAGGTGTTGTAGCGGGCCTTCAGCATGGCCGGGAAGGCGAGCATGCCCATCAGGGTCACCACGGCGCCGATGATCCCGGTCGCCGTCGCGAAGAGCGCACAGGTTGCCAGCGCCGCGATCGCCATGGAGCCGGGCAGGCGCCGGGCCGCGATCTGCAGCGTGTGAAACAGCCGGTCGACGATGTTCGCCCGCTCGACGATGTAGCCCATGAAGAGGAACAGCGGCACGGCGACCAGAACGTCGTTGGCCATGACCGAGTAGGTCTGGTTGACCAGCAGATCGAAGATCTGGTTGTCGAAAATCGACTGCATGCGCTCGGGATCGTAGTAGGCGTAGTAGCCGAAGAAGATCCCCATCGCCATGAGTGTGATCCAGATCGGGAAGCCAAGGAGGATCGAGAGGATAAAGATCCCCAGCATCAGGACGGCGACTTCGGGATTTGTCATTGGCCGCCTCCCGGCTTGGTCGTCTCCGTCTGTCCGTCATCGCCCTTGAGGACTTCTTCCTCGTGCTGGTGCAGCAAGACGGTCTCCATCTCTTCGACGTCCTCGAGATGGGCGGGCCAGGCGCCGGTGCGCATGCAGATGATGCAGCGGCAGACCTGGGCGAGGCCCTGCAGGA
>JAAUYK010071355.1_pt1 | contig 13650 bp, 9 predicted proteins | sample 7278021 | NCBI WGS metagenome assembly JAAUYK01 (sample SAMN14350223, study PRJNA611818) | marine sediment metagenome | isolation source: surface marine sediment (1.8m) | place: French Polynesia: Moorea | collected 2018-08
GCGGGGAGAGCATTCTTGAAGTATGTCCTCTATGGCCTGCTCGGCTTGATTGTGCTCGCCATCGCGGTGGTGCTGGTCGGCCCGGGCCTGGTCGATTGGAACGCCCACAAGGCCGAGATCGCGGCCCAGTTCGAGAAGGCGACCGGCCGTGCCCTCGCGATCGAGGGTGATATCAGTCTGCAGATCGTGCCGGCTCCAAGCTTCTCCGCCGCCAATGTCCGACTGGCGAACCTTCCAGGCGGCTCCGCACAGGACATGGCGATCATCAAGGCGCTGCAGGTGCGTGTCGAGCTGCTGCCGCTGCTCAGCGGCGATGTCCGGGTCCAGACCATTGAACTGGTCGAGCCGGTGATCCTTATGGAGGTCCTCGGGGACGGACGGCGCAACTGGGAGATCGGGGACGACGCAGGGCCCGGCGCAGGTGCGGGTGAGAGCGCGCCCGCACCGCGTCAGATCGGAGATTTTCCGGTCGACGTCCGCTTCGACAGCTTCACGATCAGCGACGGCACCCTGATTTATAGGGACGCGCAGGGTGGCATCGACGAGAAGGTCGAGAGGGTCGACGTCGAACTGGCGGCTGAGTCGCTGCGGGGGCCGCTCCTGCTGGACGGCGAAGTGCGTCTCCGTGGCGTCGATACCGGGGTCGAGTTGGCCATCGGACGTTGGACGGAGGCCGGCGCGATACCCCTGCGTATGGCTCTGCGACCTCGCCCGATTGAAGCGAAGGCGAGGTTCGCTGGATCCTTGTCGCAGCATCCCGATACCATTGCGTTCCGGGGTAAGCTCCAGGCAGAAGGCAGCGACCTGGCCCAGGCCGTCGCGGCGCTGGCCGGTCAGCCGGTGTCGGACCAGCCTTCGCAACTGGCTTTGCCCTTCCTGATCGAGACCGAGATTTCCGGCGAGCCGGAGGAGATCTCGGCTCAGAAAATCGCCATAACACTCGGCGAGAGCTCGGCGACTGGAGAAGGACTGCTTCGCCTCGGTGACAAGCCGGAGGGCAAGCTCGCGGTCACGATCCCGCGCCTCGACCTCGATGCGCTTTCGCCAACGGAGAGCGAGGCCAGCGAGGACAGCGCCGGGGCGCCCGCGACCGAGGGCGGCGAGACTACGGCAGATCTTGCGCTTCCGGAGGACTTTATGGCGCGCTTCGATCTGGGGATCGAGGCGTTGGTCTATCGCCAGCAGGTTGTGCGCCAGGTCGCCGTTGCGGCACGCATCGAGAATGGGGTCCTGACGATCGATCAGGCCGCTGCCCTGCTGCCCGGCGGTGCGGCGGTCTCCTTGTCCGGCGGCTTCGAGACCGATGCGAAAGAGGCCCGCTTCGTGGGACGGGTCGAGGCGGCCACCAGCAACCTGCGCAGCCAGCTCGCCTGGCTCGGTGTCGACGTCGAAGACTTGCCGGCCGATCGGTTGCGCCGGATGAACCTCAGGAGTGACTTGGCGGCTTCCGCGAAGCGAATCGACCTGACCGATCTGGACATGACCCTGGATCTCAGCCAGATCAACGGCGGCGTGGTTGTTGCCCTGGGCAAGCGGCCGGCCTTCGGAATCGGCCTCGCTGCGGACAAGCTGGACGTCGACGCCTACCTCCCTGTGGGAGCGATCAAGGCCGAGGTGGAGCCGGGAGATGGCGGCGATGGCGAGCCCGGGCCGAGCCTCTGGTCGGACTTCGACGCCAACCTCAACGTGCAAGTCAGTGAGCTGACGGCCCAGGACACCAGCTACCAGGATGTCGCCCTGACCGGCACGCTGCAGCAAGGCAAGCTGACCCTCAAGGAGGGCCGGATCGGCGACTTTGCCGGAAGTCGCCTCGAGGTGCAGGGCACCGTCCAAAGTCTTGACGAAATGCCGAAGGCCGATCTGCAGCTCAAGCTGGGCATGGGCGACCCAGGCCGACTCGCACAGGCTCTGGGATTGGATCCTGAGCCCTACGACAGGCTGGGGCCCAGCGAAATCTCCGGCTCGCTTGCCGGAGACCCGGCCGCCTTCGAGCTCGATCTCATCATCGACAGTCTCGGTGGCAAGTTCGCGACGCAGGGGCGCGTGCAGCCCTTCGAAGGTGCGGGCAGCTTCGACTTGGCGGTCCGCGCGGAGCACCGCAATCTCGCGTACTTGCTGTCCAGACTTGCCGACCCGGAACTCGAAGATCGGAACCTTGGCCTGCTGGATCTCGAGGCGAAGCTGACGGGAACCGCTGGCGCCTTTCGGTTCGAGGATTTGAAGGGCCGTATCGGCGAGAGCAGCCTGGAAGGTCGCTTGGCGGTCAATCTTGAAGGCGAGCGCCCGAAGGTCGCTGCCGAGCTTTCTTCCGACAATCTACCGCTCGCCGCTCTCTTCGCGCCCGGGGCGGGCTCGGCTGGTGGAACCTCGGCCGGCAGACCCGCCGGAGCCGGGTCGAACGGGCGCTGGTCGCGGACGCCGATCGACGTGACCGGGCTTTTGGGCTTCGATGCCGACCTAAAGCTGAGGGCTGCGACCCTGACGCTCGAAGACTTGCGGCTCGAAGAGGCCTTGCTCGATGCCGAGCTCTTGGACGGCATCCTGAACCTAAAGAACCTCGCCGGCGGCTTCCTTGGCGGCAAGCTCGCGGTGATCGGCAAGGCCGATCTGCGGGGCGAGATCGAGCTCGGTGCGGGGATCTCTGCGGTCGACGTCGACCTCAAGCCACTCTTGCTCCAGCAGTTCGATTTCGACCGTGCCGCCGGGCCGGTCACCATGAACGCCGACCTGGTCTCTCGCGGGCGCAGCGAGCATGACCTGATCTCCAGCCTGGATGGGCAGGGTACGATCGAAGGCAAGGTCACCGTCACCGCCAAGCAGGAGGAGCAGTTCGGTGCCGCACTGCTCGGCGTCCTGGGTCAGAAAATCAAGCAGATCCAAGGCGTCGCCGATGCTTCGATGCTGCTCCTCGGCTCCTTCGCTGGTACCCCGGCGACCCTCAGCGGCAGCTTCGTGCTTGAAAACGGCGTCGCTACCACGCGCGACACGCAGCTAACCGGCCAGGGAGCGGTGGCGCGCCTCGCCGGGCAGGCGGATCTGGTGGCATGGACCTTGGACGCCGAGACCGAGGTGTTTCGCGATGCGCAGCCGGGCGAGGCCTATCTGAGCGTGGGTCTGACCGGCGCCTTGGATCAGCCGAACGTCCGGGTCGGCGGCAAAGCCTTTCAGCGCCGCAAGGAGCCGGAGCCGGAACCGGCCCCGGAACCGGCGATCCCGGTTCCCGAGGAGCCGGGCCTCGAAGCCCCTGACCCGGCCGCCGCGACCGCCGCCGAGGAAGAGCCGCCGGCGCCCGAAGCCGCGGCACAACCGGAGTGGACGCCGCCGGCGGAAGACGAGGTCGCTCCGCCCGCCCCCGAGGCCAAGCCGGAGCCGGCCAAGCCGGAGGACTTCATCAAGCAGATCCTGGAGGGCTTGCAGAGCCCGCCGACGGAGTGAGCGCTCGCCCGGCCTCGCGGCGCAGGCGCTCCAAGACATAGACCCGGGCGGCGCTCGATAGGTTGCTGGTCCGGGCTTCGTCGATCTTCGTCAGTAGGCGGTTGATCGACACGCCGTCGGCGCGGGCGAACTCTGCCAAGCTGTCCCAGAAGGCCTGCTCCAGCGATAGGCTGGTCCGGTGACCGGCGAGAACGATCGATCGCTTGAGCGGCCGCCCTCGATCGGTCATCCGGCGCGGGCTCGCGGCAGGCCTTTAGGCCTTGGGCCCCAGCATGTTCTCCGGCCGCACCCAGTCGTCGAACTGCTCGTCGGTCAAGAGACCCAGCTCCACCGCCGCCGCCTTCAAGGTCTTGTCCTCGGCGTAGGCCTTCTTCGCCACCTTGGCCGCGTTGTCGTAGCCGATGTGCGGGTTCAGCGCCGTGACCAGCATCAGCGACTCCTCCATCAGCGACTGGATGCGGCCGGTGTTAGGAGTGATGCCGGCGACGCAGTTCTGATTGAAGCTGTCGCAGGCGTCGGCGATCAGCTTGGCCGATTGCAGCAGGCTGTAGATCAGCACCGGCTTGAAGACGTTGAGCTCGAAATGACCGTTGGAGCCGGCGACCGACACCGTCACGTGATTGCCCATGACCTGGGCACAGACCATGGTCATGGCCTCGGCCTGGGTCGGGTTGACCTTGCCGGGCATGATCGATGAGCCCGGTTCGTTGGCCGGCAGAAGCAGTTCTCCGATGCCGCAGCGCGGTCCCGAGCCCAGCAGCCGGATGTCGTTGGCGATCTTCATCAGCGAACAGGCGACCGTGTTGAGGGCACCGGAGGCCTCGACGATGGCGTCATGGGCGGCCAAGGCTTCGAACTTGTTGTCCGCCGTCTGGAAAGAGAGGTTGGTGATCTTCGAGACCTCTTCGGCGAAGCGCTCGGCGAAGCCGGCCGCCGCGTTCAGGCCGGTGCCGACCGCGGTGCCGCCCTGGGCCAACTGTGTCAGTCGGGGGACGGCCTCCTCGACCCGGCGGATTCCAAGCTCGATCTGCTTGGCGTAGCCTGAGAACTCCTGTCCCAGGGTCAGTGGCGTCGCGTCCATCAGGTGGGTGCGGCCGATCTTGATGATGTCGGCGAAGGCCGTGGCCTTGCTGTCGAGCGCCGCATGCAGGCGGCCCAGGGCCGGCACGGTCTCCTCCACCAGCTGGCGCACGGCGGCGATGTGCATGGCGGTCGGGAAGGAGTCGTTTGAGGACTGGCCGCGATTGCAGTGATCGTTGGGATGCACCGGCTCCTTGCCGCCCCGTTGGCCGGTCAGAATCTCGTTGGCGCGCCCGGCGATGACCTCGTTGCTGTTCATGTTGGTCTGGGTGCCCGAGCCGGTCTGCCAGACGACCAGGGGGAAGTGATCCAGGTGCTGACCCTCGACGACCTCTTCGGCGGCTTGGCAGATCGCGCTGCCGATCCCTTCGTCGAGCTCGCCGAGCGCCATGTTGCTGCGCGCGGCGGCCAGCTTGAGGACACCGAAGGCCTTGATCAGCTGCGGCGGCATGGTCTCGCCGCCGATCTTGAAGTTCTGCAGCGACCTCTGGGTCTGGGCGCCCCAATAGCGGTCCGCCGGGACCGCGATCTCGCCCATGGAGTCGCTTTCCATCCGGGTTTCATGCGCCATGACCTCGTCCTCCCGTCAACGCCTGCCGGCCCGGGTTGTAGCACGGCAGGGCCGGATTGACAGGGGGCGTTAGCTTGCTGATCGGGGTTCCAGTGCTGCAGCGATTGCCTGCCGCCGTTGCCAAATCTGCAGCCAGGCCAGGAGCGCGAGAAGCGAGCCGCCGGCCAGCGGCAGGCGCAGACCCAGGAGCTCCGAGAGCGATCCCATGATCAAGGCGCCGGCTGCCGGTCCGCCAATTAAGATGATCCCGTAGAGGCTCAGTACGCGACCCCGACGGGTACCGTCGACGGACAGCTGCATCAGGGTCTGCATCGAGACGGTGCAAGCGACCAGGGCCATGCCCGCCAAGGCGACGCTGATCAGCGCCAACCACAGGATGTCGGTCGCGACGAAACCAATGATGGCCAGGCTCGTCAGCAGGGTGTTGATCAGTACCAGGCGGGTGAGGTTGCCGGGCCCACGCCGAGCAATCCAAAGGCCGCTTGCGATGGCGCCCAGCCCGACGGTGGAGCTCAGCATTGCCAGAATATCGGCGCCGCCGCGAAAGACCTCGGCGGCAAAGCCTGGCATCAGGTCGATGAATGGACGCACGCCGAGCGAGACGGTGGCGAGCAGGAACAGCATCGGGCCGATGCCGGGATGCGCGAGAGCATAGCCGATGCCGTCGCGGATCTCCGCCAGCACACTTGTGCCTCTGGCACCTCTCGGGGCTCTCGGGGTGTTGGGCAGGCGAAGCCGTGACAAGGCGACCAAGAATATGAGGAAGCTGAGCGCATTCGCAGCAAAGGCGCCCGCTACGCCGATGCTGACGATCAGCAGGCCGGCCATCGCGGGACCGATAAACCGCGCCAAGTTGAAGACGACGGAGTTGATTGCGATACCCGTCGACAGGGCCGGCCGCGGGACCAGGCTCGGCATCAGGGCCAAGCGCGAGGGCTGATTGAAGCCCATCGCGACGCCGTGGACCAGGACCAGCAAGGCCAGGGTCTCGACCCCGATGACACCGCCCGCGGTCAGGGCAAAGAGGGTGACGGCCTGGAGCAGCGCCACCGTCTGGGCTGCCATGATGATTCGCAGGCGGTCCAAGCGATCGGCTAGTACGCCCCCCAGGGGTCCGATAAAGACGGCCGGCAGCAGGTCGGCGCAGGCGATCAAGCCGAGCCAGAAGCCGGACTGGGTCAGGTCCCAGGTCAGCCAGCCGACTGCGGTCCGCTGCGTCCAGGTTCCGATCAGAGAAATAGCGTTGCCGGAAATATAGATGCGGAAGTTGCGATGCCGCAGCGCGGCGTAGATCGTGGCGAAGCCTGGGCTTTGCGAGTTCGGGTCGCCGGCGCCCGGATCATCGGATCGGGGGCTTCTTGCCATTTGCAGGAGCGACCGGCGAAAGAAAACAAACGCTGGACGATCTAACCCTAGCTAGAGCGAAGAGGCAAGCGCCGGGCTCGGGCGCGACGCTGGTAGACAAAGCCAGGGAGGGTCACGGGGACGCCGGCCTGTGACCCGTATGATTTGGTCCGCAAACCCGGCGAATTTCTAAAATTGCAACAAGTAGTTACAGTAATTTTGGCGTAAATATTGAAGTCGAGAACAAGTTATATTGGAAAGAGCTCGAATTTTCCGATACAATACTTACAGATATTAACTATTCAACAGTCGGCTACCGGGAGGTCGAGATATGGCTGCGCCAGCCGCTGGTGCGATCGGGGTCGTAAATTCTGGCCCTCGGCAGCCTAAGCGTGGGGGACGGGCGCCCAGATTGGCCCGGCTGGTCCTGGCAATCTTCCTGGTTGAGTTCGCTCTCTGCCGCTTGGTCTGGGCCGATTCGGTCCAGTCCGCGGCCCTGACGGATCGCGATCCGCTGCCGGCTGCCGGCTGGGCTGTGGTGGCGTGGGGCGGCCCCGTCGTCTATCGCCCAACCGGAAGCGAAGACTGGCGCGCCCTGGAACGCGTTCAGGTGCTGGCGCCCGGCTTCGAGGTCATGACCGGCTACAAGGGCTTTGCCAAGCTGGTCCGGGCCCAGGACGAGGTCACGCTCGAGCAGAACACCCACCTGATTTTTCCGGCTGAGGCGCGGTCCCGCTCCGGGATCCGGATCTTCCAGTTGCTCGGCTCGGCCTTCTTCGAAGTTACCAAGCGGCTGGGCTGGGATTTCGAGGTAAAGACCCCGTTCCTCGCTGCCGTGGTCAAGGGCACCCGCTTCGGCGTGTCCGTTGGACGCGGTGGCGCTTCGGTGACCGTAGAAGGCGGGCTGGTCGGCGTGTCATCCGCGTCGACCGGGCAGAGCGCCGATGTCGGGCCCGGACTGACCGCTGCGGTTGCTGCGGGTTCGGGCCACGTCTCGCTTGCTGCGACCCCCACCGCGCCTCTCTCGGCGCCAGCCGCAGCAGCGCTGGCAGGTGCCGCCGCCGCGGCCAGTACCGAAGCGCAGAATGATCCTCAAGAGCCGGCCGACAGGGATTCGATCTATGCCGATCGGCCCAGGCCCGGCAGGTCCAACGGCGATCGTGGCGGCTCGAGCGACTCTGGAGCTTCCGAGAGCGCGGGCGGCTCCAGCGGTGGTTCGGGAAGCTCCGGCGGATCGGGCGGTTCGGGTGGTTCCGGCGGATCGGGTGGCTCGGGTGGCTCGGGTGGCTCCGGCGGCTCAGGCGGCTCGGGTGGCTCCGGCGGATCAGGCGGCTCGGGTGGCTCGGGTGGCTCGGGCGGTTCGGGTGGCTCCGGTGGTTCGGGCGGTTCGGGCGGCTCCGGCGGTTCGGGTGGCTCTGGAGGCTCGGGCGGATCCGACGACGATGGTGGCGGAGGGGACGACGACGATGGCGGCGGAGGTGACGATGACGACTGAGCCGTCGCTTTTGTTGTGCCACCGAGGCCGCGGAGACCTGCATTGAACTGCGGGTCCGGCCAAGGACGTCCTGCTGCGCTGCGCTGGCTAGCCGGTGCCCGAGAATTTCGTAACTGGCTGCCGCGACTTGCCATCGTCGCTCTCGTTGCGGCGGCTTACCTCAGCGGTAGCTTGGAGTTCCTTGAGCGCTGCTATCTTGACCTGCGCTACGACTTGGTGCGCCGCCCAGCCACCGGCGATGTCGTCCTGGTGGAGATCGATGCCAAGAGCCTACGGGAGCTCGATACCTGGCCCTGGCCCCGGTCGTATCATGCGGGCGTGCTGGATCGACTGATCGACGCCGGCGCCGAAATGGTGGCCTTCGATGTCGACTTCAGCTCCCCCTCGACCTCCGCCGACGATGCCGTGCTCGAAGAGGCCCTGGCAGGGTCGGCAGGTCGGGTGATCTTGCCCGCATTCATGCAAAGGGTCGGTACCGAGGAAGACCGCACGGACATCGCCCTCAGCCTGCCGTTGACCCGTTTCGCCCGCCACGCGACCGTCGCCAGCGTCAACGTTCAGCCGGACTCGGACGGCGTTTTGCGCCGCGTGTCGGCGCTAGTCCCCTGGGGCAGCACCCGGCTGGCGTCCTTGGGCGCCCTTCTTACCCAACGCCGCGATCTGCCGGAGGGCGGCTTCTATTTCGACTTCGGGATCCGGGCCGAGGACGTTCCCAGTATCTCCTTCGCCGATGTCCTCGCCGGACGCTTCGACGAGGCGTTGCTGCGCGGCAGACGGGTCATCGTCGGTGCGACGGCCGTCGAGCTCGGCGAGCAGATCGCCGTGCCCGCCTACGGAATTCTTCCGGGTCCGATGGTGCAGGCGATGGCCTACGAGGCGATTGCCCAGGATCGAATGATTGCCCGGATCGGGCCGCTGCCAGTTCTGTTGGTGAGTCTGTTACTGATCTTCGGCCTGACGGAACGCTTCGTCGGCCGGTCCTGGCGTCGAAGCACGCTGCTCGTCGGCCTAGGCGGCTTCGGCTTCTTCGGTGTCTCGCTGGCGGTCCAGGCGAGCTATCCGCTGAGTTTGGACGTCGCTCCCTGGCAGCTTTCATTGCTCCTGCCCTATCTCTACGGGCTCGGCCGGCGGATCGACCGACAGGACGTGGGCCTGCTTGCCCAGGGACTTGAGCTTCGGCGCAAGGACGCCCTGATGCGGCAGATCGTCGAGCACAGTTTCGACGCGATCGTCACCGTTGACGGCCGCGGTCGCATCACCTCGTTCAATCAAGCCGCCGAGCGGATCTTCGGTCGCACGGCTGCGCAGACCGAAGGCCGCAAGGCGACCGTGCTGGTCGCCTCGCCTCAGGAGAGCGAGCCGCAGACCCGGCTTGCCCTCAGCTTCCATCTCCTTCGCGGCGGTCCCTTCGAGCTGCTGGGCCAGCGTGCAGATGGCGGCCGCTTCAATCTAGAGCTGGTGACCAGCGAGATGGCATTGCAAGACGAGCCCTTGGCGATCCTGCACCTGCGAGACATCACGGCCCAGCGGCGCGCCGAGGCCAGCCGGAAGACCGCCCAGCGGCGCCTCGAGGAAGCCATCGACGTCATGCGCGATGGTTTCGCGATGTTCGATGCCGAGGGCCGTCTTTTGCTCTGCAACACCCGCTTTCGCGATCTCCATGCTCTGGGCTGGGAGGCGCCTCTGGCCGGCCGGACCCACGAGGACATCCTGCGCGCCTTCATGGCCGAGAATTCGGAGCTTCACGTTCGCGACGCATCGGAGGCCTGGCTTGAGAAGCAGCTTGCCCGTCACAAGTCGGCGCGCAGCGGCTTCGAAGTCGAACTTGCCGAAGGCACGGTGGTACGGGTCAGCCAGCGCCGCACCCGCGACGGCGGTTTGGTCTGTGTCTACGCAGATGTGACCGAGCTGCATCAGCGTCAGCAGGATTTGCTGGTCGCCAAGGAGGAGGCCGAGGCGGCCCGGCGCAGCATGAGCGGTTTCCTGGCTAACATGAGCCACGAGTTGCGGACCCCTCTGAATGCCATCATCGGATTCTCGTCGATGATGAAGGACGAGATGATCGGGCCGCTTGGAGACAAGGCCTACAAAAGCTACGCCAACGATATCCATGCCAGCGGCTCGCTCCTGCTCGATATCATCAACGACGTACTCGACGTCTCAAAGATCGAAGCCGGCAAGCACCGGATCGAAGAGGATTGCGTGCCGGTTGGGCAGCTGCTGAACTCTTGCCTGCGCCTGATCGGCACCCGGGCCAGCACCGCCGGGCTGGCCCTCGGTTCGCACAGCGATGTCGGAGCGCTCGAGCTGCGGGCCGACCCGCGTGCGCTCAAGCAGATCCTGCTCAATCTTCTGAGCAACGCCGTGAAGTTCACCCCAGAAGGCGGCAGGATCGACCTCGCCGCACATCTCGACGAGAACGGCGACTTCCTGTTCCAGGTCTCGGACGACGGCATCGGCATGGCGACGGAAGAAATCCCGCGAGCCCTGGCGGTCTTTGGCCAGATCGAGAGCGACCTGGCCAGCCGGCACCAGGGGACCGGCCTAGGCCTGCCGCTGGCCCAGCGCCTAACCGAAATGCATGGCGGAAGCCTGGAGCTCGAAAGCGCGCCCGGACGCGGCACCACTGTGACCGTCCGGCTGCCTGCAGCGCGGATCCTCGGCTTGGATCCCGTTACCCGTAGCCAGCGCGGCAATCGCCGGGTCGCCAACGACGGCTGAATTGTAAAGGCTGGCAGGCGACGGTGAACAGGTCCAAGCTAAGTCTCAAGCAGGAATTTGGCGACCGCATCCATTGCCTGGCTCCAGTTGTCGGCGACGCTGCGCCCGGAGGTCTTGCGGGGCGCCAGGTCATGATTGCCGTCTTCGGCCCAGTGGAAACGGAGGGCCTGCGAGAGCTCGTAGCCCTCGACCTCGGCCCGGGTGCCGAAGGGATCCCGGGTCCCTTGCACGATCAGGCCCGGGGTCTCGATCGTTTCGAGGTGTGCCGTCCGCAACCGCTCAGGCTTGCCGGGTGGATGGAAGGGATAGCCGAGGCAGACCAGGCCGGCGGCGGCGACTTCGTCGGCAAGCAGGCTCGCCATGCGGCCGCCCATCGATTTGCCGCCGATAGCCAAGCGGCTGGGCTGCAGAGCGTCGCAAGCATCGCGCCAGGCGTCCAGCAGCTTTGCCTGCCCGTCCGGGGGCCGCTTCCGGCCGTCGGCCCGCCGCGCCGCCATGTAGGGGAACTCGAAGCGAGCGACGCGCAGACCACGGTCGCCCAAACCTTCGGCAAAGGCCGTCATGAAGGGACTGTCCATCGGCGCGCCGGCGCCATGCGCCAGAACCAGCGTCCTGAGAGCTTCAGCCGGGCCGTCGAAGAGAAAGCGCATGTCCGACATGACGACGACATAATTGTGAGGTCTAATATCAAGGGCAAGCGGAAGCTGACCGCCCTTGGAGCGGACTACAGCCTTTCGAGGCTGCGTCTCTGGAAGCGCTGTTGCGCGACCTGGCGGTCGCAACACGAGGGAAACATCGAGGAGTCGGCTGTGCGGCCGTCCCGTATATTCGCCTTGTCGCTGGCCGTCGTTCTGGCTCTCGCCGGTTGCGGCGGCGATCCGGGCGTGTCGGGGCAGCGCTGGCGCGCCCACCGCGATGGCGATTTGCCGTCCGCGCCCTTGCCGCCGGCGGTGGAGCGACAGCCCTCTCCGGCCGAAGCCCCCCCCGAGATCTCTGCGCAGGAGCCAGAGATCGAGGTCGCACCCACGGAGCCGGCGCCGGCCGTCGTGCCGCCGCATGTGCAACGCCGCCAAGCCTTTCTGGCCGCGTTGCCCGAGCGACGTAGCCGCCACGACCAGGTGCTTTGGGCACGGCTGACCGCTTACGACGACGCCCGCCGCCGTTCGGAGGCCCTGGCAGCCCTGCTTGCGGCCGAGAGCGACCAGGAGGTCCTGACCGCGCTCGACTGGACTATGAGCCGGATCTACGCCGGAAAGGGATCCTCGGCTTATCTCGCCGCCTATGCCCTGTTGCATCAGCGCGCCGGGATGGTCGAAGGCGCCATCGTGGGCGACCTCCTGGCTCGCCTCAGAATCGCCGAGGATGCCTCCCGCTGTGCCTCAGCCCAGGCAGCGCAGGACAAGCTGTTGCTGATCCGGCAGCTCCTGCTGCCGCTCGCGACGCCTTTGGACGAATTGGAGCCGGCCCATCGTGAGGCCCTGGCAGCCCATGTCCTGGCCGAGAACGTCACCTTGCCGCGTAACCACGAAGACGCATGGCTATGCCGCGGCGGCACGGAGTACGCTGAAAAGTATGTCGAGAAGCACCGCGACCCCAGAGCGATCCAGGCCCTGCGCATCCAGACGATGGACCAGACCATGGTTCTGCTGCCCGACGATCCGGAGATCGAGACCGGCGGATTCCGCACCGACTCGGCCTGGGAAGCGAGCATCGACGGCCTGCGCGCCGCCTTCCGGCGCAAGTATGGCCTTGCCGAGTGATTCCGAGGCGGGCCCTGGTCACGCGACCATGCGGGCCAGCGCGTGCCACCAGGAGACATCCCAGTAGCCTCGGGCTGCCCCGGAGGGCGACGGGAGCACGAAAATCCGGGTCGGGCCCAGGCGCTCGCTCTGGAGCCCGTATTCGGTGGCTCTGCCCAGATAGGCCTTTGCCGCCCGTTTCCCGACGAAAGCCAGGACCTGCGGCGCGAAGCGCAGGATCTTGGCGCGCAGCGCGGCAGGGTCATCGCTGCCGGGCGGCAGCTGGTGGTCCGCGCCGGAGGCGTCTTTCGCGATATCGGTTAGACCCAGACCGTAGTCTGTCAGGTTCGGGAAGGCCTCGGGCGTTAGCAGGGTCGGCGTCAGGCCGGTCGCCGCCAGGGTCGACCAGAAACGATTGCCCGGACCGGCGTAATAGGCACCGCGCAAGGCCGAGACGCGGCCGGCTGCGCTGCCGCAGAACACGATCCGTAGGCCGTGGTCCAGGACGTCCGGAAGGACAGGCAAGGCCGCTATTTCTTGCGGAAGCGATCCAGGGCGACGATGTTCTCGGCGCCGCCGTCGCCGCCGGCGGTCTTGGTCTGATCCGCGTTCTCGGCCGCCTCCGGCTGGGGCCGCGCGACCTCTGGCAGCTTGACCTGTGGCCCGGCTTCGTCGTCCTCCTGGCTTCCACCTTCGCTGGTCACGAACGACCATCCGAAGCGGACCGAGGGATCGGCGAATTCCACAACGGCGGCAAAGGGAATGACCAACTGCTCCGGCTTGCTGGAAAAGCTCAGGCTTACGGAGAAGTGATTCTCGGCCACCTCGAGGCCCCAGAACTGGTGCTGCAGGATGACCATCATCTCGTCGGGATAGCGCGCGCGCAGATAGTCCGGAATTACGACGTCGGGATGGTCGGTGCGAAAGGTGATGCAAAAGTGGTGTGTGCCGGGCAGACCATGCATGACAACGAACTCTAGCGACTGCCGCAGCACCTGTAGCAGCGCATCCTTAACCATTTTGTCATAGGGCAGGATGCCCTGCTTTACGCCGTCGTCCACCATCGCATTCCCTTGCTCGGGTTCACCCTCCGCCCGGACTGGCCATTGCGGAAAGGCGGTGGGGGGCTTCTGTTGCCCGGCGCCCCCCGGGCCGCGCTTACCTAGTGTTAGGCAGCGAGGGCCACACGAGAATTGTCGTTGGCACTTTTAAGACGGCCCGATAACGGCGGTACCATGCCGAGCGAAAAACATGCCTTTGAACGC
>JAAUYK010018301.1_pt1 | contig 13649 bp, 10 predicted proteins | sample 7278021 | NCBI WGS metagenome assembly JAAUYK01 (sample SAMN14350223, study PRJNA611818) | marine sediment metagenome | isolation source: surface marine sediment (1.8m) | place: French Polynesia: Moorea | collected 2018-08
AGAGCGTCGCCAGGGCGGTCAGGCTGACCGATGCGCGCTGCTCTGGTTCAACACCGGCACGTTGTGCAATCTCACCTGTACGAACTGCTACATCGAATCCAGCCCGAAGAACGACCGCCTGGTCTACATCACGGCCGAGGAGGTCTCGGCCTACCTAGACGAGATCGCCGAACTCGGCCTGCCGACCCTGGAGATCGGCCTGACCGGCGGCGAGCCCTTCATGAACCCCGCGATTATCGAGATCCTAGAGGCGTCCCTGTCCCGCGGTTTTCAGACCCTTGTGCTGACCAACGCCATGCGGCCGATGATGAAGTGCGCCGACCGTCTCGAAGCCCTGCTCAAGCGTTACGGCCAGGCCCTGATCCTGCGCGTGTCGATCGACCACTACACCAAGGCCATGCACGAGATCGAACGGGGCCCGCGCAGCTGGCAGCCGACCGCCGAGGGGCTGACCTGGCTGGCGCAGACGGGCTTCAACGTGCGCGCGGCGGGGCGCAGCATGTGGCAGGAGCCGGAAGAGAGCCTGCGCGCCGGCTACGCGCGCCTGTTCCAGGAGCTGGGGGTCGGGATCCATGCCGCGGACCCTGAGGCCCTGGTGATTTTCCCCGAAATGGACGCGGAAGCCGACGTCCCGGAGATCACCGAGAGCTGCTGGGGCATCCTGGGCATCGCGCCGGAGTCGATCATGTGCGCCAGCTCCCGCATGGTGGTCAAGCGCAAGGGCGATGCCCGCCCGGTGGTGATGCCCTGCACCCTGCTGCCCGACCAGGACGCCTTCATCATGGGCGAGACCCTGGCCGAGGCCCAGGACAAGGTGATGCTCAACCATCCGCACTGCTCCCGCTTCTGCGTCCTCGGCGGCGGGTCCTGCAGCAAAGCGACGTGAGCCTACGGATCGCCCGCGCCTACGCCCTGGCGGCCGCGCGCCACGTCACCCATAAGCGCAAAGGCGAGGCCGGGGAACCCTACATCAATCACCTCTGCGAGGTGGCGGAGCTGGTCGCCGAAGCGACCGACGGCGCCGACGAGAACCTGATCATCGCCGCGGTCCTGCACGACACGATCGAGGATACCGACACGACCTACAGCGAGATCCTGGCGTTGTTCGGCCAGGACGTCGCCGACCTGGTGCAGGAGGTGACAGACGACACCTCGCTACCGTCACGGGAGCGCAAACAGCGTCAGATCGCGAACGCGCCGAACAAGAGCCCCCGTGCCAAGATCCTCAAACTCTGCGACAAGACCTCCAACATTCGGTCCATGACGAGCAGCCCGCCGGCCCACTGGTCGGAGCAGCGCAGACTCGACTATCTGGATTGGGCCCGGCAGGTGATCGACGGCCTGCGGGGAGTCCACGCGGACTGCGAGGCCCGCTTCGACCAGGCGCTGGCCGAGGCCGAGCGGGTCTACCGCAAGCTGAGCGGTGATCAGCCGCGGTAGCGGCCGTCGATCTCCGCACGGTAGGCTTCGTACTCGGCCTCCGCGTCGGCGTAATCGATCTCGAGGGTGCGGATCGCCTGCTCGACCTCGATCTTCTCTTCGGTGAGCTGCTTCAGCTCGATCGCGATCGTGGCCCGCTCGGTCGGGATCAGCGCCGGCTCGACCATGCGCGCGGCCTTCTCGACCATGAGATACTCGATCTCCTCGGCCCGGGCCTTGCTTCGGCTCAACTGCTTGCCGATGCGGTTCACCTTCGTGCGGCGCTGGTAGAGGCCGAAGCCGTCGGCGTGGGCCGCGACGAAAGCCGGTTCCTGCGAGGCGGGGCAGAGTCCGCTGTAGCGCTTGCCGCTCAGGCCAATATTGTAGCCGTTCGCCGGCCGGCAATAGCCGGTCAGGCCTTCACCGTGACCGGCCAGATAGTCGTCGAACTTTGCGGTAATGCCGAACTCGGCGCAGGCTTTGCGATGCCGTCCAAAGCTGTCGGCGCTGTAGCCCTTGGCGCCGTCCTCGTAACCGATGGCGCGCCAATCGGCGGTCTGGCACTGGGCTTCGTCCATGCCCTTGCTGGCGCAGCCGGCCAGAGCAAGCAGCAGCATCGAGGCCAAGATAGAGCGCATGGTGATTCCTCCGCTTATCCCGGAGGTTTAGTCCAGGTGCTTTAAGGCTCGGTTAATCCTGGACCGATTGCTCGCGTACGGACGATCCGCTCAGTCCCGCCTGAAGTGCTTGCTGAGCGCCAAGCCCTGGCGCTGGTAGGACGAGCCGATATCGCGGCCATAGAGCTTGTCCGGCTGGTCGAGCAGGCGCTCGTAGACCAGCCGGCCGACGACCTGACCGTCCTCCAGTACGAAGGGCACCTCGTGGGAGCGCACCTCCAGGACAGCGCGGGTGCCTGAGTCCTCCGCATGGCCGAATCCGGGGTCGAAGAAACCCGCGTAGTGGACCCGGAACTCGCCCACCAGGGTATCGTAAGCGACCATTTCAGCGGCGTGATCCGGGGGCACGGTGACCGATTCCTTCGATGCCAGGATATAGAAGTCGTCGGGATTGAGGATCAGGCCTTCGCGCGGTCGGGCGCGGATCGGCTCCCAGAAGTCCTCGATCGCATAGGCGTTCTCCAGATCGACGTCGATCAGCCCCCGGTGCCTGCGGGCCTTGTAGCCGATCACGCCCTCGGGTTCGCTCGGCAGGTCGATGGTCAGCGGGATGCCCTGGGAGACATCGCTGCCCGGCAGATCCTTGTCGATCAGACGCACCTGATCGTGCAGCCGGCGCAGGGCGCTGTCGCTGTAGTGGTGCGTACCGCGCCGCAACCGAAGCTGGTTCAGGCGCGAACCGGCGCGCACCACGACGCTGAAGGCGCGCGGCGAGATCTCGACATAGAGCGGGCCTTCATAGCCGCTCTCCACGCGGTCGAACTCGACCGACCGGTCGGCGATCAGCCGGGTAAAGACGTCGATTCGCCCAATCGAGCTCTTCGGATTGGCGAGGCCGTAGATCCGGCTGCTCAGCTTGAGCTCTTCCTGCAGGGGCGCAATGTAGACGCAGCCCTTCTCTAGCACCGCGCCGCCGTCCAGGTCGATCTCGTGCATGCCGAAGGCGGCGATCTTCTCTTCCACGGTCGAACGCGGTCCCGGCAAGAACGAAGCGTTGACCCGGTAGGCCACCGGACCGAGCCGCAGGTCGAGGCTGGACGGCTGGATCTGCGCCTCCGATACCGCATCGCCGGCTCGGATCTCGCCGACCCTGAGCAGTTCGCGGATCGCCTGGGACGGCAGGATTCCGGTCGTGTAACGAAGAACGGACGGCCGCTCGCCGTCCGCCGTGATCGACAAGGGTTCCAAGGCCTGCGACATGCTACGTGACCTCCCGGAGCAGGCGCTCAAACTATCGTTTTGTTTCAATGCGATAAAATACTTTCTTTTGCACAGGCCGGAAGGAGTTACCCACCGTTCCATCCCGGCCCAGTCGTCGGGAATCCAACGCGGATCCCGGTTTTCCCCGCTTCTCACATACGCTCGGGCGTTTCAATCCCCAGCAGCGACAGGAGCAGTTCCAGCTGCTTCAGGCTGACCGCCGCCAGGCCCAGGCGTGACGCGCGCAGCGCTTCGTCGGTCTCGCTCAGGATGTGGCAGTTCTGATAGAAGCGGCTGAATTCCTGGGCCAGCCCGTAAGCGAAGTCGCAGAGCTCGTTGGGCGCGCGCCGCTCGTAGGCGGCCGCCACGGCGTCGGGCAGCAGCCCCAGGGTGATCACGAGGCTGCGCTCGACGTCGCCCGGCGGCAGGATCTCGCCGGCTTCGAAGCCGCGCGCCTCGGCCTTGCGCAGCAGCGACTTGATGCGCACCGCAGCATAGAGCAGGTAGGGCCCGGTCTTGCCCTCGAAGCGGGTGAAGCGGTCCAGGTCAAAGATGTAGTTGGACAGCCGGTAGTTGCTGAGGTCGGCGAAGCGAATTGCCGCCAGGCCGACCTTGCGCGCGATCTCGACCCGCTCTTGCTCCGGGTAGTCCTTGGCGAGGCCGGCTTCGTCGAGGCGCTTCTGCGCCATCTCCCTGGCCCCGTCGATCAGGTCGCCCAGCTTCATGACGCCGCCCGCGCGGGTCTTGAAGGGCTTGCCGTCTGGGCCGTTCACCGTCCCGAAGCCGATATGCTCGAGCGTCGCGCCGCCGTCGATGCCCGCCTTGTGGACGGCCCGGAAGACCTGTTCGAAATGGAGGTGCTGGCGCTGGTCGACCACGTAGAGCACCAACTCGGGCCCGATCTCCCGGCGGCGGTGCTCGACCGTCGCCATGTCCGTCGTGCTGTACATCACCGCGCCGTCCGACTTCAGCAGGATCAGCGGCGGGATCTCCTTCTTGTCGTCGGCCTCGGCCACCGATACGACGATGGCGCCCTCGCTTTCCTCGGCGACGCCCTTCTGCCGCATCTCGTCGACCATGGGCTCGATGAGGTCGTTGACCGCCGCCTCGCCCAGCCAGAGATCGAAATGGACCCCCAGGCTGCCGAAGTCCTTCTTCATGGCGGCGATCGAGATGTCCATGAAGTGCTGCCACAGCGCCCGGTAGCCGGGCCGCCCGACCTGCAGCTCGGCGGTCGCCTCGCGCGCCTTCTCGAGCTCCTCCGGCTCGGCTTTGCATCGCGCCGCCGCCTCGGGATAGATCCGCTCCAGGTCCTCCAGGCTCACCGGGCTCTCCGCCGGATAGGGCCCGGTGAGCGCAGCGTCGAAGTAGGGCCAGTCGGGGTGGCGCTGGGCCAGCTCGTTGATCAGCATGCCCATGGGCAGCCCCCAGTCGCCCATATGCACGTCGCCCCAGGTCTTGTCGCCGGCGAAGGCGAAGAGGCGGCGCAGCGAGTCGCCAATGATCGAGGCGCGCAGGTGGCCGACGTGCATCGACTTGGCGACGTTGGGCCCGCCGTAATCCAGGATCACGCGGCGCGGCTTCTCGACCTCGGGGCAAGCGAGACGCGGATCGGCGGCGATCGCATTGGCCCGTTCCGCCAGGAAGACGTCGGTCACGTCGACGTTGATGAAGCCGGGGCCGGCGATTTCGGTCCGGGCGATGCGGGGGTCGTCCTTCAGGACCGGCCCGGCCAGAATCTCCTCGGCAATCTGGCGCGGCGCCCTTCGCGCCACCTTGGCAGCAGGCATGGCGCCGTTGCACTGGAACTGCGCGAGGTCGGGACGGTCCGAGCGTCGCACCCGGCCCAGATCCCGAGGCAGGTCGAGGGCCTCGAAGGCCCCGGCCATGAGGTCGGTCAGGATGGCGGTGAGAGAGCTCATGGGTCGGCGGCAACCGTCGCGCTGCGATGGGCAAGTCGAGGACTTGCCGGGAGTCGCCGAGCGGGATAGCGCAGCCGGGGCGGAGGGACAAGCCCCGGCGGATTTGCGACGGCCCGGGTCGCAATTCGTCGCGCCCCGCGGCCGGCGCGTGTCATCCTTTCTCCCAGGAACGGACCGCCATGGGAGGTCGCGGCATGAACCACGCCCGTGCCCCAGGACCCGACGTCGGCGACCTCGTGGACCTGCAACGCTATCCGATCCACGAGCCCGGCCGCCGGCCCTATCGGGATCTTGTCGAGGCCTGCCGCGCGGAGATCGCCGCGCGCGGCTGCGTCTCCCTACCCGCCTTCCTGACCGGCGCGGCGCTGGCCGCGCTGCGTGACGAGAACGAGGAAGTCTCGCACCGCGCCTACGTCTCGCGGCGCCGCACCAACGTCTATTTCGGCGCGGACGACGAGGATCTCCCGGCGCACCACCCGAAGCGGATGTTCATGGAGCGGACCAGCGCCTTCGTCCCGGCTGACGAGATTGCCGCCGCCTCCGTGCAGCGCCGCCTGTACGACTGGCCGCTCTTCACCGCCTTCGTCGCCGACTCTCTGAGTGAAGTGGTGCTGCACAAGTACGCCGACCCAGTCGCCGATACCATCGTCAACGTGGTCGGGCCGGGCGAAGCCTTCCCCTGGCACTTCGACACCAACGACTTCTCGGTCTCGATCCTGACCCAGCCCGCCGACGAGGGCGGACTCTTCGAATACGCCCCCAATATCCGCTCGCCCGATGACGAGAACTACGCGGGCGTGGCGCGCGTCCTGGCCGGCGGGCGCGAGGGCGTGCTTTCCCTCGATCTCGCCCCCGGCGACCTGCAGATCTTCAAGGGCCGCAACTCGCTGCACCGGGTGACCGAGGTCGCCGGCAGGCGGCCGCGCTTCACGACGATTTTCTCCTACGCCCGCGAGCCCGGCATGATCGGCCGTGTCGAGCGTACCCGCCAGCTCTACGGCAAGGTCCTGCCGGTGCACATAGAGGCCGAACGCGCCGGCGAGCGCAGCGACCGCCTGGAAGACTGACCAGCCCTTCCTGGCGGTCCGTCACTTTATCGGCGACGCGCCGAACGAACTGGCCTAGTCTGTCGGCCGCCCCTGCCTCTTCCGAAGGAGCGCGCGCCATGCCCCTGCCCCGCACATCCCTCGTCATTACCCTCACCCTCGTCTCCGCGCTGCTTTCGGCATGTGAAGCGTTCGGCGGCAAGGATCCAATGCTGACCGGCACCTACTGGCGGCTGGTCGAGCTGGAGGGCAAGCCGGCACAGCCCGGTGCCGAGGGCCGAGAGATCCACATGATCCTCGAAGCGGACATCAATAAGGTCAGGGGCTATGCTGGCTGCAACAACTTCACCGGTGGCTTCGAGTCCAAGGGCCAGAGCCTGAGCTTCGGTCCCGTGGCGGCGACCCGCCGCGCCTGCATCGGCGACATGGACCAGGAGTTGGATTTCCTCAACGCGCTCGACCGGACGGATCGCTTCGCGCTGACCGGCGATCAACTGGTGCTCTACGACAAGAAGGGCGCCGCCAGCCTGGGCTTCGAGGCCGGCACTCCCTGACGATCGGTCCCGGCGCCTTAAGCGGCCCGCATTTCGTGCAGGAACTCTTCGATTCGGGTCTTCAGGCTCTCTGATTCGCGCGACAGTTCCTGAGCGGCGTTGAGCACCTGCTCGGCGGCGCCGCCGGTCTCCTTGGCCGTCGCGCTTGTTCACTAGTGATTTTCTGATATAAAACAACACTTTCGACGGAAAGATTGAACAAGTCACCGAGCCTTCGCTTCGGAGGTCCGGCGCCCATTCCCGGGTCCGGCCTCTATCATGCCGGCCAGCGTCTCGACCCGGTCGGCTTCCCCGGCCGGCTTGTCCCAGCGGATTCGGTGGACCCTGGGGAAGCGCATGGCCAGGCCGGATTTGTGGCGGGTCGAGGGGTGTACCGCGTCGAAGGCGACCTCGAGTACGAGACCGGGCTTTACGGCCCGCACCGGGCCGAAGCGCTCGACCGTATTGTCCCTCACCCACTTGTCGAGGCGCCTAAGCTCCTCGTCGGTGAAGCCGAAGTAGGCCTTGCCGACGGGCACCAGTTCCTCCCCGGCCTCGCCACTGCGCCAGGCCCCGAAGGTATAGTCGGAGTAATAGGAGGAGCGCTTGCCGTGGCCCCGCTGGGCGTACATCAGGACGGTGTCGAGGGTAAGCGCGTCGCGTTTCCACTTGAACCATGGGCCCTTCTGGCGGCCGGCCAGGTAGGGGCTGTCGACCCGCTTGATCATCAGGCCCTCGATGCCCCGTTCCCGCGCCGTCTCGCGCCTCGCCTTGAGCTCATCCCAGGTCGCGAAAGGGATCAGCGGCGAGAGGTCCATGCGTTCCGGCGGACCGGCCGCGAACCAGTCTTCCAGCCGCTGGCGCCGCTCCGACAAGGGCTCGCCGCGCAGGTCCTGGCCATCCAGGAACAGCAGATCATAGATTCGCAGATGCGCGGGAAAACCCGACAGTTGCCTGGCCGAGACGGTCTTCCGATTGAGGCGCTGCTGCAGGTCGTTGAAGGGCGCCACCTCGCCATCCCGGACCACCAGCAGTTCCCCGTCGAGCACGGCATTGAAGCGGGCGGCGCCCAGGAGGTCCGGAAAGGCCCGGCTGATCTCGTCGCCATTCCGCGAGAAGAGCCTGGCCTGGGTCCCGTCCGCAGCCAGCTGGACCCGGATACCGTCCCACTTCCACTCGGCGAGGAACTCCCCCGGCGGCATGTTCCCGATGTCCGTCTCTTCCAGGGGCTGCGCCAGCATGAAGGGCCGGAACGCGGCGCGCTGATCAATCCTCGGCTTCGATGCCCTGCCTTCCAGCCAGGCGAAGAGCTCCTCGAAGGGCGGGTCCAGGCCGTGCCACAGCTCCTCGATCTCGGCCAGCACCGAGGCGTCGTCGCCCTCGCCGGGCATGGCCGCCAACGCCGTCTTGGCCAGGCGGGCCGATACGCCCACCCTAAGGCCGCCGGTGATCAATTTCAGCAGGGCCCAGCGGCCCGTCGCGTCGAGCGCGTCGAGCCAGGATTCGAGCAGGCTGGGCACTGTACTCCGTCCGGCGGCGCGCAAGCGCTCCACGACCTCGGCAAGGTCGGGCGGACGGTTGGCGCCCGGCCGCGCCGGCCAGATCAGCGCCGTCGTCTCGGCGAGGTCGCCGACATAGTCGTAGGACCAGGCAAAGAGCACCGGGTCGACCCGCGTTTCCACCAGGCCGCGGACCAGCGCAGGCTTCGCCGCCGGAAAATCTCGCCGCCCGGTAAGGGCCGCCAGGGCGTAGCCCCGCGCCGGGTCCGGGGTCGCCTGGAAATAGCGCGTCATGAGGCGCAGCTTGTCGTTGCGCGAGGCGGTGAAGACCAGGCGGTCGAGGAGCTCGGCAAAGGCCTTCACGCCGGGGACTCCAGGGGCGGCTCCAGGGGCGCGTCCACCGGCTCCTCCTGCTCGCTCTCGCCGCGGCCGATCAATGACAAGGCGCGCGCCCGGAAGCCGGCGGCGGAAGCCTGGTGCACAAGCGCCTCCTCGTTGCCGTGGGTGACCCAGACCTCCGGGGCACCAACCTCGGCGAGCGTGGTCGTCAATTCATCCCAATCGGCGTGATCTGAGATGACCAACGGCAGCTCGACACCGCGCTGACGGGCCCGCTGGCGCACGCGCATCCAGCCGGACGCCATGGCGGTCACCGGCTCCGCCAATCGCCGCGACCAGCGGTCGGACAGAGCCGAGGGCGGCGCCAGGATGATCGCGCCGCGCAGTTCCTCTCGTCCGACCCCAGCAACCGGTCGCAGCTCGCCGAAAGCGAGCCCGAAATCCCGGTAGAGGTCGGTCAGGCGCATGAGCGCGCCGTGCAGATAGATCGGCCGCTCGTAGCCGGCCTCGCGCAGCAGGGCGAGTACCCGCTGCGCCTTGCCGAGCGCGTAGGCCCCGATCAGATGGGGACGCTCCGGAAAGGCGGCGATTGACGACAGCACCTTGGCAACCTCCTGGTCCGCCGGTGGGTGGCGGAACACCGGGAGACCGAAAGTCGCCTCGGTGATGAAGACGTCACAGGGAACCGGCTCGAAAAGGGGACAGGTGGGGTCGCGCCGCCGCTTGTAGTCGCCCGACACCACGACCCGGGACCCGCGCCACTCGAGCACAGCCTGGGCACTGCCGAGCACGTGGCCGGCCGGCATCAGCCGGACCGCGACCTCGCCTACTCTGAGGGTTTCGCCGTAGCCGAGGCTCTGCTTCGTTACCCAGGCGGAGTCGCCGTAGCGCACGCCCATGATGGCGAGGGTCTCGGCCGTGGCGAGGACGGCTTGGTGACCCGGCCGCGCGTGATCAGCGTGACCGTGGGTGATCACCGCGCGATCGACCGCCGCCGTCGGGTCGACGTAGAAGCCGCCCGGCTCGCAGTAGAGACCCCTGCCGGTTACCCACAGCCAATCCTCGACACGTCGCCCGCTCATCGCGACAGCCTAGTGCGGAACATAGGCAGCCGGAACCACTTTGTGGCGCCGCACGGCCCGCTGAAACCGCGCCGGATCATGTGCTTAGAGCGGAAACGCTAAGGGCGGTGGCCTGCTTCGACCGCGAGGTGGAAGGGATAGAAAAGAGGGTCACAAACAAAGCACCTAGTCAAAATCGAAGGTGCTCTTGGGAATTTTAACGCCTTGTTTCATGGAGTCCCTTGGCGTAACCATGATGCAAGAGAATCCGTTATTCGTAGTCTATCGATTACTTTTGACCCTTTAGCTGCCATCAGTCGGTTCGGCGGAGAATGACTTCAGCGACGCGATCGGCGGGCTCCTTCGCGCTTCACGAAAGGCTCGCGGAGGACACCTTCCCGGTTGCCCGCTGGGCTCTGTCGCGCGTGCTTCTGATGAACGACGCCAACTTCCCCTGGCTCATCCTGGTCCCGGAACGGCCGGGCCTGCGCGACCTGCACGATCTCCTGCCGAACGACCTCGCGACGATCATGGACGAGATGGTGCGGGCATCGCGCGCGCTCCAGGGCCTCTTCAAGCCGGACAAGATGAATGTCGCCGCGCTCGGCAACATGGTCCCCCAGCTCCATATCCATGTGATCGCACGGTTCGAAACAGACTCCGCCTGGCCGAAGCCGGTCTGGGGCGCGGCGCCGCCGCAGCCCTACGAGCAGGAGATCGCCGAGGAGCTGGTCTCCGATCTGCGGGCGGCCTTCGCCGCCTGCTGAGACCCGAATCACGCTTTCGAAGCGCAGGCGCGGCGCTATCATGCCCGCCATGTCCGATCCGCTCGAGATTCGTCCGGAAGTCGCCGAGGCCGTTGCGCACCATGGGCCCGTCGTCGCGCTCGAGTCGACGCTGATCGCACAGGGGCTGCCCTACCCCGCCAATCGGGAAACCGCCCTGGCGGCCGAAGAGCGCGTGCGCACCGCCGGTGCCCTGCCGGCGACCATCGGGATCGCCGGGGGCCGCGTCATCGTCGGTCTGTCCCGCGCCGAGATCGAGACCTTCGCCACCGCGTCCGATGTCATCAAGGTGAGCCGGCGCGACATCGCCCAAGCGGTCGCCAGCGGCGTCACGGGCGCGACCACCGTGGCGGCCACGATGTTCGCGGCCCACCGCGCCGGCATCCCGATCCTCGCTACCGGCGGCATCGGCGGGGTTCACCGCGGCGGCGAAGCGAGCCTGGACGTTTCCGCCGACGTGATCGAACTGGGCCGCACGCCGGTCGCGGTCATCGCCTCGGGGGCCAAGTCGATACTCGACCTGCCGCGCACGCTCGAGGTGTTGGAGACCCAGGGTGTCGCAGTCATCGGCTATCGCTGCGACGAGTTGCCGGCCTTCTACCTCCGCGCCAGCGGCCTCGCCCTCGAGGCCCGGGTCGACACGCCCGCGGCTGCGGCCGAGATCCTGCGCAGCCAACGGCTGCTCGGCCTGACCAGCGGCACGCTGATCGCCAACCCGCCGCCCGATGACGACGCCCTGGACCGCGACGCCTTGGAGGCTTGGCTGACCGAGGCGGAACGGCGCGCGGCGGACGAAGAGATCGTCGGCAAGGCGGTGACTCCCTACTTGCTACGGCAGCTGTTCGACCTCAGCGGCGGCCGGACGCTCGCGGCCAACATCGCGCTGATCGAAGCCAACGCGGCGCTCGCCGCCGAGATCGCCGTGGAGCTCGCCGCCCATGACTGAAGCGCTCGACCTCGGGGAATCGGCCGGGCCGCCGGCCGCCGTGGCCGCCACCTCTCCTCTCCTGCCTGAGCACTTCGCCGCCTGGTTCAGGATGCGCGGCTGGGCGCCGCACCGACACCAGCTCGATATGCTCGCGGCCGCCGACGCGCGGCAGTCGGCCCTGCTGGTCGCGCCGACCGGCGGCGGCAAGACCCTGGCCGGATTCCAGCCAAGCCTGATCGAGCTTTCCCAGGCGCCCCACGCCGGCCTGCATACGCTCTACGTTTCGCCGCTGAAGGCGCTCGCTGTCGACATTCACCGCAACCTGACCACGCCGATCGAGGAGCTCGGGCTGGATATCGCCTGCGAGACGCGTACCGGCGACACGCCCCAGTCGAAGCGCCAGCGGCAGCGCCGCCGGCCGCCGCAGATTCTGCTGACCACGCCGGAGTCGCTCTCGCTCATGCTGTCCTACGCGGACGCGCCGAGGGTGTTCCAGGGCCTGCGCTGCGTGATCGTCGACGAGTTGCACGCGCTCGCCGACAACAAGCGCGGCGATCTGCTGAGCCTCGGCCTCAGCCGCCTCGATGCCCTGGCGCCGGAGTGCCGGCGGGTCGGGCTCTCCGCGACGGTGCCCGATCCCGACGCCCTGCTGGCCTGGCTCTCGGCCAGCGGCCGGGTCGATCGGGAAACGCCCCGTCTGATCAAGGCGCCCGGCGGCCCCGATCCCGAGATCGAAATCCTGGTGACCCGCGAACGCCTGCCCTGGTCGGGCCATATGGCGATCCACGCGCTCGCCGAGGTCTACCAGCGTGTCCACGAGGCCGGGACGACCCTGGTCTTCGTCAACACCCGCGCCCAGGCCGAGCTGGTGTTCCGCGCCCTCTGGCGGCTCAATGAGGACGCCCTGCCGATCGCCCTGCACCACGGCAGCCTCTCGGTCGAGCAGCGGCGCAAGGTCGAGACCGCCATGTCGGACGGCAGGCTGCGCGCCGTGGTCGCAACCTCTTCGCTCGACTTGGGGATCGACTGGGCGGCCGTCGACCTGGTGATCCAGGTCGGCGCCCCCAAGGGGGTCTCGCGCCTGCTGCAGCGGATCGGCCGCTCGAACCACCGTCTCGACCGGCCGAGCCGCGCGCTCCTGGTCCCCGCCAACCGCTTCGAGGTGTTGGAGTGCCGGGCCGCCTTGGAGGGCCTGCGTGCCGGCACCCTCGACGGCGATCCGCCCCGGCCCGGCGGGCTCGATGTGCTGGCGCAGCACATACTCGGGTCCGCCTGTTCCCAGCCCTTCACGGCCGACGGACTCTACCGCGAGGTGACCAGATCGGCGCCCTACGCCGGCCTCGGCCGGACCGACTTCGACGACGTGCTCGCCTTCGTCGCCGACGGCGGCTACGCGCTGGCCAACTACGAACGCTACCGCCGCCTGACGCGCGACGGCCAAGGTCAGTACCGCATCGCGTCCCAGGTCCACGCCCGCCGCTACCGCATGAACGTCGGCACGATCGTCGAGGCCCCGACCCTCAAGGTTAAGCTCAAGCGCGGGCGCTTTCTCGGCGAGGTCGAGGAATACTTCGCCAACGGGCTGGTGCCCGGCGACACCTTTGTTTTCGCCGGCGAGCTCCTGCGCTTCGAGGGCGTGCGCGAAACCTGGGTCGAGGTAAGTCGAGCCCAGGCCGGCGACGAACCCAAGGTGCCGGCCTTCATGGGCGGTCGCCTGCCGCTCTCGACCCACCTCGCCGACCGGGTGCGAACCATGCTGGAAGGACCGGCCCAGTGGGGCGCCCTGCCCGAGGCGGTCGGCGAGTGGCTGCGGCTGCAGCGCTGGCGCTCGGTCATGCCGCCGGCCGACGGCCTGCTGGTCGAGACCTTTCCGCGCGGGCAGAAGGAATTCATGGTCGCCTACTGCTTCGAGGGCCGCAACGCGCACCAGACGCTCGGCATGCTGCTGACCCGGCGGATGGAGCGCGCCGGTCTGGGTCCGCTCGGCTTCGTCGCGACCGACTACGTTCTGGCGGTCTGGAGCCTCGAAGCGGTCACTGACGTGGCCAGCCTGTTCGACGAGGACATGCTGGGCGACGACCTGGAGGCCTGGATGGCCGAGTCCTCGATGCTGCGCCGCACCTTCCGCAACGTGGCGGTGATCGCCGGGCTGATCGAGCCGCGCCATCCCGGCCGGGAGAAGACCGGCCGCCAGGTGACCTTCAACGCCGACCTGATCTACGACGTGTTGCGCAAGCACG
>JAAUYK010013577.1_pt1 | contig 13647 bp, 8 predicted proteins | sample 7278021 | NCBI WGS metagenome assembly JAAUYK01 (sample SAMN14350223, study PRJNA611818) | marine sediment metagenome | isolation source: surface marine sediment (1.8m) | place: French Polynesia: Moorea | collected 2018-08
ACTCGTTTTAGGAGTTGGACAGGCAGTTCTAAGCTCTCCTGAATCAGGGTCGCCACTTGCCCGACGGTTCACCCAGGAAGCCGTTCTTTCTGCTCTTCGCGTAGTTGATGGTGGCCCTGACCAGACTGAGAAAGGAGATCAGCGCTGAGATGTAGGCGAACTGCCTGTTACTATTCAGGAAAACCTGCAAAAACGATCGCTTCAATTACTGCCCACATCAAATAGGGACGAATTGGGCACTTTATCAAACTTTCCGTGTTCGATGTAGTTTCGGCCAGTGCAAGAAACATGACAAGAATGACGATCTGAGGGAAGTGCTCCACGCTATTCTCGTTTGCCCGGAACTCTGTGCTGAGAGCGTGGACGCGGTGAGTGGTCTCTCTTATGTCCGCCAGTGTTTCCTCATACGAGGCGTCCAGGTTTGAGCTCGCTTTCAGGGCCTTTTCAATGGTAGCCATCGCGCTGATTTCTTCCCACCGTAGCCTCATGTGCCTACAAAGGAGAAGTCCCAGACTGGGTTTGCCTCAAAGGGTGTATTTTTTTCGTCACCACTCGTGCAAGTAAGCGGGCATCAGAGGCGTGCAGAGGACGGACGCGGATTTCCGAAGGCAGCCTTTTCCTCGATACAAAGGGTGTCGAAGTGCGCTGACGGCGTTGCACGCCTCTGTCAGACAGACGGAAATGAGGATGGCCACTAGGATCCTCTTGGCGAATTGTGCGTCTTCGGAGGTCAAGATGTAGACGACGACTCTGAAGAAAGAGGTTATGTACTGGAGTACTGAAAACTCTACGAACAGTGTACGCGTAGCTCATACCTGTATGCAAGTAGGCCATCTTTGACAATGGCCGCGTAGTGCAGCAGCACGTACTTTACCGCAGTGCTTGGCAACAACACCGACTTTGGTCAACCCCGTTACTCTCTTCCAAGAAGATGCTAACGCCGCCGGAACGACCTTGCTCAACCACACGCTGACCTTGACCGTTAGAGAGCGGTCTACGTGGTCGTAGAAGGCGCCCGTCACGTCGTTGGCCAAATTGATCATGTGGTTTAGGATATAGAGCATCATCTTGACATTTACAGGGGTACCTGTAAATTTAAAAAAAATAGGAGAGTGTGGAGTCTAATCCAAGACACTTAGGCCTAATTGTACAACACACTTTTATAGGGCCTAAGGTGGCCTATAACTGCTTTGCTTGTAATAAAGATTTTTGTAGGACCTCTAGGTTAGGAGTAATAGCTTCAGTCTCATTCTTGCTGGAATACCCCTCGTAGTATGTGACGCTGACGTAGTAAAAAGAATGGGTACATGGACGCATATAGTACTACATATATACGAGCAAAATTAACACAATCGTCGATATTACGTAGACTACACCTGGAGCACGAGGTTTGCGGTTGCATGCTCGGGTGTGGGATTAGGCACGTAAAAAAGTAGTAACCAAGTGGATTACATAATACAACTGGTGGCAACGGGTCATTGTAAACATTTGCGTACTACATACGTAGTACGTACTGTAGTACACCTTCGAAGAAGTGGTACAGGCAGGCAGAATGCGACCTACACAGAAGCCGTTACAGATATTCTTCTGGCATTATGCACGTACACTATACGATCTAATTAAATCGACATACCGAAGACGTCTGTTTTAGGTAAAATTATGTGTAGGTAGGTTCATAGGAATACGTAAAACTAAATAACCTGTCTAATAAAAGGGCAGGAAAGAGTGATGGCAGATGCCAAAGATTAATCGTTTTTATCAACTCACTGTATTACACAGGCACGCATATACAGCCTACAGTGATTGCTCCGGAGGGCATATACTATATGGGGCCTCACGTCCGATTTAGCTAACGACTTTCGTCCTTCCTTCTGCCTGCTGTCTCTCTCGATATCGATTTGTGCCCCTGGTAATTCCGTCGCCCTCTGTTTATTCTCCATTGCCAGTAAGCCGCTTGCTGGCCGGCCGAGGCCGGGTACGTCCCCTCTCTCCCTCCGGGCCTTTCTTTGCCCCAGGATTAAGCCAGTCAGCCAGAATTAACAAGCACTGCTTTCGGAAACGAGCGTTGACGTTACGTCATCGCGGCGATACAGCAGAAAATGTTTAGAAAGGCATTTTTTTGTTTGGTCCCTGCAGGTGAACGTACGCGTACGTGTAGATCTGATTAGTTCTCCGTTATGAAGCCGCTGCTCGTAATATTACCAGATCGGATCAGTGCGTAGGCAATCCGGAGTACAATTAAGTACGTAGTACAATCTCCGAATAGGGAAGTCTCTTTTCTCGTATAATATGAGTGCTTTTGCGTCAAAGCCACCGACCGGACTCGCTCTACCGGTCAGCCTTCTTGGCTCCGGGGCCAGTGCTGAGCAAACAAAAATTCATAGCCGCGCGGCGACGGCAAAGGAGGGCACCAACCTCGATCTCTCCCGGTCCGGCTTTCCTCCTTCCTCCTGCCTGTCTGGACTCTTTTGAACTTTTTCTTCAATAACCAAAGTTGAAGCAGGAGCAGGTAGTACTAATAGAGCTGGATGAAAGGCGCGCCTGCCTGCTATCCGCCACCTTGACTTGCTCTATCTTCCCTCTTCCGGCTCAATCGCGCTTCGATCTCAATGCGCAGTATTGTACACGTTTATACGTACTACTTGAACAGTACCCATTGCGAAATAGCCTTAACCAGTCGTGCTCGTAGCCAGTTCCGCCGCTTCCGCATTAAAACGGCTTTCCAAGATGGCCTATAGGTAGGTAGTAGGATTGTGGTTGGTAATCCAATGATTTTCCTTTAGACTCCACGGTAATTCCTTCCTTTTGTGTGTGTCTGAGAAACTCGCCCTCCCGCCTCTCCACTCCATCTCTCTCTCTCTCTCTTCAGTGCCTCGCCTCTTTTTATCACTTTCCGTCTGAGTAGCGCGTCGCGTCGCCGCTCTCTCTCCCTCTCTCCCTCCCGTCAGCCCGCCCATGAGAGGAGAAAGCGATCGAGTCGAGACAGTCAAAGAAGGAGGAAGAAGGCCTTGTTATTCGTTGCAAGCAGTCTGCAAAGCTGCCATCAAGATATCCAGTCGGAGAAAAGCTTCGCTCAAGTCGATATTGGCATTGAACGAAGGATCGAGGATGGGAGTCCCGCAACAAATTTAAGGACGCTCTCTTGGAAACGAAACGAAACGGTGGCATGAGGGAGTCGACTAGTTAAGTAGGGTATTGATGTAGTACGTGTACCTGGTATACGTGTATAAGTAGTATTATCTGTAGCCTCCGTGGTCATGCAACTCAAGGGAGGAAAATAGAAAAGATAGTTGGAATTAATGTACGTCGTACTGCATAGGTGGTCGGAGATACGCAGACATAGTACTGATATTAGGCAGAAGGCTTTATTGTACGTAGTCTTTTCCTCACTGTATGCAATCTACCTATCCCTAAGTTTAGGAGACAGCATCTCTTAATTGAAGGTATCGATCACGTATAACGTACTCGTATAACGTACTCGCTTTGTGTAGCCATATTTGTTCGCTAGCCGGCTTTCATTAAGTTTCCATCCACCCGGCAACGGTCGAGCGAGCAGAGCGGGGACATCGCGCGCGTTATACCTCTCAGCTCAAGCCTCCTTCCCGCTTCTCCCTCCCCTCCCGCCCCTCCGCCTTCCCTCGCGATCGCGCCGCTCTCAACGTACGTACGAAAGGTAGCTAGGTAGGCCTGACGACCTACGGCAACGGAGGACAGGCCTACGGACACGAACGGAGAGCGAGCGAGCGAGCGAGCGAGCGCGAGACCCAGTGAGTCCTCCACGAGCGAGCGGACTTACGTACCTGCTCTGTAGTCTCATAGTCAGCGGTCATAAGGGAAAATAGGCAATTTTAACTGTTCGTTAAATTTGTAAACTGTGTAGTCCCATAGGGTCTGCATATACTCTGGTTGTATGGACGTCTAGAAACCCTTCTGAGGCGCCGTTCTTTCTGTTCGTCGTCGGCAGCGATGGCTCTTCCTCGCTCGCTCGTCCGTCGGTCTTTCTGCGCAGCGCGCTCCCACTCCCACTCCTCTCTGCACCTCCCACCGGAGTTGGGAGTTCGTTCGTGTGTTCCGCCACCAGTAGCTTTTCCGTGGGTCTAGCGAAAGTGCGTGAGTGTGCGTGATTCCCTCGTACGTTAGCCAGTCAATCCGCGACGATGGATTTAAAGCCGGAGGACGAGCAGGGAAAGCAGCGGCTTCGCCGCCCCAGTGTCGTCTACGAGGAGAAGATCCCAGTGTTGAACGCGCGCCACACACGACGCGGAAGCAGCAGCTGCACGATGATCGGACTCAGGATCACGGACTTTGCGCCCGCGGACACGACAGACCCGGGTGGCGGCGGCGGCGGCGGGCGCGAGTTGGGCTTCGGCGCCGAGGTGCCGGCGGCGACGGTCAACAGGAGGAGGAAGAAGAGCGCCGACGCGATGCTCGTCAGGCAGCACGGTGACGGAAACGGAAACGGGAGCATTAAAGAGTGGCGCCGGATGAGCGCGACCAGGAAAGTGAAAGCATCGGCAAACTTCTTAGATGAGGCTAGTGTACATCTTAATGCCGGTGGGCCTTTTTTGACGACGTGCCTTTAAGATATGCTGAGGTGTACGGCTACGTCTGAAATGTGGTTTCTTTCCAACTGAGACGGAGTAAAGTTCCCTCCGTCCCTCTTCCAGCAAGTTGTTAAATGTCAGAGAATGTGAAGGGAGGGAGATGGCGGCCGGGCCGGCGCTGATGCAAAAGTGCATTCGCCGAAACCAACCCTATAGCTGGATGGCTGTGCGAAAATATTTGAAAATTTTGCACTCCACTGAAGCTTAATAATTGAGGGAGAGTGAAGTTTGCCAACTGGAAATTACCTGTACTACGAACGCAATCCAGGGCCGAGGACAGATCAGGCGAATTATGTATTGACGTCGCCAGAAAGTCAGCAGCGCGGGGAAACTCCGTCGACAATGACCACACGGCCGACGACGAAGACGATGAGGAGAGAGACAACGGCGACGAGGACGAAGACGACGAGGGCGACGACGTCGTGACCATCATCTCCCCGGTGGGCTCCCGCCGCTGCTCCAACGAGACGACGACGGGGTCCGTGTCGCCGTCGGGCCTCCTCTCCGCGTCCGCCTCCACGTGCGAGCTGTGCCGGTCAGCGTCGAGGAACACACTCCGGGTGCCCTCCTCGCTCAACTCGTCCACTTCGTCCGTGGAGGACGATCCCAGGGAGATCATCAGGCGGCGGTCGCTGCCCAAAGCCAGGAAACGTGTCCAGTTCGTGATGGCAAAAAAGAGGACGAATATAAATACACTGAAATTGGAGCCCTATAGTACTACTAAAGGATCATCCGGTAGTTTCTGTAACGCGATGTCGTGCCCGATAAAATCCCGCCGACACGAAAGGACCTCGATCCGACTAAAGGAGCACCGAGTGCGTGGACCACTCTCAGCACGTCGGCACCGTCGCCGGCCACGCTCACCCTCCCGCCCCCGTTGTCATCCACGCGCACCCGCCGCCGCTGAGGAGGTACAGCGCGGCCGCGGGACAAGGACATCACCACCACCACCACCAGCACCAACAACAGCTCTCCCCGCACCAGCTGCACCAGTCTCCGAACCTGCTCGGTCCCGACTTCATCCGCGGCCGTCGGGCTAGCATGATGGCGTCCACGGTGGCCACGGAGAAGGAACGGCTCACGCTCATGGGAGTCATTGTGAAGAGGAGGCTGTCAGACCAGGTAGAGAGCATTATTGCCACTGGCCGGCCGACCAAATGAATTTCCTTTAACCACCTGTTTACGGACCGCCGCCGCCGCGTGTTATCAGGGCTAGCAAAAAAGGAGCGGCTTTTGGGAAGGCAAAAAGTTGGAAGGCATTATACTACTTTCCGGAGAAGGAGAACTTTTTCGCTTGGAGCTTTTTTGCCGTCGCTACGCCAGTTCCGAGGTCCGACTACTCGCCTAGCCATTTAATAACAGACCTATAGACCTGTACGTCGGTTTTGGCTGCTATAGCTACTCAGTCTCGAGTCGGAGAGGTACTGCTCTGAGTTGTACGTGATGCCCTTGTGTCACCTCGACTAGCGGCTTTGATCATTCGGAGGAGACAGCCAGCGGGGAGGCGAAACTAGGTGGAGACATGATAAGTGTATGCGAATACGTAGCTTCCCAATCAAAGTGCTGCATGAATTGCGAGATCTTATCCGAACCAAAATATTGCGTCGGTGACCCCTGTCTGAAAGGAAAGAACTCAGTAAGAAGTCTGAATATCAGGGTTTTATCTTTCTCCTGGCACTGTCCGTGCTGCTTTTGGCTTTCTCTATGCACTACTGTGTATTTCCTAGTCTGGTGCTATATGGCGCTAATATCCGACAGCGGATGTACGTAGTCAGCCAAGCGAGCACGTACGGCGCTTCCCTGCGGTTACGAAAACGAGTATTTATTGCCCAGACTTTCTTCCTGGCTTCCTCCTTCTTCTTCTTTCCGATCCGCCGGAGCTGCGCTGCAATAATTCGGGAAATGCGTGAGTGAGCTCTAACGGCTCCTTCGGGAATTAGTCGCGTGAGTTGAGGGAGGATCGAGCGATTTTCAAGGGCACCTGCTGTTCGTAGCCTGCCGAAGGCAAGGAAAGAAGGCAGCTAGACAGGAAATTAGAGGTTGTACAGCTTCGATCGAGACTAGACATGGAGAGATGTTTGAAGAATAGGGCTCCCTCTTCCGTCCTTTCGGAAAAAAATCTATCGGCCGTCTAGCTGGCTGCGATAATGAACGAACAGCCATTCGTCTTCATCTGTTGGACCTCATCAGTCGCCTTCGTTCGTTCGTTCGTTCGTTCGTTGCTCTCTCTCTCTCCTTCCCATTGAAAAGAGACCCCCGTCTAACCTCCTTTCTCCCTTTCTTTCAGGTGAGTCCCTGCTTCTTTCGTTTCGTTCGCAAAAGACCTCGGTCGGTCGGTCGGTCATACGCATTTTCAGCCGGAGGCAATCGAGGCCGCCGGAAACATGGTTTACTGGGCAGTCTGCTAGACTTAATTTTGGCGAAGCGTACGTTTGTTGAAAGCCTGCGGCTATCAGCAATTAATGAATCCTAGACTTTGACTGTTACGTTCTCAAGTTGGCAACCCTGACGAAAAGGAGAGAAAATATCGAGTGCAAGGAAGGTCTAGCGAGTGAGCTAGGCCCATGTCGGACCGAGGTCAGGTCAAGCGAGAGAGAAGTGTGCTATGCGCAAATGGAAACGGGACTGCGGCTTCTGGCTGGCTGGCTGGCACACCAGGGCAGGGTCCGCGTTGAATGGCAACGTTTGTGAGGACAAGCTAGCAGCAAGGCGATGGCGATGGCGATGGCGCCAACGAGGAACAGACGTCGCCATTCGTTGTGACAAAGTGTTTGCGAACTTCATCTCCCTAGCTGCTGCATTGGAGCGAGACCTGTTTTCACTCAGACAGAGCAGAGGCGGCGCGGCAGACCTTTTACGAGGGGACTAGCTGACTGGCCAAAAAGGTTTTCAGAGTGCTAGAGCTTAGAACTATTTTAACCCGTTATACCTATGCTCAGGAAGCCGTGCAGTCTGTCACGTGCAAGGCAACGAATAGGCCATATCGAGGTCACCCACTGGCTGTCCGTGTCAGGAGAGCCGTCAAGCTCGCTCGAACTGTATCTGCCACTCACTTACGCCGGGTACGTGTTTGTCCACCTACGCTACTACACGAAAAGACCATCGCATTACACACGATAATGTCTACGTTTTCGGCTAGCTATCCTATGTGGGATACTCCTGGCTGGCCGAGATGGTTATGAATAATTTATCGGTGTAAGGGATGGGCAACGTTTGTGTTGGATACAGCTATGCTAGGCGCGTGGCGGGAAGGCAACTTTATCGAGACCGGCACACGGGGGACGCGTGCGTACATAGGTCTCCGATATGAAATTGCCTTCTCTCCGCTCCCTGGCATCGAATAATCGATCAACTCGCATTGCAAGACTGTCTAGCTGGCTTCGTACCCATTTCTAGCTATGAGCTGTACGCGTACGTATTATTCGTAGGACGTCTCGAGGGAAACCGGGGATCACGTACCTACGTCGAAGGAGGCGTCGGTAGGGTGGCCAAATCTTGTCTGGCATGTCTTGATTTTTGATGTTCTGTTGTTGACCTGGGATATTAGATACGCATTACAAATTCGAATGCTTAATGCTGTGGCCCCTCTGGCTTGTACGAGCTATCTATTAGTAAACGAGATGGATGGAGCTAGACGCGGAGGATCGAGGGATGGACGAAGCTTCGTCAATAATGCAGTAGTGGACCAACACCTGTTACTCTCGCCGATGCACCGACTATGTAATGTCATTCAATTAATTGCTATAGCTCCCCACCGCCTTGCAAGAGTTTTCTCATTATAAAAAGTTTCGACGAGCTAACCGATCTACTCGTAGTTGTTCGAGATTTCGGCCAAGAAGAAGTGCAAATGTGGAGGTACATCCGCTCTGCAGTACGTCTTCCGTTTCCCTTTTCCTCCTCTAACTAGGTTCCATTCCTCTTGCAACTCTTTATATTCCGCGTCCGCGACAGTTGAGTGACAGGCGGGCGAGCGGCGGCGTACGACGTGGCCTTGTCCAGCGGGGAAGGGATCAGGTTCTGCGAGGTCCCGCCTTTATTTGAATTCTACACACGGCCGGCGCGAACCGCCTGCTCGATAATCTGCTCGCTAGAAATATGAACGCGAAATTAAACGTAGGACATCATGTCTCTTTCAGTTCGAGACCGGATAGTTATTTTGGTCCATGTACGTTAGTCCGTACCGTATGTAGTTTACTGGGGTGCCAAGAAAAGTCCGTTTTCCTCCCTCCTTGATGGACGTGCTATTGCAATTAAAAGCTCCCAATCCCCACTAATTGCATGCACTGTCACTTTCGAATATATATGTAGGTGCTGCATGTGTTTGGACACCATTCACTGTTGTACTTTTAGCGTGCAAAAACGCCTGCTAAGCCGGAGCTAGGGGCTTCTCGATCTCTCCAGCAACATTCTAGTAAAATCTTGATCTTCTGACAAGATATTCCAGTGACCGTTCAGTGGCGGCGGTGGTGGTGGTGGTGGCATTTATGTTGCCATGCCACCCGACCGACTTAAAGCCTCCCTCTGGCTGGCACACCAGTCTCGAATGGCCGGCCAGGAGAATTACGTAAAGCCGTTGGTGGCCCAACGCTCGATCGTACGTCCAGCTAGGCCCATATTTCAGCCGGCTAAAAATAGTCTCTCTGCCGATCTGAAGCCGCACAATGTGATTTTAATCTACCGTACAGCGCGTTTTCCTCCTTGCTTGGCCAGCGCGGGCGTACTATACTTGAGTTAGTGACCCGGCAGTCTCTGTGACGCACGACGCTTCGTTTGATCTCCTTATTCGATCCTTAGCTTGCTCCCTCTCTCTCGCTCCATTTGCTATCTGCTGTCGCGATATGTGACGTCTCGCCAGTGAGACTCACTCCCCATTTGTCGAGCAGCCGTTTAATTTATCCAGCATCTGGTCTGACGGCATGAATACCGTAATTAGGGTACGTACGTCGATTGCATCGCAATGTTTGCACAGAGTGCATATTCGACTTGAGTTATGGAAGTACGCTTAAGCCAATTGCGAACAATATCTTAGAGCCCTGTATACTTATTACCTAATGTTCTCGTGTGATCACTCTCTGCCTTAATTCCCGTCGGTCGGATATATACGCATGCACGCACGGAAGCGGCAACTAACTACTTCCCCATCCTGAGACATTTAAATCGGCGAATTTTTGCCGTGCGTCCGTCGCCGAGAAACATTACCTCCTCTTCCGTGTGCCGGTCGCCGCCCCCAGTCAGGCAGACAGGAAGCTCGGAGTCGGTCGCGTATGTACTGCATGCGCGTTCAATCGTCTGGCAGGTGCAAAAAAGAAGCCAGCTAGCTAGGTATAGCTGCGTCCCTGGCGAGTTGACGACCCACTGAGAGCGAGCGAATGGGCCCTAAGTAAGCAGGACAGATTGTCGGGAATGTCAGGGGGCCGACGCTAAATTTCTCTGCGCACCTGATGTAGCAACGTACATACAATCGCCCAATTAGAATTTAGGCTGTCCGAATTCTGTCGACGCCGGTCTCTCACCTTTCCGGCTGTTGGCCCATTTGTTTGCATTTGTCGCCGATGAATGCCCGACCGGACGCCGACGCCGCGAGCGATTCGCTTCCTTGGCACTTCGATCAGGGTCAGCGGTCGGGGATAGGAAGGCATATTCGAAGTTTATAATACTTATCTATGGCTATTGTATACGTACATTATATATGTAGACATCTGACATTGATGGAGTATGAAGCTAATAAGGTTTGCTTAATATATCCTGCCGGTCTCATTGATTGCGTCGCTCTAAGGGCGCGAATAAGAGCTAGAGGAGGTCGCTGGCTCGATCGCTCTCCCTCCTGCTCTTCTCTCGATCTTTTCGCCTCGCTTGTCAAAGCTAGCAGCTGGCCGCCGGCCGAGAGCTAGACTTGAAAGTCGGGCTCCTTTTACCGCGTTCACTTTATTACCAGCCAAGAGGATCGAGTTCCTAAATCCAATGATGATTTGAATTCCCGAGTTTACAGCTACAACGATTAAATTAACGTACACATTTTATGGTTTAGTACAATCTTTATTCCTCCCCTCCCTTCCGCGAAACCCGATCTTGAAGGTAGGTGCATACGTATCCTAGGCCTTCTTCCTGCCGGCCGTCACCACGTACGTTGTGTTTAAAAGGATATCTGATCTCGCTGGACCATTCCTTCCTTACTTACGTATGCAGATTCGGCCATGCAGGAGTGCAAATTAATATTACGAAAAAAAGGTTGACGCGCATTTGGGTTATCAACGGGCGTGTCGACCCGGCCCCAAATTTTATTATTCCCCAGGTATTTAAGTGTTATGCCTTGACCAAAAGGAGGCACGTACCCTCCTCGCCTCGCTCGTAAACCTAACACCTCCCTCCCTCGATCACGTACTCGCTCTGTCGGCGCGTCCGCACCCTTATCTGAAGCGAGCTAGGGAACGGCGACCCGGCAGCGCGGCGGTGACACAGAAAACTATCTTGCTTGTCGCTCGATCGCTCTCTCGACTAAGAAAGCGTTAGATAAGGTGACAAGACGTTGAAAGGCCTACTCGTACATGCAGCTAGGGAGTGCGTGTGAGCTCTACAAAATTGTGAGTTTCGTTGCAATCGTTGCTGCCAAATACGTATATAAGTTTTTTGTACAACTCAAATAGCTTAATCATCCGCTATGTACGCATAAGAGTACAGTATAGTCTGCACGTGCGTCGACCTCAATTTGTCCGGATTAACGGGCTCGTCGCGTCAATCGTCTATTGCTATCGGGCCCCGTACGCGTACGTGCTTTGCATTGTACAGTTTGTCTGTCTAGCTAGCGCGCCGATCGACTCGATCGACTCACTCGACCGGCCGGTGACTGTTTCTAGCTAGACCCAAGGCCGCATTTAGATGGACAGCTAGTCGATGACAGAGCGAGCGTTCGATTTGCATTGTACTCAGAGCACGTTCCTCGTCGCTTCCGTTTCGGTCGTCCTGCATTTCGTGTACGTGTCTCCAAGCGAGCTCGACTTCTGCAATTTTGTAAAGCTAGTATCACTTTGGCGGTTTGGACGTTATATTTTCTTATGCAGATGAAGCGACGTCTGATGGCGCCGGCGCGAGTCTCAATAAGTGCTTGTCTTATCAATTAATTAAGACGTACCTCAAGGGACGCAGCCCCGGCTTCCAAGCGAAAATTTCGAACATTCGCCGCCGTGCTATGCGTTACGTACGTCTTCTTGCCTTACCTTGAGCGCTTTTAAAAAAATGTCCCCTGCGTCGGGGTCGGCAACACCTAGAGAAGCGTCGCCCTCGCGCGCGCCCGCCCGCCCGCGACAACGACCGCCCGAATCTGCTCGTACACACGCTCATTCGATCGCCGGCCGGGGCCGCCCAGCTGTAGCATATATATGCATCTTCCTCTCCTCGAGGCATAGGTGCGGTAGTCAGTCTGCGCCGACCGCGCGCGCATCGCATGTCCTTAAAAATTGCCGTGAGAAAAGCTGCTCGTAATCCAGTTAACAGTGCTATAATACAATTGGGGTGTATTGATATTAAAGTGCTTTGTATAATTACGTGAAGAGGTCTCGTTGAAGCTCTATCAGCCTGTAGTTACGCTACGCGCGGAAAAATCTCCTGCTGACCGCTGATGCCGAACGGAACGGTCCGTCCGCCTCCGTTCGTTCCTTCTTTTGCGGAATGCGCCTCGATGGGCGGCGCCGGCGGCCGGCTTCCTTACCTCACTGCTTCTCCGGATTCTGAGACGTTGCCGTTGCCAGTTGTCCCCGAGCGGCGGAAGAAGGACACTGAACGATACGCTACAACGGGAAGTCAGTAAGCAGCGCGATTGTGTGTGAACACGGTGTTATGTGTGCGGCACGCGTTTCGCGGCTTCGTGCAAAAAATGGGGGCAGTGAACGCCATAGTCCGTAGTGGAGGTGTTTGGATCGCGGCGTAAAAATGCTGTTCGATCCCGGCGACGACGACGGTGATGTGGAGGTGGAGGTGGAGACGGTGAACGCGGAGAGCAATAGCATCGTCGAATTGCTTTTGCCGGGCGAAAGCTGCAGCTCGATGACTGCTGCGGATTCGAGAGACGATGATGAGGTTGAGGACGAGGACGATGGAGATCTGTTGGGCTCGTCGACGACCTCGGACGACGACGCCACCATCTCCATCTGCGACGAGTGCGAAGAGGAGGAAGAAGAAGAGGCGGAGGAGACCAGTGGCAGCAAGGAGCTGGACGAGGCCGTCGACGACCCGAACGACCTGACGGTTGTGGCGAAGCTCGTCGAGTTCGACAGCGGTCGGCGCGACCACAGCCCTGTTTTCTACATCGACCCGGAGGACGTCCAAAGAGGCCAGCAGCCGGCCTCCGTCTCCACGACGAGGGTGAAATGCACGTGCAGGAAATCCCACTGCCGAGACGCCCTCAGGCCCGTCCAGGAGAGCGAGACCGACAATGACGGCGAAGACGACTTCAGCGACCGCGCCCTGCAGTCGGAGCTGGAGACGCTTCGGAACGCGCTCTGCTCGCCCCTCGGAAGGATGAGGAGCATGAGTCTGAAGAGGGTCAACTCATTCGGGCCGGTGAACGCCGTGGCCATGGAACACAGGAGGATCTCGGCGGTCGACTCGGCGCCCATGATGATGACGATGGCCTCTCCCGCTTCAGTCTCGCCGGTTTCCACGTCGGCCAGGAGGATGAGGAAGGTGGCGATCCCCTTGTTGGGAGCCAAGTCCAAGACCAAGAGGAACTCGCTGGGGGTAAGACAAAGGATGATGAGTTGGACAAAGTAGGCAAAAGTCAAGGCCTGAACGCTGAACGCTATGATTGTGGGCCCATTGTCCTTGGGCTGCCACGGTGCACAAGTGCAAAGCACTGTAAACGAAAACTCCCTACTACGAGTACGTATAGCTTAGCTAGGTACAACCCTAATTGGATTTTATGCGCATACTAACACGGCCACAGCACGCAACTCCCAAAATGCATCCAGTTTGATATAAAATTCAACTGGTTTCGCATTTGCGGGTTGGCCCAGGTACGTGTAGTCACGGATGAAAAGAAAATGGTCAC
>JAAUYK010093468.1_pt1 | contig 13647 bp, 10 predicted proteins | sample 7278021 | NCBI WGS metagenome assembly JAAUYK01 (sample SAMN14350223, study PRJNA611818) | marine sediment metagenome | isolation source: surface marine sediment (1.8m) | place: French Polynesia: Moorea | collected 2018-08
ACGTCATACCAGAGTACTAGAGTACGTGACCGAATGAAGGCGAATGAAACAAAGCTAGGCGCTACCTTGAAGAGGCCCGGACTGGCAATGAACGAAGACCCGCTCGATTAAAGGATTAAGTTTTGCTCGGAGCGCGTAAGCTACATTGCGACGGAGACAGATGCCTCTTAATAGCACCTACTTGTCCGCAGAATTGCGCACGCAGGCAGAGAGCGTCCGTATACGTATTTTACGAGGCTCAGCTCTCTCTCTCTCTCGTGCTGCATGCAGTCTCACGTCGTCGTGCGCCGGAAACACAACTCAAAGTAGGCCGCGACAGCACCGCACCGTCGCTGTCCCCTCGTTCTCAACGCAGGAAAGAGAGAGAGGGACCACGGTTATCATAACACTTGAGAAATGAGTCTGAGCCGGTCAGCCGACCAGACTAGCTGTTAATGGCATGCGATGCACGAATACTCGTACATTACCTACGTTTCCGTACACATTTTACTTAGTAATTTAGAGTCCGTGCAGCAGCTACTCTGACCAACGGTCTAGCGATCCCACTAACTCGGCGCTCTGACGAGCTCTCGAGGTGAAAACGAGAAGGAGGAGGAGGAGCGAAAAAAGCAAAAGAAAACGTCCTGCGGATATTTTGACGGTGGCGTGACAGGTTCGTTAGCAAATCAATCAATTCGCAGACGAGGAAGAGGAGGCCTTCGAGGTCAACTCGGATCGAGCAGTTTTTGGTGTCTCCTGGAAACAACAGCTAGCTGGCTAGTTGGAAACACGGCCGGGGCATCTGTCTCCGTCATGATATCTTACGCTCTTCTCTCTTTTCTACTCTTGGATGTTTCTTTCTCGGCTGGGGCGCTTGCTGTCTGCTCGCGGCCTACGAAAAATTCTTCAAGCAAACTTCTTCCATTATCTCGGAGTGAGCATGGATCCAACGTAATGGCCGGCTATACTGGGCCACCAGACGTGCTTCTTTTCCCTCGTACAACCTGGGATACATTTCCAGCTCGTAAGCAGAAAAAATCATTACAGCTGGGCTCAGGCCGTTGAAAGCGTCATATTACCCACGTACAGGTTCTAATCACGTATATATGCGTCTGTTCAAGACATGACCCACTTCCAGGAGCATGCCATCAAGCAACAAGTATCAAAGCGCGCGTCATGCCAGAACATTCCTCGTCCAATCTTCCTTCCCTTTGGCGTGGCCTAACTTAGTGTACGTACGTATGTGGCATTCATCTGAGTAAGACAGACACGCGACCCCCTACCCCGCCATCACATTAGTGAATTGGCCAGTCGGCCGTCACAGCGGTCGAGTCTCTTTGTATAGTATAGTGTAGGAGCCGGATGTAACCTTGTGGCCTTTCCATGTACTGCCGTCCTCTCTTCCGACGAAGCTTAAGGCATGCATGTATAACGCAAAACCGTTTAAGCTTTCGGGCCGTGGGAACGCAGGCGAGATGTTCGCAGCTAGTCGCAGTCGAGCACCTCTTCAGCTAGCTTCTGGAAACATATTGGATTGGCGTCCCCGAGTTGACGTCATTTCCGCAGCGTAGGCCGATCTAGTTCCAAGTCGTAAGTCTTCCTCCGTCTTATATCTCGTCTACTCATCTCGGACCGCGATCCGGTTACCACTTCACTTGCTTTCTTTCAGATTCTGATCTGTTTGCGGTTCCCTTGGAGGCCGCCCTCGACGCGCAGGAGGATGAGAGCGGAGAGGTCGGCGACCCTGCAGACGATATGTTCGTCGGCCAGCCCTTGAGGAAGTGAGTGAATGAATGAATGATCAGTTTGGTAAAATGCGGCGAGGAAATGTGACAGCTAGGCAGACAAATGCCCCGGTTATACAGCAACGAGAGCGCGGGCGCGGCGTCAGTAACAATGCGCACGTATATCCGTTATGTGCTGTATCTATCCTATCGGCTTGGCTGATTTCCTCTGGGATCGATTAAGGCAAACGGGGCGCGAGCCGACGCGACGTCGGGAATAATGGGATAATGAGAGCCTCCATACCAAGTTCGCTTCTCGGCTGCATCTTTCCTAGGCTTCTAGGTATTTTGCCGCATGAATTAATGAGGGACATATACTATATCCTAATTGTACGTATATATCCGCTTTCCAGGCGCAGTAGCGCTCTCACCTTCTACCCGTCGACGCGCCTCCTTCCGTACGCCGCATACGAGGACCCCGGCATCGAGGGCATCGAAGACGGGGAGAGCGGCGACGACGACTCGGACAATGTTTCGTCCATCGTCAAGAGGCTCATAAAATCAGGGTAAGACCAAATCGAGCATTGTACTGCTTAGAAGTTTTCGCGAGCGTACGGAGTATGTGTATCGTACTGTACGTATGCGTATGGTCCTTGTTTTTGCCGAGGCCGAGGTCGATTTACGAGCGCGTACCAGGCCGTAGACTTACGTAGTATATAGCTAGTGTATTGCGTCCGTCGGCCGGCCGGTCGGTCATCCGGCATTTCCGGATGCTGATCACGTAAGGAGCATAAGAGAAAGGAAAGAGGAGGAAAAGAAAGGCTATAACTCTGGAGGGCATGCGGCAGACCGGCAGCTGCGCAAGAGCTCATTTACCAGTGACCGCAGATGACACGATTCTAGGCGCGTTCGAAAGATATTAAGGTGTTGAACTCGATCTCGTTCCTTTCGTATACGCAACCTTCATCCACTGTCTAGCTTCATCCTTCGGTCCAAATTGATGGGCAGGCGATCGAGGCACTTTCAATGTTCCGCTTCATTTAGCCGCCAGCTCGTCGACACTTTCGGCGGGGAGAAAGTTTGCCCTAGAAAAACGAATGCGTCCTTCGCGTTTCTCTGAAAATGAAGCCGGAGGCCTGCGCCTAGGCGATATAGCTTTTGCTTAAGCCGAATCCGGGTTTCAATACGCTTGCTGTCTTGCCATGGGGCCCTGAGTTGTATGTTTCTTCTCCTTGCATCCCTCCCTCCCGCCGTCCGTCGCCATACATTTGACCTTACAGCCCCCCCGGACCCGACCTCTCTCGCTCTCCTGCGGCAATCAAGTGCAGCTACTCAAAGCAGCTGTCTCTTTTCAGGAGTCAGAGCGGCGGGCCTCGGGTGAGGCGGCGGCGGAGGCGGCGGAGGATGAGGAGCGACAACGACCTCCGGCGGAAGCGGCCCCGGCGCCGGTTCTGCTTCGGCGCGGGCATGAGCTGCGCAGCCAACCCGAGAATATGCTGCGACAAGTACTACTGCAAGTGCAACCTGTTCGGATCAAACTGCAGATGCGCAAACAAGGGCATCTTCGGATGAAAGCAGCAACTTTAATTGCAATACCACGGCTCGTATTACTTTCAGCACTGTAATTGACTACAACTTTGCAGTTTACAAAGTTTATTATTTTCAGCCTAGGGAATTTGAGGTTCTAGGGCCAATGGGGAGGGAATTAATGTGCTTTCAGTATTGGGTTTTCCTCCGCTCCCACCCACCCGGAACTACCACCACACCTCCAACCCTCCCAACCAATCCCTCCAGCCCATGAATTCCCTCCCCATTGGCCCTAGAACCTCAACTCCCCTGACCTCTCTAATGTTGAGTCGACAGACCTTTAGGCTGAAAGTAATAACTTTTCCAGCTGAAAGCTGTGGATATGAGCATATAATAAGTGCTGAAAATAATACAAATCGTCCACATGCGCTGCTCTAGAATGTGGATTGCATTCTTACTTCCTGCGCACCTGCTACGTACAGCCCCGCAATCAGCGCATACCATTCGGTCATTAGCAGTCGGCAAATTAGAGCTGGCGGCCAATAAGACGTGCTTGATAGGTAGTGCGGAATTCTAAGGACGACTATATTCGTAGACTTTGATTACACGAAATTGTTATGTGCAGCGTGTATGGTATAACGCACGCCAATTGTATTTACAAGCTAGTCATACACCAACACTGATGGATACGTACGATGCTAAAGACATGCACAATTTATACACAGGCCAACGATATATATCCATTCCAAAAATCCCGGGGAATTTTGGCTAGACAAGCGTCTAACAAGGCCAGAGGTACGAATCAACCATGTAGAAATTACTGTAAATATCATGCTGCGACATCACAGCTAAGTAAAGAAATGAACCTCGGCAACCTGCATCAGGAATGCAACAGAAGAAGTCTCTCTCCCTCCCTCCCTTCCATTCTCATTAAGAAACCGGTCTGTGCAAATCCGCAATACGATCGAGATAGGTAGGTTCTGACTGTGGATGGCCCTAGCTGCAACTGAATCCTCCATCGGATGGCCCCTGTCCGTCCGTTCATCCTCAGTCGGACAATCCGTCCGTCCGTACGTGCAAGCACTCACTCCATCTGTCGAAACAGCTTTGCTCCGCAGCCCTGCAGGAAAAAAGTCAGAGTTCAGACATTGCAAAAAGGCATTTTAGCTAACGTGTCAGAAGGTGACTTTAAATGGCCGTACATGCGGTCATGATCGTTAGATCATATAGCTCCGTCGTTTTCTTTTTCGCTGCCGGCCTGCTGGACCACCCATAGTGAGGACTGGAATGAATCAACGCGGCCGCCGCCGAGTTCAATTCGACAAAGCGGAGGCGAGAAGAAGAGAGAGGAGAGAGAGAGAGAGAGATGGTGGTATGGAGTGGAATGGAATGGATGGATGGGGCGCATTGATGTGTCCGTCCGTCGTCGTCGTCGTCGGTGCGCTAGACGGGTTTTGGGCAGCGTCTGTCCGCGCGTCCGCGTCCGTCCGATCGAGAAAGAGAGAGAGCTTGGGGCGTCGGCGTAACTACTACACAACCATTTTGTACCACTATTCTGTCGGCGGCGGCGGCGGCGGCGGCCACGGCGACGGGACGGTTCGCATGATACGAACGGCTGGCAAGAGCGGCTGCCGAGCAAAGACCCATGTCTTGGTGCTATTCCTGCTTACGTATAAGAAGGGCTTGGAAAGTGCATGTACGCTCATTTTCTATTGTATACGTTTATTCCTTTAGCTTAAATGTGTATGTACAGTATGTCCCACGCAATAAGCGCTTTTCTAGCTGTCTTTGTCGTGTCCGGCTCGCGCGCGCGCGCTTTTTTGATTCCAGACGTCGAGACAGATAGATAGTGTCGGACGGACGGAGAGTGAGATTCGGGCGCGCCTCCATCGTCCGGTCCGGCCCGGTCGGTCGGTCGTTCCTCTGCGACTGCTTGAAGCGAGCGAGCGCTCGTTCGTCTCTCTCTCTCCTCTCCTCCTCCTGGTCGCTCAGCTGCGTGATATGGTGCAAGTGTAAGAGCCGTGCTGCCGCCCTCCTCTCTCCTCTCTCGCCGAATTCCAACTGGTTGAAAGGTAATTTCCCACTTTTTATTACCTATAAACGTACCAATACTAGCAGTAGATAGGGTTTAAAGCCCCTCCGCCAAAGGGGAGAAAGGGGGCGCGGGCAAATGGGAGGGGACACACACACACTGCGGAGGCTGTTTTCGTTCGTTCGGTGGCTGGCTGGCTGGCTGGCTAGCGCGAGTCAGAGATCAGTTTGCGAGCGAGCGAGCAGAGTGGCTGCGCGGCGAGCTGGCTACTCGATCTCTTGCTGCCGACGCCGACGCCTCTCTTTGAAGTGAGCAGCGCCTCCTCCTCATTCAGCTGTTTCATGTCTGCCTTTTGCCTGCCCGCCACAGCTAGCCGCGTGGCTTTGTTGTGAAGTTGTCACTCACTTTTAGAGAGCATCATAACATACTTTAGGATGCTATCAAATATGGCTGGACATGCGTATGAACTCTTTCCCTGATACATTATTCTTTAGAAAGCCATTTGAGTATGCATACATTCAAGATTCATAATGTCGCCATACTGTACACGATCGAGCAGAGCTACCTGTCATAAAACATGTTCCTCCGCGCAGATGGATCGTTATCTTTCCACACCTTCTTATCTGGACATAATGGCGCATTAGCGGTTAATTGTTAAGCTTCCATACGAAAAATGTACGAATCCTACTCGCAGTTGCATGAAAATCCATTAATTAATGCTAGCTCAGTAGACGGGGGCGCGCTCGTATCTAAGGCCATTTGCTGCCATGCTGCCTGTTCCAAATCGCCCATTTTAATTTGTTCTCTCTCTCTCTTTCTCTCTCTGCAATTTCCATTTACGCAGCCACTGGGTGCCAGTGTTGCCTGCAATTAAAAAAACAAAATGGCGGCGTGGCCGTGCTTAACACAAACTGTGAAGTGAGCCATATTGGTAGTATACTAATGCCCAAATTAGATATGTTTGACTGTCGTCGCCCTATCGTCTCCCGTCCCCTCATTTCAAATTACCTCTTAAACGTGCGCCCAGCCGGGTGAGCAGTCAAGCCTTCCTCCTCTCTTTCCCTCCTCGTCTAGCTGTCGGCCAGCCGTCTGCGGAAAATTTTAGAGCCAATCTTTGGCGTCGTAAAACTCTCATTGAATGCTCAAGTGAGGCCGGCCAGCCGGCCGCCCAGTCAGTTCTCGTAATGTTTGTACAGCACTAGCTATGGCTTTTACTTGCACTTGAACCGGAGTTGAGAGGACATAAAATGCTCGTAACAGTGACGGATGAAGCGTCAGATTGTACGTAGTTCTTGGCAGATTGTAATGAATGACAATTAATGGCATGTGTATTAAAGTACCGTACGATCGAATTAAGCAGGGTAAATTAGGCATCGGATGGAGTCACGACTGCGGACCAATTGATCAAAGTCAGTCGCACAAAATCTGCTCGAGGAAGACTTGTGGCGTTTTTCCAGCGCAGGCAGTTAGCCGCCGCAAAATGAGCTGCCGGTGATGTTTGTTCGACCGACTCGTAAGCAAAGAAGTCATTGCGGTTTCCCTTGATTAGCACGAAACATGGCGAGCAAGAGGAGCCAGCAGGCCTCTCTTCCTGCGCAGACGCCCAGACGCCATCTCTCATATTCCCGCCACGAAGCTATAACGCCCAAATATTACAACCACATAGTCTAGGGATAAAAGAAACTGCATTAGGCATGCAGGGTATAATTTCTTGCTTTGATTATTGCAGTGAGAAAATTTTATGTTTACCAAAGCTGATTGTGGGCAGTTTCCACTGTTTAGAATGTCAATCGCTTGATGTTCCATTTAGTGCAGTTCTTAATAATAAAACCTTTCTGACGTGTAGCATTTTAATAATTTACGCAGTTTCGGCAGGTCTGGCTCCGTGTAAGATGTTCAGTCATGTGCACGGGGAAAATTCCCCTATTATCCCGCAACCTCTTGCATGTCGGGTGTGCGCCGAAATGAGGTCTTCTGAACGTAGTATACGTTACATTCGTCCGTCGGCTTGGCTTCGTTGCTGTTGTCTTTGTTCAACGAGCACTAGATCCTCCCAGCGCTGTTTGCAGGTGCTCTTAATTGGCCCATTTCCTACTAATTATCTTAGGTAATGGCACTGATCGGAGCCATTTGCCGGCCGGACGGACGGACGGCGGTGATCGGATGTGCTGGCTGCAACAACGAAAACGGCATCCGCCGCTGCGATACACGTAATTAGCCTAGCCAGGGGATCATTAATGCATCCATTCGATTCGGATGTTTTGTGTAGCTACTTGAATCGATCGATCGAACGAGCCCCTTTTCTCATGTCTTGGCAGACTTTTTCGCTGTCAGTACGTACGTAGTTTTTTCTCTTTTCCTTTTTCGGTCACGAGTATAAGAGTCCTCCGACGCGTCGTTGCTGCTGCTGATAAACGAAAGGGACGAGCGTTAGATAGGAAATGCCGGTACGTGTGTCAGAGAGGGAGGGGAGGGAGGGAGAGGGGTAATATCCTGTTGAAGGAAATTCTCCAGAAAAAGGGATCCGGCCGGCCGGCGAAGCGATCGATATTTCTCTGGTCCTTGCCCTTTCCTAGCTAGATGCGCGCACAGTGAGCATGTAATGCGGTTTTATTCATTTATCCCTTGAGTGGGCTGGAATGGGAAGTGAGGCGACAGGAGGAGCTAGGCTGTGTAAGCTGCACCACTGGACCGGCCGTCAGCCGCATACTAGTCCTGGCTGCGCCGATAGAGTTATCTGAAAACTCATATCGTAACTCCTTCACTATCGCACTCTCCCTCCCTCCCGTGCCAGCCAGATCGGAGAAGAGAGGCTGTCTCGGAGCCGTGTCTATCTGTGTAACTCATTCAACCCTTTAGTCGAGCAGCTCTATCCAGCCAGCCAGCCAGCTCACTCGCTCTCCTTTTTCATCAGAATAAACTGCCTCCGTCCGTCCGTCGGCCCCCATTGTAAGCAATTTGTTGTGCGGGGAAAATTGGCAAAAGATTGACGGGCTTCTTCCTTCCTTCCTTGCCTCCTCAATATTTTGCGCCGCCGCCGAGGCGGCATCGGAGTCGGAAACACACACACACTCTCTCTCCCAAACACACACACACGTCATTATGTCACCTCTGTGTGTGTGAGCGAGCTCCCCTCTCTATTCTTTCTTCTCACCATTTGTTACAGCGCGGGCGTAAAAAATGCGCGTACGAAATTTACGATTTCCCCGGCTATAGCTCCTCTCTCTCTCTCCTCTCACGGCTCAGAGGCACTTTTGTTTTTCCAATGATTTTCTCTCCTGTTGCTCGCTTTCTCCCTCCTTTTTCGCTCAATCGTCGCCTCTTTCTTCCTTCCCCTTGCAACCATGCAGCCGCCATTAGTTGATTCACCGCTCGCTCCGACTCGAATAGACGTATACTACTATGTGCGCTTACGTACGTATATGGGCGAGAGTAACTTACAACGTGACGGAGCTTTTGTGTACCTAGTTTCCGAGCGAGCGAAGGCGGGGGCAGCTAGGGCAGCGGAGATAGACGGCGAGCGAGCGGCCAGGGATGCTTTGAGCGCCAACCGAACGGCCGCGGCCGGCCGCGTTAAGCGGAAAATCGCCGGTAATGAAAGTCCAAGCTAAATTAATCACTGTTTTCTAGTAGTGCTATTATAATGGAAAGTTTAATGTCAATTTTACACCGGTTAATCTCCCGTACATAGCCTGAACTGTGCTCATTGCTTGGTAGGCGGGCCGACCGACGTACCGAGAGAGTGAGTGAGTGAGTGAGTGAGAGAACCAGCTGCCGCCGGCCGGCCGGCCGACCGACCGACCGACCGCGTCCGTCCGCTTCTCCTTCTCCTCCGGCTGAGACCAAACTTATTTATGTGGCCATTTGCAGCCACGGCAAACTGTAATTACGTCAAATTTATGGCCTTTTTCTTCTTGCTCGGTCCACCACTGAGGGACGGACGAGAGACGGACGGACGGACGGACAGCTAGACCTACACGACTTTTTCCTCCATGCAGACCCTACCCTCAATCCCTTCCTCCCTCCCTCCCTCAGCCTGAATCCTGACTGGGTGGACATTGGAGGTGGCGGTTTTACAACAATCTGTACGCATATTGTTTTTTCAAATACTTTTCGTTGTTCCTTCCTGTACGCTTGTACTGTACGAGTACTTTTTAAAGAGGCTAAAAAGCGGCAAGATTTCTTCTCGTCTGCTCGTCAAATATCGCTCTGGCACGGCTTATTATTGCTCGTGCACGCGCACGAGTCGACCGGCCGACCGACCGCACGCACGCCTCTCTCACTTATCGGCAGGTCGTGATTTCACTCGCGGCTGCTTCCTCGGCGTTAACAAGCCCATACTATGAGCGCATATTCGTACGCCATTTTCTTCTTGACCGCCCACGGAATGTACACGTATACTTGAGATTGTCCGTCCAAGTCTCTAGCTAGCTATCTGGCACGGTGATCTAACTCCTATAGTATGCGTTCCACTAGCTCTTGCTGTTCGTTCGTTCAGTTAGCCGGGGTGTCATGTTTACCCAGTCAAATTTATGTGCTCTCTCTCCTTCCTCCTCCCCTCCTTCTCTCTTCTCCTTGCCGTACGTGCGTACCATCTACGTATGCGCCGGCCGCGCTCGCTCGCTGACTGGTTTCTCGGTCGGTGTATTCTGATTAGGAACTGGAGGAGGATGGCTGGCCGGTCGGTCGGCCGGCTGTTGCGTGCCGCGCATTGTATTCAACACGCAGAGGGCTGACATATGAGGTAGATAAAATTGTCTCATTGTGAAATTGGTTTTCTCTATGTTTAGGAACTGGAGCGAACTTAAACTTTACGTTTTTGTCGTCCCGGTTCCCCTTCCCTTTAAACCATGTGGTCTGGTCTGGGTTCGTCTACGGCTGGCAAGACCACCCATCCCATCGCTATAGCTAGCTGCTTGCTCCCCTCTTCTCTCCCCATTCCCCATTCTCCTTTCTTCCCTCCTTCCCCATATGCAGCCTTCCTCCTTTTACATGTGCTTCCTCCGTCCGTCTTTCTTTCTTTCTCCTAGCCAGCCACCCATCCAGCCTCCCTCCTTCTTCCATCGCGTGTGTGCAGGCGGTTCGCCCTCCCGGCCGCCCGCCCGGCCGTCCGGGTGTTTCGCTGCCCATTTGTGATGCCGTCTGCCCATTGGCGCGGGGGTCGTAAAATGCCAGGCGAAAAACGAAACCTGTCTCGCTCCTCCCTCCCTCCCTCCCTCCCTTCCCCCGCTCGCTCTCGCAGCGGAATGAGAAGGAGAGAGAAAGAGGAGGAGGAGTGTGTGGCCCACCGAACCGATGGCTACCTTGTACCGCGTTCGTGCCTGCGTGCGTCCGTCCGCACCGAGCGAGCAAGAGAAGCGGTTTTGCATTATTATTCGCAGCGGGCGGAGGCCAATAACGAATTTAATTGAAAGGAGACTTACGGCGCGGCGGCCGGCCTCATGGCTTCTCACGGACGCGTACGGCGACAGGAGTTAGCTAGCTGGTTGTGCGTGAAAAAAATTATTGTGATGGGACCGCCGTCTGTCTGTCTTGACACGTACGTCACGCCCGTTTGTGGGAGGGAGTTCCGCGTGGCAGAGAAGATATGGGCTTGCTGAAAGCAAAATCTTTTCCATGCAGTGTGTAATTGTTGCCTCGATCGTCTCGACTCGACCCGAGCGCCAGCACTGTCACGGATGCCCGATCTCATGCGCCATAATTCAATCGCGCCTCGCTCGCTCTCGATCGTCACGCCGGAGCCGCCGTCCCCTCTATCTGTCTATCGAGGCGGCGACGGCACCAGCAACTGTTCGCACACCCTATCGTTAACTCGAATTGAACTTTTTCCAAACCCTTTTTTACTCCCTCCCCGTCCGTCCGACCGCGGGTCTGTTTTGGTTGGCTGGCTGCGGCTGCAGCAGGGCTGGAAGCGGAAAGCGAAGCTCGACCGACCGACCGACCGACTCTCTGCTTAGAAAATAATACCCCATAAATCTCGAGATCGAGCCTGAACCAAGCCGGCCATTATCATACTGGCGCAGGCGAGGCGAGGCGAGGGAAGCGTCCGTCCGTCCGTCCGTTGTATCTGGTGACGATATCACGCGTAGCTAGTGGACGACACAAAATTTCCACATCCAACCGTATATTTTGTGCGAATACTCAACTGCAACCCTAACTTTGTATTGACTAGCTGTTTCAATGCAGTTGTGTGAATGGAGGGCAAATCAGGTTTGAAAAGCTCCGCGGCTCGATCGGTTATACTGGCGAAGCAATACACATACTGTACATGTTTGGAAACCCCCTGCCTTATTCATCGACAGAGGCCACCGACGGGATCATCCGGGGGCGGCAGCGGCCATTATGTATTATATACTTTTTGGTCACATAAATTACGTCGTCCGTCCGTCCGTCCGCCTCAAGGAGGATTATTTTCTAAGCCTGCCGCTCTCTCTCTCTCCGCTCCGCCGAGTTTGCAGCCGGGAAAAAGTCCTCCTCTGTAAGTAGAAGGAAACCAGAGCCTGAAAATGGAATGATTGTCGTCGTTCCGGCCGAGGCTGGCTTGGAGCTAGGCGACGGGACGGGAGATTTATAGGCAGGCTCGGTGTGCGCGTCCGCGTCCGGGAGGTTTTAATGCGACGCGCCCGATTCACACTGCCAGCTCTAGCTCTCATTCGCGCTCTCTCTTTTCTCTCTCTCTCTCTCTTTCTCGCTCTCGATTGCGAGCGTTCATTTCTCCTGACGAATGGGCGGCGCATAACATAACGAAGCGAACTGCATAGGAGCGGCTGATGATTTTGTGCAATGGAGGCAGAAAGTATAATCATCAAGTTTTATTTCGCCACAAGGCCAACGAGACCATGATTCGCTTCACGAAGATGCACGGCGCCGGCAACGACTTTGCCCTGATTGACAACAGCGACGGTACCCTTGTCCTCGAGCCCCAGCAGATTACCCGGCTCTGTCATCGCCAATTCGGCGTCGGAGCCGACGGAATCATCCTGGCCGAGAGAGACGGCTGTGGTCGTCGGATGCGCTATTTCAACCGGGACGGTAGCGAGGGCGAAATGTGCGGGAACGGCGCCAGGTGCTTCGCCAGATTCATCAGGGAGAGGGTGGTCAAAACCAACGACAGCTTCCTTTCTTTCGGGACCCTGAGTGGGACTGTTAAGGCCCGCTTCGAAAGCGGCCGCGACGACGAGGTCAGCGTGAGTCTTTGCGATCCTTTCGACATGTCGCTCGGAGAGCAGATCGATGTTGCCGGAACTCTGATGGAGGTGAACAATATGCGTTATACTGGGAGCATTGACGAGCATGATCGTGACTTGTTAAGGTCCACTCCGTCAACACCGGTGTTCCCCATGCCGTAGTCGTTGTCGACGACCTGGACTCCATCGACTTGGAGGGTGTGGGTCATGCTCTGCGCTATCACCCTCGCTTTTTGCCGGCCGGCACCAACGTCAACTTTATGCTGCCGTCCGCAGATGGAATTGCGCTGCGAACCTATGAGCGTGGTGTTGAGAGGGAGACCCTGGCCTGCGGCACCGGGATGGCCGCGTGCGCCGTCGTCCACAGCGCGATCGCCGTGATGGAGCCGCCGATTGCGGTCTCGGTCAGGAGCGGCGATCGCCTGACGATCGACTTTCGTCGCAAGGATGGGAACACGTTCACCGACGTGACCCTCTCCGGGCCGGCCAAATTCGTGTTCGATGGACAAATTGATGTGCATAACTTGTAAATGCGTTGTTTTACGTTTCTAACCCCGGAAAATACAATAGTCTCCCTAGATCCTACTTGCTGGTCTCTTGTCGGTCGGTCTATCTATCCGCTGGTCGGTCTGACGGTCCCTCGGTGGAGGAGGAGGAGGCCGAGCGAGGGAGTCCCTCTCTGTCTGTCTGTTCGTTCGTTCCCCCGCTGCTGCGACCAACTTTCGGCCATAAATCTCTCTCGGTTCTCAATAACATCAGACTAAACGGCTAGTTGGACCGAACCGACGGACGGACAGACGGGGTGGGCTTCCTTCTCTGGATGTGTGCTAGCCGTGCGTTTATGAAAAGCCGGCCACGGACATTTCCTCCTATTTTTCGCGCCTACCCGCGTTCCTCCTTCCTTCACGTTGCCCCACGTGGCCGTCAGTCACATTGCTGCCATAACAGAGGCGAGGCCGGACGGAGCTTTTCTCATATGTGTACGTGCGCCGTTATATATATACGCGACACAACATCCACCCACCCACCCACCTTCGTGTACACGCGTCGGCCGGACTAGTTTATTGCGACGGCGATTCGCCCTCGCCCCTCCTCCTCATCCGGCTGCTGCCCTTTTCACACATCACCTTCCAGCTCGCCTTCATACGTACACAGGAGGGTGACTTAAATGTTGGGTGTTTAAACAAATTAACGTACC
>JAAUYK010062174.1_pt1 | contig 13646 bp, 12 predicted proteins | sample 7278021 | NCBI WGS metagenome assembly JAAUYK01 (sample SAMN14350223, study PRJNA611818) | marine sediment metagenome | isolation source: surface marine sediment (1.8m) | place: French Polynesia: Moorea | collected 2018-08
CATGGTTTATTGTTAAAAATTGTTAAGTATTATGAAAACTATAGACTCAGTTATTGGTTAGCCGGGTAAAATGCTTCCCAACCTGGATTGAGGTGTGAGGAGAAACGATGGGGATAAAGTATTTATTACCTGGGTTTTTTGTGCTGCTTTTGAATACATCTGTAGCTAAAGCAGAGCCTTCTTCGGAGCCGAGGTCAGAGAAAGAACTGCCAAAGATGGAGGAGAGTCAGGCATCAACCGAGACGCTTCAATTTATTGAGCCGGACATTATTTCCTCCAAAAATTTTGAGGGATTTTCTGATTGGTCATCTTCATCAACCCTAGCAAGGGAAATAGTCCCACCGATAGCATCAGCGCCTGTTGCAGACAAATTGCCGCTCTCTACTAGTCCAGTTGCCGAAAACGAGGAAGTCCAGTTCGACCCAGAAAATTGGGCTAATCGAGTAGTTCGGGCAGTTGCTCAGCTCAAGGAACAAAAGCCAGTGACTCCAGAAAATGTTGCCGAGCAAGACTCTATTCCGGGGGTGGCTCAGATGAGAGAAACGCCAGCGGCTCCGGCAACTGGGACAGAGGCAGAATCCCTCGATGGACTCAATCAAATTGAGGATGAGCAGCTAGAAGGAATCATTTTCTCTGACGAGGTAATGGAGCAGGTGACTAATGTCTCCCAGTTGCGGGACGTGGAACCAACTGACTGGGCTTATCAAGCGCTGCGATCGCTGGTGGAACGCTATGGCTGTATCGTCGGCTATCCCGATAGCACTTTTCGAGGCAAGCGGGCACTAAGTCGCTATGAATTTGCTGCCGGGTTAAATGCCTGTATGGAACAAATGGAGCGCCTGATTGCTGCCAGTGAGGCTGTCCTGCGGGAGGACTTGGAAAAGTTGCAGCGGCTGGCGAGGGAATTTGAAGCAGAATTGGCTAACATAGCAGGGCGGATGGACAATCTCGAAGGTCGGGTTGCTTTCTTGGAGGACCATCAATTTTCGACCACGACCATCATGAACGGAGAGGTGATCTTTGCTATAGCCGATGCCTGGGGGGGCGATCCGCCGGGAGGATGTAGGATAGTCGCGGAAGGCGAGGGAACTGACTGTACAAATCGAAGAGATCCAGCCACCAACACAGTTATAGCCAACCTGGTCCGCTTGGGATTGCAGACCTCCTTTACTGGTAAGGACCGCCTGCGCATGTTTTTAACCACTGGCAACTTTGGTTTTGGTGACTCTGACGAACCTGGTAGCGGTGGTGGTTTTACAAATCCTAGGTCACTGAATACCTACATGGCTCGGTTTGCTTACCAAGCTGGCTTAGATAACGACATATTCCTAGACATACTGGAGTATCGATTTCCCGCTTTTAATGACCGCGTCGTGTTCTCCGCCGCTGCTGAGGGATTTACCTTAAGCAGTGTGCTGAGTGCCAACTCTCCTTACTTTGATATCGGGAGAGGTGCGATTTCCCGTTTCGGACAACTCAATCCTATTTTGAGAATCGGCGGAGTGATGGATGCTGGGGTCGGTTTTGATTGGTTAATTGCTGAGCCACTGCGCCTGCAAGTAGCCTATGGCACTAGAGACAGCGGCGATCCAGAGCAAGGATTCTTCAACTCAGACCACAGTACTCTAGGGGTACAGTTATTGCTGCAACCTGCTGACAATCTCGTCACGGGAATCACTTATGTGAATGCCTACGCCAGGGACGGGGCATTGGGGACATTTACAGGTAGCGTCAATGCCGAAACCGGGGGGTTATGGTCTGATGCTCGCGTTCCTGCACCGGCGGATCAACAGAACGATCCTACTTTTGAGGCATGTTGTCGATTTTTTCTAGGGGATCAACCAGCCCAAATCAATGCGGTTGGCGGAAGCTTGCAATGGCGCTTGGGACAGAACCTGACCTTTGCAGCTTGGGGCGGGTACATTTTTACCCATTTCATAGAACGACTTCCTGATTTTTCCAATCCTTTTCAGTTGGGAAATCCTGATGACAATGGGATTGGAGCCTCTGCTGGCAAGAAACCGTTTGCTCATGCAGCCACCTTCGCCATTTCTTTGGGGTTCTCCGATCCCTTTGGTAGGGAAGGTGATTTATTTGGTTTTATCTTTGGCATGCCGCCCAAATTGGTTGATGCAGGACCTGAGACACCAGGAACACCTGTACCCTTTTTTGAACAGGTGGTAAATGATGAAAACCCAACTACGGTGACTGATAATAACCCCAACCTAGACACAGTTGGAGAAGTAGGAGCAGAAGCAGCGGCAACAGGGTCTACTGCGGAACAGGCAGCAGAAGGATTGGTTGCTGAAGGTGAACTACCAAGGAGAGTTGGACAGGAGGATGAAGCGACTTCCCTTCACTTCGAGTTTTTCTACCGTTTTAAGGTAACTGACAACATCTGGATTACACCGGGGTTATTCTTTGTCACCAATCCAGGGCACATTAAAAACAATGAAATTATTTACGTAGGAACTATCCGCACGACTTTCCGCTTCTAACAAGAGGCTCTCAATCTAGTAAAAAAAGCCAAAAATCCTGTCGTTAAGGGATTGCAACTATAAGTAGATCGAAAACTTTTGTTAGTTGACGGAGGAATGCGGGTTTCAGCCAATGCTTTGGGGAACTCCGAGAGCGATGGCTTGCGATGCCAAAGGCACCGAGAGGCGCGGGGCGCAAGAGATTCTCCCTACAATGCCCGTTACTCGAACAGCCGATTCTACGGGGATTCCAGGTGGTTGTGTTTCCCAGCTTAAATTAACGTCTGGTAAGGCTTCTGGAGAACTTTTCGCTCTACTGACTATGGGCAATTAGCCGGATTTGATATCATCGATCGACGCGACAGCGCTCCCGTTCGTCACCGAGCAAGATACTGCCACAGCCTGCTGATGGCTGATCTCTGATTAGATTTTCGAGCTTAAATGTAAAGAGGTCATAAATATCGTCCACAACGTCCTCGGAATCCTCAATTAAACCAATATCCCGATTGGCAGCAACTTCAATCATCCCACTTCTGTCTGTACGGGTTTGAATCGAAGTCAGAGCTGTTTGAATAAACTCTGGGGAAGGTTCCTGCCTATTGAAGGGCAGATTAATTCCTACTTGAGTCCCTAAAGTTACAAAGTTATTCCCATTCTGCCCACTGCTAAATTGCATATGCAGCTCTGAGGGAGCGTATCTTTCAGCTTCTGTCACCGCCTTTTGTATATCTTCTGACTCTAACGCCAGATCATTCTCTACCTGGCTCACAGAACAGTATGGGCTAGCCATAGCCAGCTTTCCTTTGTTAACAGAACCCCGACCGTGAACGCCAATCACGAAGCCATTGCTATCGAACACTGGTCCGCCGCTCATGCCTGGGCTAGTCTGGTCGAAGTAAAAAATACTGTAGCCATTCTCGCCATCGTCAGGCTCAATAATTCTAGTGATTGGTCCCCAAGCTAAACGCCGCTGCCGACGAGCCACTTTTCCACGACATAGACCTGTTTCTGGATGGCGTTCTTTTTCCGGATCGGGCCAGCCTGAAATATAAACTCTGTCTTCGATGTTGACATTTTCCACATTTCCCAGAGAAGCGACGGGATATTCTTGTTGACTTTCGAAACTGATGAAAGCTAGATCGGGACCGGCGACTCTCCCAGGGACTTGGATCGAATAACAGCCGAATCTCGTCAGGGGAATCTCTCTAGAGACCGATTCCTCTAGAGGACAACTTCTACCATCATTAACTTCTTGCACTTGGTGAACTTTCCCGTCCCATGTCCGAATTCCATAGGAAAAGTTTTGCTTCAAATGTCTTTGTTTAAAGTTATGGGTAACGGTCAAAACATAGTGAGTCTTTCCTTCTCTGGCAATAATGACACCAGAGCCTGGATTCCATACTCCATCCGGGTTATTTTTCCTAGCTAAGGGATTGTTGCGATTGTTCTCTAATTCTTCGACCAATTCGGATGTCAATCCCGGTGCAATCATAACAGTCGTTTGTCTGGCAATGGAATTGATTTGTGCTAAAGAAAGTTCAGCCAATGCTGGAGTAGCAGCTAAACAACCCAACAGGATTCCTCCTAGAGAGCCTAAGGATTTCAGAACCACCTGTTTTAATAACCACATATCCAAATCCCCCGATCGAGACACCAGCCACTTTAAAAATGGCACATATACTTTTATGATAAAACTGATTACTCACGACTGTAGCTAATATCTTGTTGACTATTCCCGAACAGCTGCCAGCACCCTCCACTAAAGTGACGGGGCTTCAAGCCTCCACTTAGTTAGCGATAAACACGGTTTTCCTCGCACAAACAAGCAAGGAAATAAAATGAGAAAATCTGCTCTTTTGAAGCAATTTAAGGGATTTAAAAACGGAGATATCGTCAAAGCTGTTGTCCTTAAAGGCAAATACCAAGGCGAACACATTGGTAAGGTTGCCATAGTGCTATTAATCGTAAAGATGGTTATAGCTACAGCTTTAATTGTCCACTGACCGCTAAAGTGGTCTAACTACTTTTCCACCCCGCTCACCCATAGACGGGATTGCTAAGGATTGATACCATGCGCCTTTCAACCTTACTCGCATTAACTTTAAGTACTAGTAGCATTTTGGGAGCTACTGATGCCCTAACCCAAGAGACTCAGTTCCCAGAGGTCGCCACTGCCTTTACAGGAGTGCCTCCGACGCTCATCAGTGCCGAAACCACTTTTGACTCTGCTGAATCCTGGTTCGCAAGGTATCATTTCACTATCAATCTACCAGAAAACGCAGTGGAATCTCTGGGAAAAGTGACAATTCAGCAGCAGAGGGGATTAGAGAATATCGTATTTGAACTTCAACAAACGAGCGCTTTTGAAGGAACGCCAAAGAATCAAGGCAAACAGCTCACTTTGAAAGATGTCACAGAAGACCAGCAAACCCGGACAATTTCCATAACCCTCGCTCCGCCAGTGCCTCCAGGAACTACCTTTACTGTTAGTCTAAAGCCAAGGCGAAACCCAAGGTGGGGTGGGGTTTACCAGTTTAGAGTGACAGCTTTTCCACCAGGAGAAAATACATCGGGTTTAGATCTCGGTGTTGGGCGGCTGACATTTGTCGATCAGTCTGGTTTTTAGGAAGTGGTGAATAGAACTAATTTTTCTAATAGATTGTCAAGATTGACTTGAGGGGTAGACCAAGCATCAATTTCTCCCTTGTCCTCCTTGTCTCCCTTGTCCTGTCTCAACCCATTAATTCAAAATTGACAGACCACTACTCCCTAGCTGCGGGCAAAATTAACATGGCATCACCAAACGAATAAAACCGATATCGCTCTCGCATCGCTTCTTGATACAAAGCCAACAAACGCCCACGCCCTACCAGCGCACTCACCAACATCAACAAACTAGAACGGGGTAAATGGAAATTGGTAATTAAGCCATCTACCACCCGCCAGCGATAGCCCGGATAAATAAATAAATCTGTCTTGCCGCGAAAAGGGAACAATAACTTTCCCATACCTCTAGGCATGGCATTTGCCGCCCCCTCTAATGCCCGCACCGCCGTTGTCCCCACCGCAATAATCCGCCCTCCCCTTGCTTTTGTCTGTTCAATCTGTTCCACTGCTGTTTTGGTAACTTCTAACCACTCCTGATGCATGGCGTGTGCGGTGATATCTTCAATCTCCACCGGGCGAAACGTGCCAACCCCAACATGCAGCGTTACATAGGCTTGTTTAATGCCCCGTGATTGCAGCCTTTGCAATAGCTCATCCGTAAAATGCAGTCCTGCCGTAGGCGCGGCTACTGCTCCCGGTTGCTGGGCATAAACTGTCTGATATTGGGATGGTTGAGCTTGAGATGACGTAATATAGGGGGGAAGAGGCATCTGACCAAACCGATCTAACAACTGCCAAAAAGACTTACCCGGAGGAATCTGAAACTGTAATATACGTCCTCCCGTTGCTTCATCCCTGTCAATTACTTTTGCTTTTAGGGTAAATTCCCCAGATTTACCCTGACTTTGCTCAGTTGCAGGATAGTTTTGAATTTTGGATTGGGCATTGGGCATTGAGCATTGGGCATTGTTGATTGAGAAATTCTCCCCGTCTCCCCGTCTCCCCGTCTCCCCGTCGACCTGTCCCCCTTGTCCCCCTTGTCCCCTTGTCTCCTTGTCTCCCTTGCCTTCATAACCCCTTAATTGTGCAACGCCGTTACCCATCTCCTGTGGGGAGTAAAACAAAATTTCTGCCCCCAGCTTCAAACGCTTGCCCGGTTTTACCAAAGCCAGCCAACAGTTGTTTTGCTGTTCCTCTAGGAGCAATATCTCCACAGGTGCCCCCGTAGATTTATGACCGTAGAGTCGCGCCGGAATCACGCGGGTATTGTTGAGAACTAATAAATCCCCTGGTAGCAACCAGTCAGGTAAATTGTGGAAAATACTGTGAGCGTGACTTGTGGGGGAATCCACCACCAACAGGCGAGAACTATCTCTAGGGACTGCTGGCGTTTGAGCAATCAATTCTGGTGGTAGTTCATAGTCATAGTTAGATAATAACTGGTCATTGGTCATCCTTTTTTCAGAATTCATTTGGGTAATTTCCCCCATAATCAATCTCGGTAAATCGGGGGTTTTTCCCCTAGCAAGGGTACTATATTTCTTGTCAGACTGGAGGCATGGCACTTCCACCAGACTGCAAGCAAAGGGCAACTCATGGATTACCTCTACTTTCTAGCTAACGCTAGCCTGACTTTGCGAGTCATAGAGTATCTCCGCACAAAAAATCACCTGTCCAACTGTTGCATGACAGTAATTCATCAAATCGACGGTTGGATCGTCAAAGTGAAATTTAACCAATCCCTTACTCCTCAGCAGCATGGAGACTTTCGGGCGTTTATGAGCGAGTTGGGCATTACTTACGAACCAGAAATTCGCCTGCAAATGGTGTTTTGGAGTCTAGAAACAGGACAGTCTCCTATTGATGTGATGCGTCGATATCAAGTTGCTGTAGTTTCCCATGGCTCCCCCGATACCAATGATATCGAAGCCTTTCGCCAACAGTTTACTAGGGGATTGGGATATTGTCCAGAAACTTTGGCTTGAGTCTTCTGACAGAAGATTAAAGAATTGGAGGTTGGAGATTGCAGATTGAATTAATCTAAAATCTACAATCGGCAATCTGCAATCCCTTGACATCCTCCCTCGCAGTTTCTGCCGCTGGGGTGATATAGTTTTTTCCCTAAGTCATCAGGAAAAAAATATAATCCCCAATGTCGCCAACCCAGCCACAAGCATCAAGCCAGCAGGCATAAACTTGCGGGTTTTCAGCAGTCGGATCGTAAAGACAACTATCAGCGCTGCTGTTATTACTTGGGCTAAAATCATACCCATTTGGGTAAACCCCCGCAATTGCATCAGTGCAGCTACTAGCAGCAGACCACCGCTAATGCTGCCGGAAATTAAAGATGCTTTGCTCTTGACTTTTGCGTATGCCATCAACCCGCCGAACAGGGCTAAAACTCCATAGGCGATCGCCGCTATTATTCCTAAATTCATAAATTTTATCCACTTAAAAATATCATCGAGATAATTAAAACCTTAACAAGTAGTAAGTATCTGTAAAATTCGCTGAGTATCCTTCAATTCACCTACAATTCGCCGCATAGGTTGGGGCCAAACTCTCACCAAGGTTGGTGCAGCAGAAACTTGATTAGTTTCTGCTAACTCTGGATGCTTAGAAATGTCTATCACTTTTAGGGTATAAGGATGATCGAGACCTTGCTCTAAAAGTTGGTGGATGCTCTCAAGAGTTCGTTCAGTAGCGTTACTGTTGCCGGAAACAAACAGGCGCAGCACATAACAGCGGGTTGTTTGCTGTTCGAGGGAAGGAAAGATGCCGAACTTCTCACTAAGCAAGCTCCCTAGGTTAGCGCTTCCTTTACGTCCAACCTCTGAGTCAGAAAGATCGCCCCTTGGCTCGAAGCGAACAATTAAGTCGTGGTCTTGCCAAAGTTGGGGAAACCGATCGCGATAAGTCTCCAAGACTATCGGATTGCAAAACTCCTCCTGCCAGGGAGCTATTTGCCAGACTAACTCGCCAATTCCAAACAGGGCATTTAGCAGTGGTTGATAGCGTTGCACCGCTGGATAAAGCTCTGCTAATGTTTTTAGCTGCTGACTGTGGGGGTCGATCCATCGATCGACAGTGGCAGTGTATCCCGGCACTAAAAAATGAGGAGGTTCTGGCAAATCTAGCATTTCTTGCAGGCAAGCGCACAAATGCAAGTGCCAGCGACTGCACTTACTGGGATCGATGCAATAAATTAAATCCCCCCCTGGTGTAAACAGGGCAATGCCTTTAAATAACTGAGGCTTTATTGTACTCACAAAAAATAATTCAGAATTTTCCCAATCCCCAATCTCTCACCACTATCTTTCCATCTCTTCTACTGATTTTGGCACCGCAGCAGTCAACACCTCATGACCATTCGCAGTAACTAACACATCATCCTCAATGCGAATGCCAATCCCTCGCCACCTTTGGGGAATTTCTGGCTGACCTTCTGCTGGCTTGATGTCAGGGGAAATGTAAATCCCCGGTTCCACTGTCAGCACGTGAGCTGGTTGCAACCTCTGCCAGACTTCTTCTCCGTGCTTGTAAACTCCGGCGTCGTGGACATCTAAACCCAGCCAGTGTCCGGTGCGGTGCATGTAGAAGGGTTTGTATTTTTCCTCTTTAATCAGTTCCTCAAGATCGCCTGCCAACAGCCCCAAATCCATCAATCCTTGCACCAGCACCTGCACTGCGACATCATGAAACTCGTTGTAAGGTTTCCCCGGTTGCACTGCCTCAATTGCTTTTAACTGCGCTTCTAAAACTATCTCGTAAATCGCCTTTTGTTCTGGGCTAAACTTGCCGTTTAGGGGGAAAGTGCGGCTAATATCGCCATTGTAGTAACCGTAGGAACAACCAGCATCAATCAGCAGTAGCTCATTATCTTGCATCTGCCGATCATTCTCGATGTAGTGCAAAATACAGGCATTTGCCCCAGAAGCAACAATGGAAGGATAGGCAGGACCAATTCCACCGTGGAGGCGAAAGGTATGCTCGATTTCTGCCTGCACCTCATACTCATAGCGCCCCGGTTGGGCAAATTCTCTAGCCCGATTGTGGGCAGCGGCGGAGATAGCAGTAGCCTTGCGCATCATTTCCAACTCAGCGGCGCTTTTCACTTGCCGCATCGGGTGAAGCACTGGATTGGTGTCTTCGATCGCAATCGGTCCGGTGCCGCGCTTGGGGTAAGTTGCCATCAACCACTGCCAGTGTGCGAGGATAGTTTCGTTGAAAGCGCGATCGCGTCCTAAATGATAGTAAATCCGGTCAGCTTTTGCCAAATACTGGGGCAGCTTCTGATCGAGTTCTGCGATCGGATAAACCTCATCTGCCCCAAATTGCTCTTTTGCGCCTTCGATCCCAAGCCGATAACCTGTCCAGGTTTCTTTTTCAGGATCTTTAGGCTGCACAAATAAGACAAAGCGATGTTCTTCGTGGTGAGGGGCTAACACTGCCACAGCTTCTGGTTCATTAAAACCTGTCAGATAGAAAAAATCGCTATCCTGCCGATACACATATTCCACGTCGTTATGCATCACAGCAGTAGGGGCGCTGCGAAAAATTGCCGTGCCGTTGCCGATCTTTTCCATCAGTTGTTCGCGACGCTGACGGTATTCTCTCTGCTCAATACCCATTTTTTCGTGATTGTTTAGCAATATAAGCGCTTATTTATCTATTATGCTCATCGGCTGACCTTTCTTTTTCAGCACAATGACAACTGACCTACTGACCACTGTTGACTGATGACTGTTGACTGAACACTGATTACTGATGACTGATCACTGTTGACTGACCACTGATCACTGTTAACTCAAAGCTTCAGAGAGATAATCAGCAGCAGATTCAACTAGGGCGATCGCATTTTCGTAGAGCATTCGCGTTGGACCAATCATCCCCACACTTCCCACTGGGACATCTCCCTGTCGATAGATTGCAGAGATTAGGGTACAGGGACGCATGGGTTCTAGAAGGTTTTCTGAACCAATCCTAATGCTAACTCGCTTTGCCAAGATCTCCGGTTCCGGCAATTCAAAAATTAGGGGCAAAAGTTGGTCTTGTTCTTCCTCCAACAGATGTAGTAACATCTGCACCTGTTCTAACTGGGAAAATTCTGGCTGATTGAGAACTTCTGAGACACCGCGAACCATAATTGGGCTCGAAGAAGAAAGCTGAGTTTGGCGGCTCAATTCTTTCAATAAGGTTTTCAAAAAGTCGGCATAGCATTTAAATTCTCGGTCTAATTCACTCCAATCTAAGGTCGCTAATTGGGAGAGCGATCGCCCTCGCAATTTGCTGTTTAAAAAGTTAGATAAAATGTTTAACTCTCCCTCTACCGATTCTTGATCGAGTTCTTCCTCTGAAACAGATGTCGATGCGTCTATCACTACTGACTGAGTTTGATAAGCATCGGTGACAATAATTAGCATCACTTGTCCGGGAGATACTTGCACTAGCTGTAAGTGTCGTAGCTTGTTAGTAGAAGTTTGAGGCAGGGTAATTAAGGCAATATAGCCACTCAAATTGGCTAGGATTTGAGCTGCTCTTTGCAACAGGGCTTCAAAACTCCATGTTTCCCATTTCAATTGTTTAGCAAATAAATTCTCAATCTGATTACCTAAAGTTTCGTCTGGAATAATTAGGCGGTCAACATAAATTCGGTAGCCCGAATCTGAAGGAATTCGCCCAGCGGAAGTATGAGGTTGATAAAGTAAACCAGCTTTTTCTAACCGCCCCATCGCCTGGCGAATCGTCGCAGAACTGACACTGAAGTCATACTCTTCGGCTAAAGTTTTGGAACTGACTGGTTCTGCCGTAGCAATATAGTGGCGGATAGTTGCCCAAAGAATATGTTGGTGACGCTTGGTTAGATTGGGTTGAACAGGCATGGGCAGAAAAGCTGCAGTTTTAGTTTGAAATAGACGGTAAATAGTTTTTTTGTTGTTAGTATAACCCTTGCTCGAATCAAAATACGTTTCTCTGAGAGAGCAATCAGTTATAATCCTGGTTTTCGCTCATATAATTTGCATAGATGGGTTAGGTAATAAGCTCTCTAACACTAGACTTACCCTTTTTGACTTTTGACTATTCCCCCCTTGGGGGGATAAAGGGGGGGTTTGACTTTTGAATTATTTAATGTACTTTGGATTGAAAAAAATTAGGGTTTAATACCGAACAATAGTCGGATCGACTAGAAGAGAGTAAGCATCAATTCCCCCAGAAATATTTTTAACATTTGTAAAGCCGACATTTCGTAACCATTGACACATCTGGGCAGAACGAACTCCATGATGGCACATAACCAGAGTTTCAGTCTCAGGTTTGAAGCGAGTTTTGATTTGATCTGCCCACTGGGCAAATTCGCTCAGGGAAAGCACTTCAAAGCCTTCGATCCGGGCGATCGCCACTTCCTGAGGTTCTCTGACATCAATCAACTGAAGTGCCGGATCTTCCTCTGCGAGGCGAGTTGCCAGTTCTTCAACGCTGATCTCGGGAATAGATCGATCGGTAAATTGAGCTGACATGGGAAAAGTCTTTTTTGAGGTTTACAGGTTATAGGTTAGCAGGTTCGCGATTGGACAAAGAGAACCAGGAAGCCACTACTGCTCAAATAATCTATGCTTTACCCATAACTTGGGTGAAGACTGATGGGGAGATGGGGTTTTAGGGGGATGGGGAGAAACAAACAAGGAAAAAAGGAATAGCTCAAATAATGGGAGTAAGATCTAAGTTGATTTTCCCTTAATCGCTGCTTACCTCAACGTCTGATTAGGATTCGCCAATGAAGCTTCGCTCTTTTTTCTTTGCCCTAGCAGCGGGCATTCTCGTGCTGCTGTTCATTGCGGCTGGTAGCCTTTACTGGATACTTGCCCAAAGTCCCTTGAATCTCCTGACAGGAGGATTCGCGACAACGCCAACGGCTGCTATGTTTGTCCCCAGACAAGCACCCGTGATGGTCTCACTGCTGGTAAATCCTGACCGCTTAGAGGCGTTTAGTCAATTAGCAGCCTCTCCGGGGGAACGCCGGCGATCGCAAGGGGAATTAAACCAACTCAAACAAAACTTACTGACAAACACCGGACTGAATTATCGCAAAGAGATCCAACCCTGGCTGGGGGAGGAAATTACATTGGCTGTCACTTCCTTGGACTTCGATCGCAACCGAGATAATGGGGTACAGCCGGGATATTTACTAGCTGTAACAACCAAAGACTCAGAACTTGCCCGCGAGTTCCTGCAATTGTCCTTTTCCAAACAGGCGATCGCGGGAACTTCAGATTTGGTCTTTGAGCAATACAAAGGGGTTAACCTGATTTACCAGCGTCCCCTAGAACCAGAACTGAATGCCAACCTGGTTGCCAGCGCTGTCGTCGGGGATTTTGTCCTGTTTGCCAATCATCCCAGGGTGCTGCGAGAGGCAATCAACAACGTTCAAGTGCCTGAGTTGAATTTGAAAAATTCCCCTTCCTATCAGCAGGCGTTAGCAACGATCCTCGAACCCAGGATCGGGATTGTTTACGCCAACCTCCCCGCGCTTTCAGCTTGGATCGGCAATGCTCCCGTTCCAGAAACCCCTGAAATCAAGCAGATGCTCGCTGTAGCCCTGTCTTTGCCATCTCGGGGATTAGCGGCGAAAACGGCTCTAATTGGCGTGGCTGGGGAAGAAAACCAACCGCCTGCTTTATCTGAGCCAGTAGGAGCATTAAAGTACGTCCCTGCCCAAAGCATCATCACAGCGGCGGGAACGGATTTAAACCAATTCTGGAGGCAAATTGAGACGGGTTTAGACCCTGACAGTCCTCTCCAGCAGCTCTTATATCAAGCGATCAGCCTCCTTCAGGAGCCTTTAGATATTGATTTACCTAAAGACATTTTTAGCTGGGTACAAGGGGAATATGCCCTCTCTCTGGTGCCTCATCCTGAAGGAGACGAACCAGATTGGGTGTTTGTTGCTGAAAAAACTCCAGGTGCTGGCGTAGATGAAGCCATCGAGCATTTAGATAGTCTTGCCAAGGGGCAAGGACTGAGTGTGGGCAATTTACCCCTGTTGGATAGGTCCGTTACCGCTTGGACTAAATTGAGTACTGCTTCCGGCGATCGGGCTGGCAAAGGAGCTAGTTTGGCTCGTCTGGATGCTCAGGTTAAAGGAGTCCATACCAGCGCAGGCAAATACGAAATTTTCACCACTTCTATTGAAGCAATGGCGCAAGCGCTCTCAGCAGCAGAAATTTCTTTGGTGGAAAGCGAGAAATTCCAGGGAGCGATCGCCGCTTTGCCTAGGGAAAATGATGGCTATTTCTATATCGATTGGCGTCAGAGCAAGCCAATTTTTGAGCAGAAGTTACCGATTGTTCGCGTGATCGAATTAGCGGGACAGCCCTGGTTCGATCGCCTGCGATCGCTAACTCTCAGCAGTCAAGGAAGCGAAAATGGCATCCGCCGTGCTACGGTCTTCTTTAACCAGGGTAAGCGCAAGAATCAATAAGGAGGTAGGATTCTCAACAATATTGAGAATTAAGTGCAATAGTGCTGAGAATAAAGGCTTAATATGGTCATAATCCTTGCTCC
>JAAUYK010021484.1_pt1 | contig 13636 bp, 20 predicted proteins | sample 7278021 | NCBI WGS metagenome assembly JAAUYK01 (sample SAMN14350223, study PRJNA611818) | marine sediment metagenome | isolation source: surface marine sediment (1.8m) | place: French Polynesia: Moorea | collected 2018-08
CCGAAAACGTTATAGTCCCCGTACCTAATTGATGTAAAAAGTTATAATGATCGATTTTAGGTGAGGCTGGAGCCTCTCTACGAGTCTTGGGCAAAGTTCGACCCGGTGTTCGAAAAGGTGTCTCACAGGTTCACAGGCGTTCGGATGCTGCGGCAGGACCCGACTGAGAACATCTTCTCCTTCATATGCTCCTCCAACAACAACATAACGAGGTCCAATGGTCATTAAGTTGAGGCTTCTGTAGTGAGCTAATAAAATAGTTCTCCGGCAGAATTTCCTCGATGGTCGAGAACCTCTGCACCAACTATGGAAAGGAGATCTGCACGGTTGGCCAAGATGAGCTCGGCTTTGAGGGCAACAACGTATTTTACTCGTTCCCAACCGTCGAGCAATTGTGTGAGGCGAAAGGAGTTGAACAGCGATTACGAACCCTGGGCTTCGGCTATCGGTGAGTTGTGAAACAGCTCAAGCTCCGAGCGAGCTTTATAAGTTATTAATCGCAATTCTAGGGCCGGATACATCGCTAAAGCGGCCGGCCAGATAAAGGCGAGCGGCGGAGACGACTACCTGTCCGGCCTAAGGAAACTGAACTACCATGAGGCGCGAAAGGAGCTCCTCAAACTGACCGGAATCGGCCCAAAAGTTGCCGACTGCGTTCTCCTTATGTCGCTCGACCAGCCGGCCTCAGTCCCCGTAGACACTCACATGTTTCAAATAGCGGCCAAAAAATACCTCCCTCATCTGAAGGCGTACAAATCAGTTACGGACAAGGTCTACGCAGAGATTGGAGATCACTTCAGGAAGCTCTACGGAGATTATGCCGGATGGGCGCATTCAGTAAGGTCTTAATATACGAAATTCAGGCCCAATTCTTAATTGCTTCTCCGCAGGTATTATTCAGCGCAGACTTGAAGCACCTCCAAGATGTCGAGGCAGACGAGCCGGCCAAGAGGGCGACGTTAAAGAAACCACAGAAATCCAATGCTGCGGACGCCGGGGCGGGCGGAAAGAGGCGGAAAAAGACCACCGCGTCCTGAACAGGCGGACATGATTCTTTTACTAATGTAAATGTCCTGACTCTCTCGCACACACGAAATACACTGTACTCAGGTCGACGACATCCCGACCTCTTCTTCCTTTCTTGCACTCCTTGCAGACTCTCTCTGGCGTAAATACTATCGCGGGGCGATCGGGCGCTTACATGCCCCTTCCGAAGCCTCTTCCGCCGCCTCTGCCTCCCCTGGGTCCCCCTCTGTCGAATCCGCCCCGGCCGCGTCCTCGCGCCGCCTGCGCCCTCAGGATCGCCGACTTGCCCCGGCCGGCGGCGCCCGTGTTCGCCGCGCCCCGGCCTCGACCCATGTTCTTGAACATGGGCGCGTTCTTCAGCATATCGGGCAGGATCAGAAATCTGGAAGGAGACCATTTGAACGTTAATTCAGCCTTGATTTCTCATCACAAACCTACCTGATTTTCGATCCCCTGATGTAGATGTTCTCCAGGTTTGCCACCTTTCCGTCCCTGTAGGTGACGGCGACGGACGACATCTGGCAGTTCATGTTGTCCTCGGCCTCGATCAGGCGGCCGCGGTACACCTCGCCCGTCACCGTCTCGCAGGTGACAATGTGGCCCTCGGCCTAAAAAATAAAATAAAATTCTAGTTAGGTTTTCGGCCGGCTTTCTTGCCCTCGACAGCGGTTCTTACCTCGTGCAGGACTTTGATGGGGACTCCGATGGACATGGTGTCGGCGGCGAGATCGAGCGAGAGCTATTCACTTCCCGATGACGATGATATTACACGATTTCGAAGACCTTTTCGAAATCCAAACGTTTCTAAATAGTAAACAAAGTTCGCTTCGCTCGATTGATCGGTCTTCAATTCAGCTGTTTAGCAGTTATAGCGAAGCACAACAACAGCAGCAGCAAAACCGGCAAGAAAGCCTGAGGATCATATATTGGCGACCAGCGCGACATCTAGCGATATTAGTCAACGTTTAAGTATATCGTGGAAATACACTTCAATTTAGCCGACCATTATGACAATTACTAATCTGAACAGAAGCTACATTATAAGTCGTATGCAGACTAATAGTCTAAAATGATTTTACTAATCCAATCCATTCCAATCTTGACATAGACTTCTAACGCAATGCTAACGCAACGTTGTAGTAGAACGAATAGTGTGACTAGTAGAAATCCAGAATAACCTTATTTCAGTCATAGGCTGAGCCGCTGACTGGCAGGCAAATCACCGTCAGCACCTACCCTACAGCCCGTAAATAATTTCCTCGACAATTCGTCCATTAAGTTCGCCCCCGAGGATCCGAGGATGTCGGCGTACCAGTTCTCCTGCGTGCTGTCCGGCCACTCGAAGGACGTCCGCTGCGTCTCCTCCATCCGCGACCCGATGGACGAGGCCAAGAGCGCGCACTGCGTCGTCTCCGGAAGCCGGGACTGCACAGTCAAGATGTGGAGCGAGACGAGCACGGCGCCCCCTGCGTTCGAGGAGAAGCTCACGTTCGCCGGACACAAGAAATATGTCTCTTGCATCGCCACCGTCGCTCCGAACGACAAATATCCCGAGGTACGGACTTGGCTCATGTTGACTTTTTTTCGCAAGTCATGCAAATCGTGCGTTTCCTTTGCAGGGCCTGATCTACACCGGCTCTCACGACAACCACATCCGAGCCTACTCGCCCGGCTCTGCCAACCCCCTCCACGAGTTCGAGGCTCACTCCGACACCGTCTCCTGTCTGTTTGTCTCTCCGACCACAGGAACGCTGCTCTCAGGATCGTGGGACACGACGGCCAAGGTCTGGGTGGACCCGCTGAAGGCCGTGATGACCCTTAAGGGCCACGAGGCGGCCGTGTGGGGCGCCGCCATCCTCCCCAGGAACGGGCTGATGGTCACCTGCGGCGCCGATAAGAGGATCATCCTGTGGCAAACGGGACAGCCCAAGGTGAAGCTGGACAACGCGCACAGCCAGGCCGTGAGGGACGTCGCCGTCTGCTCAGACGACACCTTCGTGTCCGCGTCAAACGACTCCAAGCTGAAGGTCTGGAGGGTGGCCGTGGACGGCGCGGGCAAGGTCTCTGCCAACTGCCTGCGCACTCTGGAGACGCCCAATGACGGCTTCCTCTACTCGATGAGTGTGCTGACCGTCGGCGGCGAGGACAACGCTTGGGCCGTCGGGGGAGAGAACTCGGGCGTCATGGTGTTCAAGGAGGGCGAGATCAGCCAGGTGCTGCAGATACCGGCCATCTCCATCTGGAAGGTTGTGGAACTGCCGAACGGGGACATCGCCGCCGGCTGCTCCGACGGCAAGATATGGATCTTCTCTAAGGACCCCAGCAGGAAGGCTTCGGATGACGTTATGGTGAGCAGCAATAGTTACATCATGAGACGCTTTATGGTCGACGCTAATTTCTCGCTGTATGTAGGCCATTTATCAAGGAGAGTTGTCCAAGTTTCAACGCCCTGCTCAGACAGAGCTGCAGGGCATCAACCCTGCGGATATTCCGGGGCCGAACTCGCTGCTCGCTCCCGGCAACAGAGACGGCCAGACAAAGATGGTCAAAGACGGTGACGTCATTTCGGTCCACTCGTGGTCTGCAAGTAAGTTGACATAAATCAGTCTTTGCCCTTGAATGATTAATTCCATCGCAAAAGGCAATCTAGTGCTATAGCTTTCCTCCTTCCTTATTAATACGGACGTAAGCAGGGAACAAAAGCCCACTGGCTAGGTTCCGGTATTCTCTGCCCGTGTACGTGTACATCGAGTTAGAAATACAATTTACGTAAAAATCGAATCGATTAAGTCCATCGATTTTGTCCATTGCAGTTGATCAGAAGTGGACAAAAATCGGCGACGTCGTGGGTCAGCCGGGCAAAGACTCTGGTAACAAGTTCTCGGCCCCCGGAGGCGGGAAAGTGACCTACGAGGGCAAGGAATACGACTACGTGTTCGACATCGACGTGGAGGACGGCGTAGTGCTAAAGCTGCCCTACAACTTGGACACGGACGCGTGGCATGCAGCGCAGGATTTCATCCACAAGCACGACCTGCCCCAGGGCTACCTAGACACGATCGCCAACTTCATCATCAAGAACTCGGACCAATCGAAGGCTACTTCTATCAGCGGCGGGAGCGTCGATCCGTTCACAGGTATTGAAGCCACTTTCAGTAACTGTTACGTGTTAATTACACTTATTTGCAATGATTCCATAGGCGGCGGCGCTTACAATAGCGAATCGGCCGGCGGATCGGGGCACAGATTCAACGGGGGTGGCTACAGCGGCGACCCGTTTACAGGAAGCGGCGCCTACTCGACGCAGAACGGCTCCTCCGTCGAAGCCATGGACGTCGACGCGGTCAACACACACTTTCCTCAGAAGGAGTTCCTCGCATTCTCGCAGCAGCCCAAATTCGAGGCCATGATTAAGAAGCTGAAAGAATTCAACCAGGAGGTAGAGGAGGGCGACCGGCTGGACGAGGCCGACCTCGAGAGACTGCCTCAGCTCTGTACCTCTCCCGACTCGGCCAGCGGGGACGTTCCCACTCTGATGCGGGCACTCGGCTGGCCCGGCAAGTACTCTTTCCCTGCGCTAGACATCCTCCGCCTGGCCATCCTGAATCCCAAGTCAAGTCAGATGCTCCTCGATGAACAGATAATCGACAACCTCTTCTCTCTGCTACTGATGAACACATCTCCTGGTGCCTTGGACAACTGCAAAATGCTCGCCATCCGCACCATGGCCAACATGTTCAGCACTGAAAAGGGTAATGTCTCGAGCGTTCTTAATAAGCACCATCAATGCATTTTTATATCCTTCTTTCTCTAGGACTTGCCTTTCTCCTGCTGCGACGCGATAGTCTGATCACCCGCCTCGTCGCGCTCCTCCCCACAGAGAACAAGAACGTGCAGATCGCGCTGACCACCGTCATGCTGAACGTGGCCGTGGCCAGCTGCGAGGGAGCTGTGAGCGAGGAGAAAGAGGAGGCGCAGGTTCAGTGTGTCACGTCGTTGGCAATGCTGCTCTTCGAGGCGCTGACGGACCCCGAGGCGCGGTATAGGGCTCTCGTCGCCATGGGAACCCTCCTCGCTTCCGGGGTGGAGGACAACATGAAGTTGGCCAACGAGCTCGGGGTCAAAGCGTCTGTGGAGCTCTGGCGCAAGGAGGCAACAGACTCGAAGAAGATACGGGACTGCGGCGCCTTCGTCATTCGGATGCTTCCTTAAAGCGTCGTCTGGTGCGGCACAGTTTTGGCTACAAACTAGTATGCTATTATTGTGATAGGGTAAGATATTTTTTGCCTAAACTGGTTGTTCGTACGCGCCCTATTGTAAATGAAGTTATGATACATACGAAAATCCCGCTCCATGCATGCCGTCTATTGATAGAATCAATTTTAATAACACGTACGCGTACGTACATACGGCTAGTGGCTAGCTGCCACCTGTTGTTCCCATGCCTTGGCACAAGAAGCTATCCGAGCGTAGCCTAATTCCTTCCTTCCTTCCTTCCTTCCTTCCTCTCGCCTTGATGATCTCTTCTTGTTCATTTCATCGCAGCGTGTCGCCGCTCCACCGGCGTCCGAATCAGGATTCCCAGAGCGCATATCTTCATAATTCGTAACATAATCCAAGACTCCAAGTGGTCTTGGATAACCTCGAAAATGGTGGTTACAAATACGTGATGAGCTGGACTACAATCGCACCCTAGCAGTGGAGAGGCTGATTGATTTCCTAAAGGGTTTTTGTGGCGCGCGGCCGACCAGCTAGTCATGTGATCGATAGCCTGCTGTTGGCAGCCGAGATGAGACCAATGTCTGAGCCGCCACAGGGACACTTCCTCTCGCCGCCGCACAAGTGGCTTATAGGTCGGCGTTGCAAGCACAATTCATAAAAAGGCGGCGACGGCTGCGCGTTCAATGCGGGCGGGTACGTAACATCTGCCAGATACTTTTCGCTTTAACCTACCACCAAACAGCTCAGTAGTAGTTTGTGCGACCGTTAACTGAACTCTTTTAACGGTCATCAAGTATGCAAAAAGTACATGAATATACAGTATTCTGGCGTTTCATTTACTGCCAATCATATATACGCGTACTACACACCAGAGAAACTTCTATAGCTACGTATACGCTTGGATTATGCTGTTGTCGCAAAAGCTTGTAACTCAATTTCTCCATCTGGTGGAGTGGCAGTGTTACGTTTCGGTTGCGTGACGCGGATAGGATATGTATTCCAGTCGCATGAGTTCATTAGGCTCCCGTATATACTGCAGGCGAAGCAAGAGAGAGACCCACCGGCTGGTATGGGGACGGACGGACTCGCTCGCTCGCTGATTTTCACGCTCATTCGCTCTGCAAACAAGATGATTTCGTTACATGGACGGCAGGGTGACTAATACGTAAGCGTATAGTATACATCTGCAGTTGTGCTGATAAAAAGGACGATGCTTAAGAATTAAAGTTTCTTAAAAGGTCCGTAGTGATGAGACTCCTCAACCCTCTCTGCAAATGCTGCTGTTCCAGCATCTTAGACAGTGGCTGCAAAAAAGATAGAGAAGGGGCGGATACGAGGGAGATCGAGGGAAGGGCAAATCAAATTTCCCCCCTTCAAAAGAAAAGGGAAGGGCCGAACTGCTCTCCTCCGAGAAAAGAAGAAGCGGAAGAAGAGGCAAACAAAAATGTAGGAAAGAGAGGAGGAGGAGGAGGAGGGCAAAGAAAGTTAGCTCTTTCTTCTGATAAGGTTCGTTCTCCCTCTCTTTCTCGTCTGATTGCGAGCCTTTGTGGCGGGCGGGCAGCTCCCATAAAGAAGCTGGCTTGCAGAGGCGGTCAGAAGAACATTCCAATGTGTTTGCCGAGCTGTCTTTCACACGTGCTCTGATGAAACTTGTAGCATTTCCCCGCTGCTTCGCGTTGGGATATTCTAATCCTATCTGCTGGCTAATCCATAATAGTGTGCAAGTTCACAATCCACGGCCGCTCCGTCCATCCCACAGTCGTTGCACTTTATGCTTTGGCCATTTCTCATCGTCCGATCAAAAGAGCTAATCTCCGTTTATGGCATGCCATCCAGGCTGGGTTCGAGTTGGACCGACTACAAATGTCTTGACACGGCCGGTGATAAAGTGGCCGGATTGAAAGAGCGAGCGCGACGGGAAGAGGGGAGAGGAAAAGTGTTGTTTGATCGAGTTGGTCCCCGCTGGGGGGACAAAAATGTCAATGATGCCTTGATTGTAGACGGTTCCCACCGTATTTAACACCACGTGAGGGCTTCGGAGGGGAGAAATAGGTGGAATCGCCGGACGCGCTTTAAACGCCAATCTCACTTCATTTGCGGCGGTCTGGCGGATCTTTCGATTTCACACCTCCTTCAGAGCGTACAATTCAATCCGGAGATGAAGAAGAAGACGAGATTCATCTGTGCGTAGCGTCAACCGAGTCGAATCGGGTTTTACAAGACGTCACAATTGAATTCTCATTCATTGTTTCGGAGTTGCCGACCACACAGGAGACACTACTTGCCAAATTGGAATTACTATTTAGCTACAGATGGTGTACGAGTATTTTCAAGCATGTTCTAATGCGTACATATTCCGCGCAATTACGCTACAAAAGAAAGCAATCACGACCTTACGTTCGCCTTGTAGCCATAGATTGCCTCGACTCGGCGCTACATCGCCGTCGCCCGATCGCGTCGGTCGCCGGTTGCGACTGACGCGGGTGGGAGGAGCCTGGAACTTTGAACGGTCGACTGCGCAGCGAGTGCCTCATGAAGAGGAAAGGATTGCGTTCAGTCTGGGATGCACGAATACGCTCGAATAAATATGTAAATGCGCAGACATTTATTTTACAGGTGCATAATTGATTAGAACTTCAACTGCTTCTCTTTCATCGACTGTCCCACTGTGGCCGCGGCCAACTTCTCCCTCTTTCTCTTCTCCCTCCAGTCGGGATCGTTGTAATGCTGGACGGTGGCGGTGCCAAATATTAGGAAGGAGATCGTGCCCAGAGCGAGGAGGATCGCGGCGAGAAGGAAGACGTACCTCCAACTTAGGATGGTTTGCTGATGCACGTGCCGGGATTAAATACTAATTGAGATGCCCTGCGCGAAATGTAATGTAATTTTACGCGTACCTTGTCGTCAGTTAGCGCCCCGGTCACAATCGGCGAGATGAATCCCATGGCACTGCCTCCCGTGTTCGAGATGCCGAGGATGGATCCGGCGTAGTTGGGCGACATGTCGTAGAAGTTCATCTGCGTGCCCGCGTACTTGCCGGAGTTGAGGCCGGAGGCGAGGCAGAGGGCGAGCACGGCCTGCACGCGGTCACACTCGACGAAGGCCAGCCAGACGAGGGCCAGGGCGGGGCCGCCGAGGCCCATGATGGTGAACAGCTTCCGGATGGTGATGGTACGGAACTTGCCGCTGTTCACCAGGCGATCGGCCGTGTAACTCACGGGGAACGACATGAGGTACATGCACACGTAGGGGAGGGCGGAGAGGCCGCCATTCTGTGAGAAATACGGAGAAACTGGGTCAGAGCAGGCTGGTACATTTTCGCGCGCTTTATTTACCGTTGATAAGGAGAAGTGCTGCACGTTGTTCAGGTACAGTGGCGTCGATGTCATCATCGTGTAGTTACCCCAGGCCGATCCCAGCAGGGAGAGCTGAATGGCCCAGAAGCCTTTCGTCTTTATGATTTCCAAATAGGGGGCTGGCGGCAACTTCCTCAGGCGGTTTGACTTAACATTGGCCTTCAGGTACGCCAACTCGGCCTGCAATGTAAAAGGGGACAATGGGGCGAGCCGGTAGCAGATGAATTGCTTGATTACTTTGCTGATTCTGGGGTGCTCATCTGGGCTGTTGTAGACGAGGTAGACCCAAAGACAGAACCAGAGCGTGCCTGCGGAACCGATGAGATAGAAGGGCGATGCCCAGCCCAACTGGTTGGTCATCACTCCGGACAGGGGAAGGCTGATGATGAGGCCGGCTTGGCTTCCTGAATGAGGCAAACGTGGTTTATGCCATGATTGGTTCGCTTTTCCGACAGACGTACGCACCTGCCATGATGAAGGTCATCATCCTGTTCCTCTCCGGCGTCGGCAGCCACTTTGCCGCCATCGAAAACATGGAGGGGAATGACGGCCCCTGCAGCATGCCCTGGATAATCCTCACCGTCAGCAGCGCCGGAATGCTCTTTCTGGCCATCGTCGGCAGGATGAAGTTCATCGCCGAGCAGGAGAACACGGCCGGACCGAGGACCCACTTTCCTCCATAGCGTTCCGCCAGGAAGCCTCCGATCAGCTGCGTGCAGAGGTAGCCGAAGGAGAAGCCGCCGAGGATGAGTCCCTGCTCGGTGGCGTCCCACGTGAACTCGCCGTTGCTCTCGTGGGTCTCCTCGGGCTCGGTGCCGCTGTAGTTGCCGCACTCGGTCCCCGTCACCACGGAGTTGTTGTTATTGGCGCCTGAAATTGTGAACTGAACTCTTATGTCTGTAAAATAATTGTGTTTAGAATATATCTGCGCGTACTTCTGTCGACCATTCCAACAATGGCCACCGATAGCGCCGTCCGGTCTCCGAATGCGATGGTGATGCCCAGGAACGTCATCAATGTGTAAATGTACCTTGTCTCGAAGAAGCCTGCAATATGATTAGCAAATTAGATAATAAGTACGTATTAGAATAATTACTGTGAGTGCTTCACACACCTTTTGTCATAGGGGCATCCCCGTTCTTCACGATAACGGCCCCGTCACCCGAAGATGACGTCGAATCCATGGCTAATTAAGGCTTAGTAATCAAACTGGAGATTCTCTATTTGAGAAATTATTTGCAGCTCTCGCGTACTAGCTGTTTGCTGCAGCACGCACAGTGAACTGAAGTCCTCGAATCCGTCGGACGACAGGTCAATTCAGTGGTGTTCGATAATTGATACGTTCGTCATTTATGGCCCAATCGTTCTTATACGCGTGCTCGTACTTACGTGCATCGAGAAAGAAGGCAAGAGCCTTGAAATAAACATCATTTTTTGCACCATGCTTGTAACGTAGGCAGTACGCAAATATAATTAATTATTTCGCTGTAGAACTCTGAATGCATATAAGTTTGAGGTCACAATGATCGTTGACATGTTGACATTTAGTGCTTTTGTTTCTCGCTCTCGCCGACCGTAGCCGAGACGTTGCCGAACTCTTCGGCGATTCTCTCTTTCTTCTCCTCCTTTGTCTCGTTCCACGGTTGAACGGCGGCGCTGCCGAACAGGATGAAGATTACGTTGCCGCCGGCGTAGATGCAGCCCGCTATGAGGAACACGGTCCGCCAGGCCTCGATGGTTTGCTGTAAGTTTAGCAAAGATGATTTTTCCTTCCCGTCTAATTTACACTGTCGTTACGTGCATTGTCGTTCGTGATGGCTCCAGTTATTAGAGGCGTTAGGAATCCGAAGCAGTTGGCAATGGTAAGGCCCATCGCGCTCACCGAGCCGCTGTACCTCGGCGCTATGTCCATCGGAGTGAGCTGCACAACAAAGTACAGGATAATTATTAATTAGGAATCAAATAAATCACGAAGAAGATTCACCTTAAATCCTTGAAATATTCCGACGTTCATGCAGAGTCCAAGAGTCATCCCGGCAACTGCGAGAGCGGTGTTGCACTCTGCGAACGCGAGCACGAGGAGGCCGGCGGCGGGGCCGAAGGTGCCGAAACTGTTGAAGACCTTCCTCACGAACACGGTGGAGAAACGTCCCGAGTTGACCATGCTGTCGGCCAACCAGCTCATCGGAAAGTTGAGCAAGAAGCTGATACCGTAGTGCAGGGAGGAATAGATGCCGACCTGCATGGAAATGATAACGCTTAACGTATATGTACGTACGGTAGAAATTTGGACCAGATCCCTCTTACCAGGGACAGCGGCACCTTCTGAATGGTGCTCAGATAGAGCGCCGAACCGTTCATCATCACCGAGAGTCCCCAGTTGTTGCCAATCTGCGTCATCTGCATGGCCCAGTAGGCCCTCGAGGTGAGGATCTTGTACAGGGGAGGGAAGCGGGCCGGACCTTTGGGCTTAGGCGCGTTCTCGATTATGAAGCGACGCTCAGCCTGACAAATGTGAGATTTGTAATTACGACATACGTAAGTTTCTTGCTCCTACACCAACACACCTCCGATATTCTGGGATGCTGTTCTGGCGAATCGTAGCAGAGGAAGGCGAAACAGGCGAACCACGCGCAGGAGACCGCACCCATCACGTAAAACGAGGACTCCCAACCGAAGGCCTCCGAGAGCACGCCTGTGAGAGTCATGCCGAGGAGGTTGCCAAACTTGCCTCCCGCGTTGATGAAGGACATGATCCTGTTCTTCTCCGTGAGTGGGATCCAAGGCACTGACATTGAGTAGACGGCCGGCTGGTTCATGCCCATAGACAGGCCCTGGAGCACCCTGGCCAGAATCATGGTGGCCAGTCCGGCCCTCGCCATCATGGGGATGAGGAAGGCGACGAGGCCGCTGACCAGTACGGAGCAGCTGACGACCCACTTGCCGCCGTAGCGCTCGGCGAGGATGCCGCCCAACAGCTGCGTGGGGACGGAGCCCATCTGGAAGGCGCTCAGCACGAAACCCACTTCGGCGGCGTTCCAGTTAAACTCGCCCTCAATCTCCTCTTGCTCGGCGCCGCTTGGATCGGGGCACTGATCATTGTCAGTTTCCGTTGAGTTGTCACCTGCACGTGTATAAAACAGGTTTAACTAATAATAGCGGGTTTGAACGCCTTATAAATTGCCCTCACCTGTTCCAACCATGCTCACTATAGCTACTCCCATTAGTGACCTGGTGGCGAACACGAGGTTCTGGGAGAAGAAGCACATGAGAGCGTAGGTGAATCTCGTCGTCCACCATTTTGGCCAGAACCCACGTGACTTCTGTACTTCTGGCTGTTTCGCCACCGTCGATTCGGGCGCGTTTGCTGTGCTCGACATTCTCTGTGTCATTGACTGACTCGATTCCGTCGATATGTTCGCGGCTGGCATGCCGGATTGATTTACTGCTTTTACGTACAGTTTATACGTACGTGCGATAACGCCGCTTTCAATCTTGTGATGCAATTTTCGTGATTCTCGTAAATATGTATAGGTGTTCATTGTCTGAGAGGTGATACGGTATAAAGAAGGCTGTGAAGGGAATTCGGAGCAAGACTAAAAGTACAAATTCATTCATGTTAAATGTCACTGAGTGTATTTTCTATGCTTTCACGGTAACTTCGTCAGTAACATTTTTGTCCGATTTTATCTCATTTTTCTCGATGTCAGTCGAGCTAGTGTTCAATTCCGGGTTGTTCCAAGGCTGGATTTCAGCAGTCCCGAAGAGGATGAAGATGACGTTTGTGAAGCTGTACATTCCGGCAGCGAGCAAAAAGACCGTCCGCCAGGCGGCAAACGTTTGCTGCAAGTAGACATCTTAAGGTAACATATATATGTCCAAAATTTATCAGAAAAGCCTGCTAGCCTACCCTTCCTTCCGTTATGGCGCCAGTCACCATGGGCGTAATGAAACCTGAAAAGTTGGCCACCGTGTTCGAGAGTCCCATCAGCACCCCGGAGTAGTTGGGAGCAATGTCGGTTCCGTTCAACTACAAATATGAACCAACACTTTCTTATTGGGGTCATACTTTAACACAATCGGACACCGACTCCATATCCGTTGTATGCTCCTGCGTAGCACCCGACGGCGAAACAGAGAGCCACCACGGCCATCGTGATGTCGCACGGGACAAACGCGAGCCAGGTGAGTCCGACGGCGGGCCCAAAGTAGCCCAGAGAGTTCATCAGCTTCCTAACGTGGATGACGCTCATCTTGCCCGAGTTGATGAGGTAGTCGGAGGCGTAGCTGACCGGGAACACCATGATGAACATGGTGGCGTAGGGAAGGGACGAGTAGACACCGTTCTGAAAGCGGAATTGACTAATTAGTTCACAGGAGCATTTGTGGGTGAAAGCTTATACCTCGCTGAGGGAGACGTGTTGGATGTTGTTCAAGTAGGTCGGCACTCCGGTAAGAAGGGTGAACGTTCCCCAGACGCCTCCGACGTGGGTGATTTGCAGAGCCCAGTAAGCTTTGGAGACGGCGATCTTGCGCAATGGTGGGAATGGCAGCTTCTCCATCTTGTCCGTCTGCAGGTTGGCCTCGATGTACTTGAGCTCGGCCTGAAAGGGCATCAATGCCGAGATGGCGATTAATTCTCGCTATTCGGTTTTCCAGTTTGGTTTCCAGCTGACGTCGGAGATTCGAGGATGCACCGCCGGACTGTTGTAGGTGAGGAAGACCCAGAAGGCGAACCAGGCGGTGCCGATCACACCGACGAAGTAGAATGGGGCCTCCCAGCCGAAGGCGTCGGTGATGAAGCCGCTGAGCAACATACCGGCCATGGTGCCCATTTGGGCGCCTAGGAAATTGTCCGACTGAATTTAGTCTGATTGCGGATTTATGAGTTGAGGCCACGATTTACCGACGCAGATGAATGCCAGCATACGATTCTTCTCCTGCTTGGGCAACCACTTTGCTGCCATGGCGTACATCGCAGGGAAAGACGGACCCTGGAGGGCTCCCTCGTCGTCCTAAGGGCCGTCCAGGGA
>JAAUYK010227114.1_pt1 | contig 13632 bp, 12 predicted proteins | sample 7278021 | NCBI WGS metagenome assembly JAAUYK01 (sample SAMN14350223, study PRJNA611818) | marine sediment metagenome | isolation source: surface marine sediment (1.8m) | place: French Polynesia: Moorea | collected 2018-08
CGTCTTGGAAAATCCGGCGGCACCCGCCTTTGCTTCATTCTCGTCGGTGAAGCTGCGCCCATTGGCCAGCGACCAGCCCGCGACATAGGCCACAAAGAGCATGGCCAGAACCATCGCGGGCCCGACACCAGCCATGAAGAGCCTCGGTATGGATTCGTTGATGCTGACGCCGTAGACGATCAGAATGATTGAGGGCGGCATCAACAAACCCAGTGTCCCTGCGCCAGCCAGACTGCCGACGGAGATCGATTCCGGGTAGCCCCGCCGCCGTAGCTCCGGCAGAGATATCTTGCCCACCGTCGAGACTGTCGCGGCCGAGGACCCCGAGATGGCCGCGAAGAGAGTGCATCCGACGATGTTGACGTGGATCAGGCGTCCTGGCAGTCGGGTCACGACCGGCGCCAGGCCGCTAAAGAGGTGGGTGGACGTGTGGGATCGAGTCAGGATCTCGCCCATCCAGATGAACAGGGGCAGCGCCACCAGGGGCCAGCTAGAGAGCCCGCTCCAAATGATCGTCGCCATGGCGTCGCCGGCCGGGCGCGGTGTAAAGAGCAGGATCCCCAGAACACCAACGCCGAGCAGCGTCAGACCCACCCAGACACCGCTTGCAAGCAGGACGAAGAGTGTCGTCAGGTAAAGAACAACGGTGACGGTTTCGCCGCTCATCGTGTCGAGGCCGTGGACTGAACAGTAGTGGAGACGGAGCGGCGGAAAGCGGCAATGCACTCAATCAGGGAATCGGCAACGGCAACGGCGAAGACGATGGCCCCTAACGCCAATCCCGCTTGGGGGATCCACAGGGGTGTCGCATCCGCACCTTGACTGATGTCACCGATCTGGAGGGAGAAGAGAGCCATACGGCACATGTAGAATGCCATGTAGCTCGCAAGGCCGAACCCTACGAGCAGACAAATGAGTTCGGCCGCCTGACGCGCATTTCCGCTCAGCCGGTCGACAACCAGCGAAATGCGAATATGGGCGGCCTTGCGAAAGGCGTAGCCGAAGGGGAGAAAGAAGCCGTTGATCATCGCATAGCCAGCGAGTTCCGGCGTTCCGGCCAGGGGCGCCGCGAGCCAGCGCGAGACCGCCTGGACCACCACGAGAAAGACGATCCCGAGAAGGCATAGGCCGCCGAGCACTGCTCCGGCGGCATAGAGCGAATCCAAGGCGCGGCGCATGAAGGAGCACCGTCCCCGCAGAAGGCTAGCGACGCTTCGCGAACTGTCGGTCGCTGCGAAAGATGGAAAGCACCCGTTCGCCAGCGGGACCCACCTCTGCCAACCACTCCCGAGTCATCTGCTCGCCGATCTGCTGGACTTCGCGGGCGAGCCTCTCACCGGGCGGCTGAACACTCATCCCATGCTCTCGAAGGGTTGCCAGATAGTGGCCGGCCAAGTCTTCGGACCGAGCCCAGCCGGTCGCCTCGGCCATCGCCGCTGCCCCGCGGACCAGGGCGCGGGTTCTGTCGTCGAGGGCCAGCCAGGCCTGCTTGTTGACGAACACCATGTTCTTTGGAAGCCAGGCCTGGAGATCGTAGAAGTGTGACAGATGTTCCCAGACTTTGCGGTCCACGCCTGTGGCGCCGGATGTGATCAGGGAGTTCGCGACACCGGTCGCCAGGGCCTGCGAAAGCTCTGCGGTTTCGATCTGGGTCGGCGTGGCACCCATCAACTGCGCGAGCCGCGAAGTCGCCGGGTTGTAGGCTCGGAACTTCATGCCGCGCATATCGCCAACGCTGTTGATCGCCCGGTTGGCATAAAGACCTTGGGGAGGCCAGGGCGTCGCATAGAGAAATACCAAGTTCTGTTCGAGCAAGAGCCTTTCGATCTCTGGTCTGGACGACTGGTAGAGCCGCCAAGCCTGATCGAAACTGGTTGCCAGGAATGGCACCGCATCGATCCCGAAGAGCGGATTCTCGTTCGACAGCGCGGACATGAGGCGTTCACCGATCTGCGCCTGGCCCGTCTGAACCGCTCTCTTTATCTCGCCGCCGGCGAAGAGTGAACCGCCGGCATGGACCACAATCTCGAGCTCTCCGTCGGTCGCTCTCTGAACGGCCTTGGCGAACATCATGGCGGTCTGAGAGTGGAAGTTGGCCGGGGCGTAGGCCATCGGCATATCCCAACGCTCGCCCGCGATAAGCGAGGAAATCGGAGCGCAGAATATCGCCGCAATGGTCAGGCAAAGAATACGAAACAAGCGTCTCATTCTTCGATTGTCCGCTGTGCCTCTATGGAGCCATGGCCTTTAACCCACGACACCTACCAAGAACCAATTAAAAAAATCTTAATAATAATTTTCCCAAAATACTTCGGATATTTCAGTATTTAATATTTAATTCATTCTCTCTAAAGAAATATATAGCCCGGCAGGGTATAGCCAAGCGTCTTAGGGGGAAGTACTTAAGCTGATGTTGAAGTCACACGAGACTGCGTCCAGCGCAATCGTCCCTGTGATGCTGGCAGTTCTGGTCTGCGCGGCGGTGGTATTTCCACCGCTCTCGGCCTTCGCGGCGCCTTTCGTCTTTCCGTCCCTCTTCCTGCTCCTGACCTTCACGCTCTCGCTGTCCACGGACCAGCCGGTTTCCGTGTTGACCAAGCCCGACCCCTCGGTCTGGGGAATCATGCTCTGGCAGATGGCCTTCATACCCTTGTTGGTCATTCTGATGGGCTGGGCTTTCAGCCTGCCGGCCGATTTGCATCTCATGGTGTTGGCAACGGCCGTATCGGGCAGCGTCTTCGCGGCCCCGACCATGGCTCACCTCTTGAAGATCGACAGCCGCCTGCCGATCAACGGCGTGGTCCTCTCGACTTTCTTGATGCCGGTGACGGTGCTGGTGTTCGGCAAGGCCCTGGGCGGCGATGGGTTGGACATCTCGATCTCGCAATATGCTTCGCGCGTCGGCGTGTTCCTTCTGACGCCGCTCTTGCTCTCTATTCTGATCAACTGGCTGGTCAAGCGCTTGCCTGCAAAGAGCAAGAAGCAGGCCTTCGGCGCCCTTCACATCGGCGCCGTGGCATCGCTGCTCGTCTTCGCTGTCGGCATCATGGACGGGGTCGCTGAAAAGATCGAGTCCGACCCCGAGCGCGTCATCATCTTCCTCATGCTCGCGATCAGCTTCGCCCTTGCCACAGTGATCGGGACCGTCGCCCTATTCTGGTCCGTCGGGCGGGATCTCATGGTCGCCGCGGCGATACTCAGCGTCTACCGGAACGTTGGACTCACCTACGCGCTGATCGGAACCGCTGCCGGTCATGACTTCGCGATCTATGTCGCGGTTTCTCAGGTCCCAATGTTCTTGTTGCCGCTCCTCATCCATCTGCTGAAGATGCTCGGCCTTTTCAGAGTGGACACGACGAAGACCACATCAGATGTCCCTCGTGGCTGATTGAGCTCTGCGAGCGATCCCAGCAACTCAAGAGCGCGGAGATCAATGGCCCGCTTGCATTTGGCGCGGGTTTGAACTGTTGCGCGAAGCAACAGGGTGCCTCGTGGCACAACTACAAGTGATAGATTTTTACTTTGTTGTACGTAAAAAGTTTACACAATTTTAGTATCTTTCTCCCACAATTACTTACACTCATACAATAAAAAATTAACAATAATTTGCAGGGGATTAGAGAGGGGGCCTCTTTTCATGGGTGGGCAAGTAATGCGGGTCCTTGTAGTCGAAGATGACGAAGACGATTTCTTTCTGACCTCTGACGTATTGCGGTCTATTGAGCGGGTCAGCTTCGAGACAACCTGGCGTCAGACCTTCAGCGAAGCCTTCAGCACCATCGGGGCAGAGCCCTTCGATGTGGCGCTCATCGACTACCGGATCGGCAGCAAGACGGGCATTGATTTCGTGAGGGCGGTTCAAGCCGCCGAGATCGATGTGCCCATGATTCTGCTGACCGGTTTACGCGATGAAGAGATCGACCTCGCCGCCAGCGAGGCAGGCGCGTCCGACTATCTCAACAAGGACGAGCTCACGCCCAGCGTGGTTGAGCGCTCGATCCGCTTTGCCTGCGCCAACGCAGCGAACCGGCGTTCTCTTGCCGAGTGGGGCAGCCTGCTCCAGACCACCCTCGACAACACCGGGTCCGGCGTGGCCGCCGTAGATGCCTCGGGTAACCTGATCGCGTTCAATCAGAGGCTGGGTGAGATGCTCAACCAGCTCGGGGCCGATCATATGGGTCCGATCGTCCTGCGACGGGATCTGGCATGCCAGAGCAACAGTGCTCTGGGCGCCTACATCGCGGAGGTTCTACGCCGGATCGAGGGTGCACAAGAGACCAGCAGCGAGCTGCAAACGCCCGACGGCACGATCTTCGAGTTGTCGGTCAACAAGACGAGCGAGGGCGGTTCCGTCATCGTCATCCGCGATATCACCGAACAAAAGCAGTTCGAACTCAGCCTGAAAGCGGCGAAGGAGGAGGCGGAGGCCACAAGCCGGTCCAAAACCGTGTTTCTCGCCACGATGAGCCACGAACTCCGGACGCCACTGAACGCGATCATTGGGTTTTCCGAGTTGATCTTGAGTGGCGTTAGAGGCCAGTTGACGCCTGCCGAGTATCGCCATTACATCGAAGACATCCTTATAAGTGGCCGTCATCTATTGGAATTCATTGATGAAATTCTTGAGTTCTCGAAGGCGGAAGGCGGACATAACGGCATTGTCAAAGAGAAGCTCGACCTCAGATCGGAGCTGGATTTCTGTCTCCGACTCACGATGCCAAGCGCGAACCGCAAGAAAATAAGGCTTCGGTCAAACCTCGATAACGTCGATTGCTATCTGCTCGCAGAACAAACGTCCCTGCGTCGCATGTTCATCAACGTGCTGTCCAACGCCGTGAAGTTCACGCCCGAGAGGGGAACCGTATCCGTGATGGCGAACCACCAGAACGACGGGTCCCTCTCGATTTCGATCACAGACACGGGGATCGGCATACCGGAGGAGCACCTCCCGCTGGTCGTCCAGCCCTTTCACCAGGTCGACGCAGCGGCACGACTCACCTACGAGGGGAGCGGCCTCGGCTTGGCCATTGTGAACTCTCTGGCCAGATTGCACGACGCTACACTGGAAATCGACTCGGTCGTCGAGGGTGGAACCACCGTCGAGATCAAGTTTCCTCGGACGGCGGTCACTTTGAAGAACGAAAAGAAACTGGGCCCACAAGTTGCCTGCACATCTCAGTCTTACGGCGTAGGCTAAGTATAGTGAAACAAAATGATTAAATTATCCATGTCTTTCAGTTGTTATATTTACGTATTATTAGAATATTTTCTTTAAGACAACATCAGTAGCTTCGGGGGATCTACAAGGGGGGGCAAGCTTTGTCGGAAACCATAGTCGAGCGAACCGGTGTCGATCGCCGGTTTCTTCCGCGTTCAAATCCGGGTCGCAGGGCACAGGACGACCCCAATCTTGCTGCAGCGAAGGACGACCAAGAGGCCGCGCAGTTCCTCCAGCCGCTGGTGCACATCGGGCTCCTGCTGATCTTTTCGATCCTCGGCCTCGGGCTGATATTCTACGGAAACGCCAGATTTGCGCCCCTCTTGTTCGATCGATCGGCGGTAAAGGATGTCGCCAAGACTCTGGCCACGGGCAAGAACTATGCGACCTTCGACCTCAACATCGAGAGTCGGACCCTGCGCCGTGCCCATATCCACAGTCTGGCGAAGGTTCCCGACGTTGCCGTGATCGGCGCCAGCCACTGGCAGGAGGCGCACAGCGACCTACTGCCGGACCGCGACTTCTACAACGCCCACGTCCACCGGGATTACTACGAAGACGTTCTGGCCGTCACCGAGATGTTCGTCAGCGCCGACCGTCTGCCCCGGCGGCTGATCATCACCATCCGGGACAACTACTTCACGCCGGTTGCCGATCGGACCGATTTCCTCTGGATGCCGGCCATTCCCTACTACCGGGTCATGGCAGAGCAGCTCGGGATTCCCATGCATTCCTGGTTCGATACCATTCCTCTGCCCCACATCCGCCAGGCCGTGTCTCTGGCCCTGCTAAGAGCCCACGCCAAGCGCTGGAACGAGGCGCCAGACCTGCCCCATGCCACCAGCGCCGAGAAGCACGACTCGCTGGATATCCTGCTGTCCGACGGCTCGATCAAGTGGTCGCGCAAGCACGATGCGCTCTTCTCGGCCGATTATGCCCGCGCGCGCGCTCTGGAGTTTGCCGAGCAAAGACGCGACGACCCACCGAAGATCGATCCCTTCGGCGTCGCGACGGTCGACCGCGTGCTGGCCTTCCTGAGCGAGCAGGGCGTTGAGGTCATTCTCGCCCACCCGCCCTTCAACCCGATCTTCTACGACGCGGTCCGGGGGTCACCCTACGAAGCCGGACTGGAAAAGGTGAAGGAGGAGACGCGCGCGCTGGCCGCAAAGTACGGCTTGCCGATCATCGGCAGCTTTAGCCCCTATGACCTGGGCTGCGGCGCCGAACTCTATATCGACGCCGAGCATTCGAACCCGCGCTGCCTCAAGAAGGTCCTGGATCAGTACGCGAGCCTAGACGGGTTCTTCGAACGTCCATCGGGCTCGACCGGCGAGCAGATGACGGCCGACCGGAGCGAAGCGCAATGACCTTCAGCTCTTTCGAATTCCTGCTGATCTTCTTTCCAGGGGCCTACATCGGGTTCCTGCTGATCCACAAGATCGGCGGCTGGCGTGCGGTCTATCCCTATCTCGCGGCCGTCTCGCTCGCTTTCTATGCGCACTGGAGTCTGTTGCTGGTCACGGTTCTGGCGACCTCCGTGCTGTGCAACTACGCGGTCGGCAGCGCCCTCATCGAGGTTCGCGAGCGAAAGCTTCTGTCGAAGACGCTGCTCCTGGTTTCGGTCGCCGCGAACATCGGCGCGCTGGGATACTTCAAGTACACCAACTTCCTGATCGATACGACGAACCTGGTCGCGGGCACCGGTTTCTCCCATCTCGACCTGATTCTCCCGGTCGGCATCTCCTTCTATACCTTCATTCAGATCGGCTTCCTGCTCGAAGCCTACAGCGGCACGGCGGCGCGGCCGACCTTTGATCGCTATGCCCTCTTCGCGACCTTCTTTCCCTGCGTGACCGCCGGACCCCTGGTGCTGCAGAGCGAGATGTTCGCTCAGATGGGCGACCGCAAGGATTCGGCCTTCTCGAGCTGGCGCGTCATGGTCGGCACGACGCTGTTCTGTATGGGGCTGTTCAAGAAGGTGGTCTTCGCCGATACCATCGCGCCCTACGCCGACCAGGTCTTCGCCGGCGTGGCGGCGGGCGCGGGCCTGGATATGGCGACCGCCTGGACCGGCGCGCTCTGCTACACCCTGCAGCTCTATTTCGACTTCTCCGGTTACAGCGACATGGCGCTGGGCCTGGGCTACCTCTTCGGCATCAAGCTGCCGCTCAACTTCAATTCCCCCCTGAAGGCGACCAGCATCTCGGATTTCTGGCGCCGTTGGCACATGACAATGACCCGCTTCTTCACCAACTTCCTGTTCAGCCCCTTGGCGATGAAGAATACAAGGCGGGCCTTCGCGAAGGGCTACTCTCCGGCGCAGCGCTATCTGAGCGCGGCCGCCTGGCCCATCGTGCTGACCTTCCTGGTCGCTGGGATCTGGCACGGCGCCGGCTGGACCATGGTCATCTACGGCCTGATCCACGGACTGGCCCTGGCGGTCAATCTCGGCTGGCGGGAATTCAAGATGCCCGCACTGCATCCTCTGGTGGGCTGGTGCCTCACCATGTGTGTCGTCGTGAGCGCTCTCGTCGTCTTCCGGTCGCCGGACCTCGCCACGGCGGGCCAGATACTCGCGAGCATGTGGGGCGTAACAGCGCTTGCGCCGGTCGCCGAGACAGCGTCCTTGGTACAGTTGGATCTGCAGTGGAGCTTGACGCTGATCATCGTGCTAGGCGCCATCGTTCTAGCGGCGCCGAACACCCAAGAGATCCTGCGCAGCCATTGGGTCAGCTCTGATCCCAAACCCGCGGAAGAGCGCTCCTCGCCCTGGCAGCTGGTCTGGAAGGCCACGCCCTCTTGGGCCTTCGCGACCTCGGTCGTGGTTGTCCTCGCGGTCGGCTCAATTAAAGGCTACTCAACCTTTCTATACTATCAGTTCTAGTTATTCGTGGGGGAGCCCAAGATGAATGATCTGAGTCCAAGCCTTATCGAGGTAAAGATTCCCTTGCCGAAGGCAGTCGACGATACCCTCGCCGGTGATATTGAAAAAGAGTCTGTATTTGTATCACCTTTTCTTCAAAAGATCGTCGTCGAGGGCGACTCGACCGCCTGCCTGATCATGAAGAGCAACGCGCCCCAGGACGAGGTGCGCGACAAGGCGACCCGCTACCTCGAGACCATGGTCAAGCAGATCGGCGGTTACGAGGCCAAAGTCTTCTTCGAGAACAAGCGTAGGGACAGCGGCCGCTATCTGCCCGACGCCAACGCGGCGCTCGGCCAGGCCGGCTGGCTGCACGACTACGGCAAGGGGCAGGTCGCCTACAACGGCCCGGTGCTCAAGCTGGCGCGCCTGATCGATTCCAAGGCGGCCAAGCTCTACGCCGAAGCCCTAGACGTGGAAGACGGTCACTTCCCGGCGCTGGTCGATGCCGACACCCTGCACAAGTGCGGCTACATCGATTCCCATCCCAACGCCGTCACCTTCCTGGGCAACATGCTGGAGGACTTCGACGCGATCGAGGAGTTCCGCCAGGCCAACTCCTGCTCCGAGGGCGCCCTCCTGCCGCCCCACGAGCACGTCCACGTCGACGGCATGTGCCTCAACCCCGCCGCCTGTTTCCCCTGCTATCCGACCCTGAAGGGCCGGCGCATGGAGCCGGGCGAGTGCTTCAGCTGGCTCGGCCGGGTGTTCCGCTATGAATCGCGCAACATCTCGGGCCTCGAGCGGCTCTACGAGTTCAACGTGCGCGAGCTTGTCTTCGTCGGCAGTGAGGAATTCACCAGGGAAAGCCGGCTGAAGTCACTCGACTGCGTCCGCGAACTGATCGAGTTCTTCGATCTCGACGCGGTGGTCCAGACCGCGACGGACCCCTTCTTCGCGACAGTCTCGGCCGCCCGGAAGTTCTGGCAGCAGTCCCAGGAGGTCAAAAACGAGATCCTGATCCCCTTCGCCCAGGGCGACGGCACGGAGAAGCTCCTGGCCTGCGGGTCGATCAATTTGCACGGCAACTTCTTCGGCTCACGCTTCGAAATCGCTGACGGCGCTGGCGAGGCGGCCAGCACCGGGTGTGTCGGCCTCGGGATCGAGCGCTGGGTGCTGGCCTGCTTCAGCCAGCACGGCCTCGATCCTGACCGCTGGCCGGAGCCGGTACGACAAAGGATCTTCTAGAGTGCGCAAGCGAGTGGAGGTGTTGGGAGGTCAGCGTTTTTGGTAAATGCAGAAATGGAATGGCGTGATGCAGTTGGAAAATCTCTTCGCCAATCTCCTTCAGGAGCCGCTCGAATCGATCAACGACGATACGAGCCCGCGGAACACGAAGTCCTGGGATTCCCTGAAGCACCTGGAACTCGTGATGGCCGTCGAAGGGGCCTATTCCGTGCAGTTCACCATGGCGGAAATCGTCGGTCTCAACTCGGTCGGACGCGTTCGCGAACTGTTGAGAATGAAGGGCGTGGCGGCCTGATCCTGGCGCGGCACCGAAGCCAGCCAGAGCAACCGTAAACTATTATCTAAGAAAATGTAAAATTTGTACAAAAGCCTATCCAAGATATACTTTCCGTTATCTACAAAAACGTGATAGATTTCTAGCTTCAACATCTGAGGCTCTTACGGGATACGACGTTCATCTGTGGGGAGAGATTAAGGATGAACGAGATTAGAAATTATAAGCAAAAAATTAAGTGTCTTGTTGTCGATGACGACGAAGACTACGTCCTTATTCTCGAAGGCCTGCTAGAGGCTCTGCCGCACTTTGAATTCATCCTGCATTGGGAGCCCAAGTACGCACCCGCTCTCGAGAAAATAGTCGCCGGAGAATACTCCGTTTGTTTTGTTGATTATTTCTTGGGCGGACAAACCGGACTGGAGTTCATCTCAGCCGCCTCGCAAGCGGATACGGTCGTCCCGATGATCTTGTTGACCGGCGCCGATGATCCGGAAGTCGATTTCAAGGCCAGCAAAGCCGGCGCCGCCGATTTCCTCTCCAAGGATGATCTAAGCAGCGCGACCTTGTCGCGCACCCTTCGCTACACGCTGGCGAACGCGGAAAAGAACCATGCTTTGCGCCAGAAAAGAGCCGAGTTGGGCAAGGCAATAGAATTGCTGTCCGAGCAGAAAGAGCTCCTGCAATCGGCGCTGGACAACACCAAACACGGCATCGCCATGTTTGACGCCAGGAACCGCCTGATCGCGTGCAACGCGCAGTATCTCACCATCTATGGCTTCAGCCCCGACGTAGTCAAACCCGGCGTGAACATCGAGGAAATTCTCCGCTACAGCATTTCATTGGGCAACTACATCGATCTCGATGCCGAGAGGTTCCTCAAGGAGCGTATGCTGCAGGTCTCGTCGCACGCCTCGTCGACCTATGAGCAGCAACTCAAGGACGGGCGCACGATCGCGGTCAGCCATCAGCCGATGGCGGGCGGACGGTCGGTCACGACCTGCGAGGATATCACCGGGATATTGGCGGACCAGCGACGCCTCGCCGAGCTCGCGCGCGAAGCCGCCTTGGCAGAGGCGGAATCCCGGGCGAAGGCGAAGTTCCTGTCCAACATGAGCCACGAGCTCAGGACACCGCTCAATGCCATCATCGGCTTCGGAAACTCCATCAGCGAAGCGAAATTCGGCGCCCTCGGCGAGAACTACAAGACCTACGGCGGGTTCATTGCTGACAGCGGGCAGAACCTCTTGCACACGATAAACCAGGTCCTCGACATGTCGCTCTTGAGCGTGCGAGAGGCAGCCCTTGAAGAAAGCGAGTTCCTGCTGCGGGGCGTCGTATTGGAGGCCGTTGAAAGGTATAGAAAACCCCTCGAGGCGAAGCAGATCGACCTGAACCTCAGGGTGCAGGAAGACCACCTTTGCCTGCGCGGCGATAGCGAGAAGATCTCACGCGCTATCGAGAGCGTCCTCGACAATGCCGTCAAGTTCTGTCCGCCCGGCGGAAACGTCGTCGTGTGCGCGGAACGGGATGGCGCCGGCGAGGCCGTAGTCTCGATATCCGACTCCGGCGAGGGCATCCCGGAAGACCGGATCAGCTCTCTCTTGTTGCCGTTCGAGCAAGAGGAGTCGCACTACGCCCGAACCCATCAGGGCGCCGGGCTCGGCCTGTCAATTGCAATGGGCCTGATACGGCTGCACGACGGAGAGATGACCGTTGAAAGCGGCGTCGGGAACGGAACGACGGTCAAGATCGCGCTGCCCGCCGAACGCGTGGTCACGGAAGGCGCAGCTTCCGACTCCTCCCGCGTCGCCTGACTCTCGCGGCGGGCGAGACCGCATCTGATCCACGCACGATACAGGCGCGGAGGCGCCGTTAGGACAAGACACAACCGCCGCGTGAGTTTTGCCACGTCGTCGCCTCGAGATCATGGGCATAGTTGACCGGTGGGAGGCGAGTTGCCTCGGCATCGAAGCTGCGACCTCGCCGAACTTCCGACATCGACCCGGAGAAGAGGGAGTAGGCATCATGGCGAAACAGGCAACGACACTTCGCGAGCTCGCCCAGGTGCGGGCCGACAACCGCGCTCTGCTCAATGCCATCGTTGGAAACCAGGGAACGGCCCTCGGGCGCAGGGACTTCACGGCGACCGGTGAACCCACCGGAGAGCCCTGCATCATCGTGTACATGCCGCACAAGATTAATCTGGTGCTGATCGCGAACAACCTTCAGATCCCGGCCAAACTGACGTCCAGCGACGGCGCTCTCGAGGCTGCGACGGACGTGGTGGTGACCACGGTCCCCGACACGCCGAAAGAAGGGGGCGCGCTCTCGCCCGAGAACCAGCAGTTGGTGCAGACGCTTCAATGGCTCGATGGACAACTGGACCACCTGCCGCCCGGCGCGCAGATCGGCGGCGCCGAGATCACGGACGAGGGGCTCGGCACCTATGTCGGCACGCTGGGTTTCGCGGTGCGCTCGACCCTGCCCGGAGCGAACGTCACGGGCTTCGTGACCAACCAGCACGTAGGCGGCACCGCGAGCCGCTCGCTGTATATTCCAGGCGCCCAGCAACAGGCCGTCCGTGTCGGCGTCACGCGCTCGGTCCGCGAGCACTACCCGGATGACCGCTGGATCGAGGGCGTCGACGAGAAGTTCGCCTATGTCCGGACCGACGCCGCCTTCGTGGCCGCCGAAGACAACATCGTTCCCTTCCTGAGAAACGACGTCCCCCACGTCGGCCCGGTAGCGGGGCGCTACGAGGTCGACCTGGATTCGATGGATGTCATCGGACTGCCGGTCAAGAAGGTCGGCCGCACCACCGGGCTCACGGCCGGCACCGTCGTTGCCTTCGGCTACGGCATTCCCAACGCCAACGAACAGATCGACCGCTTTCTCGGGCGCGAGCCGGCCAACGTCTACACCGATTTCCTGATCGCGCCGAGAAGCGAGGGTCCGTTCAGCGCGCCCGGGGATTCCGGCTCCGGCATACTCGTCGACGACGCTGCCCACGCGAACCAGGCCCTCGGCCTGCTCTGGGGCGGCTGGCCGACCGACATCGGACGTGCGACCGGCCTGGAGGACCTGACCTATGCGATCAATCTGAATCGGGTGCTCGAGGAGATGGATCTGGAGCTCTTGTAACCGCTTTGGCCGGCGGTTGGCTTGGTCCTTGGGGACCGCACCGGGCGATCATGATCCCTTTTCGACGGGCGTATAGAGATCGGGGTTCAGCAGATGCGAGAGATTGACGTCCTCGCTGTTCAGTCCGTCGTCGCTCACCAGGATCGCGAAGGCCGGCCGGTCGGAGGTTTCGGGCTCCACCGCATCGACGATCCAGACGTGCCTGTGATCACCGGCCTTCCAGTACTTCGTGCCTTCCAGAACTTCGGTCATATCGGCTCCTCCGCTGGGATCGGGCTCATCATGTTGGCCGCGGCAAACCAGTGTTGGTACAGGCGGGGGACGCGATACCGCTGCCGTGTCGCCGCAGCAAGGTGACCGCGCTTAGCCCGCGCTCCGCGATCGAAACGGCGCCCAGAGCAGCCGGGGCAGGGTGAGCTCGCGGCGCCCCTCGACGCCGATCTCGAGGTCGGTCGAGCGCCGCGTCCCGCTGCGTGATCCGAACAGCGGATCCCAGAGGCTCAAGACCGTGGCGTAGTTCGAGTCCGTGTCCCGCCTGACCGCGTGGTGATGGACCCAGTGGATCGAGGGCGTCACGAAGATGCGGGACAGCACCGCCTCGAGCCGGGCCGGCAGGCGCAGGTTCGAGTGGTGAAAGATCGTCGCGAGCAGCACCAGGGCCTCGAAAATCAGGATCGACTGGAAGGGAATGTCGAGCAGCACGATGACCCCGGCCCGCGCTGCCGCCGAGAGCAGGATCTCGCCGAAATGAAAGCGCAGCGCCGAGGTGGTGTCGAGGAAGCGGTCCAGGTGGTGCACCTGGTGGAAGCGCCAGAGGAAGGGCACCACGTGGTTCGCCCGGTGCCACCAGTAGATCAGGAAATCGAGCAGCAGCAGATCGAGCAG
>JAAUYK010068650.1_pt1 | contig 13629 bp, 11 predicted proteins | sample 7278021 | NCBI WGS metagenome assembly JAAUYK01 (sample SAMN14350223, study PRJNA611818) | marine sediment metagenome | isolation source: surface marine sediment (1.8m) | place: French Polynesia: Moorea | collected 2018-08
GTTCAGGCTGGTCATGCCGACATTGTCGACGATGACTTCCGTGTCGTTACGACGGCCCCAGTCCTTGACGTAGACCTCGTTGAACCAGCGGTCGAACTCGGGCACGAAGTGGTTCCATTGCAGGATCTTTAAGGTCCGGCGGGATGTTCCACGGGCCTGGCGCGGCGCCAGTATGGCCGGCGCCAAACCTGCCGTGAGCGCGGCACTTCCCGCCGTCTTGATCAGCCGGCGCCTCGAGCTTTTCCTGGGTTCGGTCATGAGCTTCTCTTTTCCAGTCTTGCGGCACGATCCAGAGTTGCCGCGTAGAACGATTGATTCCGGAGGAGGAGTAGCAGGATGATCTTTTAGTATTATAAACGATAGTATCATATTACTAAATTATTTGTATTAAACACGGCTTAATCTATACTTTCAAATGACATCACGGCATCCGCCGAACACCGCGATCGGCGTGGGTTGCCGACTGGTCACCCAGGCCCGCAACAGGGTTAGGCGCCGGCTGCCATGAATCCGCCATGGCGTTCGCTGTACTCTCGGGCGCAGAATGCAGTGAAGGCTCGTCGGCCGGTGGCCCCGATGACGTTCGGCGAGGGAGCAATGACGGCAGAGAGAGAGTTCACCTCACGGAGCGGCCGCCGCATGCGGCTGCGCCACATCCAGCCCGTCGACGCGGCGGCCCTGCAGCGCGCCTATGAGCGTCTCGACGTGCGCGACAAGCGGGCCCGGCTGTTCGTGCCGGTCCCCCAGCTTACCGACGAGGCGGCCCAGCGCTTCTGCACGATCGACGAGGACCATGAGCTCTGTCTCGTCCTCGAGGCGGAGGACGAGCCCGGCGAGATCATGGGCGGCGGCCGCCTGATGGGCGCGCCATCGAGCGACGCGGCGGAGTTCGCCGTCTCGCTCCGCTCCGACCTGAAGGGGCAGGGCCTCGGCACGGTGCTCTTGAAGACCCTGCTCGAGGTGGCGCCAGAACGGGGTTTCAGGACCGTCTGGGGCTCGATCCTGGCCGACAACCGAGCCATGCGCCAGCTGGCCGAGAAGCTCGGCTTCCAGGTCCGCCGGGATCCGGACGACCCCAGCCTGGTCACGGCGACCATCGATGTCTCCGCCGTCTAGAGCAGAGTCCGGCTTGAGGGGATCGCGGAGCGTCTCCATCCAGACGTACTCCGCCCCGGCGGGGCGCTTCGACCTCAGGATGCAGCTTGGCAGCTTAGGGCCCGCCGAGTAAGACAGGGGCAGATGTTGATCGCCAGCGCGGGGTCCCAGTTGCAATCCAAGAAGCTCGCTCTCGAAGGGCCGAACGCCGGTCTCGAATTGGCCTATGCCGAGTGGGGTCCACCCCAGGCCGAGCAGGTCGTCGTCTGCGTTCACGGCCTCACGCGCAATGCCCGTGATTTCGACTTCCTGGCCGCCTCACTGGCGGAGCGAGGCGCGCGGGTCTACGCGGTCGACGTGGTCGGCCGCGGGGCGAGCACCTGGCTCAGCGACCCGGAAGGCTATGGGTTACCGAACTATGCCGGCCACCTCAGACAGTTCATCGAGTTGTTGGAACTCCCGGCCGTCGACTGGATCGGCACCTCCATGGGCGGACTCATCGGCATGGTCCTGGCCGCCGCGGAGAATGCACCGATCCAGCGTCTCATCCTGAACGACGTCGGCCCCTTCATCCCGGAACCTGCGCTGAAGCAGATCCAAAGCTATCTTTCTCTCGACATCGTCTTCGCCGATCTTGACGAGGCCGAGCGGCACCTGCGCAGCATTCACGCACCCTTCGGGCCGCTGACCGACGCGCAGTGGCGCCATCTGGCGCTCTACAGCGTGCGCGAGACCGGCGAGGGTCTGCGTCTCAACTACGATCCCGCGATCCGCCGGAAGTTCGTCGAGGTAAGCGACGGGGACATCGATCTCTGGGAGCTGTGGGACGCGATCAGCTGCCCAACCTTCCTGATCCGCGGCATGGAGAGCGCCCTGGTCAGCGCGGAGACCGCGGCCGAGATGCGGCAACGCGGCCCCAAGGCCACCGTGACCGCGGTGCCCGACGTCGGCCATGCGCCGGCTTTGATGTCCCGCGATCAGATCTCCACCATCGAGCGCTGGCTCGAACTGACACCGGCACAGCAGACCGCCGCCGTGCCGGCGGGCTCGGGCGGCTGAGGCCCTACCCGGGTTCTCCCAAAGCCATCTCGGGCACCTCATCCGGCACGATCAGTTCCGCCTCTGTGACCGCCCGGATCTCGTCGATCGTGATGCCCGGGCCTCGCTCCTTAAGCACGAGACCCTCGTCGGTCGGCTCGATCACGGCCATGTCCGTGACGATCAGGCTGACCGGCCGGACCGACGTCAGCGGTAGGGAGCATTCCCGGACGATCTTGGCGCGTCCCTTGTGGCTGTGGATCATCGCGACGATCACCCGCTTGGCGCCGGAGACTAGGTCCATGGCGCCGCCCATGCCGGGCACCATCTTGCCCGGGATCACCCAGTTGGCCAGGCGTCCCGACTGATCAACTTCCAGTCCGCCGAGGACCGTCATGTCGAGATGGCCGCCGCGGATCAGGCCGAAGGACATGGCGCTGTCGAAGGCGACGGCGCCGGGCAGCGCGGTAATGAAGGCGCCGCCCGCGTCGGTCAGGTTCGGGTCCTCCATGCCCTCGGGCGGCCGCGCCCCCATGCCGATCAGGCCGTTCTCGGACTGGAAGTAGACCGTGATGCCCGCGGGCACGTGATTGGTGACCTGGGTCGGCAGCCCGATGCCGAGATTGACCAGCATGCCGTCGCGCAGCTCCTGCGCGACCCGCCTGACAATGATCTCCTTGCCGTCCATCATGCCCCCCGCGAAATCAGGGTGTCGACCAGAATGCCAGGCACCACGACGCCGTCCGGGGGGATGACCCCGAGCGGCACGAACATGTCCGGCTCGACGATCACGGTCTCGGCCGCCATGCACATGATCGGATTGAAGTTCCTGGCGGTCAGCGTGAAGTCGAGATTGCCGTTGTAGTCGGCGCGATGGGCGCGGACCATGGCGTAGTCGGCGGCCAAGGGGCGTTCCACCAGATAGCTCGCCCCGTCGAGCTCGAGGGTCTGCTTGCCCTTCGCAGCCTCGGTGCCGAGGCCGGTGGGCGTCAGGACGCCGCCGAGGCCGTAGCCCGCCGCCCGCATGCGTTCCGCCAGGGTGCCCTGGGGCACGAGGTCGACCTCGATCTCGCCGGAGATCATCTTCTGCTGGGTGACCGGATTGGTCCCGATATGCGAGGTGATTACCTTGGCGACGCAACCGGCGTCGATCAGCTTGCCGATGCCGTGGCCAGGCCGCGCGGTATCGTTGGCGATCACCGTGAGGCCTCTCTTGTTCTGTTCGACCAGGGCATCCATCAGGCGGGGCGGCGTGCCCACGCCCATGAAGCCGCCGATCATGATCGCCGCGCCGTCCGGTATGCCGGACACGGCCTCCTCGACCGTGATGGGTTTCTTCATCTACCTCTCCTCACTCGCCAGAAGCGGATCGCGATCGCTTTTCCCCTAGCCGGTATCGTCCGCGTAGACGCGGAGGTAGCGCCCCTCGGTCTCGATGCCGACGAAACGCTGATCGAACTCGATGCAAAGGCGCTGCGCCATGGCGACGATCGCGTCGGTCGAATCGGAGCGCACGCGCATGGTCAGGACCGGACGCCGGACGCCCTCGAACACGCCTTCCCCGTCCTGCATTGTGAAGCTGGGAAAGCTCGTCTCCATGACCGCCGCAAGCCTGTCACGGTCCAGCGGCGTGCGGTCGATTTCGGTATTGGCGAGGTAGATCAGATGCACCCGCTGGCCAGCGGTGGCGTCCAGCTGGAAAGCAACGCTCCCACCCTCGGAGAGCCTCGCGAAGTGCTGCTTCACGCTCGCCACCGCGCGATCGGCCTCGTCGGCGAACAGCCGGTCCAGCGAGGCGTTCACCCCAGCAAGCGCCTCGTGCAGCTCCCGGCAGGAACGGACGTATCCGAGGCACCACTCGGCCGTCCAGCCTGCCGGCGGCGACAGCGCCGTGGCCCTCAGATTCGAGATCATGTCGGCGAGCTTGATCACCTTGGCACCGGGCGACTTGGCCCGCGCGAGTTCCAGGCGCCGGCGCTTACGCTCCTCCTTGGGGAGGCTCATGTCGTCCGTGTTCTCGGCCACCCAGCCGGCGATCCGTTCGCCGAAGCGGCGCGACAGCTGTTCGAAGGTGACCTTGGTGTCCTCCAGGGTGTCGTGCAGCAGGCCGCCGATCACGAGGTCGGAATCCTCTCCCCCGGTCGCCGAGGCGATCAGGCTTCCGACCTCGATCAGGTGATTGACGTAGGGCTCTTGGGCCGCCCCTTTGCGCCGCTGGTTGACGTGGGCGCGAGCCGCGAAATCGAGCGCCGCCATCAGGCGCGAGACCTCCGACTGCACCGTCACGCCGCCCTTTGAACCGGCTTCGCCACCCTCGAAGCCTTGCGCCATCCAGGAGACGTCCGAAGGCGTGATCATATCGCCGCCGCGAGCTTGCAGGCACGCTCCCGCTCCAACCGCGTCCGCAGCAAATCGGGCAGGGCCGTGGGCACCGGCCGGGGCTCGCCTTCCACGATGTTCACCTGGTCCTGGGTCATCCGGCGTATAGGTTCCCGCTGTGACTATGGTGACCCTAGCCGATATTTTTTGTGCGGTGCAGCAAAAAACTGTCGATCTGGCACATGATTCTCATGTAACACTCATATTTTCAGCATCTGAAGGCTGTCGATGGCAGGAGGGCAGGCCGATGAGCAGTGATCCGGACATCATCACATTCGATCCCCAGGCGCGTATGCTCGAGGACAAGAAGGGCGTGGTCCTAGGCGTGGCCAACCGGCAGTCGATCGCCTACGGCTGCGCGGCGGCCTTTCGCTTCCTCGGCGCCGAGGTCGCGCTGACCTATCTGAACGACAAGGCCAAGCCCCACGTACAGCCGATCGCCGAGGAGATCGAAGCGCCGATCTTCATGCCCTGCAACGTCGAGGAAGAAGGTCAGATGGAGGCGCTCTTCGCGGTGATGAAGGAGCAGTGGGGCAGCATCGACTTCGCGCTGCATTCTATCGCCTTCGCCCCCAAGGAGGACCTGCACGGCCGTCTGGTCGATACCTCGGGCCCGGGCTTCGCCCGCGCCATGGATATCTCTTGCCACTCCTTCGTGCGCATGGCCCGTCTCGCCGAACCGCTGATGACCGAGGGCGGCACGCTCTTCGCCATGAGCTACTACGGCGCGGAAAAGGTCATCACGAACTACAACGTGATGGGACCGGTCAAGGCGGCGCTGGAATGCGCGGTCCGCTACCTCGCCCATGAGCTAGGGCCGAAGAAGATCCGCGTCCACGCCATCTCGCCCGGCCCGATCAAGACCCGGGCCGCCTCGGGGATCAGCGCGTTCGAAGACCTGCTTTCGAGCGCGCAGAGCCGCGCACCGGCACAGCAGCTGGTCAGCATCAAGGATGTCGGCATCGCGACCGCGGCCCTGTCGACGCCCGCCGGTCATCTGATCACCGGCAATACGATCTACATCGACGGCGGCTATCACGTGATGGGCTGATGCCGCCGACCGAACACCTCTTTCCGAATGACGCCTCAGGAGGCTCCCATGGGTGACCTCGTTCTCGTGATCAACGCGGGCTCCTCCAGCCTGAAATTCTCCCTCTTCGAAGCCGGCGCCGAGGGCGAGCCGGAGCTGCAGGTCCGCGGACTGGTCGAGGGCATCGGAACCAAGCCGCATTTCAAGGCGCAGGACGTCCATGGCGAGAAGCTGGTCGATACGACCTATGCCGCCGGCGGCGGTCACCGGGCCGCGATGCAGCGGATTAGCGACTGGACCGGCGAGTACCTCGGCGGCCGCGGCATCGGCGTCGTCGGCCACCGAGTGGTCCACGGCGGCACGCAGTACCAGGAGCCCGTAGTGGTCGACGGCGACGTCATGGAGGCGCTCGAGGCCCTGATTCCCCTGGCCCCTCTACATCAGCCGCACAATCTGAAGGCCATCGAGGCGATGGCGCTGGCCTATCCCGGCGTCCTGCAGGTCGCCTGCTTCGACACCGCGTTCCACCGCGGCCATCCCTGGGTCGCCGACACCTTCGCCCTGCCGCGCGATCTCTACGCCAAGGGCGTGCGCCGCTATGGCTTCCACGGTCTCTCCTACGAGTACATCGCGCGGGAGCTAAGCCGGAGCGCCCCGGCGCTGGCCGAGGGCCGCGTCGTGGTGGCCCACCTCGGCAACGGCGCGAGCTGCTGCGCGATCAAGGCGGGCCGCAGCATCGACAGCACCATGGGCTTCACCGCGCTCGACGGTCTTCCCATGGGGACGCGCTGCGGCCAGGTCGATCCCGGCGCGCTCCTGCACCTGATCGAGGGGCTCGGCATGACGGCGGGCGAGGTCTCCAACCTGCTGTACAAGGACTCCGGCCTCAAGGGACTCTCCGGCATCAGCAACGACCTCCGCGAGCTGAGGGGGAGCGACGCGCCGGAGGCCGCCGAAGCGATCCAGTACTTCACCTACCGGATCCGGCGCGAGGTCGCGGCGCTGGCCGCCGCCCTCGAGGGGATCGACGGGCTCATCTTCACCGCGGGCATCGGCGAGAACGACAAGACCGTGCGCCGCGAGGTCTGCCGAGGCCTTGGCTGGCTCGGGATCGCGCTGGACGAGCAGGCCAACGAGCAGAACGCAGCGGTCATCTCCCCGCCGGAGAGCCTGGTCGAGGTGCGTGTCGTGCCGACCAACGAAGAGAAGATGATCGCCCTCCACGCGCTCCGCGCCAGTGCGTCCGGCAAGCGCGCGGGCTGAACCACCCCGCACTATCCTAAAAGTCGGCAGTGCCGCAGAGAAACCGACATGCGGTCGCCGGCGGTTGGCGCTTGCAATCTACTCTTCTGGGCTTTCGTTATCGTCCTGGCGCTTAAACGTCACCAGTGGCGACATCGACTGGAGCCAGGGCGCCCAGGCAACCTTTGCCCAATGACTCCAAGCGAGCATGGGCGTCGACCAGACGCTCAGCCAGGGGTTCATCGCCAAGTTGGCGGTCAGGGGCGCCAGGGGCAGCATGCCCGGCTTCATCAGGCCGTCAAAGACTGCGTCGAACGACGGCACAGCGGTCATGCGGAGCGTGATCGTCTCCGCGTTCTCCTCCGGCAGTTCGCGCCGTGTGATCTCGACGTCCAGGCTGGGCAGTTTGGCCGTTATCTTCGTTTCTTCCATCGAAAAAAGGTTCCGCGAAGCCCTCTGGGTTGGTCGGATACCCTAGTGCAGATCCCGGATCGATGAAATCGCTGAGGCGGCGCCATCCAAGGAAACTGTCGTCGACGCCAAAGATGGCACCTGGTGCCTCGCGCAGGGCTACCCTGTTTGCGGACCGGTCGTCATTCCAGCGGGTCAGTTGCCTTGGCGGGGAGGCCGTGCCGAGCGACGGGGTCGCTTGGTAAAGCGGCGCCCGGTTCGAGAATTGCGCCCAACATCACGGTTTTGCGACAGTCGGATTTCGTGCTTGCAGGTAGAACGGCCGATTGTATTCATACACCCGCAAGCGCAACCATGAGTTTGCATCACAGAGTGGCGATTCTTAGAACCTGAGAGGAGAGCTATGGTGGAAAGGTCAGCCCGATCTGATTTCTTTGGCGCCTTTCATTCCCTGCGCTGGGCAGCGGGCGGTGCCGTCGTCGTGTTGCTGGCTGTCGGCGCGTCCGGCGCGGCACCGGCGCAGGAGCTCAGGCTGAGCGCTTCGGCGGAGCAGCAGCTGAAGGCCATCATGGAGGACAAGACCGCGCGAACGTCGGCGCAGCGGAAGATCAGCTCGTCGCTGCTCTACGAGTTGAAGCAGCGACGCGGCGACCCCCTCATGCAAGCTGTGCCGACCCTGCGCTCCCGGGTTCAGGTCGAGCGCGATGGCACCACACTGGTGGACATGAAGGCCGAGGTGAGTGATGCCCTGCTGCGCCAGATCGAGGCGCTCGGCGGGCGCATCGTCAACCACAGCGCGCGGTTCAAGGCGATCCGCGCCCACCTGCCGATCGACCAGCTCGAGGCCCTGGCCCAGTCACCAGACGTGATCTCGATCCGCCCAGCCGACCGGGCCATCACCAACAAGATCGATAGCTCCCAGGGCGATGTGACTCACCGCGCTGACGTGGCTCGCACGGACTTCGGCGTCGACGGCACAGGGACCAAGCTCTGCGCGCTTTCCGACGGCGTCGATTCACTCGGCACCCTCCAGGGCACGGGCGACCTGCCCGCGGTCGACGTGCTGCCGGGCCAGGCCGGCAGCGGCTCAGAAGGCACGGCGATGCTGGAGATCATGTTCGACCTCGCGCCGGGCGCCGAACTCGGCTTCGCCACGGCCTTCAACGGCCAGGCGGGCTTTGCCGATAACATCGAGGCTCTGCGCGCCGACGGCTGCGACGTCATCGTCGATGACATCTTCTATTTTGCCGAGCCGGTTTTCCAGGACGGCATCATCGCACAGGCGGTGGAGACCGTGATCGCCGACGGCGCGATCTATTTCTCCTCGGCCGGCAACTCGGGCAACTTGAACGACGGCACCTCGGGAGTCTGGGAAGGCGATTTTGTCGACGGGGGCGACGCTGGCGCCGTCAACCCCAATTTCTCAGGAAACCGGGTACACGACTTCGGCAGCGGCGACCTCTCGAACCAGCTTACCGCCAATGCGCCTTTCGCCGTCACGCTTCATTGGTCCGATCCGATGGGCGCATCGGCCAACGATTACGATCTCTGCGTGCTCGATTCGAGCCTGACGACCATCTGGGAATGCTCGACCAACTTTCAGACCGGCACCCAGGACCCCTTCGAGATCATCGGGCCGTCTTTCACCAACGAGCGGCTCGTGGTGATCAACTTCGCCGGTTCTGCAGCCGCAAGGTACCTCCACCTGAACACGATCCGCGGCCAGCTGAGTATCGCGACCGACGGGCAGACCGCCGGCCACGCCGCGACCGAGAACGTCTTCGGCGTCGCGGCGGTGGACTGGTTCCCCGGGATGCGCGTCCCGGAACCCTTCGGTCCGCCGCCCGCGGGCACCCTGCCCGCGCCCTTCGACGGCACCGAAGAGGTCGAGACCTTCAGCTCCGACGGGCCGCGGCGGGTCTTCTACGAGGCGGACGGCACGCCGATCACGCCGGGCAACGTCCTGGCGGGCGGCGGCGAGGTGCGCCAGAAGCCCGACGTCACGGCGGCCGACGGCGTCTCGACCGCCACCCCGGGCTTCGAACGCTTCTTCGGCACCTCGGCGGCGGCGCCCCACGCGGCGGCGATCGCCGGCCTGATGCTATCGATCGACCCGAGCCTGAACGAGGACGACATGCGCCAGATCTTCGCCGATACGGCGCTCGACATCGAGGCGCCCGGCCCCGACCGGGATTCGGGCCTCGGCATCCTGGACAGCGTCGCCGTCCTCGACGCGATCCTGTCACGCGTCAAGAACGACGTCGCCGTCGACTTCGGCACCGCTGAGGGCCTCTGGGTCCGCTACGACGACGGCGCCTTCTCGCGGATCAACAGCCAGTCGCCCGGGACCATGGCGGCGGGCGACCTGGACGAAAACGGCCTCGACGAGGTGATCGCCTCTTTCGAGGCCGTCCCCGGCCTCTGGGCCTTTCGCAACAACGGCCTCTGGACCAACGTCAACGGCCAGTCGGCCGAGGATCTCGAGACCGGCGACCTGGATACGGACGACAGCGACGAGGTGGTGGCCGACTTCGGTTCCGGTGTCGGGCTCTGGGTCCTCTACAACGACAGCACCTGGAGCCAGATCAACAGCCAGTCGCCGACCGAGATCGCAACCGGCGACCTGGACGAAAACGGCCTCGACGAGGTGGTCGCCTCCTTCGGGGCCGGCGTCGGACTCTGGGTGTTTCGCAACAACAGCGTCTGGGTGAAGATCAACAACCAGTCCGCCGAAGACCTCGACACCGGCGACCTGGACCCCGACGGCAGGGACGAGGTGATCATCGACTTCGGTCCTGGCGTCGGGCTCTGGGCGCTCTACAACGACACCAGCTTGGCCAAACTCAACAACCGCTCGCCCCAGGTGATCACGGTCGCCGACCTGGACGGCAACGGGATCGACGACGTGGTCGCCGCCTTCGGCCCTGGCGTCGGCCTCTGGGTCTGGCGCAACAACAGCGCCTGGCAGAAGCTGAACAGCCAGTCGCCCGAGGACCTGGAGACCGCCGACCTCGACAGCAACGGCGAGGAGGACCTGGTCGTCGACTTCGGGTCCGGCGGCCTCTGGGCCTACCTCAACGACACCAGCTTCACGCCGCTCAACAGCCAGTCGCCCGAACTGCTCCAGTCCGGCAATTTCGACGGCCTCTAGGCTCTCCCCGGTCGAGGGCGGACGCCTTCAACTGTGATCTTGAGAGCGGGCCTCCGCTGCTTAGAATGCGCCATGACCCGGGCCCTGATCATCACCGCCTGCCTGATCGTCCTCTTCGCGGGGATCAAGGCTTCTGCCACGCTGATCGTGCCCTTCCTGCTGGCCATCTTCCTGGGGATTATCCTGGCGCCGCCCTACGCCTACATGAAGCAGAAGGGCATCCACGACGCCATCGCGCTGACCGTGATGTTCACCGCCCTGGCGGTGCTCTGCGTTCTCGCGGTCACGATCCTGCGTGCCTCGCTCGACCAGTTCGCCGCGGCCCTGCCCGACTACGAGGCGGGACTGCGGGCGCAGCTCGACGCGCTGTGGCGATGGCTCGCCTCCGTCGGCGTCGACCCGCCGCAGGAGTTCGTCGCCGAGAACCTCGACCCGAACGTCGCCATGCGCTACGCCGGCGCGGTCGCCCGCGCGCTCAGCTCGATCCTGGGCCAGGCGATCCTGATCTTCATCGTCGTCGCCTTCATGCTGGTCGAGGCGAGCGGCCTGCACCTCAAGATCCGCGCGATCCCCGGCATCTCCGAAAAGGGCATCGAGGCGCTCTACCGCAACTTCCAGGACGTGCGCCGCTACGTCACGCTGAAGAGCGTGATGAGTCTGCTGACCGGCGCGCTGGTCGTGGGCTGGCTCTGGTTCCTCGAAATCGACAACGCGCTCTTCATGGGCCTGCTGGCCTTCTTCCTCAACTTCGTGCCCACGATCGGCTCGATCGTCGCGGCGGTGCCCGGGGTGATCCTGGCCTTCATCCTGCTCGGGCCCGGCATGGCTTTGGTGACCGCGGCCGGCTACGTCGTCATCAACGTCGGCGTCTCCAACGTGATCGAGCCGCGCTACCTGGGCCAGGGCCTCGGCATCTCACCGCTGGCCGTCATCCTCTCGCTGATCTTCTGGGGCTGGCTGCTCGGCCCCGTCGGCATGCTGCTCAGCGTCCCCCTCACCATGGCGGTGAAGGCCGGCCTGGAAACCAGCGACGCGACACGGCCCGTCGCGGTGTTTCTCGGCCCGGCGCCGAGGGCGTGACGGACGGAGGCCGTCCCTAGAGCAGGTCCGGGTTTGGATGGCAACCACCTCGTGGTTCCACCTAAACACGATCCGCTCTAGCCGGAGGAAACGGTCTGCCCGCCGTAGACGTGGGCGGCAACCTTGAAGGCGTCGAGCACGTTCGCGGGCTTGGCCGAGGCCTCCGCCTCGGACGTCGAAGCCAGCTCTTCCGGCTTGGCTGGCCGTCCGCCGACGCCGACCGAGCGGAGCACCTGGGCGAGCTGCGAGAGGCTCGAGAAGACGCGGAACCAGAACGGCCCGCCCAGTCCGATCAGGACGCCGGCGAGGATCGTGAAGAGGAGCCAGCGCAGGAGTTCGACGGGCTGCGTCCAGAAGGCCTTCCCTTGAGGGCAGCGCGCGTCTCCCGAGGGCCCCTGCCCGCAATAGGGAAAGAGGCCGTGGCCGATCGGCAGGCCCTGCTGCTCGAGCACGCCGATGCCCGCCCTTATCTCGGCGACCTTCGCCTTGATCGGCTCCGCCTGGTCTTCGCTGAGATCCCCGGCCGCGACCTGGTCCATGACCGCCTTCAGTTTCTCCGCCGCCGCCTGGTTGGCGGCCGCCGCCTCGTCGGCCTGCGCGATCAGGCTGGTGCGCAGGTCGGGGTTGTTCATCAGCGTTGTGAACAGCCGGCTGGCGTCGATGTTGGCGATCAGGGCGAGAAGGATGCCGACGGCGATGGCGGCCTGCTTGGCGTTCTTGCGGAACACCTCGCTGGCGGCGCGTCCGAAGCGGTCGAAGGTGCGCACGAAGTCCTTGACCAGCATCTCGATCTCTTCCTCGGCCTCGGCGACAATTGCGCGGCCGACGTCGGTGCGCGCCAGGCGCTCGGCGAAGGCGAGCGGCGTCAGCACGTCGATCTTGTCCTTGTGCGAGAAGTTGGGCAGCCACGCGAAGAGCCGCGACCAGCGGCCATTCGTCTCCGCCGCCTGCGCCGGAAGGGCGGGGTTCGCCGTCATGCCGTCGAGGAAATTCGCGAGCGCTGCCTCCTTCGCGCTCACGCCCGCGGCGGCGCCCTTTTCCGGCGCGGCGACCACTTCCTCCAGGCGCGCGTGCAGCCGCGGCCAGACCACGCTCTCGAACAGCGAGGCGACGGTGTTGCGGAGCGTCTTCTCGCGCAGGCCCACGACGCGCAGCAGCAGCTCCACGACGCCGGTCACGATCGTCGAAAGCAGGATCATGACGACGGCAAAGGCCATCGCCGATTCGAGCAGTTGCATTGCAGGCCCCCTTCCCGGCGGATTCTAGACGCAGGGGGACGAGCTTGCGAAGTTCTTCCGTCGCGGTATGTGGCAGAAGGCACAACGCGGCGGGGCGAGATACACTCTCGATCAGATAGATATGGTGCGCCTGGGAAAGCCCTTCTTCGCTGCAACTCCGAAGGGCGACCTGCTTCGGTCCTGGACCGGTACCAAATCCTGCGAAGCGCGGCGTGCGAAGCAGGATGGCGGAGGGGGTGGGATTCGAACCCACGAGACGGTTTCCCGCCCACACGCGTTCCAGGCGTGCGCCTTAAGCCACTCGGCCACCCCTCCGCGAGCGGCGCGAAACCTAGCCCAGGCGGCGCGTCCGCGCAATGGCGCCGTTTCCCGCCCGGTGCCCTGCGCCGCCCACCCGTGCGGCGAGACGCGGCGGGCGGACTGCGCTATCCTTCCGGTGCCGCCGCGGGCCGGCTGACCGCTGGAGCAGAGGCAAGGAGAAGGACGAGATGGATTCCACCGTATTCACCGGCTGCATCCCGGCACTGATGACGCCCTGCCGGGCCGATCGGACGCCGGACTTCGAGGCCCTGGTCCGCAAGGGGCAGGCGCTGGTCGGGGCCGGCATGTCCTCGCTGGTCTACTGCGGCTCCATGGGCGACTGGCCGCTCCTGACCGACGAAGAGCGTCAGGAGGGCGTCGAGCAACTGGTCGCGGCCGGCCTGCCGGTGATCGTCGGCACCGGCGCGCAGAACCCGGCGCGGGCCGCCGCCCACGCCGCCCACGCCCAGCGGGTCGGCGCCAAGGGCCTGATGGTGATCCCGCGCGTGCTGTCCCGCGGCACCGCGCCCGGCGCCCAGCGGGCCCACTTCGCCGGCGTCCTCGGCGCGGCGCCCGAGCTGCCGGCGGTGATCTACAACAGCCCCTACTACGGCTTCGAGACCCGGGCCGAGCTGTTCTTCGAGCTGCGGCGCGACCATCCGAAC
>JAAUYK010078435.1_pt1 | contig 13627 bp, 12 predicted proteins | sample 7278021 | NCBI WGS metagenome assembly JAAUYK01 (sample SAMN14350223, study PRJNA611818) | marine sediment metagenome | isolation source: surface marine sediment (1.8m) | place: French Polynesia: Moorea | collected 2018-08
ATAGTGACATACATACAATCAATAACTAAACAAAACCATATAGAGAGAGAGAGAGAGAGAGAGAGAGAGAGAGAGAGAGAGAGAGAGAGAGAGAGAGAGAGAGAGAAAGAGAGAGAGAGGAGGAGGAGGAGGAGGTGACAGAAGGAAGGCCACGCGAGGCCGAGCGGCCGGCCGAAGGAAATAATGGGAAAAAGTGTCGTCTCTTCGCAACTTGGACGAAATTCTTTTTTCTCTCACTCGCTTCTCTCCTCCAACGCCATTACTCCTGCTCAGCCTCGCGTACACGTACGTCGCGTCGCGGCCGAAACCAAGGTCTCAATGCGCGCTGACTCCGCCGGCTCTGCTCGATCGCGTAATGGTGAAGTCATCGTCGTGAAATGTCGTATTTGTAGTGAAAGGAATTGGACGGACGGACGGAGGGAGCGAGCGAGCTATACACAGATGCACAGCTAGCACGAATTGCGGGATTGGATTGAAATCACACTCTATCGATCGATGTCGCTGGAAGCAAGTACCGATCACGTCTCCTTAAACCGGTCGACTTTTCACCGCCCGAAAACACCTCGATTGCGCGAAAATAAGCTTGCACAACGGGCCCTGCTAAAAACCAATCGCGTAAAGCACATAGCGATTCCAGCAATGTCAGCGGCCGGCCGATCGGTGGCATACGCGCACCGAATGTATATTTCAGCAATGCTATCGAATGAAATGGCGTTTACAAATTGCACGGTATGGGCGCCGCCGTCGCCGGGCGCGCGCAGATTTACGACCAATTCCATTAGAATGGCGGCACACCAGCTCCGCCGCTCGCACAAATCGGATCGACTGGGTCGGTCGGGTCGGGTCACGGAGTTGCGAAAGAGGCCGTGCAACTTTTTTATTGCTTCCAGTCACGGCCACACACACGCACACAAACTGCTGGCTGGGTCGGGAAGATAATATGTCACGTGGATATCCGACGATGCAGAAGCCTCCAGTCGGACGGACGGACGCGGGCGACAGTTAGAAAAAAAAGTAAATTGGTTTCATAACCGGCGTTCGTTCGTTTCGTGGCTCCCAGCGCCAATGCCGGGAATGGATGCGTAGCTGTCTGACGGTTTGATGAGTGGGAAGGAGGAAGAAGACGGGAACGAGTAAGCGGCGGATTCGGTATAGCACTATAGTGCCTCTTTTTGCCTCGCATTTCGCAATATACGTGCCGGCCTTTTGACTGATAACTGTGTTTATATCCGAGATGCCCAATTGCGTGCCGGCCACTTTTCGTAAAGGAGAGAGAAGAAGACCAGAATCCCGGAATTGCAGAGCACTAAACGCGCTCAGGTACGCAGGAAGGGCGAGCGAGTGCATGGAAGACAATAAAATTGCCGCCTGGCAATCTGGAATCGCCGCTGCAGGCTGACTAGAGGGCGGCGGCGAAATTCTCCTCACCCGAGGAGACAATTGCTTTATTGCTCTATCCTTCCTTACCTGGTCGTCGTCGTCCTCCTCCTCCTCTTCCTCTTCGTCCTCCTCGCTCTCGTCGAAGGCGAGCAGCTGGTCGAGGGCGGACTTGTCCGGCCGGATGACCTTCCTCCCACCCGCAGCGCCCGACATGTTCGGGCTGGCGTCGGACTCGAAGGGCGAAGCGGTGCTGTCCGCGTCGTCGCCCTCGTCGTCCCCGTCGTTGGCATGGCCGCCATCGTCCGGATCTCTCACCTCCTCGGTTGGGTTCTCGGCGGCCGACCCGGTGGAGGCTGAGGACGAGCCGATGGTCTCGTCGTCCGAGCTTCCGATGCCGTCGTCCGCGGCCATCACGTCGTCGGCCTCGGCCTTTTCTGCGGTCGTCGTCGTAGTCACCGGGGTCCTTGCGGTTTCCGCGGCAGCAGGAGTTGACGTCAGCGACGTGGTCGTGGTGTGAGCTGCAAGAAAATGTCGTATGTTTATTTGTGCACTGGGTGCGTGTACAGCATGTGGTCTGCACGGAAGAACATGGCCTGGCCGTGAGCCAATCCTTTGCTGGCTACATGGGAGGAAAAAGCCTATCTGACCTCAGCTCACGTACCCGATGAGAAATTGCCGACATTTCATGGGATCGATTTCATAACGAGCTTCGATCGGCCTCGGCACGAGAGAGAGACAGGCCCATTTGGACTCGCTCTTTCGTTCGTCCGTTCAATATGCCGACTTTGGCAATCTCCTCCGAATTGAATCGTGCCGGACGCTTTTGGGGGAAATCGTCATCGACCTTTGAGGCTTGTCTCGCTCTCTTCCATTCTGGCGATACATGTCGAGCTCTTCATCATCTTGGATGGCCGTCAAACGAACGATCGACGTAAGGCAATGATTGAGGGGATCGCGGCCGGGAGGAGGAAGAAACTCTCGACGGCGTGAGACAGTTGGGCGCTGCAATGCGCATCATAGTGTACTCGTACGTGACGGGAAGGAACTGTGACAACGCAATTGGGGGAATCTTCCCCCTGCTTGCGTAATATACTGTACTCAAGTTTTTCGTCGTACAGCGATCACAAAATCTGTACAAAGGGGCCTAGTCGCTGAAATTCGCCGCCGGCTTTTAATCCGACTTTCTTTCACTCTGCCCATTACAAATTCCGTCTGCCTCGCTCCTTCTTTTGTCCCTGTGAACTGAAGCTAGGGCGGACGAACGGCACTTAGGCGTAATCAGGGCCCGTCGCCGCGCCGCTCCCGTCTAGTTAAGAACGTCCCATCTAGGTCGGAGGGAGGTACGCAAGAAAGGAAGATGATGTCATTAAAGCTAACTCCTCCTCCTCCTACCTCTACGAAGCAAAGATTTCTTCCTGGCCGACCTTGGGAGGGAGGAAAACGGCCCCACGCAGCAGGCTGCCTGTCAAGACGAGACGGGCATGCAATTACGCAGCGACAAAGCGGATTCATTTGGGCGGCAAAAAATCACAGCAGTTGCAATTCCTGCATACGCAAAGGACCTACGGGTACATGTACGGGACGGAGGATTTGCATTCGGCGGCGGAGGATTTCCATATTAAACGGTGCATGACTGCGAACGGACAAGGCACACAAACGGAGGCTATGTGCGGGCCGGGGATCAAAACGCGCATTCATCTCGGTGACAGGGCAGAATTCCTAGTCAACAACTCGACGGGAGGTCCTGGCCCTAGCTATACGACCAGTGTTGATCGGTAAGCAGCCTCGAAGGTAAGGTCAAGTCCAACAAAGTTGCCACAAGGCCAACTAATAATGATAGAGGTTTATTTGAAGAAGCGCGTACGTACATGTGGTAGTGTGCTTATGACTTTTCGCACACGCTGTTTTGGCAGCAGCGAGGACACATATTCGCGAGCTTCGTTCATCCTGCAATCCATCAAGGAGCCGAGGCGGAATCATTACGACGTGATGAGTAAGCGCGAAAGGGACGCGCGTACGCACATCTAGCGTCACTTTGCGTCCGTCGCTGTGGTTGCGGCGGCTGCGGGATGGCGTGTATGTACTTCGTCCTCGAGCTCCGTCGCCTAATCATTTGGTTCAAATTTATAGTTGGTTAACGGTCCGACGACATTATTCGCTTGCTTGGAGGGGGTTGGAGCAAGGTGCGCGCGGTTGCGGCGCTACTGGATGACGCTCTGATTGCCGCCGCCGCGGTGGAGGGCACGCTCGGTTACGCAGGCAGGCAGGCAGGCACGCCCCCGAGTCAGCGCCGCGCCGCCGCCGGAAGAAAAAGGTCATGGAACGAATGAATGAAGGAGGCAAAACTGAAGAAACAAACGGGATTGCGATAGGACATCCTCCAGTAATTGACCCGCAAATTTGTCCCCATGGTGTTTCATCCGAGACACCAAAACCATTAGGAACACCTGAGCAATTATTTTTTCCGCAAGTCAAATAAGTGCATGCCGGGGGTCCGTATTTGGAGCGAGGCGGCATCATTGGGTCATCCACCTTCACGAGCATAGCAATCTGCTGCCGACCATGTTGCACAAACGTATGACACGAGTTCGCTCGCTCGCCCGCTCGCTCGGGTCGACGACGACGACAAAAAGGTTAGTTTCGCGGGAGGAATATAAATTAGCCGCTTACCCAACCGACAGACTACAACTACCGACTGTTCGTTCCCTCCCGCGGTCGCGCCTTCACATTAGTCGAGGCCGCTAGCTAGGCATGTCGGTTGGTGGGTTTCTGCGAGAGAGCGTACGTTTCGCAATATGGAAATGAGCACCAGTCAGTCAGTCAGTTAGAGACGGGAAACACTTCTCGCTTCGCTTCCCAGCCGATTAGCTCGTTTAAGGGTTAGATAATTTAGCGCAGTTGAAAAGCTTCCCATTAGGTATCGCTAGACCGTAAGCGATTAACTTTCTCCGTAAACTACCATTCGATGTCTGGGCAACGCCCCGGCCGCACAGAACCGTTTAGGGCTCTGGGGAGAATGAATTACTGCGACTGATCCATCACTTCGTTCGTTCGTTTGGTCGGACGGCCTTCGCAATCCACGCAGCCAGGTTGTGGGCGGTCGGCTCAGGCAGCTAGCTGGGCCTGCCATGGAGTAGAGGAGAAAAAGCCGCAAAAGTCGCGCAAGTAACTAAGTGGCGGTGCGTAGCTAGCTCGATTGGGAAAGAAGAGGCAGGCAGAACTAACGAAGATGAGACCGCAGTCTGACAGCTAGCAGGGCGATTAAAGCTGGAGCGGCGGCGCGGCGGCGGCTTCGAGAGGGGGTGGCCAAAATGAATGACAAAAATGTCTAGAACTTTTTCTTACTGGAACTGACATGGAATATAGTTTAGCTAACAAATGAACGGAACGGGCGCGGCGCGAAAGAACGCTCCGAATTCGAGTCACTTGCGAAATCCATTCGGCTAAGAAAACGCCAGCTAGAAGAGAAATGGCGCGCTCATTCATTCCCTTAGTGCAGCGCAAACATTGCGACACTTCCGAAGAGCGAAGAAATCAGTCACGGGGCGGAGGAAGTCTGTTCTCGGAAACGGTACTCTATGGGCTCGCTAGCTGCTCCAAATGGATGACTAGATCGATGGTTGGTTGGTTGGTTGGAGGAAGTGTGGAAAAAAGGAACTGCATCGCAAGTCGAGTGCACGGACGCGCGGAGGGGAAATCTCCGGATTACTATTCTCGCGCTTCCGACACCGCGGCGCCGGAAGGAAAGAAGGAAGGGCGGCTAGCTGGCTGTCTGGTATAAGATGTCAATTACGGAGTCAGCATGCGGGTGAGGAATTTCACACGGGGGCGAAAATGGCCACTCACCATAACCGCGATGGATTTTGAGTATTAAATTAAACTTAATGCTTGACAATTCATTCTCTGCATGTGTAACATCCTCCATCATTGACGTGCTTGAGGTGGACAGACATCGGACAAGCCAACGGGCAGACGACAGCGAGATGTAATAGGCAGTAAAGTTGGAGGAGGAGAAATTTCCGGGAGGGGGAGAAAAGCGTCGGCCGTGTCCAGTGGATCTCGCAACATATAACGCCTGATGATGCCGAATTACGAGTAAGTAGGAAAGCATAGGACAAAGTGAAGCCACTTTGTCAACATTCAGTCTTCATCCTTAACAATTAGGCCTGATTTCAACGGCAACTCCTACGTCAAGCACGCACGCACGCACACGACGAAAACGCTTGTTCGTCTGTCCGCCTCCACTCTGTACGTCTGTCCCTCTTCCAACAGTTGGCGCGAGGCGAGTTTTTCCGCCTCTAGCTAGCTGCGTTATGAGGGAGGGCCGGGCCGGCAAACAGGCGCTGAATGGCGGACGGACGGAGGAAAAATTGCCGGGGTAACGCAAGGCGTGACGGCAAACCAAACTGGCTGGATGAGAGAAGGAAGAAGCCCAGACATGCAGAAAATTGCGAGCTGGCCGCTCGTCTGGTCCTAACAAGCAAGGAGGATTCCCCAGCCCCGCTGCCCGCACCTTCCTTTTTACATTGCGGGCGAGCATGAATTATGGCTGGGGAAAAGTTTCTCATCTTGGCCGCATGGCAGCCTCCTTGGGGTAAAATTTCGATCGTGAGACCATTCGCGTCCGCGCTCTGCTCTTCATCAGTTTCTCGCGAAAAGGTCGCCGCGTGATAAATGCCTGCTGCCTGCCTGCGTCGATCAGCAAGACGTCTCCTCCGACTTGTCCTCCGCCCCCTGTCCATCAGCTAGTGGAGCGAGCGAGAGCAGCCAGCTCCCATAGCTCACAGGTGCGCAGACGGACGGACCAAGGAGGCAGGGAGCACTTTCAAGCGTGAGAACTGAACGGAAAAGTGAAACGCAGACCTTTTTTCAGACTGCTGCTCCTACGTATGGCCATCGACGATGATCGACGGAGGTTGCACATATGTTGGATCAAGACATCAACCGCCGTCAGAGGGACGTTTGCATTCGGACATATTGATTGAAAGGGTAAATGCAGGCCGCAGAGACGATTGCTGCCATTAAGTTTTCCTTGGCAAGACGGATGCTATATGATCATTGTTGGCAGCGAGCTTTAAACGTCTCGCCGACGGTTATCGTCGGTCGGACAATTTCTTCAGCCTCTTTTTCGCAATGACCTCTGCCTCCGTCCGTCCCAAGACAAATTTCACAAAACCTGTCTTTCCTGCTGTCAGTGGTCGGCCGGCCAAGCACTGGTTGTAGGCATGGCACCAAGGCCGCCACCGATGGAGTCGAAGAAAAATCGCCGGGAGAGACAGAAGGAAGGAAGGAAGGAAGGAAGGAAGGAAGGAAAGGGCCGGCCGGTCGGGGTAGGAACAATGAAATGACTGGTTTCTGCGGCCGTCCGGCTGGCGGCACGCCCGCAGCAACATGTGGGGAATTTCAGATCGTGATTAATGACCGCGAAGAGAGAGGTTGATATTCAGAGGCTCTGACAATTAGAAAACCTTGAAGCCAACTCAATTGTCATGATTAGCTGCGAATCGGAGCCCAGCCGGACGCGGACGGACGCGGACCTACAACTTCCTGCTTGAGTTTCAAGCTTTAGCATAGCCTGCCCTGGTCTAGGCGCGTATGTTCGCTTACAACTGTCGACAGATGACACCAAGGAAGTAGGAAGGAAGGATCGAATGCGTGGTGGGAGAAAGCTGAGGAGGACTACTCGGTCGAGGCATTGACCAGAGTTCGCCGGAGGCTAAAAGTGAGTCAATGAAATTCACTTTTCGTCAAATGGCCGTCGTAAACTTTAAAAGCTGCGGCTGCTTCATTCTTCCTCCTCTTTCAGAAGCCATCTCGTAGCTGCCACTTTCTTCGCGTGCTTTGTAAGCGAGATTAAAATCTGGCAGCGCGGCGAAATTAGAGTCGGTCGGCCGGCCGGCAAATCCCTCGACGTTCCATCAGCAGGTGAAGAAGTTGTAGGTAGACGAAAACCATGCCGGGCCGTCAAAACGATAGTTTCGCCAAGTCATCGGCGCCTCCTCCTCTCAAACAATGGTTCGTTCCTCGTCGTTTCAAATCGGTCTTTGCGTTCCCGCCGCGTGTGGGAAGGGAGGCCAGACTGCCATACGAAACTATAGGCCTATTGGGCGTATACAAGTGGGTGGGGTGCGCCGAAGACAAGCGAGGCAACACCTTGCTGGAGATCTCTCTTCGTCTTCGTAATACATACTTCGACTACAAACGAGAACTTTGTGGCCTACTTTATCGAAATCTTATCAGCGCGTGGTACGAGGAGATATTTCCAACAGAGTGGGAGTGTGGGTTAACTTGGTGGAAGACCCCTATTCCAGCCTTTTTATTGACCGTAAAGTGGCCGGCCGGACCTCGGGGCAAGGCAAGTAGCGAGGGGGTCACTCCCGGCCGGCCGGACGCTATCTGTCAGGCGAAAAGACTTTTTTAAGCTTCCTTTTTTTCCAGCGCCATACGAAAAGGAGTAGACGTTTATTTCCCGGCCAATGGGTTCGAGTCCTTGGGGTGGTTCCTCGCTCAATCGCCCCGCTCCGTATGTTGGTGGACCAGCGCAGCGACTGTTTCAAGACAGGCCCGTTGGACCGGCTGAGCTGAGTGCGTCGCTATCCTAATAGGGAATGTTTCATGCCCGCTCGGCGACTCAGCGCGGATGGCATTCGAAAGGAAGTGGGCTCGAGCGGCTAGGCACGCGGAGGCAGACAGGCGTACAATTACAAATTGGCATCGCGAGCAACAACAAATGAGTACCCAGAACGTACGCCAGTCATAAAAGAGCATATACTTCGAATCAGAGATCGCTGCGCTGGAGGACCCATTATTTTGGGCTCGTGGCTCGTTCATTCGATGGGCGGCCGGCCACAAACGGGCAGCTCAGCTGGTTTCGGCATTCCTCTTCCGCGTTTGCACCAACTGCCGCTAGCTGGTTGCTCGATCGTGGCATGTACTATCGTACAAAGCGGCGTGTTTTGGGCAGTAGCGTTATTCGGTGGCGCGGCTGCGGCTGTGGCGATCGTGAGCGAGCGAGCGAGCGAGCGCTCCCGGTAGCCGCAACAGACAGCGAACGAATCACGATAGCGGCGGAAAGGGAAGAGCCAGCTAGAGACAGAAGGAACGAGGCAGCTAGGCATTGGCATGCGGCGTTAGATCGAGCGAGCTAGCTGCATGTCAGTCGGACAACCAACAGTGCACGCATGAACGAATGAAGACGGCGGAATGAACGAACGAACAGCGGACACGCCCGCGGTTCTAGTTAACAGCATGCAAGAGAGATAGATTCGTAGCCAGCCAGCCATCTAGACGATGGCGGCCGGAATCAATTTCCTGGCAGCGGGCGCCGTTGCCATCGATCAAATCAGCGACAACCGCGACCTTTCTTTCTTCAACTGGGCCTGCCAACCAGGGTTGACATTATATGGGATCAAATAATCTTATGCAGCCACATTTCCCATTTTAGTTGCGAAGCCAAACTCTGGACAATCTGTACTAAAGTGACCCTAAACTTGCCATTGAAAAAAAAGGCGCGTCACCGACGACGGCAACAGGGAAATGCAGCAGCATGGAGACGGAAAATCCCAATGGGGATATCGATGGATGGCTAGATGGATGGGAGATTCCTTCCTTTCCTCGCATATACGCACGCTTACGTACGTTTTCGTATCTCCGAATGGTACGATACACGCGTCGTCTACCTAGCCCGCCCAACGTCAACGTCGCGCTCAACGCCCGAGGACAGGGCGAGGCCTGGCTGCCACGTATCTCTATATTCCGACGGAAAATCCGCCGCCCGCTCAGATTCCTGGCATCGAGACACGTAAAATGCTAATTCCGGAGCGAGCGGACGGACCGATCTATCGCGAGTGGGAAGGACCAAGAATGAGCGAACGACCCATCAACACGATATCAAGGTAGCTGAAATTCTAAAAGTCTGGCCACTCTGTCTTTACGACGTCGACCCCACGACATTTTACCGGAAAGCACTAGCATTGTTTAATCGTTCAGTTTAAACAGAGATAAAGTTTATTTCTGGGAAGCACGAGGAAGGCAAAGGACCGTTCGAACACGCAATCTCCATCGGACTAGCTGTTTGCGGGCGATAAGCGAATTCGGCGGGGGCTTTATATCGCCATCAGAATCTTAGCAGGCGAGCGAGCGAGCACACGTGCGAGCCTAATTCCTCCTCCCTCCTCCACGCTTGCTTTGGCAAGACTAAATATGTAAAGTCAGATCGCGCAGCTTCATGATGGGGAGAGTAAGCGAGCGAGGCACGAAACGAAGCGATGTAACAAAGGCAACCTTGAAGCCGGTCTGTCTGTCGATTGGATTTTCGTGCAATTATGGTATTCGAAGCTATGCATCGCTCGTTCAGTCGGGGCTGCTCTGTAATAGTCGTAGCGGCTGCGGTCGGTCGGTCGGTCGGTCGGTCGACGGGACGAAATTAGAGTGGGGCCGATCGAATGAGAATGAAAGAGCGGGTGCTGATTCGGCCTGTCTATCTGTCCGGCCGTCGATTCCGGTCGGCGTCAATTGTGATTCGCTCGGGGCAAGGACTGACTGGGGTGAGCGAGCGCTCAGACCGGGCCAATTTCAATCGTCTTCTTCCCCTCCGAGGCGCGAGTGTCATTGACGATACGAAATGCGTTTTCACGAACCAGGCCCACTTTACAGCGCCGGGTAAAAATTTTAATGGCACTGCCTCGATTGAAGAGGTCGCCGCCCGCGACGGATGGAAGTCAGCCAGAGGTGAGGGTCAGCCGTGTTTTGACGGCAGAGAGTCAAGGTTGAAATGTCAGAGTTGGGGAATGAATAACGGAGACAGGGGAAGAGAGCAATTAAGTGCAGCTAGCTAGCGACGAGCACGCGTTTGTCGTACGACGCTAATTTGTAGCGGGTTCGGATGGCATCGACAGACGGCGCAACGGGCAAACGCGAATTTATTTATGGGCAGCAGGCAGGTAGATCCCTGCAGCTAATTGATAACCCGTGGGGATAATTTTAAATATGCGCAGCGGCGTCGCTATCTGGGCCCTCGAGCAGCTAAGGCGACCGCAGAGATTCGCGCCGGGCGATTGCAGAAGGCAATTTTTGGAAGGGGAGACGCGCAAGCTGAATCAAATTGATTAACGGTTGATAAAATTTGAGCACGCCTCGTACCCTTCAGCGAATTCGGCTCATGTTACCTTTGCACGCGAGTGGCTTCGCATTGAAGGGTGCCTCTTTCCCAATCTACGTATACTAGCGTTGAGAGAGACGTCTTTGTCAATCAGGAAATTGAGAGCTACGTATAGGGGCCTCGATCGCTCGAGCTGCCTTACTTACCCAGTCACTCCCGCTCCCGTGGCATTTACTCGTGATCGCCCTATCCACGGTCAGCTAGTGCTGCTGCCGACAACCAGGGGAGGGACTAAAACGCCGACGTGCGTCGATCGCTCGCTCGCCTCGAGGTCACGATGAAATCAGATCGACCGTCTTCCATTCAGGCGCAGTACGCGTAGGCTGTAGTTAACCGGAGGACTAAAATCTTTACACCGAGCGAGGACAACTAACAACAGGGAAGAGACGAAGCAGAGAATGTCTTTGACATTCAGCTAGGCCCCGTGGCACAAGTGTGTGAGTTTGCGTTGTCTGCCCGCCCGAGGTGTACTCGAGCTGGTCGTTGGCTTCCTTAAAAGGCCTGGACGGACGGACGATCGACCGAGAGACAATAGCACTCTTTATAAAAATTTTGGCTTTTGACGCCATATATCGCTTGAAGCCCCTAGCTAGCTGACATTTCTGTAGAATTCAATTTAAGGGTTTGTAGTTGCCCCTAAGCAGATTACTAACGACTTTGCCTCGTCCGTCCGTCTACTAGCTATGCATCGGCATCGTTCGTTCGTTCGGCCTAAAGCCATGCAGAGCTCGAGGTCTCAGCGGCGGCCGTGAAAAGGAGGTGCCGGTAGTGCGAGTGACCGTAGCCGATGCATACGCTGAACGGATGAACGAGCGAACGAACGAACGCCTTGGATGCACGATCTAAGTAGCCGAAACTGGCGGTCTGCACCTGTCCTGTTCCGCAATATATACGTTTATCGGTCGGTCGGCCGCCGCACTAGTTATTTCCATGCCGGCAACATCAGCACCGGAAGCAGGGAAAATGAAATTCTCGACCAGCCAGCCGGGCACGTAGAGTAGATAAGCGGATAATGGACTTTCTTCGCCGGTCGGCCGGACGGAAACTTGCCTGAATAAATAATGTGATATGCCGGAGGAAGTATGTAAATCTACGTACAACCTTGAATTCGTCGTTTTTATACGCATCATGACTGCTAACCGACAGAAGAGCAACGAATGGACGTATCCCTTCGCTCGCTGTCCTGCCACACAATGCCGCTCTGTCTGTCGATCATGACGAGGCAATCGAGCAAAAGGAAAAGTTCCTCCGGCCGGATCGATGTTTGCCGCTAGCTAGCTTCAATCAGCTGTGCTCCTTCTAGGGAGAGAGTGTGAGTTTTTGGCAGGAAGGATCAGCAGTGTGAAGGAAGAAGGGCCGATTATTTTCCCATAATGAAACGCGTCCTTCGAGCGAGAGCGGTTTCGTCTCCAAGCCATAGAGCTCCCTCTTCCTTTCCCGCCCCTTCATTATTGAAAAATCGGCGCCGTGGTCGGAGGAGGAGGAGGAGGGAATATGCGCGCCCAAAGAACGGACCGCACGCACATACGATGGATATCTCATATCGGCCCATCAGCAAGGCCCTCGTATATGGAGGGAGTCACGCGTGCACCAAGCTTTCCCCCCACTTTTACTCCTCCTGCAATTCCGCATTATGTGCATCGTGAGCGAGAGTGATGCGCGTTTTTTCGCACGTGCCAGTCGAACGAACGCAGCCGATTCGTCTACTCCGTCCGTACTTCGAATGGGCTGACTGGACACATCTTTTGCCAGCGGGCCGCCGAAGGCCGTCGGTCGGTCCGACGTTCGGGGCTATGACTAATATTTGGCGGCCGGTGAGCTATGCGAATGGGGTGCCGACGCGAGAGGCCAAGGAATATTTACGCCTACGGCGGGCAGAGCAAGGGATCGACCCTCGTCTGCAAGATTCGCAGAAGCTACACGTGCGCGTGCAAAAATCCCCTTCATGGATGGGCCCGGTCGGCCAGCTGCAGCCGCGGCAGATTCTGCCACATTATGCAAAAGACTTTTTGCGCCGCCCACTGGAAAGGACGTATCTCACTAAGATGCATTGAGCGAGGCTGATGGGCCGTGAATTATTTATCACGAAGGAAAGATGAGTGCATGCGTTGCTGCCGCCTGACTGCCTCCCCGATTTTGGCCGGCCAAGAGGGAGATTAGGTGCCTTGTAATATTATTCCCCCTCGCGAGTTACGTAAACGCGGCTCGTTTTCTCATGAATGCTTTGGGCTTGGGCGTCGAGTATCTTGTCATCTCGCGTGAAAAAAGAGCCTGCCAACAGCAACAGAATGATGTCCTTCTTCAGCTCTGCCTCGTCGTTTACATACTTGGCGAGTGAGTCAGGCAGGAGGACGGAATCGGGCCCAAGTTGCATTCCGCGCGATCTGGGAATAGCGTGAGGGAAAGAGAAAAATATCCGCCCGAATTCGCCGCGGACAAAGCCTCCTCTGCTTTAATGTCACATCGTGCGCCTAATGTTCCGTACCGGGCGGCGGCACAGAGGACTCTACAAAGCACGTGTAGTACGTTTATTCAGAGAATTTTCATTTGTTATGCAACTCCAACTCTCATGCCCGCCCCATTAGCCTCGGTATGTCCAGCGTATTTAGCCGATCATCGATCCTTCGTTCGCTTTTTGTCCTTGGTTCCAACTACGAAAAGATTGGCTGTCCGGCTAAAGCAGCGTGCAACGGGTATTTGATGAACGGTATCTGCTGGAGAGAAGGAAAGAGAAGAGAGCTAGCCGGGCAGACACGGACACGCGATGAGCTTTTTACACCGAGACGCGCATTGCTTGGAAGGAGGATTAGTCGTGAAGCTACCTTAGCCAGCCAGCCGGGAGACATTACAATCTCGCATTCTTTGCTTCCCACGCGTCGTGAGTGCGTGCATCCAGCGGTCGGATCGTCACTTTCATTTCCACCCTCCTACAGCTATAGCCGCTAATCTTCCGAGTCACGCGAGAAGTGAAATAATAATTGTCTTACCGTCTACTACGTCCTCCTCCACTTCGATGTGGCTGCTGTTGATGCCGGTGTCGTAGCTGATGGTCCTGTCGCCGAACTTGAGCGTCCTCAGACTCATCTC
>JAAUYK010188859.1_pt1 | contig 13623 bp, 15 predicted proteins | sample 7278021 | NCBI WGS metagenome assembly JAAUYK01 (sample SAMN14350223, study PRJNA611818) | marine sediment metagenome | isolation source: surface marine sediment (1.8m) | place: French Polynesia: Moorea | collected 2018-08
GGTTTCGTGAAGCAACATGAAACAAGGATATCGAAAGTGATATTGAAAGTTTACGCTTTCACGACCTTCGAGGCCTCGCGCCGGTACGCCCGCAGGGCGGGCCATCGCTTGGGACCATTTCATAGATGTCTTGGCGATTGGCTAATAATCGCCAACCCATATCGTATCGATATGAGACCCGTCCCCACGCGAGGGGGATCCACCCTGGGACGCCCGCCCTTGTCAAGAACCCAAAACGCGGCGGCATGCCTAAGATCAGCGCCAGGCCAAATGCGAGGTAATCGTCTCTTCCGAATCCGCGTAAAACCGCCGGATAAACTTTTCGTAGGCTTTGAACGACCAATGGCTGTCGCGCCATAGCCTGGAAGCCTGTTCGGGTTGGCCGTCTCTGATAAGTGCGATGAGTTTTTGATGCTCGCCGCAATTGATGCGCTCCCATTCCTTGATGTAGGTTCTCCGGGGAAAATCGTAGAGGCGCTGCTTGAGCGGGGTTACGATCCTGTGGATCTCCTTGTTCTGATTAAGATCGAGAAAGACGTCATGGAAGGCGATGTTGAGCTTGTAATAGGTGTCAAAGTCCTCACCCTCGACAGCGGCTGTCATGGTCTGGTTGAGGGACTCGAGCTTTTTGACATGCCTGGGTTGAATGAAATTGAAAACTGATAAAATAACCGCACTTTCCAGGGTGCCGACGACCTCGAGAATATTTTTTACATCTTCAATCGTCAGTTTATTGACCAGTATGCCCCGGCGCGGCTGTATGGTGACAAAACCTTCGCACTCGAATTGGATCAGCGCGTCGCGCAAGGGCGTCTTGCTGATGCCCAGCGTCTGGCTGATTGCGTTCATGTTGATATAGGACCCGGGAAGAATCCGGCCCTCGTGCATTTCACTTCGCAGATAGTCGTAGACCTGTTCCCTCAAGGAGCGAACTTCAAAGATATTAGCTGTCTTTTTCCGGTTGGGCGTCATCGGCTGATCGGTTCTCCCTCTCTGGGTCGGATGCCAAGATATGAACTGGCGCGCTTGCGGCACCTTAAGGGGCAACATTGATTGGCCATACCCACCACGCGGCCGCTGTTGCGAACCGGTCCCGGCACCCCTGCCGGGTTCGGCCCAAGGAACGACCAAGGGTCCGGTTAACCTAAGTTAGCCCCTATGCGCATCGGGGGCATTGAATGCCACATGCCCTTGGGTTTGGCAACCATTTCCGAGTTCATTTGCCCGCCGTCCCTGGTTGCATCTTAAGGGCGCTTGCATTAAATCCCTTGCGACGGGAGTGAGATTTCAATAACCCCGGCATGCGGTGGTCGGCAACAATGGGGGCCGCTGGCGATGATCGGTGAACCGACGGACGCCAAACTGCGACCCCTAAGACCAACTCGCCGGTTACCCCTAACATTCGGACATTGCCCCGAGGCAGCGACATGTGCCTTCTGGTTATCGCCTACAAATGCCGAACCGACTACCCACTGGTCATCGCGGCCAATCGGGATGAATTCTTCGACCGGCCCGCCCTGCCGCTGGATTACTGGCCGGATCACGATGATATTTTGGCCGGTCGGGATCTGCAGGAATCCGGCACTTGGATGGGGCTGCACACAAGCGGCCGCCTGGCCGCCATCACCAATTTTCGCGAACCGGAGCGCCATCGGCCGGACGCCCCTTCCCGCGGACACCTGGTGCGCGATTTCCTCTGCGGCCGCCGCACGGCCGATCGATATTTTGCGCGCCTGCGCGCCGACGGACGGCGCTACAACGGCTTCAACCTTGTGGCCGGAAGGCCCCAAGCCCTTTACTACTACGCCAACCGCGGACCCGAACCGCATGCGATCGCGCCCGGTATTCACGGCCTCAGCAACCACCTGATGAACACGCCCTGGCCCAAGGTCGAACGGGCCCGCGAGGCCCTGGCCGCGATCATCCGCCAGAAACGCCGGCCGGATCCCGAGGCTTTGATGTCGCTGCTCCAGGACCGCTATCGCCCCCCGGATGGCGATCTTCCCGATACCGGCATCGGTCTCGAAGGGGAGCGCCTCCTGGCCACGGCCTTCATTCAAAGCCCCGCTTACGGCACCCGCTGTTCGAGCGTCCTGCGGATCGCCGCCGACGGCAGCACGCTCTTCATGGAACGATCCTTCGATCCCGACGGCCGCTCGCAAACGCGCCGGTTTCGTCTGCAGATCCCCATATGACGGCTGGGTTGTGGTGGAAAGGATCGGTATCGGGATCGCTATCGAGCGGGCACATCGCCTTAAAAACATCGGGGCTGACGATACCGATTGCGATTGCGATCCCGATTTTTATTGGACGTCAAGAAGATGGGCCTGGTCTGAGTCTAGTCCCCCCGGACGATCATCACCGAACAAGCCGCCTTCTGGGCCACGCGTTTGGCCACACTGCCGAACAACACCAGCCCCATTCCCGAAAGGCCATAGGCCCCGGTGACGATCAGATCTATCTTTTGCACGCGGATGAATTCGAGGATTTCCGAAGAGACATGACCGTCCCGGACAACGAGTTCGTAATCGACCTCGTGGGGGATCTGGGCACCGTAGCGCGTCTGCATCTCCTCCTCGATCTTGAGAATCACGGAATCGCGGGGAGCTTCCGGGGGCACCCAGCCGCTGTCCATCGTCAGTGGGTTGACCAGGGGAGGCAGCACATGCACGATGAACAGCTTGGCCCGGTAGCGGGCGGCCATGTCGACGGCCGCGTCCACCGCCAGGTGAGCATTGTCCGAAAAATCGGTACAGCAGGCAATCGAGCGTATGGCCATGGTTCCTCCTTGTCAGCTTGCCGGCATGATGGTGCGCAGCATGTCCTCCTTGCCCACGACCCCCACCAGCCGTCCGTCATCCACCACCGGCAGGGTGTGATAGTTCTTCTCGACCATGAGTGTGGCCGCGTCTTCGATGGCCGTGTCGGGTGAAACGCAGGTCGGATCCGGGGTCATGGCCTGCTGCACCTGCGAAGCCGCAATTTTCTCCACTTCGCGCTCGAATTGCTTGGCGGAGGCCAGGGTGATGTAGCCGTCCAGGAAGGTGAACAATGACGGCACGCGGAGACGCTTCTGCTGCATGATCAGATCGCTCTGGCAGACGATGCCGACGATACGCTTCCGGTCATCGACTACGGGCAGGCCGTTGACCTTGTTGTCGACCAGCAGACGGGCCGCATGGACAATTTCCGTTTCCGGGCTGACGGTAATTACCTCGGTGGTCATGATGTCGCCAACAGTTTGCATGCTTCCCCCTTTGCGACGGCGGTGGCCCGGATTGATCCGGAGGTGGATGATGTTTAGGACGGCCTGGTCCGGTTCAGGAGAAGAAAGTGGTGTATATTCAATTACTAGCGCTCACGCGCGCATCTGTCAAGCCGACGCGTCGCCGTCCGCGGGGCCCTGGCGGCCCGGCGGCGGTTGCCCGGCGTCGACCCCGGCGGCCAAGGCACGCCAGCGATCCAGACGACGCTTGACCTCCTTTTCGTAACCGCGATCAGCGGGTCGGTAAAAAACCGTGCCGCGCAAAGACTCGGGAAGATAATCCTGGGCGGTATAGGCCTCACGGTAATCATGCGCATAGCGGTAGCCCCGGCCGTAGCCCACGGATTTCATCAATGCCGTCGGGGCGTTGCGGATATGCAGCGGGACGGGCAGGCTGCCGTGCGCTTCCGCCGTTCGGGCGGCCTCCTGGTAGGCCCGGTAGATGCGATTGCTCTTGGGGGCCGTGGCCAGGTAGACCGCCGCCTGGGCCAGGGCCAGTTCACCTTCCGGGCGACCGAGGAAGCGGAAGGCTTCCATGGCGTTCAGGGCGACGGTCAGCGCCTGGGGATCGGCCAGACCGATGTCTTCGGAAGCAAACCGCACCATGCGGCGGGCGATATAGAGCGGGTCCTCCCCGGCCGTGAGCATCCGGGCCAGCCAGTAAAGGGCCGCATCCGCATCGCTGCCGCGCAGACTCTTATGCAGCGCCGAGATGAGATTGAAATGCTCCTCGCCGGATTTGTCGTAGCGCAGGGCCTTCTTCTGAAAAGCGGCTTCCAGCACGGGGATGTCGATCGGTGCCCCAGCGCCTCCGGACGCTGGATCGGCGGCCGCGCGCAGGCTGGCGGCCATTTCCAGACTGTTCAAGGCCCGTCGGGCGTCACCATCGGCCGCGCGCACCAGAAAGTCCAGGGCCTCGGGGGTTATGGCCAATTCGTCGCACCCCAGCCCCCGTTCAAGGTCCGTCAGGGCCTGCTTCAGAATGATTTTCAAATCTTCATCCGTATGGGATTTGAGCAGAATCACCCGGCAGCGCGACATCAGCGCCGGGATGACCTCGAAGGAGGGGTTTTCGGTGGTGGCCCCGATCAGGGTGATCAACCCGGTTTCGACGTGGTGCAGAAAGGCATCCTGCTGGGCCTTGTTGAAGCGGTGGATCTCGTCGACGAACAGGATGGTGCGGCGATGGTGGAAATCACGCTCGCGGCGGGCTTCCGCGATCACCCGGCGGATATCCTTGACCCCGCTCAAGACGGCCGAAAACTCGATGAACCGGGCCTGCTTGGCACCGGCCACCAGCCGGGCCAGGGTGGTCTTGCCGCTGCCCGGCGGCCCCCACAGGATCAGGGAGAAGAGCCGCTCGGCGCTCAAGATCTGGCGAATCAGCGACCCCTCGCCCACCGCCTGGGACTGACCCACGAAATCCTCCAGACGCCGGGGGCGCATGCGGTCGGCCAGAGGTGTCTCTATGGTTTGGCGGGCGGCGTGTTCGAATAAATCCACGGCGTGATCCTCGTCAGGGGTTTGGCGCCGGTCGCTTAGCGCGACCGTCGGCGTTTGCGGGCCTTCCGGGTCCGCGGTTTCGATCGCTTCGCGGGCGGCTTGCGTCCCGAGCGCGGCCGCAGCACCAGTCGTATCGGGGTATCGTTCAGACCGGCGCCCTCCCGGAGTCGGTTCGTCAAATAGCGCTGGTAGGAAAAATGGACCGCTTCGGGATAGTTGACGAACATGATGAAGGTGGGGGGGCCTGTCGCGGCCTGGGTGGCGTAGTAGAACTTGATGCGCCGCCCGTGATGCAGGGCAGGCTCGTTGTCGGCCAGGGCCTGCTCCAGAATCCGGTTGAGGCGCCCGGTGCCAACCCGCGTGGTGTATTGCGCATAAACCGTGTCCACCAGCTTGAAAATCCGCGGCACACGCTGTCCGGTGAGGGCTGACAGGGTCAGCACCGGCGCAAAGGCCAGGAATTTGGCGGCCGCACGCAGCTCAGCGCTGAAACGCCGCACGCTGTGCTGGTCCTTGACCACCAGATCCCATTTATTGAGGAGCAAGACACAGCCGCAGCCCCGCTCATAGGCATAGCCGGCCACGCTGATGTCCTGATCGGTAACGCCCTCGGCGGCGTCGATGACGATCAGGGCCACATCGCAGCGGTCCAGACTGCGCAGGGCCTTGAGCACCGAAAATTTCTCCAGCTTGCGGGTGACCTTGCCCTTGCGGCGGATGCCGGCTGTGTCGATCAGGCGGTAATAGCGCCCCTCGCGCTTGATCACCGAATCCACGGCATCACGGGTCGTTCCGGGAATCGCGCTCACCAGATGGCGTTCTTCGCCCGCCAGCCGGTTGAGCAGGGAGGATTTGCCCACATTGGGACGGCCCACCACCGCCAGTTTGATCTCGTCGCGGCGGGTTTCCTCGTGGCGCTCGAAAGCCGCCACCAGGCGGTCGAGCAGGTCTCCCAATCCGAAACGGTGTTCGGCTGACAGGGGAAAGAGGTTGTCGAGCCCCAGGGCAAAGAAATCCGCCAGGGCGCCCTCCTGGGCGGGATCGTCGATTTTGTTGACCGCGAAAAAGACCGGTTTGCGCTGGTTGCGCAGGGTGTCCACGATGTCGCGGTCATAGGGCGAGAGGCCCTGCTTGCCGTCCATCAGCACGATAATGGCATCCGCGGCCGCCAGGGCCTCGAAGACCTGGTGGCGAATGGATTCGGCCAAGGCATCGTCGAGCTGCCCTGAAAAACCGCCGGTGTCGACCAGGGTGAAGGGAATGTCGTTCCAGGTCGCATCACCATAGATCCGATCCCGGGTCACACCCGGAAAATCGTCCACCAGGGCATCCCGGCTGCGGGTCACCTGATTGAAAAAGGTCGATTTACCCACATTGGGGCGTCCCACGATCGCGACCATTGGTTTCATGGGTTGGAGGTGCCTTCACTTTGGGTGGGAGCGTTCGGCACGCGGGCAAATCCCCGTTCATCGCCTGCGGCGCCATCTAATAGGGTCCTCGCGAACCCAAAAAAATTTCAATAAAACTTAAGAATATCTTATGGTTGACAACGTTGGCCGGCTAATTTAGGCTATTAGCATCCGTCCTCCAAAAGTCGATGGATACTGTTCAAAGTTGGTGGGCGACCAGCCATCGTGGCTGCCGCGACCACAGGGGCTCAAACTCTCAGCGCCTTTTTAGGCGACCCGGGCACCGGCTGAATGCTGATCACTCAGAAGCACAAATATGCCCTACGGGCTATCTTCGAACTGGCCAAGCACCGCAACGGTCATACCAAGCTGGCGGACATCGCCGATGCCCAGGCCATTCCCCGGCGCTTTCTGGAAGTTATCATGGCGCAGCTCAAGCGTAAGGGTCTGGTGGTTTCCAAACGCGGTTTTTACGGAGGCTATGCCCTTTGCCTGACGCCGCGTCAGATCACCGTGGGAGTCATTTTCAGATTGATCGACAACCGCAGCCGGCCAAATCGCTGCGATGCCTGCATTGCCCGCGAGGGCTGCCCGCTCTTTGAAAACTGCCCCTTCCGACCCATGTGGGACCGCGTCTGCCGGGCGATCTACGCTGTCTACGACGAGACCACCATACAGGATCTGATCGACAATGAAAAGATGATGGCTGCCCTGGCTAATCCTGTAGTCTCCGGGTAAACCGGGCCATGGCGAATTGACTTACGGGCGATTTCGTTTTTAAGTCAATGGGCGAGGGTAATCCTAAATGGCAGTGTTCAGGTGTCAGGTTTCAGAAAATAAGGGTTACGATGCTGCCAAGCTGTTTGTTCTGACACCTGACACCCGAAACCTGAAACCTGAAACCTGACACCCGAAACCTGAAAATGGAGAGCGAGGCATTGCCAGACGACCGATGAATCGAATCATCTCGGCACCATCCGGAAATTATGAGAAACCTCCGCGCTACCTCTAAAGACAGCCTGAACGGCCAACCGATATCGCCCCCAAAGGCGCAAAAGATAGATGACGACTATCTCTGCCAGGTCAGCGGGTCGGTCTCCTGCGGCGCCTGCTGCGGGCTCTACAACGTGGCGAACGACTCGCGCGCGGGAATCGAAGCGCTCCTGGCAGCGCGCTCCCGCCGCTTCGCGACCACCCCACGTACCGTTGAGGACATCCTCCGGTTTCGCCGCGCGATCGAACAGCATGAAAACCAGGAGCGCCCCCTGAGCGACTTCCACCATTGCCCCTATCTGGGTTTGGTCGGCCCCCGGCAGGAAACCGTGGGCTGTTTGCTCCACCCCCTGGAGCCCCTCAACCGGGGTCTGGATTTCCGCAGCCTGAGCCACTACGGCGGCATGACCTGCCATATCTACTTCTGCCCCGCCACCCGTCTGCTGCCGGCCCGCTACAAGCAGATGCTGCGGGCCGTGGTCATGGACTGGTATCTCTACGGCCTGCTGGTCACTGAGCACCGGTTGCTGCAGGCCATTTTCGAAGAAATCGAATACCGCCTGAACCGCCCGGTTTTCCTGGACGACTTTCGCGAGCATCCCGAAGCGTGCCGTGCGCTGGAAGACCTTTTAGGGCTGCGGATCGCCTGGCCGTTCCGACCGTCGGAACGCGCACAACTGGTCAACTATTTCTTCAATGACAATCGCCATCCGCGCCCGGTGATCTCCCCGCCTGCCGGTGAGCCGAACATCGAACGTTATCGCACCATCCTGCAGGAACTGGAAACCCGAACCGACACGGCCGGGCATCTGCGTCGGGCCGAGCTGTATCTCGACAGCCAGTTTCGATTCCTTCAAGAATGCCTGCAAAGCTAGGCACAGCGGAAAACCGCGCCGCATCAGGCCAAAACCTTTTCTGCTACGGAACGCTGCAAATTCCCGTGGTGATCGTGGCCGTCCTCGGTCGCTGCTTCATGCAACGCTTCGTTGTCGACCGCCGCGACATCTTCCGGCCGCCGAACGGCACCGTCTGAGCGCACCACCGCTGGCGCTGCCGGCCGGGGCGATTCTTGCTTTTTTACAAACGATCCTTACTCTACCTCCATTCCCACTGTAAACCGCTTCAGCCAAGAGCGGCTTCAAAGCCACCGATCGCGTTCGAGGGCCAGGCACCGCCTGATGACAAAGCACAGCATCCTCATTCATTAGATGAGCATTTTGAACAGGGCGCTAACGCCGCCAGCGGGCGCCAGATGAGCTTTGGAAACCGCTTTATACGATGACCCCAACGACGAGGGAGACAACTATTATGAAAGACGAACGCAATCTACATCTCAAAGTTCAGGAACTATGTGATTGTTTTGCCACCACGGACCCGCTCAAGGAGATGTCACGCATCCCCACGGCCGCCGGCGAGGAAGAGATCGGTTTGAAATGGCTGGCCCTGGCGGCCCTGCACGGCGTTAACAACAACGCCGACAAGATTACGCTACGCAAAGGTGAAGACGGCGGCATTCACGTAACCGCCGAATACCGCCCCACGGAACTGCCGTCACCGGGCAGCGCCGTCGGCGACAAGGTTCTGGAAGCCATTCGGGAGATTACCCACATCGATGCGGATCGGGGTGAGACACGTCTGGCGCTCGGGATACGGGACAGCAGCATCGACCTGGAAGTCAAAATCAAGGCCAAGAAGGGGGCTCAGAAAGTCTCTCTCAAATTCCCCTGAGCAGCGGACGCGAACCCGCATACCAGCCTAAATCAAACGACTCCGGTTGATGGACGCAGATAAGATCAGGCAGCGCCGCCGAGGCCTGCTTCAGGGGGGACACATGAGGACAGGATGGATACTGCTAATTACTGGCCTGATACTGACGGGCTGTGCCGGCGTGCACGACGGCGGATTTCTACAACCGGCGACACCGGCCCGGTCCGCGGATACCGGCGGTCTCAAGCCCGGTCTCGCCGTTCTCTACTTTCCCAATACGTTCGTGCGGCATGTGGATGCCCTGCCCCGGGGTGACAAGGCACGCCGCCAGGGAGTTCCCGGCCCGGCGGTCACCAATTTGAACCGCCGCTTCGGCCGCGGTCAAGTCTTCGACAGCGGTACCAACCGCGGGATCGGCATGGAAATGAGCGGGTTGATCCTGTTGGACCAGCCCGGCCGCTATCGATTCCAGGTCAACAGCAACGACGGTTTCCGCCTTTTTCTCGATGGCCGCAGCCTGCTGGAAGATCCGGCTTGGCATGCTTCCGGCGATCGTCTCACCCCCCCCGCCGATTTCGAGGTGAGCGCGCCGGCCTGGTATTCGTTGCGCATCCGCTTTTTCCAGCGCAAAGGCACGGCGAGCTTCCAGTTTTTCTGGATGCCGCCGGGCAGCACGGAATTTACGCCGGTTCCTGGCCAGGTGCTTGCTCACCTCACGCCTTACTGATATAGATCCGTTCCGATAACGGTGCCGGCGAAAAAACGCTGACGCCCGTCATCGTCCGGCGGGGGGGCCTTTTGACCTGCTTGCCGGAGCGCTTACCCGAAACGAGATTGGCATGACCACATACCGGTTGATATTCGAGGGCCGTGTCCAGCCGGGACACGATCCGGAAACGGTCAAGCAGAACCTGGCCGACCTTTTCGGTGTCGCGGTCGCCGAGGTTGAAACCCTCTTCAGCGGCGATCCGGTCGTGCTGAAGGAAGGCCTCGATGCGGACACGGCCCGCCGGGACCAGGAAGCCTTCGAAGCCACCGGCGCTGTTTGCCGCATGGAAGTCCAGTCGCCGGCTGCGGGGCGCCGGTGGTTTGGACGCAACGCTGGCGAATCGTCTGTGGCATCGCAGGACCCGGATACCGCGCACGAACAGACCACAACGGACCGATCGCCCGCCACCCGCCGCTATGGTCTGCGGCATCCCTATGTCATGAGTTTTTATTTCAAGCCCTTCTACCGGGATGTGGCCCTTCACTGGCGCGGCCTGGCCTTTGTGCACCTGTTCGTCCTGCTGGCGCTGACGGGTGTGGCCTTCATGCTCCATTTCCAGACGATCGCCCGCATCTTTGTCAACGAAAAGGCGCCGGCCATCATCGCCCAGTTGCCGACCATCGTCATCGAAAAGGGCCAGGTTAAGGTGGCGGTCGAGCAGCCGTTTAAGGTCTTCAGGCCCGACACCCGAGACCTGTTTGCCGTGATCGACACCACCGGGCAGATTAGATCCCTGCGTCAGACAGACGCCATGCTGCTGCTGACCCGCTCCCAGCTGATGGCCCGGATCGGTCCGGGTGACAGCCGTGTTTTCGATCTGCGCGCGATCGAAACGTTGCGCCTGACCCAAAGCGACATGGCCCAGTGGCTGCAAACCTCCCTGCGCTGGGCGCCCTTCGTGCTCTACCCCCTGACGCTTTTTTTTACCTATTGCCTGCGCACCCTGCAGGTGCTGATTTATGCAGGGATCGGGATGGTGATGGCCTCCCTACTGAAACGCGCAATGCCCTTTGGGGCGACGGCCAGCGTGGCCGTGATGGCCATGACGCCGGTCATCCTGATCGACACCCTGATCATGCTGGCGAGAATTCATTTACCCCTGTGGGGCATCGGCAGTTTCGTCGTGGCCTTCGGTTATCTGTTCTTCGGCATCCGGGCCGCCGCGGAGGACGCCCCTGAACGTACGGCCGAAAATCCGCCTTGAAAAACGGGCTGGCGTGCCGCCACCCGTCATGGCTACCGATCCTTTGAAGGGGTCTGCCACCGTGACCTTGCGCTTGCACTATCTGCAGCACGTTTCATTCGAGGGGCTGGGGCAAATACGCCCATGGGCCGAAAAGGTCGGGGCCGCCATCAGCGCCACGCGATTCCACGAGGGGCAGCCCCTGCCCGGTGTTGACAGCTTCGACGTGCTGGTGATCATGGGGGGACCCATGAGCACCGGGGACACGGATCGCCATCCCTGGCTGGTTCGTGAAAAGCAATTCATCCGGGAAGCCATCGCCGCCGGCAAAGCCGCCCTGGGGGTCTGCCTGGGCGCCCAACTGATCGCCGCGGCCCTGGGGGCCCGGGTCTACCCCAACACCCACCGTGAAATCGGCTGGTTCGACATCCAGCGCAGCCCGGCCGGCGCCGATCACGCGATCGGCAGCTGCCTTCCACCGCAGCTCAAAGTCTTTCACTGGCATGGCGACACCTTTGATTTGCCCGAAGGCGCCCTGCGGATCGCTTCCAGTACGGCCTGCCGCAACCAGGGATTCGTTCTCGGCCCGCGCGTGGTGGGACTGCAGTTTCACCTGGAAACCACGCCGGAGAGTCTGGAGGCGCTGATCGCCAACGGCGGTGAGGATTTAAAGCCGGGCCCCTACGTCCAATCCCCTGAGGCCATGCGGTTGGAACGCGAATACTACGGCCTCAACCACGATGTCCTCCAGGCCATCCTGGACCGCCTGGCAGGCCGTTCCACGGCTGTCGCATGACAGGGGTTTGACCATGGGTTACCAGGACTACCGTGAATTGGCGGCGCATGAATGCCGGGGAAGCGACTATGTGATCGAAACCCGGCCGGGCCATACGGGGCTTCTCGTGATGGCGCCGCACGGAGGGTGTATCGAACCGGGCACGGACATCCTGGCGTCGGCCCTGGCCGGCACCCGGCATGCCTTTTACGCCTTCAAGGGCCTGAAACCGCGCGGCAACCGCAGCCTGCACCTGCCCAGCCACAGATTTGACGAACCGCTCGCCAACGACATGGCGGCCCGGGCGGATTGGATTTTGACGTTGCATGGCTGCGCCCGGCGTGATGCGTCGATTCTCGTGGGCGGACGCGACCGGATCCGAGGCGCGCTTTTCTGCCGTCGTCTGAATTCCGCCGGGCTTCGCGCCCACATCACCCGCCGACACGGACTGGCCGGCCGCCACCCGGCCAATCTCTGCAACCGCGGCCGTCTGGGGGCCGGCGTTCAATTGGAGATCGCCCGGGACCTGCGGGATCGGTTGCAGCTGTCCACAGATTCCCGCTCTTTGCTGCGGCGCCTGACAACGGTGCTTGCACCGATCCTGGATGGAATCCCGCCGGCTGGGCGGCACCGCACGTCTGCTTTTGTTGACACGTCGGCAACGCCGCCCAAGGGCTAAATCCTCATACTATCTGCCGCCGCCGCACAGGGTCGCCCCAATTTTCCCGCTGGTCGCCAAGGCGCGCTTTCTCGATCGCGCCGCCCATGCGACCCCCGCCCTCTGTTCCACAAAACGGGCCGCGCCACGAAAAGCATTTACTTCCGCCACCAATCCAGATACGAATGGCAGGTCCGAAGGCCACGACATCAGGCACCATTCCCGGACCCCTAGATTCCACCATCAGGAGGACTTGCCATGGCATCCGACCTGGAAACCTGCATGCAGCTGGCTTTGGCCAGCGAATCGGCCTCGGCCGCGCGCAACCGTCTTTACGCCACCAAGGCCAAGAAGGAAGGTCAGACCCAGCACGCCCGGCTATTGAACGCCCTGGCGCGCGGTGAAGAAATCAGCGCGCGCCGCAGCCTGATTTATCTGCGTGGTAAAATCAGCCGCATCGAAAAACATCTGGAGACCCTGCTGACCGCCAAACAGACCCTGTCTCGCGACATCTATCCGCAGGACCGCAGGATCGCCATGACAGCTGGCGACAAATCCGCCGAAGCGGCCCTGCACCAGTTTGAACAGGTCAACGCCAATCATGCCCAGCGACTAAAGCAGTTTGCCGGCGATGGGGCCGAAGCCGCTTACTATGTCTGCCAGGTATGCGGCTACATCGCCGTCGACGCCATCCCGGACAAATGCCCGGTATGCGGGGCCGTAACCGAACGTTTCAAGGAAGAACCGATCTGAAACCCTAAGATATAACCCATCTGAATTCGTAAAAAGTTCGCGTTACGGCATGCAAAGCACTAAAAACGCGGCGCTCTTACCGCAAGCAGCCATGATCCGGACGGTCTCCTAACAAGTTCGCGATACCGCGTCAAATGCCCGAAGAATGAAGCATATTGACGGTACGCGGCAATGACGAGGGCTACGCCTAACGCCGATCGCGGGCTTTTTACGAGACCGTCAAACAAGGAGGCGCGCATGGACGCGAAGACCCATCTGGCCATCGATGCCGAACTTTGCGGGCATCCGGAAGAACTGCGGGCGCAATACTGCCGTCTGCGGATGATCACCACCGAGCACATGGCGGCCGACGCTCGCGGCCTCGTGCACGGCGGCTTTATCTTCGGCATGGCCGACTACGCGGCCATGCTGGCGGTCAACGACCCCCACGTCGTTCTGGGAGGGGCTCAATCGCGGTTCCTCAAGCCGGTCCGCACCGGCGAGACCGTGGTGGCCGAAGCACAGGTGGAATCCGTGGACGGGAAAAAACACATGGTCACGGTAACGGTGTCCCGCGATCAGGAAGCGGTCTACCAGGGCACCTTCACCTGCTTCGTCCTGGAGCGGCA
>JAAUYK010234062.1_pt1 | contig 13622 bp, 18 predicted proteins | sample 7278021 | NCBI WGS metagenome assembly JAAUYK01 (sample SAMN14350223, study PRJNA611818) | marine sediment metagenome | isolation source: surface marine sediment (1.8m) | place: French Polynesia: Moorea | collected 2018-08
AACAAATTGGCATGGTAACGATGTTCACCTCGACTTATCCGTACCTTGGATTGCCTCGGTAGTGCGTCCTAACCCATGCATTCTCGTTCGGCACGGAGCGAGCTGAGGGGCTCATGAGCTTCACTCGCTTGACCTGCGGTGAATTTGTATCATTGAATGCGCCATCCGTACCAACTTCCTGGTTCGATAAATTTGCCTACCTGCATTCGACCAATGAGACCGAACTTCGCTCCGATGTTCCCGTCTAGCCTGTAGTAATTCCATCCTGTGGCGTTAGTTCTAACTGAGAAGCCGACGCTCCATATTCCGGGCTCGATCTTATACAAAAGGGTGATTTGGGGGAAAGTTATTCATACAGGGCACGCTTTCATACTTCGCAGTCATGAGTCTCGGGATTTTCCATTCCGGAGCAGAGGCGAATTTCCGAGGCGGCCGTTGACTTGTCCTCGTCAAAGTCTCCGAACTCTACCGGCCGTCTGGCGAGATCTCTCGAGTCGTAAAGGGCGTCCGGCACAACTGAAGCGTCCTTCCGATCGTTGGCCAGGAAGTCGAGAACTCCGTCGTCGACGCCCCCGCCGACCGCGTAGATCCTTACGTTCCGAATCAGCTCGTGTATGACGAGCTCGTCGAGAAGGCTGAGTCTCTCGTCGCCGAGTGGGTTCACGTTGGTGAAGGTGGCCGAGTAGTTTGTGAAGTGGCCTTGCAGCGAGGTGATCATCCACCATCGGACCACGGCAGTCTCGTTTGGACCGATCTCGCCTTTAGAAACGCGTGAGATTAAACAGTGCAAAAATGGATTAAATATGCTTACCAATCTTGACTTGCAAGTCTGGCTCCCTTTGCCTCTTGCCAAAGCTGGACCCGATCAGCTTGAAGTCGATCTTGAGCCCCTTCTCGTTCTCTACAATTTCGGGCTGGTCGCTGGCGAACCTAACGTTGCTCGCCGTCCCATATCCTGCGTTTCTGATGACGACGCCCAGGCTGAACGGCACCGATGGCTCCTTAACTTTTGGAGTAAACGGATCGTCCGCCTGCGCGTATTTCTCCCAGAAATAGTGCACCAGGAGAGACGGGTCCGGCTTCACCGTGATGCGGGCCGGGATAAGCGGCATGGAGATCTCATCCGTGCCGCCGGACAGGTAGGAGAGAGTGCCGCCGACGAGGAACGACCTATCTTCGGTGGGCGCGGCCTCCGAGTAGGGCACGAACAGCCACTCTAGGCTGCCTTCACCCTTGCTGCCGAGACCGAACAGGTCGGAGGCGCCTGCCGTCCGGAATCCCCCCTTCGCCGTCGCGTTGCCGATAGAGAACTTGTGCGTCGCGTTCGACCCGTCGGTAGCGTCGGTGATGAGGATTTTCACGTTCAAGTTTGTGAGGGCCACCTCCTGGTTATTCTCCATCTCGAGCACTGCCTGTTCGGAATGGAATAAGGTTTCTGTATCGTCCAGACTATAGCTGTAATTATCATCTCACTTCGAAGGCCTCTCTAGTTAGAGCGATCCTCTGTTTCAGCCTAATCTTGACAACGGCGCACACCCCGGCCTCCTCCTCCAGGCTCTCGATCTGGTTCCACTCGTTCAGCCTCTGCCTGTACGCGTCGTCCCAGGAACTAAAGCCGTTAGCCACTGCCCTAAGAACGAGAAAAATTGAAACGTACAGCTAGACAAATCAGGCGCATATATTCGGACTAACTTTCTATTGTATTCCTCGACGATGGAGAGCTGGCGCTGGATATTTGTATAGTTGGCCATATTCTCAGATGCTCCGGCCGGCTCCAACTTGCCGTCGTTCCAGTTCGCCAGAGAGTTGTTGACGCGGTGGAGCAGCGCCACCACCTGCTGTTCCGTGACGCCCTGAGTACAAAAATTAACTGCGTTAGAGTTAATACTACAGCATTAAACTGGAATCAAATGCACCTGTGGGGGTGGAAAGCTGGTGACGGTGGCCACCTCGCCTGCAGTGACGTGCGTCCCGGCGTCGCCCGCGTCGGCGAACACGGGCCGGAGGATACCGTCGACCCAGGTTACGTTGTTGACCTTGATCCAGTCCTCCCAGTCATCCTCGCCGAAAATATCGATGATCATGGCGGACGCCGCGTACAGGGGGTAGTAGGCCTCCGCCAGAGCGCGGGCCATATCGCTATGCGTACAAGCGTGTTTATTCAAAGAGGATATATGCTTGTTTGACTATTATGTACTGCATGTACGTACTTTATAGGCAAGACCCTGCCTCTTTCCTGTCCCATGATTGGGGCCATGATCGTTGTATGATTCGAGTTTGCGACAGCGGGCAATACACCCATCCGGGGCAGGCTGAGGTCGCTCCGGGCCCCGTCAAGAAGGCAATCCTTGACGATGCTGATGATGCAGTTGGGAAGAAGGATGATGCTGAGTATGGTTGAGAAGCAGCTGAGGCCGTTCAACACCTTCTCGACCAGGCTCGAGTCGGAAACGGCGGTGGTGGCCAGGCAGATGGCGGTGCCGGCGCCGGGGAGGCCGCCCAGGCAGAGGAGGCTGGAGAAAGGAGGAGAGATGGACAGGCGACATTTTATGGCATAATTAGAAGTAGGCAGGCACCTGTTAATGCACTTCTCGCAAAAGACGTCAGACAGGACGGGTGGGTTGTTGATTGTGTCTCTGACAGAGTCCGGAAGCCTGAACCCGCCGGGGAATCCGCCGATGGGACGGAGCCCGGACGGCCGCCCGGAGCCGCCCGGGCGTGCGCAGTTCCAACCGCTCGGCCGGTTCATCGCCAGGTACTGGTGTCTCCTTTGGATGAGGCCACAGACGTACTTTAAACGAGAACAATCATTATACGGCCAATAATAGATCTACCGTTGCGATCCCCGTTACAGCATACCTGGAAGCTGAATCCGATCGGCAGCGGTCTGCAGTCGTCGCCACTCCTGGTGGTCGCCACCGACTTCCGCCTGACTCCCACCGTGACCAGGATGGAGGTCTGGGCTTCGAGGTCTCCCAGCTCGGGAAAGCTGTCAAACTCCAGGAAGGGATGCCCAGTCGGCATAGTGAGAGAGAGTGCGTCGGCGCGGATCAGCCCCTGATTGGTCACGTTGAACGCGATGCTGCTCTCGTAGCCGAGTTCGTAGGGCTCCAAGTCGACCGTGGTCGGCTCGATGGTGACCACGGGCATCGGCACCCGCGTCACGAAGCTCGTCTCTAGCTTGATCTCGTACTTGTCCTCGATCCTCTTCTTCCGGACCGACCACGAGTACTTGACGGCTTGGCGCCGAAGGAACACCTTGTAGTCGCCGCCATCCGGGCTGGGCACGACCACCCGGCTGACGCTCAGGTGATCGGGGGCCTGCACGTAGAGGTCGTAACGGTCCTCGACGAGATCCTCAAAAGTGACGCGACCGTTCAACTCCGAGGTCGACTTGGTGATGTCTATGCGGCGCAGGTGGTTGATGATCCTCACCTCGGAGTTATTGACCAGCGGAAAGTTGGGCGAGGAGAAGTAGGTGTACTCGTCCTCCACGACCACGGTGAAGTTGGTAATCACAGTGGAGGAGACGATCAGCTCAAAGGGAACCTTGGTTCTCGTCTCTGCACACGCGAGGACGAAGCTGCCCCGAAAGCTTCCGAGGGCGTGGTCGGCGGGCGGGGCCAGTCTCATGGTCAACGTGGCAGTGGAATTGACACTGAGGTCGAGAGAGCTGCTGCTGCTGCTGCCCCCACTTCCATCGCCGTCGGCTCCGAAGCCCACCACGTGGATGATCTGGTTGGCCGGCATCAGCGCACGGAGATTCGTGGCAGACACTCTACCCCCGTTGGTCACGGTGAACTCGATCATTCGATCGCCGCCCCGCAGGGCCCTGGTTTTCACGTTCGGAGGGTCCACGACCAGAACTGGATTTATTTGCGCGATGGTTACGTCGAGCACCAAGTACGTCTTGGTGTCCTCGCCGGACTTGATCACGATCGTAATCGATCCCCTAATAGCGCCCTTCGTGGTAAGATTGAACGTCAGAGGTGTCTTCGAACCGGATTCCAATCTTGCTAACTGGCCTTGACCGCCCAGCAGGGCAGCGATCTGAACGCCGTTGTTCTCCAGGTTGGTCCTATGAAGCGGCTCGGCCGTGAGATTGGTCAGCGTCTTCGGACCGTCATTTTCCAGCTCTATCAGGCCGGCGTAGTCTTTGCTGAAGTTCCCCACGGTCTCGCCGTCGAGCCTCGCCCTCTTGGGAACGGCCCTCATGCCGAGAATATTGAAGTCCGTCGTGTAGTTCCCGGCCTCGGGAACTCTCGGGTGGCTGGCCACTGCCTCGTAAGCCCCGTACTGAGTCCTGGGAGGGTTGAACACCACGCGAAATGTTCCGTCGACCTTGGTGAACGTGGAGAGGCCGGAAACGACGCCTGTTTTCTTGTGCCGAACACGAACGGCGATGGGGACGAAGGAGTAGAGGAGCTGCTTGATGTAACTTCCGGCGTCGTACTGCACCGAGCCGGACAACGTAACAGGCTGCGCTGAGGGAAACGTGTCCACAGCCATGGGGCCGAGACTCGCGTTGTAGGTCGCCCGCACGTTGACCAAGAGAGACAGGCGGTCGAATCCGACCGAGTTCCTTGCCAGGACAGTAACGTTCAGGCGGCCGGCGTCGGTCCTCCGAAGGGAAATGGTTCCGTTGACGGAGTCGAATCCAAGGCGGTCTAGGAAATCGTACACGTGCTTGCCTTGGATTTCTAAACTACAGTACACGTACGGAATACTTAGGAAGTTGGAACTCATACCTGGTCCGGAAATCAGCTCCCAGGAGACGGGTGCTGTTCCCTGCAGCAAATTGGGCGTGAACGTCAGGTCCCTGCCTTCTTCCAACTCGAGAGGTGCCGAGGGCTGCTCAATGCGCGGCTCGAATATCTCCACGTTGCAGTTTTCTCCGTACCAGGGCCGATTACAGCTGCAGCTTCCCGAGATGCAGACTCCCCTCGCCGGCACCGCTGTCCTTCCGCAGGCGCTCGCCGGACACACGTCCACCGTCCGTACCGTCTGGTTGCCCGCGGCTACCGACTGAATGGCTCTGCAAGGGTCTCTCACGGTGTACCTTCTCGTCCAAGATCCGGGGCAGGGGTAGCTGCTAACATCTTCTCTCATGTCGATTGCAAAAGGAACGTGGCCAGCGAAGCAGTTGGACTTGACGGAGGCGGAGTTCGGCACCACGACTGTGGTATTGCCGGAGCTGTCACAGTTAATTGCGAGGAAAGGGAGAAGCTGAAGCTCGGCGTCCTCAACCCGCATGGGCAGGGTCTGGCCGCGGCTCGCGCTGTTGCCAGCAGAATCGATCACAGTCCAGGTCCTCTCCACTCGGCACTCTTCTATCCTGTCGGCGTAGGTCACCTGGTAGCCTGCCTTTCCGGAGGCCCCTCGCAGGGTCACGTTTGGCTTTGCAACGGACGACAATTCGGCTTCGCACCCGACCGTCGACGCCACATTGCTGACTACCACCTCCGGCGCTGTCCGGTCGATCGTCCAGTTATAAGTCCGTGTCGGCCCCACGTTCCCGGCCGCGTCTTTGACAGATATCTGGAGGGTGTAGGTCTTGCCGTTCTCGAGGCCGAGGGCGCCCACGTCAAAGCTGTATGCGTTGCCTGGCCCGTAGTAATAGCCTGTCACGGCGGGCGGCGCGCCGCGGTGGTTCAGCACAGCGACCTCGAATCGGCAGTTGGCCTCGCTGCAGGTGATCAGGAAGTATCTGTTGTGGCCCTCGGTGTTGGCGACGGTCGGCGGCGCTCTCTCCAGCACCGCCTCCGGAGGCGTCACGTCGACGGTGAATCCAGCGTCGTAGATGCCGGCGTTGCCGTAGGCGTCCTCCGTCGTAACTCTGAGGATGTATTCTCCCTCCTCGAGTGCTATGCTGTCAGATATCCACCTGGAGTCGGTGCAGTTGACATCGCGGGCGCCGCCCTGGCCGTTTACGCGGAGCAATTGACACGTGTCAGTGTGGGGCTCCTCCGACGACGTCCACGAGATGGTGAAGTTCTCCGAGCCTCGGAAACGTTTCCACCGGTTAGACCAGGTGAAGGTCAGCCTCGGTGGACTCAAGTTCTCCATTCTGAACAAAGAGCAGTTTATTAGTGGACGAACCTGCCATTGGCAGGTTTATAAAGTGGGCACCTAAACATCCAGAAGTCGAGGCTGGGCAGCGTAACGGGCCTGGAGCAGGTCGTAGTGGCGTTGATGGGCTCAAACATAATGCCGTACATCTCGAAGTAGTAGACGGTGCCGTCGGTGTCGTCGAGGCGGTCTCCGTGCGGGTAGCTGACGTTGGCGCTGAGTCCGTCGTCCGACATCGTCACGGACGAGGGGTAGATGTTGGCCGGGTGGTAACTGCTCAGACCTGTCGGAACCTTCCAGGTACTGCCGCTCTTCACCCCCCTGACGAATCTAAGCCCGAGGTGTCCACTGCCCGTCTTCTTCATCCGAGTGTTAAAAGTGACTTTCCAACTGGTCTGAGACGGCAGAAGAGCGACCTTGTTCGGCTCCACGGAGACGAGGGACGGGATCTGGGACACCATGCTAAGGTGGAAGCAAGAGAGCGTGCCTGTAGGGAACGAATTTTAGCACAGTTTTATAAAGACAGCGAATAAAACAAACACGTAGTACGCACTGTGCTGATAACCGCTCGAATGGGTCGCCATCACGCAGACCGGCTGCCTCTTTCCAAAAGCCTCCACGTCAGGCTTCCCTCTGAGGTACGATATGTCGGTGGCGCGCGGGTAGACCACATCAGTCCTGTAGGGATCCTGCCTCACCCTGACCACAGCCATGCCAGGGGGAGGGAGGCCGACAATGCCGCCGTCGCCTGCCGCGGTCTCGGCCTCGCCGAGCGTCAGGCTGATGGGAGACGATGGCAGGAACGGCCGGCAGGAGCCGTCCAAAGAGGACAGAACCCGAGGCCGGCTGGGGTTGTTCCAGCAGTAGCCTGCTGGGAGGACGTAGACCTGAAAGTGCGCTACAATCGACGTCGTCACGTTGCCGCTCGCATCCATCCCTGGAAGTTTTGTGCCTCACTCTCCTGTCCTTTACACTTTTTCCGCTTCATACCTTCGACAATAACGGTGATGAACTTGTTTGCCTGGATGTCGACGCCGTTGGTCTGGTACTTGAGTTCGCATGACGTGCCGTTCAGGGTGGCGCCCGCGACTTCGGCGCACGAGTAGTCTCCGTGACAGAACTTCTGGGCGTCCGCAGTCGCGGCGTTGGGAAATCTACAGCGATATGTGCCTTCGCTTTCTACGTAGAAGCTGATAGCCTGCTCGCCGCAGTTCAGGCGCTCCCTGTACTGGGGCAGCGCCAGAACCTTCGGCGACGGCAGCCGGACGGACGCCTTGGGGTTCATGACTTCAGCAGAGATGGCAAAGAGTCCACTTTCAGCAACGAACTTGACGAGCAGCGGTCCTGTGACGTTGGCGCCGATCGCGCAACGAATGATACGAACGCCTCTTGTCCAACCATCGAGTGAGCTCGATCCGAGGCACATGTACCTAAAGTTAAGGTCTTTAATGCACTGCATGGTCCTAAATCGTACCCAAATCGATTTTGATAACGCTACTTAATCGTCGGCTTCAACTTGATCTCCGCGATGCAAGGATCCGTCCCGTTGCAGGAGTCGATGTTGCAGTCGGCCACCGGCGGGAGGATGGCCGTCGAGTCGTTGGCGCACGTGGCCACGACCACGTTGCTCTCGTGGCCGAAAGCCACCTCCAGCTGAAAGTCGAGGTGGCTGGAGTTGCCGCCCTTGAGGGAAACCGTTCCTCCGAAGTAGGCAGGCACTGCGAAATGATTGTACACGTTATACGTATATAAGCCGAACGATAACCAAATACTATAGCAATCAAACCTTCTCTGCATTTTACCCCTGCCCACTCGGATGAGCCGCAGTTGTGGTTCGGGTTGTACCGGCAATCCTGCAGCCTCGTCTCGTTGCCCTTGCAGTGGACGTCGTCCATGACGTAGCGGATTTTCGACCGGCCGAAGCGGGATCCGTGCATGTACGTTTCTGCCGCCGGATAGCCGAGCTGCCTGCAGACCACGTTGGCGGCGGCCAAGCCCCAGGAGTCGTCGCACACCTCGCCGGAACCAACGCCAGGAATTCCCACTAGGACATTGCCCTCGCTAGGCCTGGAGCCGCCGACAAGGCGGACTAGAAGATTTGTCAAAATTAAAAGTTAGTCCATCTCTGATTCGTCTGAAACACCTTCAGTACAGACGACTCCCGCCCGGCCCTGAGAGGGACAGCTCCCGTTTGTGTGGACGACGCAGTCCTGGATTCGAGTCTCGTTTCCCGTGCATGTCAGCTCGTTGACGACGATCGAGTAGTTGTGGCTGCCGTACCGGGATGCGTTGGTGGCCGTCTCCACGCCAAGGAACCCGGCCTGCCGGCATAGCACGTCCGCGGCGACCGCGTCCAAGGCACTGTCGCACACGGCGCCGACGCTCCCGTCCGCCAACGTGAGAACGACGTCGCCCTCCTTGGGGCGGCTACTGCCCACAAGCAGCACTGGAGGGTGGACATATTTACGCATTATACGGAGTTTTTGCCACCCTAATTAAGCTCACCATCGTGACACACGACGCCGGCAACCTCGCTGGGCCCGCAGTTGTCCACGGCGTTATGCGGGCAGTCCTGCAGCCTGGTCTCGTTTCCCGCGCACTGCACGTCGTCCATTGCGTGCATGTAGGAGCCGCGGCCGAAGCGCGAGCGGGTGGGGGCGGCCCGCGCGCCCAGGCCGAAGCCCAGCTGTCGGCAGGCCACGTCAGCGTCCGCCATGTCCCACATGTGGCCGCACACGTAGCCGACGAGTCCCTCGGTCCTTACGCCTCCGGGCGGGGCTGCGGCGGCGGTCGCGACGAGGTTGCCCTCGTTAGGCGAGGCGCCTCCGGTCAGGGACAAGTCGGGCTGGACATCGCCCGGGGACCGCTTGCAGATGACCCCGACGGCCATGCTAGATCCCGCCTGCGCCTCCTCCCTGATCCTCTGGTCCGCGCAGGAGGCGTTGTTGGGCGCGGTCACGGTGCAGAGCGGGGTCGTCCAGGCGTAATTGAAGTGCTCGTGGAAATGGGAGAGGAAAGTGGTAGCGCGGGCACCGTCGGGGAAGCCCACCTCGTGACATACGTGACTGGCCTGTATAAATGCAGCACATAATAAAGTCAGATTTGTGTAGTAGTGCGCATTTGCACCCCCGGAGCTTACGTTTGCAATGTTCCACAAGAGCTTGCAGTAATTCCAATTCAGGGACTGGTAGCAGTAGTAGTCGGCCCACGAGCGATGCCGAGCGTTGGCCAGCGGGACGAACTCCCCGCTCAAAGTTTTGAAGAGAACATCGCCTTGGTTGGCCCCGTCGCGTCCGCCGCCGACAAGAAGGAAGCGCTCCGACTCAGCCTTTGAGCCGTCTACAGAGGGTACATCACACGTACGATACGGTAATGGTGACGTTGACTAACAATTTCAATATTTTTGTCACTAGCTCACTCCGACAGATAACTCCCGCCACGCCGTTGGATATTGCGCCCTGCTTGGAGCTGTGCGCGCAGTCCTGTATCCTCGCCTCGTAGCCCCTGCACCTCACGCTGAACACGGACCTCGCTTCAGTTGGGACGTACGTGGCGTTGGTGGAGTAATATCTCTTGGAGGTCCGCGTATAGCCTCTGGCTCCGAGGGGGAACCCCAGCTGGCGGCAGGCCACGTTCGCCTCCGTCAAGCCCCAGTTGTGCTCGCTGACGTACCCCTCGACTCCGAAGCGGTTGGTCGCCCTGATGGCTCCGGCCTTCTCCGACCCGCCGCTGACCCCGCTGTCCGCCACCCTGATCGCGTGGTTGTCGAACTGAGCGAGTTCGTTGGTCGTGCCTATTATTAGGAGATACAATTGGGTTGAACGTGTACGTACGTAAAAGTAGTACTTTTAGATTTACGTACCTGCGCAACGAACTCTCAACCACTGGTTGCTTCCGCAGGTGTCTGTGAGGTTATAGGAACAGTCTTGTATCCTTGCTTCGAGTCCGGTGCTGCAATCGACATTGTTGATGAGCGGCGCCCTCCCGGTCTGCGCGTAGCCGTCGATGCGGACGCTCTTCAGGGGCTCCACCGCGCCCAAGGGGTAGCCCAACTGCCGGCACACGACGTTCGACTCGTTCACGCCGAAGAGGCCGTTCTGCCGAAAGGTAATTACTAATTATGCATGCGGAATCTGGTTATAATGCAAATATAGCGCACCTGATCGCAAATTCCTCCAAACAGCCAGTCACCGCTGCTTCCGTTCGGCCTGATCCCGACGAACGGGAACCCTTCGTCCAAGCTCTGGCTGGTGCTCCGGCTGTTCAGGAGCCTCGCGAATGGCTCCTCCTCCTGCCCCGTCTGGCAGACGACCCCGGCGACACCGTAGGTGCCCGCAGTGGGGCACCAGTACCCCTCCCTCGGGACGGTCGAGGAGCAGTTGCTGAGCGCGGTCTCGTTTCCGCCGCAGGACATCGTGTCTATGGAGAGCGCGTGGGGGTGCATGGTCTTGCGCGGGGCGAAGAAGTGCGACGGAGTTGTAGCCAGCGCTCCGTACGAGAATCCCAACTGGCGGCAGGCCACCTTGGCCAAGTTCAAGTCCTGTCTGTGGCCGGCCGGGGGTTGAGGCGAGCAGACGTAGCCGAACTGCCCGTTGCTGTTCGTTGCCAGCAGGTTTCCCTCCGAGCTGCTGTTGCCGTGGGCGCCGCCGTCCTTCAGCCGGATGATATCGTCGGTTCCGTTTATTGGTTGATCTGCAGAAATTTGTAAGTACGTAGTATGTAAATTACGGGGAGAATTAATTTACACAACACGTGTACGCGTACGTGATTCTAGTACAAAGGACTATTTAATTACTCACTCGAACAAATGACTCCAGCAAGGTTGCTGTAGCATTTGTATCTGGTGACGGAGTGGGAGCAATCCTGTAGCCTCTGCTCGTCTCCCCTACACTGGACGTAGCTCATTTCAGAGTTGTGCAACGTGTAGTTGGTCGCGGGGGCGAAGAAGGAGCCTTTGGTGAAGGCGCGGGCGCGGAAAAAGCCAAGCTGCCGGCATGCGACATGGGCCTAAGAAGGGAAAAGGACGTGGTGGTGTATCCTCGAGCTTAATTAGATTCCGTTTATCCACCTCGTTTAGACCGAACCTCGAGGCACAGACCGCGCCCTCCTTGCCGTGCCTGTTGGTGGCCACCAGGTTCCCCTCGCCCGGCACGTCCGAGCCGCGGAGGGTCAGGGTGAAGTTGGGCGTGAAGGCGTCGGCGGGGACCTGCGAGGCGTTGGCGCAGGGGTCCAGGAAGGCAGTCTTGTAGTGACTGTTGCCCGTCGACCCGGTCATGCCGAACTCGCAGTAGCAGCGGGGGCGGCTTGTGGTGTTGGTCATGGTGACACCGTTGGCGCCCTCCAAGTTGCACCTGTGGACGCACTCCGCCTCGGTGAGGTAGCCCATGCTGGACTCGCGCCCGCCAGTGCCGTCGCCGGGGAACCAGTCTCCTCTGCACGCTGCGGTGATATTGCAAACTGCATGGCTCATGTGTGCTACCGATTTTAGCGCCTATAATCTATACCTCTGCATGTGACGTGCACGTTGGAATATACGCACTGCCTGCTGGTCCGGACCTGGCCGGCCGTGCACTCCTGAAGCGAGGTCTCGTTGCCGACGCAGGACACATTGGCCAGCACTGTGTGGAGGTAGTTGAGGTGCTGGCTGAAATAGTTCCTGCCCTTTCCGTAGTCGACGGCCTCGAGCAGTCCCATCTGCCTGCACACCACGTCGGCCTCCGTCATTCCGAAACGGTCGTCGCAGACGTAGCCGACGGCGGGGCCCGTGGAGTTGACCGTGACCACGCTGCCCCTGTACAGATGGCGGCCGGTTCGGGAGCCGGCGTCGAGGTAGAGAGGAGGCATCGCCGATCCAGACTCTAGAGAAGGATATGTTAACAAGTGCTAGGCAGGCAGTGGTTTATACTATGATTGTCTATAGCCTCACCTCTGCAGAACACGCCCGCCACGTAGTTGGTGAGGTAGTTCCACCGGCAGTAGTACTGGGTCGGGTTCGCCGCGTGGTAGGGACACTGCAGCAGCGACGTCTCGTTGCCGGCGCACCCCACGCTAGACATGGTCTCGTTCAGCCTCGAGGTGTGGGTCATGCGGAAGAAGTTGTTGGTCGTATAGGCCCACGCGCCGGCGGAGTAGCCGGCCTGTCGGCAGGCCACCGTCGCCTGCGAAACGCATTAGTATAAGGACACAGAATTGGATGGCCGTAATCTAGTTATATACGTATAGTATATACATCGTTCAATCCCCAGCCTTCTTGGCACACCGGACCCCTCGTCCCGTGCGCATTTTCCGTGTATATATTGCCCTGACTGCGGACTGGCTGGCGAGTCTCCGGAGACACCGGGTTATCGCGAATCTCGAGGAAAGCTGAAAGTATAAGCATAATGATCACATTATACGTACATAATGTACATCCGTACAACAGATATTATTTAACCAGCCGAAATTTGCGTACATACAATTTATGAATTTAAAGGCTGTATAAGTGTACATACGTATATGCACATTTATGTAATCTGCTTCCCTAGTGTTCCGTCGAGGAGGAAAAGGAGTAGGAATAGTCGGAGGAGAATTTCGCCCCCTTCTGTTCTCGCCGCCATCGCAAATTGAACTGAATCTGAACTGTCTCAGATGGGCATGCACACGTATACGTATATAGGCTCGAGGCCACCTGTAATTATTACTGACTCACGCAGGTCTTTTCAACCTTTTCAGTGTAAATGCAACGTAGTAGTAACAGTGCACATATGTGTTACATGGCCGCCCGCCACCAGCCAATTATTGTTCGGTCGGCAGGGCTATACACGTACATATTCGTGATACCGTCCCCTGTTCCGTACCAGTCAAAGGGTTAAATAATAGAGCTAGACGTACTATGTAGCACCTAATCTACGTACAAACTAGAAACTACACCATATATATACACGCATTTGCGTACGTAAGTTGAGCACGCTTTTAACAGTCACAGGCCGAGTCTACGTACTTAGATTTAAAGCCATCATATAATTGTACGTAGTGGAAATTTCAGCGGCCTCCCATTGCACAGAAACAATAATGGTAGGTCTGACATGATGCCACATTTTTGTCGTTCGGGAATCCGGCTTTTTTTTAAGAGCACAGGTGGGGGAATAGCGGCAGAACGAATTATGTCGCATAAACTGTTCCAAGTATCAGACAGGTGTTTTTCTCGCTGATGTGATGGCGTTTAAACGTGGAAAATTATCGTTTCCTTTTGGCCCCTGTCCTGTTGGGACCGGACGTCTGAATAAGAAAATGCTCGAGGATATTCTTCATGAAAAAAAGCAACGTAGGTTGCTAATTGTCCAGCAAAACGTTCCGTGCACTTAATTCAAGTGTTTCTAGGTATAATAGGGAAATGGCCTCTCGTGTAAAATAAAAGTTTTGTAATGCACCAATTAATTAAATTTGTATGGAAAATTCAACTTAGTCAGATTTAGACTAGTACCTTCGTCACCCCTGAGCTTAATCAGTGCCCACATTTGTTGCGTACAACACCAAACATTTTGTGCCATGCATGGCCCATGAGGCTCGATCAG
>JAAUYK010003449.1_pt1 | contig 13620 bp, 13 predicted proteins | sample 7278021 | NCBI WGS metagenome assembly JAAUYK01 (sample SAMN14350223, study PRJNA611818) | marine sediment metagenome | isolation source: surface marine sediment (1.8m) | place: French Polynesia: Moorea | collected 2018-08
GGCAGCTACATCGAGCTGCTCGAGAAGGAGCTGTACGGGGATAAGCCGGGCAAATCCGCCTCCTCCGACAGCGGGGAGTCCGTGTTCGGCAAGGTCCGCTACGAGATGCCCGACGGCAAAGCCGGCGACGACGCCTCGACGGCGTCCTTCGACAAAGTCCGCGCTCTTGTGGCGGCCAACAGAAAGCAGCAGAAGGAAAAAGGGGGCGATGAAGACGCCACGCCAAGGGAGGGGCAGTTCGATCTCATCCGGCAACGGCTGATGAACACGCGGCTCACTTCGTCTGCGGCGTCGTCGTCGTCGCCGACGTCGTCGCTCCGGGGAAGGGGCAGCAAAGCATTCAGGAGGAGGAAAAACCGCCAGAGAAAGGTACGCCAAACATGCGTAACACTACGGGTTCGGTTCACTGTGCATGCGTGCCTTGAGAGCGAGCACTTCTGAATGCGATCAGAGGGCAAAAATGGCTGCGCTAGCAGAGGCCGGGGTAGTACGTGTGCCTGCGTGGGTGGTGGGGGCGAGCGTTTCAAAGAGGGCACCGGGTACTTCAAAGCGCCATCCATCCGGCCGGCCATCCGGCTTGCATGTCCATCCATCCATTCGAATGCTCCCAGCTCCTATCGCGTACGTCGCCCAGGGCAAAGGCAGCTAGGCAGGCCAGCATATATCCATTCGATTCATGCTTTGCCAGCGACTTTCCTGCTTCATGCAATTGTGGCCTAGTAGGGACCACTGCACTGGCGAGGATAGGCTATCTTGACTGACAATAAGATGTGGCAAGGCACATCCAACTAGGCAGCGGCCACAACATCAGATGCAAATGGCAGCAGGTCCGGTTCTTATCCGACCCGACGGGGCGGGCGGTGGTTTTCCTTTCCCTGCTGTCCGGCCATTCGACCGCGACCGCCCACTTCATGCCTCTCCGAAGCGAAGTTCAATCTCGCCCGGAATGCATGGAATCCTGAAGTCGGCGATATTTCACTGCAGGCATGCGGGGGAGGGAGGGAGGGAGCTAAAGTTACGTACGTACGCCGCGCTGGCTTTACCCGGACCAGAAGGCATCCGCGACCACATCTCTTGGGAGCCACGGGTACATACCCTCACAATGGCTCGGTATGCATCAGACAGGCGTAAAAAAGTAGTTTTACTCAAGCATTACGCGTACCTTACTATAACGTGCTTGAAAGCGCCCTTGAATTGATCGAGTCATTCCCAACTAGCAAGTGGTGCTTCAGAGCTCTTGATCGGCGACGAGGCCGGATTGCCCTTATTGTGGAGTTTGAATGGAAGTGAGACTGTATGCAGGGATCGGATGTAGTACGCTTGGGGTTTTGAGTCAGAGGATATGTGCACAACCATAACCTAGCTACGACTACGTATTTACGAGATACCTAAAAAAATAATCGCATATACGTACTATATGAGTTGCTTCGATCCGAAAGCAAACCCAAAACTAACCGTATATTCTTTTTTCTCTCCTTGCCTTTCTTCTGTCCCTACTTCTTTTCTCCTAAACGAAATAAGGTGAGGGAGGCACTAGAGCGGCAAATCCTCTCGGATAGAGTTCAAACGCCGAGAGGTGGCGGTGGCGGTGGCGGTGGCGTCGGCGGCGTTGGAGCCGACACGATGAGGCGACCTCCAATAACGCCGTCGTCTCCCCTTCCGCCACCGTCGTCGGCCTTAAACGCCGCCGCCACCGCCGCCCTGAGGGCCTCGCCCTTCTCCAGCGCCGTCGCCAGAGCCAAGGAGGAAGCGGAGGCGGAGGCAGAGGTAAGGCAGTCAGGCAGGCAGAGTACGAAAGCACGCTCTCACTCATACATGCATTGTAAGCTAAGCTGTGTGCCCTTCTTCATTGTGGCTTATTGCTCGATCCCACCCTCTCTCTTTCTCTCTGCGGTGTCTCGTTTGTTGCCGAGAGCGTGGGCGTTAGAACTTTCCAAGAAGAACTTCAGCGGCGGCGGCAACGGCGGCTCACATAAAAAGCATTTCGTACGCCTCTTATCTATCTCCGCCCGCCGTCGTAGCTAGGCGGCGGCAAAAGTAATTGTTCTTTAACTGGTTGCTTTCACCCACCTAACCGGGCGCGGCGGGAGATATCTTTCTTTCGTTGCCTAGAGAGCCCCTCCGGGCGGGCCTCTTCTTAAGCGAGACGAGGCCGCCCGCCCGCTCGCTCGCTGCCTTCACGCCCACTGCTGTCCGTCCGACCGACCGACCAGGCAAGAAGAGCAAGACAACTAATCTCAAGAGGAAATTGCCTCGGGGTGGGAGGGAGAGAGCGCGCTGTAGCAGCCGGCCGGAATGAATGAATGAAGTCCTCCTACTCACTCACTCACTCACTCACGTCTGTCTGCGGCTAGCTGGATTAAGGATCGCCGTCGCCGCCGAGTGGTGTGTGTGTGTACGCACACATCACATTAGGGGACAAACTTTACTTTTAGCTTCGAGCCGCCGGCGACTCGACTCGTCGCCGCTTTAAACTTTCATTGATCGATTCCGTCCGTAGCGAGCGCGTATTCATGCATTGCGTCTCTCACTCCAATTCGATCGTTGCAGAGAAAGCGCAAGAAGGAGGCGCGGAAGAGCAGGCGGCGTCTGCAGCGCAAGAATCGCAGACGTTGGCGGCAACTGCAGAAGGCGAGGCGGCAGCAGGAGCAGATGCTGCTCAAGAAGCTGGGCAGGAGAAGGAGGAGAAAATAAGCGGTCGGCCGATCGATCGGCCGACCGGCAAAAGTGCCCCCGCCCGCTGCCTTCGAAGACTGCTCCCGGCCCTGAACAGGGAACAGATCTACTATATCACGGAGTGAGAGACACACGAGACCGTACCTGGATATGATGAGTGCTTGAAAAGTGTGATGGGACAACAGGGTGAGAAAGTGAGCGATCGAGTATTCAGCATACTTTATACGTACATCAGCGATGCGTTCGTTCGTTCCTGCTACCAGTAGTTTACTTATAGTCGTGTTGCGTCCAAACTCCCAGCTACGTATTGTCCGTAAAACGCCGCGCAGCGTCAACCAGCATCCCGTAATACGTTGTACCATATCAACAGGCAAATCAGCCGGCTTTCACGCAGAGGAAATTCAAACGCCTTCACAACACTCGTAAACGTTTCCGATTAAGGATCTAATAACGTACTATTACCGCGCACTCGTACTTACAACACTACTACGTACATAAACTACATATACGCTTCAAGCAGATTTAATTAAGTCAAGATATCGAGCATTGTGCGTAGGGTTTAAAGCCGCGTACGTGAAGAGTTCGCCGAAACGATGCTCACACAACACTTTAAACACCTATCGTTGGCAGACCGACCCATAATTAAGTTGACATATCACGACATACCGTAATCTTCAGATTTAGTATATCCGGCGTTATCTTAACACCGCACAACCCCCCTTCTAGTACACTAATACATATGCGGACCAAAAGAGAGATTCAAACACATATATTTAATTTAGCTTTTGGACCCTGTAAGCGATTACACACGCGAATGCTTAAATCCGTTTTATACTACTACTACGAGGTGCATAGCTACGTAGCACACTGAAAGGAGAAGAGGATCAAGGCAGATTGGACCCAGATGCTTCCTCCGGCCCCTCTGTTGCGGAAAACAGAGATAGAGAGCTACAGAGAGAGCGAGGGAAGTAAAGTACGTCGCAGACGGAGAAGAAGAAAGCAAGCGAACTATGTAAAGTACGCACGGTTAATTCCGTGACTCTGCGTTATAAGCCGCGGCAACCGGCTATTAAAACACCGGTCGCCGGCTATACTGCGTTGATGGATGAAAATACATCATTAATTCTAGCTCGTTAACCGGTCGGTCGGTCGGTCGGTCTATCGATATGTGGCCCGGCCGTTCGTTGATGGACACTCACTTAAGCGCAGCATGACTTCCACTGGACGATCGGAACGTTGTTGCGCTTGAGGCCGTCGAAGTCGGCTAGAAAATGAGTTGGGGTCATTATATACGGTGTTCCGATTGAGCTAACGCATGATGGCAGCAAACGTATATACCGGTGTACTCCGTGAGCGTTCCCGTCCACGTCTGCGAGCCGACGGTGTCCCTGTCGTCGCCGGCGATTAGCTGCGCCTGCACGCGCTCGTTGGCCGCCGGCAGCGTGGACGACAGCTCAATCCTCGTGCCGTCCGTCGTAGAGAAGATGGAGACGCCGTCGGTGCCACGGAAGTACATACGGCCCGTGGTGGTGCTGTAGCCCTCGATGTTCTGGATGTAGCGGGGCAGCTCTGCAAGGATTTGGTTGGAGAATGCACGGCGAGAGGGACGGAGGGACGCCCACGCTCTCGTCCCTCGACCATTAATTATAGTAGCCGGGGCTAAGGCCGCCCGTCATCAGTGGCCGGTCGACGCCGACGCCGGCGACGCCCACTCACCCACCGACACATACGCCCACCCACTCTCGACAGAGACAGAAAGAGGGAGAGAGAGGGCCAAGTCATTACCAGCTAGAGGAAAGGACCGTCGACCTTCGCTTCGATAGCCGGCAGCGAATGAAAGAGAGAGAGAGAGAGAGAAGGAAAGAAAGAGAGAAAAAGCAAACTCTTGGCTGACGTCGCTCGCCGGCCGCCGGTTTATACGCTAGCTCCATTCGAGCTGCCCGGGGGCTAGGCCAGCGGAGGCCGACCGAGAGGTTTGACGCACTGCATGGAGAGAGAAGGAGAATTATAAATAGATCAAACCGCTGGCGGACGTACTCCTTTAGTGAGCCCCATTTTGTCCCACTTTTTAGGAAGGAAATTACGTCAGCAGTAGTTGGGAGTTATCCGGACGGATACACGGATGTGGTACGCAGCTCAGAGATAATCTTCGCCCGGCCTTTATTATCCCTCCAAAGTCCCCGGTCCGCTCGGTCCGTCCGTCAGATTGGGAGGTTGGCGTCAGATTAACCGGCGGACTAAACTGAAGCGTGTACGCATGGCGTGACTTGCGCTAAAGATCGATTTTGAAAGGTCGAAGTGTTCTAGCGTATTCCAGCCGGTAGTTGTCCTTCCAATGAAGACTTTTCCGCCCTAGCTGTCTGTTTTGTCACGTCCCAAGGAGCCGACTCTAGTAGGGTTGCAATTGGATTAACGCGGACGGACGGATTCGGTCACCCGGCCTCGGCAGAAGTACATTCATTCAAAGGCTGAAGTAGCCTTGACCTTTGCAAGACACGTCGAGTGTCGCAACGTGGACGTGGATGTCAATTTGATCCGGCCGGGAATCAACGATTGGTGGTCACCGGTACCCTGACTGCGTGGGCGGACGTGAAAGAAAGGGGGAGAGATCAAGTTGGTGGAGGGACAGGCAGGTAGGCCGGCCATCCACTGGCGCAGGCCGGATCGAGCGACCCTCTAGCTACAATCACAGACCGGAAAAGCGGCTTCCGGCCGTGGGAAGAATCGCTAGCTCTCCTCGGCAAAGGTAAATACGAACGAGAGAGCGGAATGTACGTGGTATAGGAACGCTCGTGCATGCGGTGCCGCTAGGGGATAACGTAGTGCGCACATTAAGTGGATTTCCCTGTTATTTAAATCCGGCCCATTTTTTGTCCCGGACCTGCATAGACGTCGCAGTCTGGCCCCCCACAAGGCGTGGGTGGACGGATAGCTAAAGACCGACCGAGACCGACCATACAGCGTGGGAGGAGGAGGAGGAGGAGGAGGAGGAAACGGATGGAGGTTGCGCCAGATGCGTAAAATGTGTTCGTTCGTAAGGCCGGCCGTGGGGGAGCTCGAAGCTTGCACTGCATAGAAAAGCCAGCCAGCTCTTCAATAATACTTGGAAACTGAAGGCCGGCTGTCCGTCGTTCCTTCCGAAGCCGCTTCGTTATAGGAGGAATTCTTTCCGAAGAACAGTATCCTATATCTAGGCAACCAGCAAGGCCTTCCAAAGAATTTGACTGTACTAGCTGTGGAGTCCCCAATTTGATCCATGGCTCTCTCACCTCTCCAGGTGCCCGCTGCGTTCTTCTGGTCCATCGAGTAGCAGAACATGCCCTCTACGTAGGGATTCCTGTCGCAGAAGTAGACGATGTCCTTGTCGTCGTCGATGGCGTAGTGACGGTACATGGTGGCGTCCTGAGCGTCGATAGTCGACGGGACGGGCGCGCAGTTGGCCAGGTTGGGCAGCACGCCGCGGGGGTAGCAACCGTAAAATTGGACACTGAAAGAAGGAGGAGGAGGAGGAGGAGGAGGAGGGGTAGGCATTCGTGAGAGCTAGGCACTAAAAAGAGGTTCCACACTTACTTGTTGATGCCGATGGACTGCGAGTCCGCGTAGTTGTCGTCGACCTCGACGACGAGGATCCTGACGTATCTGGCCCAGACGGGCGTCGAGAAGGTGATGTTGTCGTAGGACCCGGCGGCCGCCGTCATGGTGTGCTCCTTCGCGTCCTGGAAGTAGTCCTTCACTAGGCTGGTCTGCACCTTCAGCTTGGTGATGCTCCTGAAGCCGGAGAAGCCGGGCCTGCCCACCGTGACGCGGTTGATGCGCGCATTCTCGAGCAGGTCGAAGTCGACAAAGTCGCGCCAGCCCTTGCCCGTCCTGAGCGCCGGCGACCATGCCCTCCCGTCCAACTCTACCTGCTTCGCGTTGAACGGCTTCGTGGTGCTAGACATCTGCGAGCTGGCCGTCACCTGGCACTCGTTCAGGATTGCGATCATGCCCATGCACTCGGGCGCGTCCACCGTGACCGGGACGGCAACCGGCTCACCGAACGGGTGCAAGTTGGCCGCGTCCGCCGCCGCAGGGTAGCTGTCCACCACCTGCCGCTCCATCACGGGGCTGAAGAGCACATTGGAGGTGGTGACGCCGGCGCCCGGTAGACGGCTCTCGTTCGGATCCACGGTCAGCGAGAAGTTGAACGTGATGATGTCGGGGTAGGTGAAGCCGGCGGGGAAAACGAGGTCGAAGTATTTGCCTAGGGGGGTGGTCGCCGTCGTGTTCGGCTCCGTCACCATCACGATCGATGCCTGCGTCGAGTAGTTTGAGGTGAACGTGTCGTTCTCGGTGAAGACGAGGTAGTTGGGTGAGATGACCCTGATCCTGCCCGGGTGGCCCTCGGCCTTGGAAATGTTCGTGTGGTACGTGTACCCGTTGAAATACACTCGCTCGCTGAAGTAAGAACAGCTAGTGACTTTTGCCTGCATAACTGAGTTTAAGTTTTTGTACGCACTCTTTCACGTAGGTCTTTCCAAATTCAGTCTGATTCACGACGATGACGACGTCTCCAACCTCAGTAGTCCTGTCGGTCGGACGGATGGCAACCATTTTCTGCTTGGCTGCAAAGTACGTAGACGAATATGTAGGGAATGTAGCTCAAAATGGGTGCAACACATTCTCCTCTCACCCACTACATAAACGTCGCCAAACTTGACAGACATGTATACAAAGTGCTCCGTCCCGTTGCCCGTGTTGTTCAGGTCGGCCAGCTGCACCTGCACCCGTATCACGAAGGTGTCGTCGGTGTCGGTCCAGTTCTTCATCTTGTAGGTGAAGCCGCCGTTGACGACATAGCCCAGGTCCACATTGATCGTGTCCTTCTGCATGAACGTGGTGAGGTTGGCCGTCTGAGCGAAGGTCGTCGTGTAGGAGCGCTGGAGGTCCGTGAACTGGGAGGTGCAGAACACGTTCTTGCCCAGCCCCGTGCCGAACTTGATGTCAGAGGCGTGCAGAACGGCGACGCCCTCGAAGGAGGGGAGGAGGACGGAAGCCTAAGGAAGGCAGGAATATGTACGTGTTTCTTCTATGTAACGGGAAACTTTCTTACCGTCATTTCAACTGTCTTGTCGTAGGGAACAGTGATAGTGAAGGGCACCCACACTTTTTCGGCGGTGGAGATTGGAATTCCGTCGACTTCGGTGGCCGGGTCCGTCTCCACCTTTACCTCGTCCGTCGTGACCGGCGTCGTGGTGATGTCGCCCGGGCTCGGCGTCGCAACCTGAGAGGCGTCAAATCACAAATTGTTCTCGGGAGAGCCATTGTTTAAATACCGTCAGCGTAAGGTCAACGTTGTCGCCAGTGGATCCGGCGGCGACGGGGGTGACAGACACCTTCAGGCTGACGGTCGATCCAGATTCGTCGGGTCGGATGCGAACCGCCGTGTCGACGTACAGCTGAAAGACTTTAATATGTAAGGTGGGCAAGTAGGGGCATTTACATGTGGTCTTATCACCAAGTTCTCAGTGAGGTCGCCGGAGTACTTGGTGTGACACACGTCCGTGATGACCATGGTGTGGCTGTCGTAGAGGCCATCGAGGTCGGGCAGCTCGTTGTATGTTCCGTTCTGGATCGTCACACTCTTGCCCGGGTGGATGCAGGGGATGTTGGCACCGGCGCCGGAGATGGCGAAACCGCAGAAGTCGACGATCTGGTTCGTACCGAAATTGTTGTTGGTGATCTTGACGGAGAGGTCGCCGTTGAAGCCCTCTGGGATCGGAATCTTGATGCGCATGTGCTTCGGTGCGTTCTTGTAGATGTTGGTGCCGTCTCCGATCAAATACTGGATGGTGGTACCGGTGATGGTAGCGGCCGCCGGGGTAACCGGCGTCACGTCCATGGGGACGGTGGTGGTGCCCTGTGTGATGGATGCACTACCGTAGGTAACATCGTGAGTGATGTCGGCCACGGTCCCGGAGTCGCACACTTGGAAGAAGGCGACGAACTGGAGTGAATCGCCGTCGGGGAAGAAGTCAGTGACGAGGGTGTCACGACCCCAGTTGGTCAGGCCCTGTAAAGCACATGCTATGCAAGCCGTAAGTACACGTATCTATCACTGATCGCTTACTGTGAAGGTGTAATCTGCATGCTTTCCGCATTCGTGCGCGTCGGCGGCCACTCCGTCGGCGTAGGTGCGCTTCGTATTCTCGTAGCCGGTCAGAGGAGTGTTCTCCGGAGGCGGCTCGGTGCAGGGCATGTTCTCGCCGATGTGAACCAGCTCCAGCTTGCAGAGCTTGGCCGAAGCGGGCGGCGTCACTTTGAATACGTATTTGCCTCGCGTCCTCGGCTGGATCTTCATGATGTACTTGACGACGAACACCTCGCCCGCTTTCCACGAGTCAGACGGAGTGGCCTTGTCCTTGTTGGTCAGGTAGGGGTAGGACGAGACGTAGGGCTCGATGGGACCCGCCGGAGTGGACGCAGACTCGACGGCGGGTCCCTGAGCCGCGGTGTTGATCGTGTACGGGCGGGACGACACCCAGATCGACGTCTCGGAAAGCCTTGATGCAGAGATAGAGATAGTCTTAGATGGTCTTGAGCAAAATCAGAACGACTATTACCTGAGACCAGAGTTGAGGACAAAGGTGCCACCGGTGATTCCGGCCTGGGGAGGCAGCTCATAGTACATGCTGGCCTTGAAAGTGTTGTCCGCGGTGACGGCGTCGGGCGCCTTGTACGGGCACGTCCTTCCCACTTCGACGGTGGCGTAATCATTGAAGGGCCGGTTCGGGTCTGTCTTGGTGTAGGTCTCTTTTGGCGCCGTCTGGTTCGGCTGGTTGCCATGGTAGACGCAGGGCAGGGCCTTGCCCACCTCGTGGATGCGGATGGCGCAGATGCGAGCGGTGTACGCAGTCACGGAGAAGTCGGGAACGGCCTCAAAGAAGATGGAGGCGTCGCCGGCGGTGTCTACAGAAAGGGAGGGGTAATTGCGGGTTCGAAAATTAAGTCTACTGGCATTCAGTCTTACGTGGAACTTGAACCGTGAGGTCAAGGCCGGCCTGAGATCCCTGGTACCAGACGTCGTTGAATCCGTATTCCTCCGCGGTGACGACCATGGGAGCAGGGGAATTCTGTCAAGTGTGCAAAATTGTTGTTACAGGTTGATTCGATCATTAAACTAATCCTTTTTCTTACGTTTGGCAGCACAGTAAAGCTCGGAATGGTCACGGACGCTCCTCCGATTGTGGCTGCAGGCGGGTTCTTCGTCCCGCCAGCATCTGTCTTGTTGGTTCCAATTGACAGCTCGATGATGACTTTAGTCGGAGACGTGTCCGAGTTGTAAACGAGACCGAACTTGGCCGTGACCTTGTTGGCCGAGGCATCCATCACGTCGACGAGCTTATCCGGCGGAAAGTAGCCGATGAGGCCACCGTCTGCGACCCTTACGCCGATGGCGGTGATCGACTGGGCGTCGTCGCCGTTCAAGATCGTCTCAAAGTCGGACCAGCCGGCCGGCGCGGTTACCTCTACCCTGAAGACGGCGGCGTTGCCGGCGATGATCCCGCCGGTAGTGGAGATGTCGTTGTAAAGAGAGACCTGCTCGCAAATGGGAAGCACATAATGAATTTTTACCTGCGGCGAAGCGGCCATGTTAAGACCTTTTTTTCGGACATTTTGTTCAATACCATATGATCGTCGATGACTGTTTGTGTTCGACTACCAATACCCATGGTGGACCCCACATCCATGGTCGTCCCTACAACCATGGTGGACCCTATACCCATGGTGGCAGTAGAATACTTTTGTTAATTCAAGTAATTAGGATGAATTTAGTTTCGCCGCAGGTCTATATTGCAATTTCCTCTTGTTGTTTAAACACCTCCATTCAATTACCGTTCCGATGGTGGGCGCCGATCCCGACGGCGTGGACCCCGAGGCGGGGCCGATGGTCACGTTTTGTTGCGCGATCCAGAGGTGCGTGTCCCCGACCATGACGCCGAAGGAGATGTCCCTCACAACGCCGTCCAGGCTGGACTCCATGTTCATGACGGTGATGGGCACCTGGAACTTGATCAGGTTCTCCGCCTTGTTGACGTCCCGAGTGCCCTCGCGGTTGAGCAGCAGCTTGTGTGTGATCGTGGCGTTTGACGTGCTGAGCTTGGTAGGCGACTGAACGTATTCCTCCTTCCATGTGTTGTCGTCGCTGCAGGCGAAGGAGTTCCCGACGGTCTTCTGGATGGTACCGATGTGGAAAAGGTCCTAATAGACGAGAAAAATTGACAGAATTGTAGCGCAGTAAGTACGACAAAGTCCATACCGTGTGTCCGAGAGGAACGAACACGCCGAACTCAAAGTCGGCACTCGGGTGAGTGACTTTGGCCTCGATGGTGAACAGGCCGGTCTCGCCTTTGTTGATCGTAGTGGGCACCGGGGAAGCGATGGCGGCGGACACGTCGTAGCTCTAGAGATAAACACACACGCAAAATCTTATTGTACGTACATACACACACGGAGAATGCACATACCCTCGTCTGCTTGTCGACTGTGATCGGGGCCTGCCCGACCCAGACATAGGACTGGTCGCCGTACTCCACGCCCGCAGTCAGGTAGTAGTTGCCGGTTGCAAAGTCGGTCACATCGACGGCCAAGAACATGAACTGAATCTTGATCTTGTTGGCGTCGCCGGTGTCCGGTGTGCCGTCTGTGTGCACCTGCTCGAGCAGGATGCGCGTTTTCTCGATCTACGTATATGGAGCATTTAAAAAGCATTGAGAAAAAATTTTCATATACATTTGTCGTATACACACAATGGTTGGAAAGCCGGACTTGTAATAGTCTGTGTAGACCGGATGCGTTTGGATGGTCTTGACGTTGGTCCCGCGGGGAGTTACCTCGTGCACTTGGCACAGATGGAAGCCAGCAATGGCTGTAGGGTATATACGTCTTAATGGCCTTGAAATTTATACTTAATCTGGACAAAACCGTTGGTGGCGTCCATGGCAAAGATTTCGATGGCCAGATCAGACTTCTGTCCAATGGCGATGCCGGACAGGTCGATGACCAGCTCGTAGGTGAAGCTGTCGCCAATGTCCACCACGGTTGGACCGCGCGTCTGACTCGCGATCTCCGTCATGGTGACGACAATGTCGTCAAGAGTCGTCCCCGCCTTGAAAATCATTGCACGCGCGGTTAAATCATGCCCCAATCACAGTGCATCGCCGAGATGCATTACCGCTCTTTTATGCCTGTCCGATCCTCCGGCGGCCGAGGCAGCGCTACCGGTGAGATCGTTCGATCCGAGCCAGTCGAGACCGAGGCTCTCGTCGTTCTCCACGACGGCCATGCTCGGCTGCTGAGGGAGATGGGGCGGCGGGAGGGGAGATTCAAGGTGGTGCCTGCCTCCACCCAGATCCCTACTCATGTTCATTTTCAGCGGCGCTGAAAAAGACATATATTTCTATATATAAGACGCCTTTTCGGCTTCACATAATCTCTGCTTTGTAACATAAACTGCTTTACCGGCCCCTTTTCCCGCTTGTCTTATAATTCCTTCGCGTATCTGAATAATTCATGCCTTGCGCCTAATCAGCCTTGTCGTCACTTTGTCGTATGCTAATCGGAGGCTCATGAATTTTCATTAGGGCCTCGACCACTCAACCGCTCCTATATGTATACGTAGTGTCCGTTGATCGCCGGGCAGTCGGCTGGCTCTCACACGCCTGTTCGCATATTCACTCACCGTCGTGGGAAAAGCCGCTGGCCGATTCCGCGGCGGAGACGAGGAAGACCATCGCGGCCCCGAAGGCCGTCCTCCATCTGTTGGCCATGTTCTCTTATGTATAGCAGCGTATTGAAGAGCCTTGTCCTTTGAGTCAGCGGCTGGGGAGGCCTTCGCGCACGTCGCATATATGGCAGCCAACTAATTCGATCGGAGGTTAGGCAATACTCTATGGAGCGTATGTACGGAGTAGGGTCCTTGCCATCGGCGTTGGTTACGGTGTGCAATGCAGTCGCCGCCGACGCCGACGCCGCCGAACGCCGCTGCCTCGCAGATTCACTATTTCCGTACACGCACGATTATGTGCGAGAGCATTTACTTGAAAGGAATTGTGCGTATATTTTGTTTTAGTTTTAACAATGATATCGATCAGTCTGCTTTACTTGTAAGACTTGTCTAAACTTTCTAAGACGACGTTGAAGCATGATCGTGTCAATATAAGGCTCATTCGAGCCAGATGTGTAATTCAACTTTGACCAATCGATTCGTAGCTGCACCGGCCTGACTTTTGGCCGGTCCGCCACGCCGACTAGCGGTCGCTACGACGTGAAAGCCGCATTGTCCGGACAACACTCGTAAATAGTGGGCAGCCGGCGGCGGCGCCGGCGAGCTCGAAAACGCGGCAGGAGGCGCCAGAGAGCGGTTCGAACAAAAATCCTTAAGAAGCACGCGATCGAGCTGCCAGACAGTTGCGGGCGGTCAGAGCACTTTCGAAAGCTATACTACATACCTATACTATGTAGATACACTAAAGGCAGCCGAAAGTTCGCTTAACGCTGTCGAATGTACTTGACTTGGTCACGATCCAAGTTGACGTGTCGATCAATCGATCGATCGCTACATTCGCACCTTGCACGTTGCGGTGGGTAGAGGAAAATTTGATTAAACGAATACGTGAATTTCGTTCGGCGAATAATTGCCGCCATATGTGGCCATTATTGCAAATTGGATGCATTGTTAATAATATGCGATCAATATTCGATCAGCGTCTGAATATCGCGTACGCAAAAGTTCAGCGCCATATTTTGGCCTCATGTTCAAGTTTGCTTTATTCTCCGCTGCATGCTTCACGTCTTATTGATCGGGCCAACAGCAGCCGGACCAAGTCACAATGACGTCGGTGTTCTTGTACAGGCCCAGGAAGGTGGCCCTGTACTCGGTGCTGGTGCCGCCCCACATCTTCA
>JAAUYK010012543.1_pt1 | contig 13620 bp, 14 predicted proteins | sample 7278021 | NCBI WGS metagenome assembly JAAUYK01 (sample SAMN14350223, study PRJNA611818) | marine sediment metagenome | isolation source: surface marine sediment (1.8m) | place: French Polynesia: Moorea | collected 2018-08
ATGACCTCGTCGCCTGGATCGAGAACGGCCTGGATGGCGTGGGCCAGCAGTGGCTTGGCGCCCGAGGCCGCGATGATCTGCTCGACCGGATAGTCGAGTTCGTTGTCTCGCAGGAACTTTTCGCGGATCGCCTGCTTCATCGCGGTCGTGCCGTCGACCGGCGTGTACTTAGTCTGACCCGACCGGATCGCCGCGACGCCGGCCTCGACCGCGTTCTCCGGGGTCTCGAAGTCGGGTTCGCCGATGCCGAGGTGGATAATGTCCCGCCCCTCTTCCTGGAGCCGCGACGTCAGGCTGGAGATCTCGGAGATCTTCGATGGCTCGAAGCGGTCGAGGACCGAGGCGAGGGCCGGAAGCTCTTTCACGCGCGGGATACCTTTCGATGAGGTTGAACCGAGGCGATCATAGCGGAACCGCAATCACCGCCAAGGGATCGCCCATGGCCACCAGCCCCGGGAAGTGCCGGCCCGCGAGGATGCCGGCGCGGGGCGCGCGGTAGTCCCAGGCCTCGCCGCCGCTGCGCTCGACGTCGTGGACTCGCGCCACCGGATCGCCCTCCCGCAATGTCGCGCCCAGATCGGCCAAGGGCTCGACCAGACCGCTCCGCTCGCTGACCACGAAGCAGCCCTGGTCGGGGATGTCCAGCCTGACCGAGGGCTGGGTCTCCGGCTCGCCCGGCAGTATGCCCGCGTGGATCAGGAAGTTCCTGAGGCCGCGCTTCGCGACGGCAACGCTCTTCGCCGTCGCCGATCCGCCGCCGCCCAGCTCGGTCGAGACGAAGACCTTGCCGAGGCCTTCGGCCACGGCGTCGTACATGCCCGCCGGATCAAGCTCGAGCAGCAACATGGAATAGGGCGCCGAGAAGGCTGCCATGGCCGCCTCGCAGCGCGCCTGCTGCTCCTTGTCTTCCAGGACATGCACCGCAGCAAAAGGAAGAAAATCAAGCGTGTTGCCACCGGAATGAAGGTCAAGCACGAAATCCGACAGGGGCAGCAGGGTGCGGCTGAAGTAGTCGGCGATCTTCTCGGTGACCGTGCCGTCGGGTTTCCCGGGGAAGACACGGTTGAGGTTGCCTGAGTCAATCGGCGAGGTGCGCCTTCCGACGCGGAAGGCCGGGTAGTTCATCGCCGGCACGACGATCAGGCGGCCCGTGATCTCGCCGGCGGCGATGGTCCGCGCCAGATCGAATAGGGCGATCGGACCCTCGTACTCGTCGCCGTGATTGCCGCCGGTCAAGAGCGCCGTCGGCCCCGCGCCGTTCTTGACCACGGTGACCGGGATCATGATCGCGCCCCAGGCCGAGGCGTCGTGGGAGTGGGGCAGCTTCAGGAAGCCGTGCTGCAGGCCTTCCGCCTCGAAATCCACCGTCGCGCTGATCGGGTTGTCGCGCATGGCCCCTCAGTCCTTGACGACGAGCTTCCGCGGGGTGGCGCAGAAGGTCTCAACACCGGTCTCGGTGATGCGAATGCTCTCGGTGATCTCCAGGCCCCAGCTCTCCTGCCAGAGCCCGGTCATGAAGTGGAAGGCCATGTCCGGTTTGAGCTCGCTGCGGTCGCCGGGCCTTAGGCTCATGGTCCGCTCACCCCAGTCCGGCGGGTAGGACAGGCCGATGGAATAGCCGGTGCGGTTGTCCTTCTCGATGCCGTACTTCGCGAGCACCGCAAAGAAGGCCTTGGCGATGTCCTCGCAGGACTTGCCAGGACGAGCCGCCGCCAGCCCAGCTTCCATACCCTCCAGCACCGCCTTTTCGGCGTCGAGAATGTCCTGCGGCGGTTTGCCCAGAAAGACCGTGCGCGAGAGAGGGCAGTGGTAGCGGCGGTGGCAGCCGGCGATCTCGAAGAAGGTGCCCTCCCCTGCCCGCATCGGTTTGTCGTCCCAGGTCAGGTGCGGCGCGGCAGCGTCCGCTCCGGACGGCAGCAGCGGCACGATCGCGGGGTAGTCGCCGCCGTGGCCCTCGGCGCCGAGGATCGCTGTTCGATAGATCTCCGCCACGAGCTCGTTCTTCCTCATGCCGGGCTCGGCCAGCGCGACGATGCGGGCGTGCATGGCATCGACGATCCGCGCGGCGCGGCTCATGTATTCGATCTCCTGGGGCGACTTCACGGCGCGGCACCAGTTGACCAGCCCGGTCGCGTCCGCGAAGGCGGCATTGGGCAGATGGCTCTTCAGGGACTCGTAGGCGGCGGCCGAGAAGTAGTAGTTGTCCAGCTCGACGCCGATCCGCGCCTTGTCCCAGCCCCGCTCGCCGATCACGCCGGAGAGAAAGTCCATGGGGTGGCGCTCGGTCGACTGCACGTAGTGGTCGGGATAGCCGACGATGTTGCCGTAATCCATGAAGACCGTGCGCCGGGCGCCGGCGGCGTCCTGCCCCCGGCCGAACCAGACCGGCTCGCCTTCCAGGGCCAGCAGCACGCCCTGGTGCACGTAGAACGACCAGCCGTCGTAGCCGGTCAGCCAGGCCATGTTGGAGGGATCGGTGACGAAGAGCAGGTCGAGACCCCGCGCCGCCATGCTTCGCCGCGCCTTGGCGATCCGTTCGGCGTATTCCGCCCGGCTGAAGTTGAGCTCGACTTCGGCCATCCCCGCTGCCCCCTGTTCTTCGGTCAGCTTAGGCCCCGCGGCGCGCTCAGCTCAACCGGGGAAACGCTCCGGCCGGAAGGGCGCCAGGGCCTCGATCCGCGCGCCCTCGAGGATCTCCTCCGCCGCGAAACGGCCGATCGCGGGGGCCAGGGTGATACCGCTGTGCATGGCGGCGAGGTAGAGGTTCGGCCGGCCGGGCGCGAAGCCGGCGATCGGCAGGCCGTCCTTCGGCATCGGCCGCCAGCCCACGGTGACCCGATCGACCGCCAGGTCGTTGACCCCGGGCAGCCGGGCCTGCAGGGCGCGCATCAGCTTCCCGGTCAGCGCCTCGGGCCCGTCGTCGCCCAGCGGCGACCCGCCGAAATCCTCGCCCATGACAATCCGCCCGTCGGGGTCCTGCTTCATGTGCAGGTTCGGCGACAGCACCAGGCGGTTCAGCACCGGCCGCACCGGCCGGGTATGGACCAGCAGGCCCGGCGAGCCCTCCAGAGCCAGGTGAATCCCGAAGCTCTCGGCCAGCGCGACGCCGGCGAGGCCGGCGGCCAGGACGACCACATCGGCATCGAGGCGGCTCCAGTTGGTGTCGGCGCCCTTCTCCCGCAGCGCCTCGACGGTGCAGCCGTAGTGGAACGCGACGCCGAGGCCTTCGGCGGCGGCGCAGAGCGCCCGCGTCGCCGCTACGGGGTCGAGGCTGCCCTCGGCCTCGCAGAGCAGCGCCCGTTCCGGCGGATCGGCGACCTCGGGCTCGAGCTGCCGAAAGTTCTCCCGGTCGACCTCGCGCAGGGGATAGCCCCAGTTCCGATGCCGTGCCGCCTGGGCCTCGAGGTCCGCCCAGTTCTCCTCCCACAGCAGGCTGCCGCCCCAGTTGATCGCGAGGGCGCCGCCCAGCTCGCGCTGCAGCCGATGGAACTCCTGGATGCACAGCATGCGGAGATCGAAGTAGGGCCGCGGATTGCCGAAGGAGGCGTTGATCCAGGCGAAGGACTTGCCGGTCGCCTCGGTGGCGGGCTCCGCAGCCTGCTCGAGGACCGTCACGCGCGCCCCGGCCCGCGCCAGGTGATAGGCGATCGAGGCGCCGAGGATGCCCGCGCCGATCACCAGAACCCTCGGCCGCGCCCGGCTCATGGCTTATCTCCGATCGCCCGCCGTTGCCGAACTCAAGCGGTGCCCTGCGGCGGTCCGCCCATGGCCTTGTCTTCGGCGATCTGGCGCTCGATGTCGTCCAGGAGCATGGTGACCGCCGCGTCGATATCGTCGCGCGGGACGCCTTCCTCCAGCATCGCGCCCAGCAGGCCGGCGGCGCCGTGCAGCGCCACGGAGTAGTGGGGCAGCTCGTTGCCCATCTCCCAGGCGGCGGCGGCAGGCAAGAGCGCCATTTGAACGAGCTCCTGGGCCCGGCAGACCGGACAGTCCTCGCTCATGTCGTGGTTGATGATCTCTTCCAGATCCGCGCGCATGGGATGGTTTCCTCGCAGCCTATCGAGCCCCCGCACCCTCGTTAGCGCCGAAGGCGGGCGCCAGCAACTCTATTCGCTGGGCAGGCCGCTGCAAGTCAGGGTCGCAGGACGATCTTGGCGGCCGGCGTTCGGCCCTGGTCGAGGTCGTGGAAAGCCCGGGCACCGTCGGCCAGGGGACGCTCCTCCAGCAGGTCGAGGCCGCCGAGGGCACCGGCGTGAAGCGCGGCGAGCGAGGCGCGGAGATCGGCTTCGGTATAGGTGTAGACGCCGATGAAGGTGACCTCGGAGAGGGTCAGGGTCCGGGCGTCGAAATCCCCGGCCCACTCCTGCAAGCCCAGGTGGCTGATCACGCCGCCGGGCTTGACCGCCGCGATCGCCGCGGCCCGCGTGCGCTCGCTGCCGACCGCATCGATCACGAGGTCGAAGGAGCGCTCCTCGATCGGGGCGCTCACCGGGTCCCGGGTCTCGACGCCGCAACGTTCGGCTGTGCCCCGGCGCAGCGGATTGGTCTCCGCGAGACAAACCCTCGCGCAGCCGAAATGAGCGAGGATCAGGGCGCCCAGCAGCCCGACCGAACCGCCGCCGATCACCAGGGCCTCGGCCTCGGCGATCGGCCGCCAGAGGGCGCGGCCGGCCAGTGCCACGGCGTGCCAGGCTGTCGCGCAGGGCTCGGTCAGCGCGGCCCGGGCCGGGTCCATGTCCTCCGGCATCTCGATCAGGTTGCGTTCCGGGATCGCGACCCGCTCGGCGAAGGCGCCGGGCCGGACCATCCCGATCAGGTCGCGTGCCAGGCAGAGGTTGCTCCGCCCTGTCGTGCAGTATTCGCAGCGCCCGCAGCTGATCAGCGGGTTGAGCACTGCCCTGCGGCCCTCCAGGGCGCCGCTCAGCACCGTGCCGGCGGCCTCGTGGCCGAGGATCAGCGGCGGCACCCGCCTCGGATCATGGCCGTGCCAGGCGTGCATGTCGGAGCCGCAGATCCCGACCGCGTCGATCCGCACCAGGGCCTCGCCCTCACCGACCACCGGGTCGGGCTCGTCGCGGAAGGTGGTCTCGTGGTTGGCCGTGTAGACCAGCGCCTTCATGGGACGCTCCTCTCTATTTCGCCGTGAAGCCGCCGTCGACGTAGATGATCTGGCCGGTAACGTAGTCCGAGGCCGGCGACGCCAGAAAGACCGCCGTGCCGTGCAGGTCCTCGAGGCGGCCGTTGCGTCCGATCGCCGTCTGCCCGGCCAGCGCCGCGACGCGCTCGGCATCGTCGAAGACCGGCGCCGTGAGGGCGGTCGGGAAGAAGCCGGGCGCGATGGCGTTGCAGGTCAGCCCGGCGGCGGACCAGGCCTCGGCCATGGCCCTGGTCAGCTGGGCGACGCCGCCCTTGGAGGCGCCGTAGGCCATGCCGTTGGCGAAGGCGCGCGACGACTGGAGCGAGGCCATATTGACCACCCGGCCCCAGCCCTTGGCCCGCATGCCGTCGACCAGGGCGCGGGCGAGGAAGAAGGGGGTCGAGAGATTGATCGCGAGCGTCGCGTCCCAGCTCTCCGGCGAGATCGCCTCGGCGGGCTCGCGGAAGTTGACGCCGGCCGCGTTGACCAGGATGTCCGGCGCGCCGAAGGGCTCCGCCATGCGGGCCGCCGGCGCGTCCAGCGCCCGGTAGTCGGCGAGGTCGGCCGGCACCGCGGCGGCGCGGCCGCCGCCGGCCTCGATCTCCGCCGCCGCCGCGGCCAGTTCCGCTTCCCGCCGGGCGACCAGCACGACCGCCGCGCCGGCGCCGGCCAGGGCCTGGGCCAGGCTGAGCCCGATGCCGGAGCTGGCCCCGGTGACCACGGCCACCTTGCCGCTGAGGTCGAAGAGGCCGGCCACGCTTCAGGCCTCGAGCTCGAACTGCTCGCCCGGGAAGTACTTCTCGAGGCGGATGTCGCCCGAGCGCGCATGGCCGACCATGCCTTCGAGACGGGAGATCCGCGCGGTGACCGCGGCGATGTCCCGGTTGGCTTCCCGGTTCATGCGCTGCCAGGTCAGGATCTTGATGAACTTGTGCACCGAGAGCCCGCCGGAATAGCGCGCCGCGCCCTTGGTCGGCAGGATGTGGTTCGGGCCCGAGGTCTTATCGCCGAAGGCGACCGTGGTCTCCTCGCCGAGGAAGAGCGAGCCGTAGTTGGCGAGATTGTCCAGCCACCAGTCCAGGTCCGCTGCATGGACTTCCAGGTGCTCGGCCGCGTAGTCGTCCGAGACCCTGACCGCCTCTTCCCGGCTGTCCACCACCACGACCTCGCCGTAGTCGCGCCAGGCGGCCTCTGCGTTCTTGCGGTTGAGCTCGGGCAATAGCGCGATGTGCTTGGGCACCAGGGCCATGGCCTCCTCGGCCAGCGCGGGCGAGGTAGCGATCAGCCAGGCCGGCGAGTTGTAGCCATGCTCCGCCTGGCTCACCAGGTCGCAGGCGACCACGTCGGGGTCGGCGGTCTCGTCGGCGATGATCGCGATCTCCGTGGGGCCCGCGAACATGTCGATGCCGACCCGGCCGTAGAGGATGCGCTTGGCTTCGGCGACGTACTGGTTGCCCGGGCCGACCAGGATATCGGCCTCGGTGCCGGTGAAGAGGCCGAACGCGAGGGCCGCCACGCCCTGCACGCCGCCCAGGCAGAGGATGTCGTCGGCGCCGCAGAGGTCGAGCGCGAAGACGATCGCCGGATCGATGCCCTGGGCGTCGCGCGGCGGCGAGCAGGCGATGACCCGCTTGACCCCGGCGACCTTGGCGGTGGTGGCGCTCATGATGGCCGATGCGACGTGGGCGTAGCGCCCGCCCGGCACGTAGCAGCCGGCGGCGGCCATGGGCACCAGGCGCTGGCCGGCGATCAGGCCAGGCGAGATCTCGGTCTCGACCGGTGTCAGGCTGGCCAGCTGGGCTTCGGCGAAGCGGTGCACCCTCTCGTGGGCGAAGGCGATGTCCGCCTTGACCCGCTCGGACAGCCGGCCGGCGGCCGCCTCACGCTCGGCCTGCGAGACCAGGATCTCGCCCTGCCAATCGTCGAACTTGCGGCTGTATTCCCGCGCCTTCTCTTCGCCGCCGGCCTCGATCTCGTCGAGCATGCGGGCGACGGTCTCGCGCACGTCCTGTTCGCCGGTCGCGGCGGTCTTCTCGGCCTTCTTCAAGTAGCGGACAGCCACGGTCTTTCACCCTCCATGTGTCAGTAGATATCAGGCAGGAAAACGGTGGAAATCGCGGGCACGTAGGCGATCAGGAGCACGACGACCAGCATGCCAATCACATAGGGACCCGTCCTGGCCGCGATCTTCAGGACCGATTCCCCAGTGATACCCGAGATCACGAAAAGATTCAGGCCCAGCGGAGGCGTGATGAAGCCGACACCGAGGGCGGTGATCATCATGATGCAGAACTGGATCTCGTTCATGCCGATCTCCTGCGCCAGCGGCAGCAGGATCGGTGCCAGGACCACGATGTTCGGCGTCGTCTCCATGACGCAGCCGGCCGCGATCAGGATCCCGATCATCAGCAGGATGATCACGTAGGGATCCTCGGTAAGCTCGGTGACCGCGAAGACCACGCCCTGGGGCACGTTGAGCGCCGCCAGAGCCTGCGCGAGCGGCAGCGACATGGCGATGATCGGCAGGATGACGCCGTTCACCTTGGCCGAGCTGACCAGCATCTTGGGAAAGTCGGCCAGGGTCAGCGTGCCCTGGAGCAACCCGATGACGATTGTCGTGCCGACCGCCACCGCGGCTGCCTCGGTAGGCGTGAAGATGCCGGTGTAGATGCCGCCCAGGATGATGATCGGAACCAGCAGGGCATAGCGGCCGTCCCAAACGGTCTTGCGCCAACGCTCGAACGAGAAGCCGGCCTTCTCGCCCTCGAAACCGTAGATCCGGTTCATCACGGCGTTGGAGATCATGATCGAAAGCATGATCATGACGCCGGGAATCGCCGCCGCGAGAAAGAGGGTCGACGCCGAGATGCCCAGGATCAGGCCGATGATGATGTAGGCGATCGACGGCGGGATCAGGATGCCGGTGCAGGCTCCCGAGGCGACCAAGGCGCAGGCGTAGGGTCGGGGATAGCCTTTGTCGACCAGCTTGTGGATAGTCATGCGCCCGACCGCAGCGGCGCCAGCCGCATCGGAGCCCGAAATGCAGGCGAAGAATCCGCAGCCGAGCACCGTCGCCGTGCCCAAACCGGCGCGGAACCCGCCGGTGGTCGCATCAGCCACGTCGAGCAGCTTGTTGGACAGTCCTGTGCGGACCAGGACGTCACCGGTCAGGATAAACAGCGGAACGGCGATGAGCGCGAAGTGATCGATGCCGTCGAACAGCGATTCGCCCAGCAGGGAAATCGGCAGCACGTCAGTCGTGACCAGCATGACGACCGCGCCGATACCCAGTGCCGCCCAGACCGGCACCGCCAGGGCGATCAGCCCGACGATCAGGAGAACCGGCCCGTAGAACTCCCAGCCGAGATCGACGGTCTGTTCCTGGAGGGTTTGCCAAAGCATGCCGTCGCCCCCCTAGTCGAACATCTTCTTGCCTTCGAAGACGGACCGGCCGCCGCGAAGGTCGCCGAAATCGCGCCAGATCGACTGGCTCAGGCGATAGATCATCAAGGAGAAGCCGAGCGGCACGGCGGCGAGAAACCATGCGAGGCTGATCCGCAAGCCGTGGGTGACCGAGCCGAACTTAATGGAGATCTCCAGGGACTCGATCGCGGTGTAGAGCGCCAGCAGCGCCAGCCCCAACATGCAGAAATCGCCGAAGAGATAGACCGCCGCCTTGGTCCGGCGCGAGAGGTAGTGCAGCAGAACGTCGATGCGGATATGGGCCCGGTCCTTGACCGCCGCCGAGGCGCCGACCCAGGCAAGGTAGATGAAGGCGTAGCGGGCGATCTCCTCGCCCCAGATCGAGGAATAGGAGAGGACGAAGCGGCGCACGACCTCGACGACGATGGTCGCGACGATCATGGCGTAGAACCCCAGCAGCAGCCAGCGCTCCGCGTTCTCGTCCAGGCGTTTCCAAAGTGAATCCGGCTTGCTCATCCTGCTCGCCCCCCAGCTTTCCCGCGGCCGCCGCGAGGGGGCCGCGGATGTGCATCGGTCGCACTTGAGATTGAAGGGAGGGCGGCGCTCCGCCCTCCCCGCCTAAGGCGATCAGGCGTCGTGAACGTAAAGACGGCTCTGGGTGTTGGCCGCCTCCTCGAGCTTGCCGAAGGTGGCGAGCGAGCCGGCGAGCTCCTTCTTGAAGCCGTCCCATTCGGAACGCTGATAGCCGCCCGCCTCGACCCACTGCTCGAGCTCGCTGGCGGTCGGCGAATAGAACTGGACGCCGGCGGCCCCCATCTCGGCCATCGCATAGTTGCGCGCCGCCGGAACCTTGGCGAGGTTCTGCTGCGCCGTGATGGCCGAGGCGAAGACGATGCCGTCCTGCACGTCGCCCGGCAGCCCGTTGAACCATTCGAGATTGCAGGAATAGACCTGACTGTCCGGCACCGCCTGGGAGAAGGTGACCCAGGAGAGCACGTCCTTGAACCCAAAGACATGGAGCGCGCCGACTGCAGGATCGAGCGCGTCGGCCACGCCCTGCTTGATCGCCGAGGGGGTCTCGCCCCAGGCGACCGGCGTCGGGTTGGCGCCGATCATGCGGTAGTACTGTTGCAGCATCTTGGAACCGGGCACGCGGAACTTGATGCCGGAGAGATCGGCCGGCGTCTTGACCGGTCCCTCGCCGCCCTTGCGCACCGCGACAACGCGCGGGTCGATTACCACGTACCAGAGCGGCTTGAAGCCCTTGGCCTCGACCTGAGGATCGACTTCAGCTTTCCAGGCCTCTGAGTTGACCAGATTGACAAATTTCTGATTGGCGCCGCAGAAGTACGGCAGGTTGATCAGGTCGACCACCGGCGCGAAGGGCGCGAAGTTGGACAGCGAGTGCTGGGCCGCCTGCACCGTGCCGTTCTGCACCTTCTGAGCGAGGGCGCCCCCGGCCCCGAGCTGCCCACCCGGCGCCAGCTTGACGTAGACCTGGCCGCCCGTGGCGTTCTGGATGTTCTCCTTGAAGTCGAGCTGCATGATCGGATAGCTGCGCGAGGCCCCGAGGATATAGGCCGTGGCCACGGTCATGCTGTGCTTGGCCGCCTTCTGCCGCCGCTTTTCTTCCTTCGCGGTCTGCGCCGCGGCCTCCGAACTGGCCAGGGTCCCGGCGGCACCGGCGACCACCGCCGCCGTGAAGCCGTACTTGGCGGAGATCTCAAAGAAACGCCGTCTCTCTTCGGACTTGAGGCCGTCGCGGCCGAATTGTTTCGTCACAGCATTTTCTCCCTTGCTCGGTTTCTCAGTCGTTTTGGTTTTGGCTTTGGTCTTGCGCGCGCTCCCGGTCGACGCAGGCCGCGATGAACAGGACCACCGCCGCGAAGAGCACGAGGAACTCTCCGACGTCGCCCAGACCCGGCACCGTGGTGGCACCGCCGAGAATGGCGATCTTCCCGATCACGATGTTGCCGGCGAAAATGACGAAAAGGACCGCGGCACCCCAAAGCGCTATGCGTCCTGGCATTTGTCTGATCGCCTCCCGGAGACTCGTTTTGTTGTCGCTCTTTGTAAGCGCTTACATATTTTTCACAATCGCTCAGAGTCACTGCAGTGTCAATCTGTATATTTCTGAGTGGCAGGTCTGTATACTGACAACGCGGTATCAGACAATCCGGCGCGGACCTCGTGACACTCAAAAGCAAGCGCTTACAGAAAATTGAGACAGGGCGTCCGAACCTGGACGACGTAGCGCGACATGCCGAGGTCTCGACGGCCACGGTATCGCGCTACTTCAGCGCTCCGGAGAGGGTCCGTCCCGCGCTGCGACAGCGCGTGCGGGAGGCTGTCGATCAGCTCGGCTACACGCCGCATGGCGCGGCGCGGGCTTTGGCATCCCAACGTAGCAATACCATCGGGGCGGTCATCCCCACCCTGGACAACGCGATCTTCGCGACCGTGGTGCAGACCCTGCAGAAGGAGCTCTCGGCCCAGGGAAGAACGCTGCTGCTCGCCGCCTCGGACTACGACCCGGAGCGCGAGCGCGGCCAGATCGAGAACCTTGTCGTGCGGGGCGTGGACGGACTGATGCTCACCGGCGAGGCGCGGCAAGCAAGCGTCTATGGGCTGCTCGAGCGCCGCGGCATTCACCACGTCAGCACCTATGTCCACCATCCCGGCTCGGCACACCCGACGATCGGCTTCGACAACCGGGGGGCCATGCACAAGCTCGTCGGCTATCTGCACGATCTTGGGCACCGCTCCTTCGCCATGATCGCGGGTATTGCCGCCAACAACGATCGCGCCAGCGAGCGGATCGCCGGTGTCAGGAATGCCCTCGAGGAAAGGGGATTGGACTTGAAACGTGGGCGACTCCTGGAAGGCGCCTACACAATCGCGGCGGGCCGTCAGGCGCTCGGCCGGCTGATGGATCTGGCGGAGCGGCCGACCGCTATCCTCTGCGGCAATGATGTGCTCGCCCTCGGCGCGCTCCTGGAAGCCCGGGCGAGAAAGCTCCGCGTGCCCGAAGATCTCTCGATCACCGGCTTCGACGATCTCGATCTGGCCAGGGAGATCCCGCCGGGGCTGACGACGATCCATGCGCCGCTCAAGGAGATGGGACGGCGGACCGCGGCCTATCTGCTGCAGGCAGGATCAGATGAAGACAAGGTCCTCCATGTCGAGCTGCCGGCGGAGCTGGTCGTGCGGGGTTCAACGGCCCCGCCACCGAGGTAAGGCCCGGCGTCGCTCCCTATTCCGCCCGGGAAGAGATTCGATACCTTCCGTCGCCGGTGTACTGCGGCGAGACCTCCCTTATCATCTGGTCGAGTCGACGAGGCGCGAAGGACGTGAGCGTGAGCGAGACCATCAAAATCCTGGCTCTAGCCGGCGACGGCATCGGGCCCGAGGTGGTCGGCGCGGCGCTCGCAGTGCTCGATCACGTGGTGCGGACCGAGGGGCTGCCGTTGGAGGTCGAAGAGGACCTGCTGGGCGGCGCCTGCTGGGACCGGTACGGCACCTTCTGCCGCGACGAGACCGTAGAGCAGGCGCGCAGGGCCGATGCGGTGCTGGTCGGCGCGGTCGGCGGGCCGAAGTGGGAGGGCCTCGAGATCGAGGGCGGCCCGGAGCAGAAGGACGGACTCACCCGGCTGCGCAAGGAACTCGACGTCTTCGCCGGCCTGCGCCCGGCGCGCGCCTACCCCGCCCTCCTCGACCGGGTGCCCCTGAAGCCGGACGTCGTGACCGGCGCCGACGTGATGGTGGTGCGCGAGCTCTGCGCCGGGCTCTACTTCGGCACGCCCCGCGGCATCGAACGCGGAGCGGACGGGATTCTGCGCGGCACCGACGCCAATCTCTACACCGCGCCGGAGATCGAACGCATCGCCCGGATCGCCTTCGAGCTGGCGGGGCGGCGGCGCGGCGTTCTCGCCTCGGTCGACAAGGCCAACGTCATGGAGAGCGGGGTGCTGTGGCGCCGGATCGTCACCGAGCTGGGCGCCGAGGCCTATCCCGACGTCGCGCTGACGCACTACTACGCGGATCACGCCGCCTACCAGCTGATGCGCGAGCCACGAACTTTCGACGTGGTCCTCGGCGACAACCTCTTCGCCGACATCCTGTCCGACCAGGCAGCAGTCTTCGCCGGCTCCCTCGGCATGCTGCCCTCGGCCTCGCTGACCCGCCTTGCTCAGCCGGGGGCACGCAGCAAGCCCGGCATATACGAGCCGGTGCACGGCAGCGCCCCCGACATCGCCGGCCGGGGCATCGCCAACCCGCTCGGCACCATCCTCAGCCTGGCCATGATGTTCGACCACGGCCTGGCCCGGCCCGACATCGCCCGGCGGATCGAGGAAAGCGTCGAGCGCGTACTATCGGACGGGGTCTTGACCCCCGACCTCGGCGGCAACGCCGGGACCGCAGAGGCTACCCGGGCGACGATCGCGGCTTACGGATAGCGTCTTCCGCTCAGCTCAGCCGGCTCTTCACGTCTGCGGCGAAGTCCTCGTAGCGCCGAAGCGCCGTGACCTCGACGTCCACGTGCTGGCCGTGCTCCTTCATGATCGGCAGGTCGAGCAGGATCTGGTCGAGGGTGTCCGGCGAGTCGACCTGGACCACGGCGACCACCCGCCGCTCGCCGACGCACTTCCAGAGGTCGACCACGACGCCGGCCTCCTTGGCGCCGATCGCCGCGTCGGCTTCGCGCGACCAGATCTCGAAGAGCTGCTTCTGGCTCATGTCGGCCGGATATTCGACATGGAAGTCCAACAGGTACAGCATGACGGTCCTCCCCCTTTCGTTTTGCCCGGCGCATGGTAGGGGAAGCCGGCGCAAGTTTGCAGGGGATTTCGAAACCGGCCGTCCATTCGGCCAAGCTCGTCCCGCTTAGAGCGGATTCACGCAATTGAATGGATCGCCCCGGGCGAGTCCATTCAATCACGATCTGCTCGAGGGCCTGTTGACATTCACGGCGCGCTCCTGGCGGGAGCGCATTTGCGCCGGGGCCAGGAGCGGGAGGCGCCGTGGGGTTGGGCCCCACAAGTCCTTCCGCGACGCCGCCC